>FWPV01000985.1_pt1 | contig 83513 bp, 78 predicted proteins | sample 2228371 | NCBI WGS metagenome assembly FWPV01 (sample SAMEA103939776, study PRJEB20133) | metagenome
CCGAGCACCGTCTACATTCCCTGTAGGTACATCAACAGTAACATGGACAGTAACAGATATTCATGGTAATACTGCTACAGCGACACAAACTGTGGTGATTGTAGATAATGAGAAACCGACCATTAAAGCACCTGCAGCCATCAGCGTGGTAAATGATGCGGATAAGTGTAGCGCTGAGATTACAAATCTGGGTACACCGGTAACTAGAGATAATTGTGGTGTAGCATCTGTGACAAATAACTCACCTGGTGTATTCCCTGTTGGAACTACAATTGTTACGTGGACAGTAACGGATATTCATGGTAATGTAACAGATACCGCTACACAGACTGTAACAGTTATAGATAATCAAAGACCAACGATCAGCATTACTAATGTAAATGTGAATAATGATCCAGGTAAATGTGGTGCAACAGTTATGATTGCACAACCAACAACCGGAGATAATTGTGGCGTACTTGCTGTGATGGGTGTTAGAAGTGATAACGAATTGCTGACAGCTGATTATCCTGTAGGTACAACTACGATTACATGGACTGTAAGAGATATCAATGGTAATAGCAATACCATTACTCAAACAGTGGTGGTAAATGATACAGAATTGCCAGTGGTTAAAGTACAGAATATCATTGTTGAATTGAATGCGAACGGACAGGTTACTATTACACCATCGCAGATCAATAATGGATCAACTGATAATTGTGCAATAGCAAGTTTAGTGTTGGATAAAATGAATTTCAACTGTAGTAATGTGGGAATGAATACCGTCTTACTAACAGTAACAGATATTCATGGAAACAGAGCTTCTGCTAATGCTACGGTGACTGTTCAGGATAATATACTTCCAACAGTTATTACAAGGCCAGTTACAGTTACGCTGGTGAATGGCGCCGCTTCTATTACTGCTGCACAAGTGAATAATGGTTCATTCGATAATTGTGGAATTGCAACGATGACCGTTTCTCCGGCAAGCTTTAATTGCAACAACATTGGTACCAATACTGTGATACTGACTGTTACGGATGTAAATGGTAATACAAACTCTAAATCAGCTATTGTAACAGTAGTAGGACAATTGCCAAGCTGTTCTATCACTTCAGTACCAACCAGCAATGTGTTTACTGGTGGTAATCCGAACAATATCTACTTAGGTTACGGTGCTCAAAGTACAGTGTTGAATGTGGCAGCAACCGGTGGTAGTAGCTATACATACCAGTGGAATGGAACTGCAACTCAAATGTTGAGTAGTACCACTACTGCAGCACCAACATTCACACCTACATTACCGGGTAATTATACATTCACAGTTACTGTTACCAATAACTTTGGATGTACTTCAACCTGCAGTATAACAATCTGTGTGAAAGATATTAGAGTGCCAGGAACAGGATTGAAGGGTAGCCCTGCTAAAGTATATATCTGTCACTTGCCTCCGGGTAACAAAAACAATCCACAGACATTAGAGATCAGTGTGAATGCTGTTGCAACGCATATCGGTCAACATTCTGGAGATAGACTTGGAACATGTGCAATGACGTCATGTCCGGAGCCAGTTCCAGCAACAGTTTCGAATGCGCTGACATCTAAAGCTGTAGTTGAAAGTGAGACGAAAGCTGGTACAAGTGAAGACTTGAAAGTAACAGTAATGCCAAACCCAAGTGCAACATACTTTACATTGAAACTTGAAAGTAAGTATGATGCTCCTGTGAATATGCGTGTGATTGATGAGTTAGGACGAGTAGTAGATATCAGGCCTAAACTTGGTTCAAATGCAACTGTTCAGGTAGGACATAACTATCAGTCAGGAACTTACTTTGCAGAGTTCATACAGGGTAACAGAAGAAGAGTGGTACAGTTACTCAAAATCAAACGTTAATCATTTGTAACCCCTCAAGTGATAAAGAAAAGGGTTCGTCAGTGATGACGAGCCCTTTTTACTTTATGGATTGAATTTGGTTGGATAAGTAAGTGCATAAAAAAAGACCAGCATTAGCTGATCTTTTCTTTCGAGTGACCTCGTCAGGATTCAAACCTGAAACCTTCTGATCCGTAGTCAGATGCTCTATTCAGTTGAGCTACGAGGCCATTCCCTTAATCGGGGTGCAAATATAGGTCTTGATTGATTATTTTCAAAAAGCTTAAAGCCTTTTTTGCAAAATCAATCTAATTCGTAAATACCTGCGGCAGTTTTCTCTGCTAATTTTTTGGGGAGAAGCCATACCAAGAAAGCACCTAATTGATTGATAAAACCAGTGATTACTTCTGCTTTTTTACCATACATGGCATTGACAGCAATTTTTGCAACAGCTTCGGGTGTCATACTCACCTTTTCTGCCGCTTTTAAACCTTTTTTTCCAACTTTCGCCCTTGCAGCAAAACCTGTATCTGTTGATCCGGGACTTACCGCCGTGACCGAAATACCTTTTTTTCTCATTTCATATCTTAACCCACGACTAAAACTTAGCATAAAAGCTTTACTCGCTGCGTACGTGCTAAGTCCGGGAACAGACTGATAAGCTGCAGAACTTACGATATTAAGGATATAGGAAGGCTGATTTTGCTTTAGTTGTGGTAACAAAACGGAGGTCAATTCAACGGGAACAGTCATATTCACTCGCATCATTTCCTTGTGTTCCGATGCTGTGTATGACTCAAAGGGGCCGCTCAGTCCATACCCTGCATTATTAATTAGTATGTGGATTTGTATTTGTTGCTGCAAAATCCAATTGTATAATTGTTGCACGGCATCTGTTTCAGCCAGATCCAATGAGAAAAAACGGGCATCGATATTGTATTTTACAGATAAATGAGAGGTTAGCTCCTCTAATAAAAATCTATCCCTAGCTACCAATACCAAATGAACGCCACGTGCAGCTAATTCTTGTGCAATGGCTCTGCCAATCCCTTTACTGGCACCTGTGATCAATGCGTATTTCATATTCTGTTTATTGAATAAAAAAGGTCAACATCCGTTGACCTTTTAAAGATATAAGTTCTGAGGGATTAGTGGTGTACTTTCCCGGTAAAGCGATGGTAGAATGGCGTTTTGCTATTTTCATCTTTCGGCTTGTACTTACCTGTTACAATGGGCACATACATCACCCTTCTGCGGCTTTCCTCTCCAAATTTTGGAGACTGTTTTACACGATGCCATAAGCGACCATCATGTACAGAAAGATCACCTGAGAAAATATCAAACCCTACTTCACGTGGATCATCATTGTTATCAATAAAGTATTTCTTTCCAAAAAGTAGTTTAAACATGCCTTGTTTGTGGGTTCCTGGTAGAACACGCAGACCTCCGTTTTCAAACATGCAAGTATCTAAATGAATACCTACATTCAACATCGGCATGATCTTTTGTCCCATGAACAAGTCGCGTGGACTATCCGTATGCCAACCCATTTGGGTAAAAGTACTATTAGGGGTATTGATATAGTTATTAATGACCAATCCGTCTTTTTCGTTCTCTGCAATACGTCCTTCGTAAGGGTGTAAAAAGGCAGTGAGTGCTTTTAATCGCTCATCACCCAATAAAGTATGGAGAGGATCGCTATACAATGAACTAAAGCAGAGACGCTGAATGGTAGTATTACCATGTTCATCTTTTCCAAACTTCAATGGAATGCCATTGATCTTGTCCTTTTTCTCATCTAACCACTGTCTTTCCAGTCGTTGTAATTCATTAATATAAGTGGTTACCTTTTCCTTATCTAGAAAATTACGGAACACGATTACGCCATGCTCATCAAAAAAATCCAGTTGCTCGGGGGTTACCGTATCGCCAAGCTTAAAATGACTTTCCCATTTTTTCATTCTGATCCGGTTCAGTTTTATATGTGTCTGTAATGTTAATTATTTATTACAAAATTGTAAAATCATTACACCTGTTCAACAAGCAAAAATAAGTAATTTAAGCGTAGATTTTTGACATATAAAGGTTCAACGGCTTATTTTGCATTTATATGACACAAATTATCAGGTTCTTATCTGTTTTTTTACTCTTTTCCCCTTGGTTTTCCACATTGCAGGCTCAGGATAGCATCAAAGCAAAAAAAAGCAAATTTGTGGCATTTCCAGCCATGACCCGCTCAATAGAAACCAGTTGGGCCGGCGGTGGAGCTGCTTCCTATACATTTCGTCCATTTAAAGACGATACCCTTTCCCGCACTTCTAGCATTCAATTAGGGGCTATTTATTCACTTCGTAAACAATTGGTAGCTTCTGTGAAAGGAACTCAATACTTGCGGAATGAAAATTGGATATTGAATGAACAAATCTCTTTCAGCTCATTTCCGGATAAATTCTGGGGTATCGGAAAAAATACAAAGGATATAGATGAGGAAGATTATGAGTTTAAACAGGCATATCTCTATTTGCATTTCATGAAGAAAATAGCTCCACGTTTGTTTGGGGGGGTATTATATGAATATCAACGAGTGTGGGATATTCACTATCAATCCGGTGGATTATTTGACCAACAAAATGTATTCGGGCGTGCCGATTACCATGTCTCAGGCTTAGGTCTAAGCTTGACGTATGACTCCAGAAATCATGCTTTTTGGCCGGAAAAAGGGTTGTTTGCCCAATTCTATTTTAATCATTTTAGTTCTCTTACCGCTTCACAATATAGTTTCACCAATTTGGTAGCAGATTTTAGAAAATATATTCCTGCTGGTAAGCATGCAGTTTTTGCAGCGCAAGCCTGGTTTTTTGGAAATATCGGTTCACAGGTTCCGCTAAGAAGTCAGGCTGCATTTGGGGGAGATAATATCATGCGTGGTTATTACCATGGCCGATTCAGGGACAATCAGCAATTTGCTCTACAAGGTGAATACCGAAAAGATGTTTACAAAAGATTTGGATTGGTTGCTTTTGCCGGTTTCGGAAATGTTGCTCATCGTATAGATGGACTTAATCTTCGCAATCTTAAATATTCAGTGGGGGGTGGTGTTCGGTACGCGTTGAATAAATCTGAAAAACTAAACCTTCGAATCGATTACGGATTAGGTAAAGGCATTAATAGAGGACTCTATTTTCAATTGGGAGAAGCATTCTAGTGTGTTGCTGTTAATTTCCCAATCCTATAAATAAAGTAAGTGAAGAGGAACGCAAACAATACATCTACAGTATAATGAACATGCTGGATGAGCACCAATATCGCTACCAATAAAGAAGCAACCAACGCAAAGATTTTATCTGATTTTTTTTCAAGACACAAATACATGATAAACATGTTGGAAGTATGACCCGAGAAGAAAAGATCCTTTGTAATAAATTTATCTTTTCCACCATACACTAAACTCGTTAGCGGATCATCGAGTTTGATAAGTCCATCAGGCGGGTCTAATGGCACCATTGTAATACTTACCATTCTGGCCAAGCAAAGAAGTGTAAATGACATCAGCATTAATAATGCGAATGAAGGTCTTTGTATGCACCTCACAATCACCAATCCACTCATAGACCAGATGATCAAAAAAGTCAATAAAGAGACATCAGCTGCGGGTATATATTGTAAGATAAGGTCATGCAAATAAGCACCTTTTCTTTCTTCGATATAACCAAAAAAGGAGGGGAGTGATAGAACAACAATGATCAGGATAATAACTGTACTGATCATTTTCCTACGAAATGTTTTATTCGTGGAAAATATATCCTGCCATTCGTTAATAACACCCGAAAAACCTGTCATTTCCTTCTGCATGGCGCAAATATAAAAGCAATGCAACGGATTTAAGACGGACTTTTCTTTCAGCGGTAAGCTTAGTAATGCCAACGAACAAATGCTTCCATGGCAGCGTATTTGGTCATACCCAATGCTGCGTATAAGTTGGCGGTATTAGCATTACGGTCTTCAGCTCTTTGCCAGAACTCTCTGCTATCGCTACCCTGGAAGGGGACCATATCTTTCTGTGATTGGTGAATGAAGATGCCGAATCGTTTTTTCATTACCTGATCAGGACTCATTGGAATGGCCATTTCGATTTCTGAGATATCCCATTCTTGCCATGCACCTTTGTATAACCATACCCAACAATCTTTGATCCAAGGTTCTCCGGCTTGTTTTAATCTGCGTAAGCTTTCAAAAATGATATCCAAACAAACTTTATGCGTGCCATGTGGATCAGCAAGATCACCTGCACAATAGATTTGCTGAGGTTGTATTTTTTTCAGCAGCTCCATGGTGATTTGAATATCCGCTTCACCCATTGGATTTTTTTCTACCGTTCCTGTTTCATAGAAAGGAAGATTCATGAAGTGACAGCGATCGTCTGTTAAACCCACATATCTGCAAGTTGCTTTTGCTTCACAACGACGAATCAATCCTTTGATAGCACGTATTTCAGCCGTATCGCTTTGATTCTTTTTCTTGGCAGCAATGAAACTTCTTGCAGCCTGAAGTATATCCTGACTTTTTTGGTTGTCAATACCAAACATGTCTTCAAAACCTACTGCAAAATCAATAAAACGCGTTACGAATTCATCTGCAACAGCAATATTTCCGCTGGTTTGGTAAGCAACATGTACTTCATGTCCTTGGTCGTGTAAACGCATGAATGTTCCACCCATACTAATGATATCATCATCCGGGTGAGGGGAGAAGATCAGACACTTTTTGGGATAAGGTGTACTTCTTTCCGGATGCGCAGGAATCACAGCATTGGCTTTTCCTCCCGGCCAACCAGTTAAACTATCACGCAACATGTAGAACACCTGCAGATTTACTTCATAGGCTTCACCTTTCTCCACGATCAAGTCAGACAGTCCATTTTCATTATAGTCATGCTCTGTAAGACTTAATACAGACTTATTCAATTTCAATGCGAGATGAATGACCGCTCTTTTGATCATTTTGGGTGTCCACTCACATTCGCCGGTTAACCATGGTGATTTTATTCTGGTGAGCTCTGTTGAAGCAGCTTCATCGATCACAAAAGTGCAATCGGGATGCTGTTGTAAAATACTTGCAGGTACTTGTTCTGTTACATCACCTTCCACTGAACGAGCAATGATTTTTCCTTTCATACCCCATCCCATCAGTAAAATCCTTTTTGCTTTGAGGATGGTGCTGATACCCATTGTAACTGCTAAGCGAGGAACTTTTGAAATATTTTGAAACTCATATGCATTAGCGATGCGCGTTGTGTTATCGAGATTTACCAGTCTTGTTTTTGAATAAATACTAGATCCGGGTTCATTGAAACCAATATGTCCATTGTTACCAATCCCAAGAATTTGCAGATCAATTCCACCAGCATCCTCAATCATCTGATCATATTCCGCACAATACTTTTTGATGTCTTCTTTTGGCCATAAACCATTCGGCAAATGAATATTCTCAGGGGCAATATCTACATGACTAAACAAATGTCTGTGCATGAAACTCCAATAGCTTTGAAAAGCATCTTTTTCAATCGGATAATATTCATCCAAATTAAAAGTGATGACATTGGAAAAACTCAATCCTTCTTCTTTATGCATCCGAACCAATTCTGCATACATGCTGATAGGAGTGGAACCGGTAGCTAGTCCCAGCACACATTTTTGTCCGGCTTTCTGTTTTTCACGGATCAATTGAGCGATTTCATTGGCTACAAACTTTGAGCCCTCCTTCGAATTAGCATGAATTTTAACGGGGATCTTTTCAAAAGAATCAACCATGACTGACATAGCTTTTGTGTTAGACGAAAATACACCGATAATTTCAAAAACGCAAAAACCTGCATATTTTTAGCATTATTATTGAGTTAATAACTCAATAATAGCCTGTTTTTGCAATTTTCGATGATTTTCAGATGAGTAATGGTTTGGATATATTATTTTAAAACTGGTAAAACAATCTTTGAGTCATTATGATATACCCGAATAGTCGCCTTTTTAAAATCACTATCCTTGGCTTGATAAATATCTAAAAACTGTTGTGGATTTCTATCTACCAAAGGAAACCAACTGCTTTGGATTTGGATCATGAATCGATGCCCTTTTTTAAAAGTGTGTGCTACATCAGGTAACTCATATTTTACACGGGTAGGTTTATTCGGAACAAAAGGTTCAGGCTTTTCAAAACTGTTCCTGAATTTTCCGCGCATCACTTCTCCACGAACCAGCATTTGATAACCATTCATGACATAGTTATTCCCTTTTTCATAGGTGAAATTATCCGGAAACACATCTATCAGTTTTACCACAAAATCGGCATCCGTACCTGAAATGGCTACCATCAGATCTGCAACGATAGGTCCGGCAAGTGTTAGATCATTTTCCAAAGGCTCTGTTTGAAAGACCAATACATCCGGTCTCCTGGCCGCAAAACGCTGATCATCGGTCATGTATTCTCTTGTTCTTCCAAAATGAACATCTTCAGTATATGGAACAGGTTTCGCAGGATCGCTGATGTATTCTTGCCAACTGCTGAGTGGAGCAATCAATGGCACCTGTTTAGAAAGATAACCTCCTTTGCGCAGCGCATAGCTTTCATATGAAACCTCATCCATTGGCCATTTAGGCAAATGTTTCCATTCATTGGCTCCTGTGAAAAAAACAGTGGCTTCTTTCAATGGATCGATGCTTCCTTTTTGTTTTAAATAATAATTAAAGAATGGCAGTTCCACATTTTTGCCATACCATTCTGTTGTATTGCTTCCCCATTGAACATTTCCCAGAAAAGATCCATCCGATCTTGCCCATTGTCCATGATACCATGGGCCCATCACGATCTTATTGTTGTTCTGGGTTTTCTTTTCAATGGCTTTGTAAAGATTCCAGGCACCATAACAATCTTCTGCATCGTATAATCCACCAACAACCAGTGTTGCAATATTGGGTGAGATGAGTTGCACATTGGCACGAGCATCTCTGGCTTTCCACCAGGCATCATAATTGGGATGCGCCATCAAATCTTTCCAAAATTTGATAGTATCTCCCATCAGTTTGGAAAAATTGGTTAAGGCTCCTGTTCTTAAATAGAATTCATAGTTGTCTTTAGTGGGAAAATCAAATCCTTTGGGGCCTACTGTAGTAGGTTTGGGTCTTGGCTTTCCAAAGCCAGAATAAAAAGCAAATCCATCCATCAACATAAAAGCACCATTGTGGTGAAAATCATCCCCTAAAAACCATTCTGTTACCGGTGCTTGCGGACTTACAGCTTTAAGAGCAGGATGATTGCTCAGTGCTGCCATCGTTGAATAAAAGCCCGGGTAAGAAATACCAAAGACACCCACATTCCCATTGTTATTTTTCAGGTTTTTCACCAACCAGTCGATTGTATCATAAGTATCACTGGCTTCATCAGTATCATTTCCTTTTTTTTTTTTTTTATACGGACGAACATCTTCGAAAATTCCTTCACTCATCCATCTGCCTCTTACATCTTGCTGAACATAGATGTAGTTCTCTTTCATGAAATACATTCTTGGATTATTCCAGAAAGCAGAAAGTTTATCTTCTCCATAAGGTGCGCACGAATAAGGTGTACGTGTAAGCAGGATGGGATGTTTTTCAGATTCATCTTTTGGCATATAAACAGTTGTAAACAACTTAACACCATCACGCATGGTGATATACAGTTCTTTTTTGGTGTAATTGTTGACAAACCAGGTGGAATCATTTTGTTGAGAGAATCCAACAAAGGAAATAAAAAGGAATAGCAGAATAATGATCTTCTTCATGGCAGCAATGATGGTTTTAAGTCATACAATATAAAAAAAGATTCCCGTTGGGGAATCTTTTCATTTCAAAATATGATGAACTGCAGATATTGATTAAACAACTTTAGTCAATTTAATGACATTGGTTGGTAGATGTTGTTCAACCGGTGTACTTCCCGTATTCACCACAACATCACCGGGTTTTAAGAAACCTCTTTCTTTCAGAATATTGATCTGGTCAAAAATAATATCATCCAGACTGTCTTCTTCTGCATAATAGAATGCGCGAACCCCCCAACTTAAACTCAATTGATTCACCAAAGACTTTTCTTTTGTGAAAATATAGAGTGGGGAAGATGGACGATAACTACTTAGCATAAAGGCGGTGTAACCACTTTGTGTCATTCCAACCAAAGCATTGGCTGATACATCTTCAGAGATCTTACATGCATTGTAACACATGGCATCACTATGAAAAGAAGGAGAGTGTGGTTGGGGCTTCAGGTCTTCTGAACGGTTGTATCGATACTCTTTTTTCTCTACTTCCAAAATGATCTTGCGCATGGTTTCAACTACCAATGCCGGGTGATTACCTGCAGCTGTTTCTCCACTGAGCATTACAGCGTCAGCGCCTTCCAGTACTGCATTCGCTACGTCTGTGATCTCACTTCTGTTGGGTTTCACTCTGTCGATCATACTCTCCATCATCTGTGTTGCAACAATCACAGGTTTCGCACGGTGAATACATTTACGAATCAGTTCTTTCTGGATCAATGGAATTTGCTCTACAGGAAGTTCTACACCCAGATCACCTCGTGCCACCATGATACCATCACTTTCAATGATAATGTCACGAATATTTACTAAAGCCTCAGGCTTTTCGATCTTAGCAATGATCTTGGTTTTACTTTTTTTCTCAGTGAGTTTACTTCTTAGGATCACAATATCTTTTACACTGCGCACAAAACTCAATGCCACCCAATCCAATTCTTGTTCAATAATAAAATCCAGATCAACTAAATCTTTCTCAGTAAGTGCCGGAAGGGATATTTTAGTATCAGGCAGATTGATTCCTTTTTTTGAGGATAGAATACCTCCTAAAGTCACTACTACTTTTACATCACCGTTCTTTTCAATATTCACAACCTTAACCTCCAATTTACCGTCATCGATCAAAATGATATTTCCAATGGTAACATCACCTGCCAGATTCGGATAAGAAACATAGATCTTCTCAAGATTTCCAATGCACTTTTCATTGGTAAAAGTGAGAATATCACCCACTTTTACTTCAAGGGCATTGTTCTCAATTTCACCTACACGTAATTTTGGTCCTTGTAAATCACCAAGAATGGAAATATTGTAAGGTTGGGTTTTATTAATGTTTCGGATATGTTCAATGATTCTTTGCTTGTCTTCATGGCTACCATGAGAGAAATTCAAACGAAAAACATTGACACCTGCTTTTACCAGTTCTAATAACTGTTCGTAGCTGTCGCAAGCCGGACCAACAGTCGCCACGATCTTGGTCTTATGGTTCACGTGGGCGAGACCGGCTTCTTTGTCCATGTTTTTGTGGAGGTACTTTTCGAGATTCTTTGACATCTGTTTGAGTGTGTTTTGAGTTTAAGATCTGTACACATCCGCAAGTGTAGGGTCACTTGTTAACTGGCGAGGATCTTTACGATCTTTAACCAGTCTTCGGATATTTTTTGCTTTGCTTTGATTGCGTTGTCGAGTGGTATGTAGTTCATTTTGTTGTTCAATATACCCACCATTACATTGAATCGTCCTTCCATCAGACTTTCTACTGCATGATACCCCATTCTACTGGCGATCAGTCTGTCTAAACAGGTAGGAGATCCTCCACGTTGAATATGTCCTAGGATACAAACCCTTGTGTCTGCGTTGGGTAGTCTTTCTTTGATGATTGCTGCTACTTCATTTCCACCGCCAAAATCATCTCCTTCTGCTACGACGATCAGATTTACGAGTTTTCGTCTTTTCTCTTTTTCTGATAAGGAAGCGATCAGTTCATCAATATCTGTTTTGGTCTCAGGAATCAAGATATTTTCAGCTCCGGTTGCAATACCACTGTGTAATGCGATATATCCGGCATCTCTTCCCATTACTTCTACGATGAAAAGACGGTCATGTGCATCAGCTGTATCACGAATTTTATCAATGGCTTCAACAGCAGTATTCACGGCAGTATCAAAACCAATGGTAAAATCACTACCGGCAATATCCTTATCAATAGTGCCAGGCAGACCGATACAAGGAATGTCAAATTCATTGCTGAATTTCTGAGCCCCTCTGAAGCTACCATCTCCTCCAATAATCACTAAACCATTGATTCCCCTTTTTTTAAGGTTCTCATAGGCTTTTTGGCGACCTTCTTTTTCAAAGAATTCTTTGCTTCTAGCAGTCTTCAGAATGGTTCCGCCACGCTGAATGATATTGGCAACAGAGCGAGAATCCATTTGAAAGATATCATCTTCAATCATGCCGCTATAGCCTCTCATAATGCCATATACTTCCAAGCCATGATAGATACTCGTTCTAACTACAGCTCTTACCGCAGCGTTCATACCAGGAGAATCCCCCCCTGAGGTAAGAACACCGATTTTAGTTACTTTTTTTTCAGCCATTTTGTTTTAGCAGTTCAACGTTTAGCGTTAGATGTTATTGACATACAATTACATATAAATTGTGTATCAATTACACAGAGTCTCAAAAATAAGCATTTGAGGCTAATTGTCCATCCGTATATCTAATTACATTTTAGTAAACTTGTCACATGAAAATCTTAGTAACCGGAGCCAATGGATTTACAGGGATGCACCTTTGTCTGTCCCTTGTAAATAAAGGGTTTGAAGTACATGCTTTGGGTAGGGGAGAAAGCCGATTAGACCGGTTAGAAAGACTTACTTATCATTCAATTGAACTAACAAGCGTTCGTTCACTTTTGAAGATATTTGATAAAGTTTCCCCCGATGTTGTGATTCATACAGCTGCAATGAGTAAGCCGGATATATGTGAAATACATCGGGAAGACTGTTTAAAAAATAATGTTGAAGTAACCCGATATTTATTAGAAGCCAGTCGTCACTTTCCAGTTCACTTTATTCATCTGTCAACAGATTTTATTTTTGGAGAGAATGGTCCACATCGTGAAGACGATACCCCTGAGCCCTTGAATTTTTATGGAGAAAGTAAATTGAGAGCTGAAAAATTGATTCTTCAAACTGAATTAACGGCTTCCATTGTACGACCTGTTTTTATATATGGTCCTATGTTGCATCAAGGAAGACCTTCATTCATTCAGTGGGTGCAACAAAAACTTGTGAATGGAGAGAAGATCAAAGTTGTGACTGATCAGCAAAGAACCCCTACTTATGTACAAGACCTTTGTGATGCGATTACTACGATTCTTACTTTTAAAAAAGTAGGCGTGTATCATATAGCCGGAAAAGATATCTTATCACCATATGATATGGCGATAACTGTTGCAAAGGTCTTAGATTTGAAAACGGAATTAATAGAACCTGTGACGTCCGATACATTTCCTGAACCGGTCAGAAGATCTAAAAGATCAGGATTGTACATTGAGAAAGCTAAAAGCGAATTAAATTATGCTCCACATAGTTTTGAAGATGCAGTTAGGTTAAGTTTTAAAAAATAAAAACATGAGTAAAAGGAAAATATTATTGGTGATATTTCTGTTGGTATTACTGATGCATTGCCTCAGCATTCAAGTAGAAATGACACAGATACGCACCGTTACTAAAGTGATATTGGTTCCACTGCTGATGATTCATTTGCTAATCAATCGCTCTCTTCGCTTGTTGGGTTATCTTCCTTTGATTGCATTATTGTTTTCATGGATCGGCGATATTTTATTACTAGGCGATGAGCCTGCTTTTTTCCTATCGGGAATGATTGCATTTGTGATGACACATGTTAGTTATAGCTTTACTTTTCTCAAGATCAAACAAGTGACGCCTAAAGACCGCTCTTATTTTATTATACCACTCTTCGCCTTGTTAGTTTTCAGTCTGCTGGTATTTTTCTACTTGAAAGATGATTTAGGAAGTTATTTATTGCCGGTGCTTCTCTATATGATCTTTATTAGTCTCATGGCATCACTTGCCATTCATACACGTACCAATACAAAAATTGAGACCTTGTCGCTGTATACATTTATCCCGGGAGCTCTTTTATTTGTGGTAAGCGATGCACTTCTTGCCATCAATATGTTCAAGCTACATCATATTGTATTAGAGGTATTGGTTATGCTTACATATGGATTGGCGCAGTTCTTTATTACTCGCGGATTTCAAAAAACAGCTGAGTTCTCGGAATAATTTGAATAGAATGGTTTAGATTGCTTTAATTCCTTCAACTAATGCGTATGGAATGGATCAGGCGTAACATTCTTACTTTATTTTGGGTCATACTTTTTATTCATTGTCTCTTCCATTTTCTGCATTTGCCTTTCGTAGGTATCAGTAAATTACTCTTACTTCCATCCTTGTTGGTGTATCTTTTTACCAGAAGAAAAGAAGAGGCGCTAGCAGGTATCAATTTTTTTTACTTAGTTGCGATTGTGTTTGCATTTATTGGTGATATGTTACTAGTTATCATCAATGATCTTCTTTTCTTGCCGGGGATGATCTCTTATATTGTGAATTTATTTTTCCTATGTATTTTCTTCTTGCAGTTACATAAGATTCATTTACATCAATTATTAAGACCCTTATTGGTTTTGTTAGTCCTTGCGGTGATTGGTTATTTTGTGTATGGCTTTTTAGGAGATAAATTGAAACAGTTTCAATTACCTGTTTTGGTATATATGTGTTTTGTAGCTATCACAGCTGCTTTGGCCATGAATACAACCCAGCATCCACAATTACGTAGAACAGGGTGGTTGTTTTTCATTGGCATTCTGGTATTTATTGTGTCTAATACCATTCTTGTTCTAAACCGTTTTCATTTCCTCTATCATAATCTGTATATCGCTGTGATGCTGACATATGGTACAGCACAATATTTATTGGCGAGGGGAGTAGCTTTGGTAAGTAAGGATGTACAGTCATAAAAAATCCCCGCTCGAAACCGAACGGGGATCATTATTCTTACGCTTTCGCGTTTGTTGATTAGTAACCCATACCACCCATATCAGGTGCAGCATGTGTGTGTGGTGCTTCAGGCTTTGGCTTGTCTGCGATCACACATTCAGTGGTCAACAGCATAGCTGCAATTGAAGCTGCATTTTCTAATGCAACACGGCTCACTTTGGTTGGGTCGATTACACCTGCTTTCAGGAGGTTTTCGAATACTTCAGTACGAGCATTGAAACCAAAGTCAGCTTTACCTTCTTTGATCTTCTGTACTACGATAGAACCTTCGATACCGCTGTTAGCAACGATCTGACGCAGTGGCTCTTCGATCGCTCTCTTCACGATCTGGATACCTGTTTGCTCATCTTCATTTGCACCTTTCAATTTTTCTAAAGCTTCTACAGAGCGGATATAAGCAACACCACCACCAGGTACGATACCTTCTTCTACAGCAGCGCGGGTTGCATGCAATGCATCATCTACACGATCTTTCTTCTCTTTCATTTCAACTTCAGTAGCAGCACCTACATACAATACAGCTACACCACCACTCAGTTTTGCCAAACGCTCTTGTAATTTTTCACGATCGTAATCAGAAGTAGTATTCTCGATCTGAGCTTTGATCTGATTTACACGCGCAACGATATCGGCTTTTTTACCTTTACCACCTACGATAGTTGTGTTGTCTTTGTCGATGGTTACTGAAGCTGCCTGACCTAAGTAAGAGATATCAGCATTCTCCAGTTTGAAACCTTGCTCTTCACTTACTACAGTACCTGCAGTCAGGATAGCGATATCAGTCAACATTTCTTTTCTGCGATCACCGAATCCTGGAGCTTTTACAGCAGCCACTTTCAGTGTACCACGCAATTTATTCACCACCAATGTTGCCAATGCTTCACCTTCTAAGTCTTCAGCAATGATCAACAATGGACGTCCGCTTTGAGCTACTTTCTCCAGAATGTGAAGAATATCTTTCATAGCGCTGATCTTCTTATCATAGATCAGGATATATGGATTCTGTAATTCAGCTTCCATTTTCTCGCTATTGGTTACAAAGTATGGAGAGATATATCCGCGATCGAATTGCATACCTTCTACCACATCAACAGTTGTATCAGTACCTTTTGCTTCTTCTACAGTGATGACACCTTCTTTACCCACTTTAGCCATGGCAGTAGCGATCAGCTTTCCGATCTCACTATCACTGTTTGCAGAGATAGTAGCTACTTGTTCGATCTTCTTAGTATCGTTACCAACAGCCTGAGACTGTGATTTCAGGTTGTCAACCACTTTAGCTACTGCTTTATCGATACCACGCTTCAGATCCATTGGATTAGCACCTGCTGCAACGTTCTTCAGACCTTCACCGATGATCGCTTGAGCTAAAACGGTTGCAGTAGTCGTTCCATCACCTGCAATATCTGCAGTTTTAGAAGCTACTTCTTTTACCATTTGTGCACCCATGTTTTCGATCGCATCTTCCAGTTCAATTTCTTTTGCAACAGTAACACCATCTTTGGTTACAGAAGGAGCACCGAATTTTTTCTCAATTACCACGTTACGACCTTTAGGTCCGAGGGTAACTTTAACAGCGTTAGCCAGGGTATCAACACCCTTTTTCATTTTATTTCTTGCTTCGATATCGAAGAAAATTTGTTTTGCCATGTTTTTTCAATTTGAAAATTTGAGAATTTGAGAATTTGAAAATTAGTTCGACAATTACAATGTGGATAATCAAGAAAATGCTTCATTAGCACATTTTCAAATTGCCACATTTTCAAATTATACGATTGCTAACAGGTCGCTTTCGCGCATAATCAACAGGTCTTGACCTTCGATCTGGATCTCAGTTCCTGCATATTTACCATACAATACCGTATCGCCTACTTTTACAGTCATAGGCTCATCTTTTTTACCATTTCCGGCAGCAACGATGGTTCCACGTTGAGGTTTTTCTTTTGCGGTGTCAGGGATAATAATTCCGCCGGCAGTTTTTTCTTCAGCAGCGGCCGGCTTAACAATTACTCTGTCATGCAGAGGAGTAACGTTGAGTTTCTTAGCCATACGTTATTGGTTTTAATTTAAAAGGTTTAAAATCTGATTCCTTTTCATCGAGAATTATGCCATCCGGGTGTAATAGGTCAAAATTTCAGTTTTGGCTTCTTTTTCAGTCCCAAAGGGGCTTTCTCTGTCAGAACGGGCGGCAAAGATGCAGTAAGTTTTCGGTTGATGGTGTCAATTTTTCATTCCTAAAGAACTATTTTAAAAAAATCTTACTCCTTCCAATCCAATCTGACCGATATCCCGTAAATGTCATTAAACCGTCAGATTATGAAACTGATTAAGAAAATTGCTAAAGTATTCCTGGTAATCGGACTAGTACTTTTTGCCAGCCTTTTTATCTATGCGAATTGGAACAAACCCAGTTTAGGGGAACGGGTGTACATGGAAAATCCTACTCAGATAGTGGTCATGACCTTACCTGCTGATTTTTCAGAAAAAGATTCACTAGCAGTAGATGGGTTTTTATCAGCTCAAAAAAGCGTTTATTCAAATGTGATCAGCAGAAATAGTCAAACCCTGTGTATCACTTTTGATCCAAGAGAGACCGATCGCATTACAATGATCGAAAAAATGTCAGGATTCAATGCCGGTATTCAAGAGAGAGCACCTCTTAGTAACAGAGCTGAATGTCCGGTTAATCTCAATGCATTCCGCAAGATTACCTATGCACTCAATGTACGCAAATAGTAACTCAAATCTTTAACCAATTAAATCAAATAGCAATGAAAAAGAGCCTCGTACGTATGTCGGCTTTAGCACTCTGTGCAGCCATGCTGTTCACTGCATGTAAAAAAGATGATGCGCCTCCTGCCAATACAGGAAGCGAATTGTACAAGCGTTTAGGCAGTAATGCAGGTATCAAAAAAGTAGTGGATGATTTTATCGGCATTGTTGTGGCTGATAATGTAATCAATGGCTTTTTTGCAAATACTGCCAAATCTCAGGAGCGTGTAGACGACTTGAAAATGCATCTTGTTAATCAGATTGGGGAAGCAGTAGGTGGACCTGAAAAATATACAGGTTTATCCATGAAGGCAGCTCACGTTGGATTAGGTATCAAAGATGTACACTTCAATGCATTGGTGAATGACTTAGTAGCGGCGTTGAAGAAAAACAATGTAAGTGATGCAGATGTCAACACCATTGGTGGTGCTTTATTGCCAATGAGGGCTGATATCGTTGAGCCATAATCCGACAGGGTTATTCATCATAGGTTGTATCAAGGTTAGACCCGTCCGTTCTCGGATGGGTTTTTCATTTTGAGCGGGTCTTATTTATCAATACCTTTGCCGCTTCCAACAAGTTCTTACCAGATGATCAGTAGAAGAAATATTCGTGTGAAAGTGATGCAGCTGCTTTATATGATGGAGGCAGCAGATACGAGTGTAACAAGACAAAAACCAGAGATCGAGCTTAAAAAGCAATTCGATCAAACAACCGCACTGTTTGTTTACTTAGTTTATTTTATAACAGAGGTAGCCCGCTATGCGGAAACCCATGCCGTAAAAGGAGCTTCTAAGAATTTGCCATCTTCGGCGGATTTGAATATCAATACCAAAATTGCAGGTAACGAATTACTTTGGATCATTTTGGAGAGTGCTACATTTCAGAAAGCATTAGAGACCCATATGCCTTCAAAACTGGCTGATCTGGATCTCATTCGTAAGATTTATACTGAATTGACCGCCTTGCCTCAGTATCAGGAATACATCAGTATACCAGGTCGTGAAAAAGCGAAAGAGAAAGAGATCATTAAGATCATTTTTACCCATCTGATGCTTCCTAATGAATCATTTATCAGTCATGTAGAAGAACACTTCAATAACTGGGATGATGATGCTGAAATGATGGAGCAATTGGTATTGAATTATTTTCAAAAGCCAACCAGCTACAATATCCAGGAAATGGTGAGTCAGGAAAAATGGCAGTTTGCAAAATCATTATTACTAAGCAGCATCGAGAAAAAAGAGATTGCTACAGATTTGATCAAGCCAAAGTTGAAGAATTGGGATGCAGAAAGAATTGCACAATTGGATATGATTTTGATGCGAATGGGTGTTTGCGAACTATTATATTTTGAAACCATCCCTACGAAAGTTACCATCAATGAATACATTGATTTGGCAAAAGAATACAGTACACAACAAAGCGGACAATTCGTAAATGGTATTCTTGATAATATTCATAAAGAATTGACCGAGGCCGGTAAAATCCAAAAAATTAATTACAAGAAATAAGATCAAGATGAAAAAAGTTTCATGTCTGTTCTTTTTTATTGCAAGTATTTTTCTTTTATCCTGTGCCGGACCGGAGAATACGACTCCGCCTGCCAATTCACACCTTGCAGACACTGCCAATTTTACAACTATACAATGGCTGGATTCTGTGGTTGATTTTGGTACCATCACACAAGGCGAAAAGATCAGATTACAATTCAAGTTCAAGAATACAGGTAAGAAGCCGTTATTCATCACAAACGTAAGAGCCGGTTGTGGATGTACTGTACCCAACTATACCAAGGAGGCAGTAGCACCTGGAGCAATGGGTGAGGTGACGGCTGAATTCGATACCAATAAATCAGCAGCGGGCAATGTTCATAAAAATGTGGTTGTACATACGAATACCTCTAATGGAAACGAACACAACCTTATCTTTACAGGAAATGTGAAAGAAGTTAAAGTCAATTATTAATCATCTTTTATCACTTAAATAAATAGCAATGTTTTATCTTAATTCAGTATTACTAGCCGCAAATGGACAACAGGGCGGAGGTATGGTTCAATTAGTTATGATGGGAGCCATCATCTTGGTATTTTGGTTATTTATGATTCGTCCACAAGCTAAAAAAGCAAAAGAGCAAAAAAAGTTCGTTGATAATATGCAGAAAGGCGATAAAATCGTAACGATCGCAGGTATTCATGGCGTGATCAATAAGATCAATGAAGATGGAACCATTCAACTCGAAGTAAATCCTGGAAGCTACTTGAAGATTGAAAAATCTTCCGTGAGTATGGAATGGAGTGCTGCTTTGAATAAAGCTGCCGATAAAAAATAATTTCAACTGAAATTCAACTAAATTCAAGGTTCGGAACATATGTTTCGGACCTTATTTTTTATGTTAAAGATCGGTGTCACAGGTGGTATAGGTAGTGGTAAATCTATCGTCTCAAGTATTTTCAAAGTATTGGGTATTCCTGTGTTTGATGCAGACGCCCAAGCAAAAAATATTATGCAAACAGATGATGAACTGAAAGCTGCAGTGATTGACTTATTTGGCGATGCATCTTATCATCAGGGACAGCTCAACCGTAAATATATTGCCGAGATCGTTTTTAAAGATCCCGCACAACTAGAGAAACTCAATGCGTTGGTACATCCTGCAACGATCAGGGCAGGTGAGGAGTGGGCAGCTAAACAGAAAAGTCCCTACACCATCAAAGAAGCTGCATTATTTTTTGAATCCGGATCAGCAGAGGGAATGGATTATATCATTGGCGTGTATGCACCACAACATATTCGCATCAATCGTGTGATGCAACGTGATGGAGTGAGTCGAGAAGAAGTATTAGATAGAATGAAAAGACAGATTCAAGAAGAAGTAAAAATGCGTCTTTGTGATTTTGTAATTGTGAATGATGATCAACGTCTATTGATACCGCAGGTATTACAATTACATCATCAATTTATGAATGAATCTAAAGAACAAACAAATGAATAAGGTCAATGTATTGGAGAAATTTGCACAAGTAGATGGGTATTGGAATCCGGCAGTAGTAGGTGCGTTGAATGGACAAGAGGTAAAAATCGTAAAATTCAAAGGACCGTTTACCTGGCACCATCATGAGCATGAAGATGAATTGTTTTATGTTGTAAAAGGCAGTTTTGTGATGGAGTTTCGTGATAAAAGTGTCGCACTTGATCAAGGTGATTTTCTGATTGTTCCAAAAGGGGTAGAACATCGTCCTAATGCGAAAGAAGAAGTATGGGTGATGTTATTTGAGCCAGCATCTACATTGAATACAGGGAATGTTGTGAATGAGTTTACTAAAAATACATTGAAACAATTATGATCGCACCTACGCCGCAACCACCTTATTATGCAGTGATCTTCACCAATGAATTGTCTTCAACCACAGAAGGCTATGAAGAGATGGCAGATCGTATGGCTGAGCTCGCTTTACAACAAAAAGGTTGTCTGGGTTATGAGTCTGTTCGAAATGGATTGGGTATCACTATATCATACTGGGCAAGTCTGGATGATATCCGAAATTGGAAAGCTAATGCTGAACATATGGTTGCACAGCAACAAGGAAGACATATTTGGTACAAGTACTATAAAACACGAATTTGCAAAGTAGAGCGGGATTATAGTTATGAACAAACATCATAACAGAATCCCTTCCCCCTAATCCCTAAGTTATGATAGCAGCCCCCATCCCTGCCAATGAACAGGAACGGTTACAAGAGCTCATACGTTATGAGGTCTTATATACACAGTATGAAGAAGATTTTGATCAAATCGTTCAATTGGCCTCTGCTATTTGTAAAACTCCTATTTCTACTATTACCTTACTGGACTTTAACAAACAATGGTTTAAAGCAAAAATAGGTATTGAGAATACCGAAGGAGATCGTGATATTTCTTTTTGTGGGCATGCTATTGTGCAAGATGAAGCTATCATGATTGTGAACGATGCACTGGAAGACCAACGCTTTATTGATAATCCATTGGTTTTAGGAGACCCGAATATTCGTTTTTATGCCGGTTATCCATTAGTGAGTCCATCAGGATATAAACTAGGTACTTTATGTGTCATTGATCGAATTCCTCGTTCTCTTACTCCTGAACAGGAGCTTACTTTAAAAACGCTCGGCAATCAGGTTGTTAAGTTGTTTGAATTGAGATTGCGCAATAAAGAAGTAGAAGTTAGAAATAAATTAGTGGAAGATCAGAAAATACAATTGCAGGAATCTGCTGCAGTTCAAAGCAAAATCATATCTATCATTGCTCATGATGTACGAGGGCCAGTCACTTCTTTGAAGACGATGATAGAACTTACCAAATCAAAAAGTCTGACAGAAGAAGAAACTGCGGTATTGCTGGATATGCTTGACAAGCAATTAGATGGCACACTTGACATGCTGACTAATCTTGTTGATTGGGGTAGCATGTTATTGAAAAAAGGAAAACTATCCATTAGCTCTGTGAATGTTTCTGCTGTTGTTGATAAAATATTTAAGAATCTTTCATCGATGGCACAGCTCAAAGGAAATCAATTTCAAAACCTTGTTGCTGATGATGTAGCCGTGATGGCTGATGAAAATACCTTGCGTTTCATCTTGAGAAATATCATCAGTAATGCCAACAAATTCACTACGAATGGAACCATTAATGTGCATGTACTTCCAAATAAAAATGATAACCTGATATCTATTATGGTATCCGATACTGGATGCGGAATGCCATCTGAGATTCAACAACAATTATTTAATCCGGCCAAAAGACATAGCCGAGAAGGAACACATAAAGAGAAAGGAAGTGGTTTAGGATTGATCCTCGCTAAAGAGTTTGCGGAAGCCATGCACGCAACCATAGAAGTGAAAAGTGAACCCGGCAATGGAACGAATTTTAGTATTACACTTCCTATTTCAAGTTAATATTGATATGTATATAAAAAAAATAGCTCGAATATCAATCCGAGCTATCTCCCCTGTTTCTTGTCTCTTGTTTCTTGGCTCTTTTAAAACTTATTTTTTCATGACTTCTTCAATCACTTTACCAACTGCTCCATTTGGCATCTGAATATTCAGTAGCGCAGCTAGTGTAACAGCAATATCAGTCATGTATCTTTCCTGATAACTTTTGCCGGGTTGAATGTTCCACCCATACCATAATAGTGGAATATGTGCATCATAAGGATTCCATACGCTATGATCTGTTCCTTTCCAGTTTTCTTTGAACCAATTGGGTTTTGGAATAACCTGTAGATCTGCACTTCGATAAGGGTAATATCCATTGATCAATCGTTCACGAATGGTAGATTGAAGATTCGATTCTCCTAATTCTTCTTTATCAACAACACGATAAATGCCTTCTTCCTTTTCCATTTCATGAATGATAAATGATTTGATTTCTTCCTTGTCTATCCCCAATGAATCCATTTCCTTATGATTCAAAGCCATGTTATAATAAGTGGAATTGATAATGGCATTTTTCACTTTGTATTTCTGTTGAATCTGCTCATTCACCTTTTTTACAAGATTACCTAATGCAATTGAACCGCCCGGATGATTGTTTTCTTTTAAGAATCCAGGTACATGTGCAGCGCCATGGTCTGCGGTTAAGAAGAGTAGGTAATTATTTTTGCCTACATGCGCATCCAGAAAATTGAGGAATTGCTCAATGTCTTTATCCAATTTCAGATAAGTGTCCTCTACTTCAATTGAATTAGGACCAAAACTATGTCCGGTATAATCCGGAGAAGAAATACTGACAGCTAGAAAATCGGTTTCTGTATTCTTTCCCATTTGTTCATGAATGGCTGCTGCTTTCGCCATTTCAAAAGTGTAGGTGGCTGCTTGAGGCAGGAATGGAAGTTTGTAATAGTCCTTACCGATATAGCCGCTCATGTCATAAGGGAAACTATTTTTTGGGCCGATCTCTGTGCGTTCATAATCTTTGGCATCCGCAGTACTTTGTGTATAAGTATCGATGGGATATAATGTTTTCCAGCCCTCTTTGTAATAGGTGTCAGGTAGTTTTCTTGCATTGAAATCTTTGACCCATTGCGGCAGATCTTTCATGTAATAGGTGCTACTGATGAAAATGCCTTTGGACTCATCATACCAATAGGCAGCATTTGCTGAATGTCCTGCAGGCAAAATGGCTCCACGATCTTTGATCGAAATACCGATCACTTTACTTCTAAAATTGGTAGCCAATCTTAATTCATCGGTGATGGTATTAGCAACCATATTCCTGGGGCTCATTTCCCCATCTTTACTATCTGATCCAACTGTACTCACTGATTTATCTTCTGCACAATACATTCTACGCTGTAATTTGGAGTCCCACCAATCATTACCCGTAATCCCATGAATAGCGGGAACCGTACCTGAATAAACAGAAGCATGTCCACAACCGGTGGCGGTTGGGGTATAGGGAATAAAAGTATTCTGACAACTGAATCCCTGGTTCAACAGGCGGTTGAAACCACCCTTACCATAACGATTTTGGTACCTGTATAAGTAATCCCAGCGCATCTGATCCACCATTAAACCCACCACGAGCTTTGGTCTTACAACCGGTTGTTGAGCCGTTGTTGGTTGACTTTTTTGTGCGAAAGACTGTAAAATCAATAGATTCAGGCAGCATGCCCATAACAAATTCTTCTTCATTTTGAGTTTCTTTGATGTGAAGCAGGGGTGAAGATAGGACAAGGTGAATAAATGCGCTTGCCCCTTCAAGCCGAAAAGATTAGTTTTGCGCCAATTTTGAACCAAAGTAATAATTTGATAATATGGCAGACATCTTTGAGAAACTGGTTAAGAATTATGGACCGATAGGTCAGCACCGTGAGCGTGCGCATGGATATTTTGCCTTCCCTAAACTGGAAGGTGAGATCGGTAGTAGAATGAAGTTTAGAGGGAAAGAAATGATCGTATGGAGTCTGAACAATTATCTCGGACTGGCCAACCATCCTGAAATCCGTAAAACAGATGCTGAGGCTTCACAACAGTTTGGTCTGGCATTGCCCATGGGAGCTCGTATGATGAGTGGCAACAGCAACTACCACGAACAACTGGAAAAGGAACTGGCTGAATTTGAGTCTAAGGAAGATGCCATCCTGATGAACTTCGGATATCAAGGTATCATGAGTGCTATTGATGCCATTTGTGGTCGACATGATGTGATCGTGTATGATGCAGAAAGTCATGCTTGTATTATTGATGGTTTGCGTCTGCATCCCGGACATCGTTATGTATTCAAACACAATGATCTGGAAGATTGTGAAAAGCAATTACAACGTGCAACTGCGCTAATCGAAAAGCAAAAGACCGGCGGTATTCTCGTGATCACTGAAGGTGTTTTTGGTATGGCCGGAGATCAGGGGAAACTGAAGGAGATCGCTGCACTAAAGAAAAAATATGAATTCCGTTTATTGGTAGATGATGCACATGGTTTTGGTACATTGGGTAAAACCGGTGCAGGTGCAGGTGAAGAGCAGGGTTGTCAGGATGATATCGATCTGTACTTTTCGACTTTTGCAAAATCAATGGCATCGATTGGAGCATTTATGGCCGGACCAAAGATCATCATTGATTTTATCCGTTATAATATTCGCTCTCAGATCTTCGCTAAGAGCTTGCCGATGCCTATTGTAATTGGTAACCTCAAACGTTTGGAAATGCTGCGCACCATGCCAGAACTGAAAGATAAGTTGTGGAGTAATGCCATGAAATTACAAAATGGATTGAAAGAAAGAGGATTTGATATTGGAAAAACAGATACCCCTGTAACGCCTGTTTACATGAAAGGTGGAGTAGAAGAAGCGACAGCTATGGTGATGGATCTCAGAGAGAATTATCACATTTTCTGTTCCATTGTTGTATATCCTGTTATTCCAAAAGGACATATCATTTATCGCTTGATTCCAACAGCTGCACATACAGATCAGGATATTGAAGAAACATTGAAAGCATTCAGTGAAACGAAAGCGAAATTGGATGCCGGAGCGTACAAAGCAGAAGCTATTCCTGATATGGCAGAAGCGAAATAAATAGTGTTGTAATACTTGGATATCCAATGTTGAATTTTCAAATTGGATGATAATAAAAAAGCCGCCATGATTGATTATGGCGGCTTTTCTTTTGATATTTGACATATGAAAATAGAACATATCGCTATTTGGTGTAGAGATTTAGAGACTATGCGTTCTTTTTATGTCCAATATTTCAATGCTGTTTCTAATGATCTTTATATCAATGAAAAGAAACAGTATCAATCTTACTTTTTATCTTTTGCATCCGGAGCCAGATTGGAATTGATGCAAATGAATTCAGTGGTAGAAAATTTGAACGGAACCGGTACGCAGTATTTTGGACTCAACCACTTTGCATTTGCAACGGGTAGTAAAGAAATGGTTGATGAAATGACGATCGGAAGGTCACGAGCCGGCTTTCAAGTAGTAGGAGAGCCACGAACAACCGGTGATGGATATTATGAGAGTGTAGTATTAGATCCGGAGAATAACAGAATTGAAATAACAGTATAAAAAAAGCCGATGTTTACTAAAACATCGGCTTTGCTTTTAATAGATCGGCTTATAATTTTTTGATCAGTTCAGAACCCAACTTTACATATTCATCGTTCTTCGCTGTGGTTGCTAGTTCAATACATTTTTCAGCACTGGCTTTAGCGCCTACTTTATCACCCATATCGCGCTGAATCTTTGCTCTTAATAAGAATATCCAGAAACCATTCGGGTTTACTTCTGTAGCTTTTGTAGCAGCATTCAATGCTTTTGTCATATCCTTATCCCACTCGTAGTAGAAATTAGCGGCAGGATAATAAGCATTCGGATTTACTTTCTCAGCGCTCAATGCTTTTTCTACTTGTGCACGCAAACGATCTTTTACATTGGTGCTGATTGGAATTCTAACAGAAGTACCTCCCCAGATAATGTTCAGATCGCAACTCTCAAAAGCAATATTTGAAAATTGCATAGTAAATGTTTCAGTATTGCCTGCAGCTTTATCTGCTTTTACTTTGAAACGAACAACATCTTCTGCTTCTTTATAGCCATCAGTTCCCCAGTTAGTAAGACCTTTATTCAAGATCACTTCCCAAGTGTCTTTTCCGGGAATGGTGTATAATACATAAGATCCTGTATCGAGTCTTTTACCACCAATGGTAACATTGTCTGTAAATTTCAGACGAGTTGCAGCATTGGCACCTGTACGCCATAATTTATTGAGCGGAGCCAGATCACTGTTCTCTTTCATTAAAGAGCGACCATTGATATTTGGACGAGAATAGGTCAATTCAATACTGCCCATACCAAAAGCCTGTGTAATTTTCTGTGTTGTACTAGGCTGTGGCATATTGATTTGCGCAAAGGCATTCAAACTGCAGATGGTTGCAGCTACTAAGAAAAACTTTTTCATATGTTTCCAGATTTTAGAGTAGCGAATTTACCGCAATTTCATCGACCATACCTACCATTTGTATATTAATCACCATTATTTCTTGAATGCAGGATGAAACTGCTGTAAGGTATTGCGTAAGAAATCGCGATCGAGGTGCGTATAGATTTCTGTGGTAGTAATACTTTCATGTCCCAACATCTCCTGAACTGCCCGTAGATCGGCACCTCCTTCTACCAAATGGGTGGCAAAAGAATGCCTGAATGTGTGTGGAGAGATACTTTTGGTGATCCCTGCCTTTGCGGCGAGATCACGAATGATATAAAAGATCATGACCCTGGTAAGACCTTTACCACGTTGATTCAAGAATAAAATATCCTCATAACCGGGTATCATGGGTTGATGCACACGAATATTGTCTTTGTAAAGCTTGATGTATTTGATGGCATCAGAACCAATAGGTACCAATCTTTCTTTATCACCTTTACCGATCACTCTGATGAATCCTACATCTAAATACAAGCAAGATATTTTTAAGCCTACCACTTCACTTACACGCAATCCACAGCTGTACATGGTTTCCAAAATGGCTTTATTTCTACCGCCTTCCGGTTTACTTTGATCGATCTTGGAAATAATGAGTTCGATCTCTTCAAAGCTCAATACATCCGGTAAAGCTCTCTTGGTTTTAGGTGCTTCCAGCAGGGCTGTGGGATCAGAGCTGATGATTTGTTCTGTCAATAAATATTTATAAAAACTCCTGATACCTGAAATGATTCTTGCCTGAGAAGTAGCTGTCATACCCAATTCACTGATCCATCTTACGAACTGTTGGAGATCTTTCAAATCAACTGCGGCAGGAGCTTTGATACTATCGTCTGCTGAAAGAAATGAAGTCAGCTTGTCTACATCACGTAAATAGGCTTCAACAGAATGATCGCTTAACGATTTCTCCAGACGTAAAAAAGCTTTGTATCCCTTTTTATAAGCATCCCACATAAAATGAAATGTACAATCAGTGGAGCAAAATGTCAAATAATGATAGGAATAAACGATGCAAATTGTTTTGGCATTGCGGTAGGGGAGACCGATATTGCAAACTCAAAACAGATACTAACTATATTTCGCATGCAGATCAATCTTCGTTCGTTCAAACAGAAAGTCAGACATCATCAGAAAGCTTTCAAAAAGTTTTTAGGTAAGATCGAAAAAAATCCTCCAAGACATCTGGATAAAATAGCAGAAGAGATCGATGCTGAAGTTTGGAAAGAAGTAGATTGTTTGAGTTGTGCCAACTGTTGCAAAAGCATGAGTCCAACTTTTACCAATACCGATATCAAAAGAATCGCTACTCATTTTGAAATGTCTGCCAAAGAGTTCAAAGAAAAATGGTTGTATTTTGATGAAGAAGATGGCGATTGGATGAATAAAAAACAACCTTGTCAGTTCCTGGATCTGTCCACCAATATGTGTGCTATCTACGAAGTAAGACCGGCTGATTGTGCAGGGTTCCCGCATTTAAAGAAAAAGAAAATGGTGGAATACATTCATGTTCATCAACAGAATGTGGAGTATTGTCCGGCAACATTTAAAATGGTAGAAAAAATGATGCAACGTTTTTCCTGATCAGTTTCCGATCAATAAAGAAGTCATTGAGATGGATCCAAAAACAGTTTTATCATTAAAGAATTGAACCTTCTCATCATCAGCTTTCAGTCCTAAGATGTACAACAATGGTAGATAGTGTTCAGGTGTTGGAATAGACTGACGCACTTCAGCACCTAAATCTTTGTAATTGGCTAATGATAGGTGATCATTATTTGTGATCAATTTTTTCAATCTTTGATTGGCTTCTTCAGCCCAATCATATCCTTTCTCCGGTGTTTTCCAATTCATAACACCCAAGTTGTGAACCATATTACCGCTACCGATGATGAGTACGCCTTTGTTACGCAAAACATTCAATTCTCGGGCAAGTTGGTAGTGCCACAATGGATCTTGTAACTGATTTAAGCTTAATTGAACCACCGGTATATTGGCAGCAGGATACATATGTTGTAAAATGCTCCAGCAGCCATGATCTAATCCCCAGGTAAGGTCTTTTTCAATATGGGTTTGTTCAACAATTGCTATTGCATCATTTGCGAGTTCAGGACTACCTTGAGCAGGATATTCCAGATCAAATAATTGTTGGGGGAAGCCATAGAAGTCATGGATCGTCTTAGGATGCTCCATGGCTGTAACAAATGTTCCCCTCGTTTCCCAATGTGCTGAAATGCAGAGAATGGCAGTTGGTTCAGGTAGTCCTTTTGCTATTTCTTGCCAGCCTTTAGAAAACTCATTCTGTTCAATCGCATTCATCGGACTTCCATGTCCGGCAAATACAACCGGCATTTTCACCTGAGAAATAGAACTGCCTAGGTTTGATGAAAAGGAACTAAGGGATTCCATATTTGATGTTTGAACATCAAAATTAATTATTTTAATCTATTCACACTGTTAAAAGTAAACATCCTCGATTAAGTAGATCTCTTTGGCAATGTTATTAACGAGTGTTATCGCTATCACATCGAATTGGATATACTTCCATTCAGGGTGTTGGTATTGGAATTGCTCTGCGGCATTTTTGAGATGCGTCATTTTCTCACGAGTAATACTTTCTTCAGGCTTCCCAAAGCGTAGAGAATTGCGCGTTTTTACTTCAATAAAATGAAGTTTATCTTTTCTGGAAGCAATGATATCCACCTCCCAATGTTTGTATCGCCAGTTTCTTTCTAAAATCTGATACCCTTTTTCTTTAATAAATCCACAAGCGATTTCTTCACCCAAGTTGCCGGTCTCCATATGGTTGTGCATAAACTATTTCGTTAAAAATGAATGATTCGATACGATTTCATAGGAATTGAACGTTCTTGCAAAAGTTTCGATATGTCAAATCACTATTCCATCCTGAAATTGCAAGGTAAGGTTCAACACTACGAGTGGGGCGGATATACGTTTCTGCCGGAGTTGTTGGGCATAAATAATCAAGAAAGCAGACCTTTTGCTGAATATTGGTTAGGGGTTCACCCTTTAGCATCAGCTCATGTTGAAATCCATCATAGCAGATTGCCATTACAAGAGTTGATCGACCAAGACCCATCCAAGGCATTGTCACCGGAAGTACTTCAAAAGTTTGGGAACATTCCCTATTTACTTAAGGTGATGGATGTTCGTGAAATGTTGTCGATACAAGTTCACCCCAGTAAAGAAAATGCTATCGCAGGCTTTGAAAAGGAAAATAAGGCCGGTATTCCTTTGAACGCACCGAATCGAAATTATAAAGATCAAAATCATAAGCCGGAAGTAATGCTGGCTATCAGCGAGTTCTGGCTGTTACATGGATTTAAACAAAAGGAGCGACTGGAGAAGATATTAAACGAAGTAATAGAATTCCAGATTCTACTGCCTTTATTCAAACGGGAGGGACTTCAGTCGTTGTATCGGTTCATTATGGAAATGGAACAACAAAGTATCAATGATCTACTGCTGCCTTTGGTCAAACGTGAAATTCGACACAAGCAGGAAGGATCACTAACAAAAGCTGACCCGGGCTGGTGGGTGGCTAAACATTTCAACGATCAATCACCCACCGGTAACATCGATCGAGGTATATTTTCTATTTATTTCTTCAATATTGTTTGTCTTCAACCCGGCGAGGGAATATTCCAGGGAGCAGGAGTGCCGCATGCTTATTTAGAGGGACAAAACATTGAGTTGATGTCGAACAGTGATAATGTTCTACGTGGTGGACTCACCAAAAAACATATAGACGTACCAGAGTTATTGGCGAATACAGACTTTAGTCCAATTACACCTACCATTTTAAAGGGAAAGTCCATGAGAGATGGAGAAAATGTATTCCATTTTCCTGTACCTGATTTTTCGCTTACTCATCTTGTATTACAAGGCAATACTATTTTTGAGGATAAAGCGCTATCCCCAGAAATCTGGATTGTTCTAGAGGGTGGAGTGATTATCAATCAGCAAATTGTTATCAAAAAAGGGGAGTCCTTTATTGTATTTCCCGGACAATCCTACCAATTGCTATCCTCAGGTAAAACCTCATTGTACAAAGCTTTTGTATCAGTATCAGATGCTTATTCACAGGATGAGGAAAATTGAGGTCAAAACTTAGCCCATAACACCTATTTTTGTCCCTGAAATTCTTAACGATGAAATTGAACCGTTCACTTATTGTTTCTTTAGTATTGACCATTTTTTTGAGTGCGATCTATCGTGCAATGCCTAACAGACCATGGGGTTTTGCTCCTCAATTTGCTATTGCACTTTTTGCAGGGGCTATTTTTGTGAAGGATAAGAAATGGGCTTTTGCGCTGCCTTTGATCTCTATGTTTCTCTCTGATTTGTTGTATCAGTTTTTATACAATAAAGGATTGACTGAAATTCCCGGTTTCTATAAAGGCCAGTGGGTAAATTATCTGTTATTTACCAGTTTGACCATCTTTGGATTTATGGTACGTAGTCAAAAACCTATGCAAGTATTGGGAGCTTCTATTGCCACTCCAACTACTTTCTTCTTGATTTCTAACTTTATGGTATGGGCCGGTGGCGGTGGATTAAAGCGCCCTCGAACTTTTGAAGGTTTGATGATGTGCTATAACGATGCATTACCTTTTTATGCCAATAGCTTGATGGCAACGGCTATTTTCAGTGCGATTCTTTTCGGGGGATATTATTTCCTCAATCAGTCAATCGCCAAGAAGAATATCTCTTTATAAAACGATTTGAAATAAAAAAATCCGCAGCTATTACTGCGGATTTTTTTTATTTCAGAAGAATGAGTTCTGAAAAATAATATTGATCATGCTGTAGTGCTTGTTTTACCTCTATTTGAAGTGGTTTGTGGAACAATGGACAGTCATACACCAATGTATGAAACTCGCCATTTTCACCACAAGCATCTACTCCTAGTACTTCTAATTCATCGATCAAAGATGGTGTTAATGTTTTTCCGATAAAAGAAACGCCCATCACTTCATTACAGCTAACTATCATGGTCCGGATACCACTATTCAACATTTGCATCACCAATGATCTTCGATCTTGCTGCCACAAAGGTAAATAGGCAGTAAGCCCAGCTTTGTTGCATACCATTTCTTCCCAGTCTCGATGGGGCTGAAGATCAATATCACCAAAAACAGCATGTGAAAGGCTATAGGTATCCTTTAATTCTTTTAATGCAGCAGTAAAATGTAGCTCATATTCTTGCCAGCTACTGCTAATAAGGTGTATGGGTAATTGAGCAGCTTTTGCTTGCGCTTCTAAGATGGATACCGGGATGCCATGACTTCTGGAAATTTTTCCATTTTCATTCATGACATTCAAAAGAACAGAAGGGGTGTATCCCTGTTCGATGGCTTTCATCAAGGCAAAGCAACTATCCTTGCCGCCACTCCAAGAACTTAAACAATTGTTCAATTTGAAAATTTGAAGATTTGAAAATGATCCATACAATTTAGGGCCATACTTTTTTATTCCGAAGAATTCTCAAACACTTCATCTACTAAAAGATGGGTTCCATCCGCGGCACTAGTAGCCAGTTCATCACAACGATTATTCCATGGATTATTCGCATGTCCTTTCACCCAAACAAAACGAACTTGAAAATGATTGGCAATGGCTTTGTATCGAAGCCAAAGGTCTTTATTTTTTTTACCACCTTTGAAATCTGTCCGTATCCAATTATCCAGCCATTTCTTTTCAACCGTATTCACGATGTATTGACTATCTGTATAAATCGTTACTGCTATATTTCTTTTGGTCAAAGATTCTAAAGCCACGATTACTGCCATCAATTCCATTCGGTTATTTGTTGTATGTCGATAGCCTGCTGAGATCTCTTTTCTTTTTTCACCCCACATTAATACAATACCATAGCCACCCGGACCAGGATTCCCACGTGAAGATCCGTCAGTATAGATAACCAGTTGATGTCCGTTAGATGTACTCATGCTAAACGATAGGATCCTTTCATGTACAATACAGCTTTCCCTGCAATGGTCACTCTATCACCATTGATGCCACACCATAGATCGCCTCTACGTTTTGATAATTGTTCTGCTTTCATCGATGTTTTATTCAATGCTTTCGCCCAATATGGAATTAGTGTTGCATGTGCTGAACCGGTTACAGGGTCTTCTCCAATAACAGAATTGGGAACAAAGAAACGGGATACAAAATCTGCATCATTTCCTTTCGCAGTAATGATGACCCCTAAAGTTTCCACCTGATTCAACTGTACAAAATCCGGGATCACTTTTTCAATTTCTTCTTGTGATTCGTAGATCAAAAAATAATCTCTCGAACGCAATACTTGTTGCGGACGAATACTAAAACCCTCCAATAAATGAGCAGGAATTTCACAAGGCTGTGGCATACGAGCCGGAAAATTCATTTCCATTAGGTCACCATTCTTGGTAACAGTGAGAAGTCCACTTTTGCTATGAAAACGAATCGTATCCTGTTGATATCCTAGTTCATTGAAAAGTACATACGCAGTAGCAAGGGTAGGGTGGCCTGCTAAGTCTATTTCCAACTCAGGGGTGAACCAACGAATATCATAATCTCCATCGGGTCTCTGAACAAAGAAAGCAGTTTCTGACAAATTGTTTTCGTTCGCCAACTGCTGCATTGTTGCTGTGGGAAGCCACTCGGTCAATGGACAAACAGCTGCGGGATTGCCTCCAAATACATGGTCTGTGAATGCGTCAACGGTATAGATAGGATAATTCATATGCTTCAATTAAACAGCAAAGTAAATTGTTTCAAGCATATCATTCCTTACCGTTGACAATAAATTAAGTAGCACTCATTACACTTGGAATACACCGGTGCGCAGTGTATCCATATCAGGATTATGATTGGCTGCATGTAATCCTTCTGCAATCACTTTTCTTGTTTCTGTTGGATCAATGATACCATCTACCCACAATCTTGCGGCGGCATAGTATGGCGTGGTTTGTCGCTCATACCTGCCTTTGATCTCTTTCAATAATTCTTGCTCTTGTACTTTATCTACTTCTTTTCCTTGCGCTTTCATAGATGCCACCTGAATTTGTGCCAATGTTTTGGCAGCTTGTTCTCCGCCCATCACTGCGATCTTTGCAGAAGGCCATGCATATATAAAACGAGGATCATATGCTTTTCCACACATCGCATAATTACCAGCACCATAACTGTTGCCCACAATCACTGTGATCTTTGGTACGACAGAATTGGCAACTGCATTCACCAGTTTCGCCCCATCTTTAATAATGCCGCTGTGTTCACTTCTGCTACCCACCATAAAACCGGTTACATCTTGCAGGAACACCAGTGGAATTTTTTTCTGATTACAATTGAGAATGAATCTTGCCGCTTTGTCAGCACTATCATTATAGATCACACCGCCGATCTGCATTTCACCTTTTTTGTTCTTACAGATTAAGCGTTGATTTGCTACGATACCAACTGCCCAACCATCAATGCGTGCATATCCACATAAAATGGTTTTGCCATAATCTTGTTTGAACTGATCGAATTCACTGTTATCAACGATACGTTCAATGATATCAAGCATATCGTAAGGCTTTAAGTTTCCTTCCGGGATAATGCCATATAATTCTTTGGGATCTTTTTTAGGAGCAACAGATGCGATGCGATCAAAACCTGCAGTACCGGGTGCTCCAAGTTTGTTCATAATCTTTTTGATATGATCCAAACAATCCTGTTCTGTTTTGAATTTATAATCTGCAATACCGCTGATCTCAGTATGTGTAACAGCACCGCCTAGTGTTTCATTATCGATGTCTTCTCCGATCGCAGCTTTTACCAAATAAGCACCGGCTAAAAAGATGCTTCCATTTCCTTCCACCATCAATGTTTCATCACTCATGATGGGTAAGTAGGCACCACCGGCAACACAAGCTCCCATGACAGCAGCAATTTGTGTGATACCCATCGCACTCATCCTCGCATTATTCCTGAAGATGCGACCGAAATGTTCTTTATCGGGAAAGATTTCGTCCTGCATAGGAAGAAATACACCTGCACTATCTACCAGGTAAATGATGGGCAACTTATTCTCCATCGCTATTTCCTGCATTCTTAAGTTCTTCTTTCCTGTGATAGGAAACCAGGCACCGGCCTTTACGGTTTGATCATTGGCTACAATTATTGCCTGACGACCACTGATATATCCTATCCCTGCAACAGTACCTGCTGATGGACAACCACCTTCTGCTTCATACATTTCAAAACCTGCAAAACCACCTATTTCAACAAAGGGTTTGTCTTTATCACATAGGTAGTCGATACGTTCACGTGCAGTCAACTTGTTGCGTTCTCTTTGCTTTTCGATGGACTTTTTACCTCCACCCAATTTGATCTTCTCAAAATGTTGCTCTACCTGTCGGAGCATTAATTTCATCCAGTCTTCATTGCGGTTGAATGCCATATCTGTCATACGAACAATTGTTAGTTTTGCAAATATAGGGGGCAGCGGATCATTTGCAGGATAAATTGTGATGCTAAAGTTGTCTTTAGATCAAATATCGTTCTGTTCTGGCATGCGTCGATTTTTTACTTTATTTTTAGAACATGTCATATGATTATATCATCATTGGTGCGGGATCTGCAGGTTGTGTATTGGCCAATCGTTTATCGGAAGGCGGACAATACAAAATTTTGCTTTTGGAAGCAGGTCGACCGGATAAAAAACCGGAGATTCATATTCCAGGTGCATACACCAAGTTAAACCGGTCGGATGCAGATTGGGCTTTCTGGACCACACCTCAAAAGCACATTCATAACCGACGACTATTTATTCCCAGAGGAAAGACACTTGGGGGAAGTAGTTCTACCAATGCTATGGCATACGTACGAGGTAATCGTGCTGACTTTGATGAATGGGCTGCTTTAGGAAATCCGGGATGGGATTATGCGTCTGTATTGCCTTTTTTCAAAAAGTCTGAGCATAATCAAAATTTTGGTGGAGAGTATCATGGATGGGATGGACCTTTGAATATTACACATTCATCACAACCACACCCGCTCGGAGAAGTCTTTATTCAGGCTTGTGGAGAATCCGGTATCTCCCGAAACGATGATTACAACGGTGAACACCAAATAGGAGCTTCCTTACTTCAATTTACCATTAAAAACAATCAACGACACAGTACGGCAACTGCATTTCTAAAGCCTGCTATGAAAAGAAAGAATCTGACGGTTAGAACACAATGTCAGGTAAAATCTATTCTGATTGAAAATGGAAGGGCTGTTGGGGTAGAAGTGATGATTGGTCAATCAGGTGTTGAAAGAATTAATTGTTCCAAAGAAGTCATACTCTCAGCAGGTGCCATACAATCCCCGCATTTATTGATGTTGTCTGGAATCGGTGATCCCATTGAACTAGGTAAACAAGGGATCAATGTGATTCATGCATTACCCGGTGTAGGAAAGAATTTACAAGACCATGTTTGGACGGGCGTATCTGTAAAAAGTATCATCCCTACTTCAAATGACTTGTTATTTCCTTTGCGTATGGGTAAAGCACTTTTACAGCATCTTTTATTCAAGAAAGGACCACTGGGCAATAGTCCGCTGGAAGCCAATGCCTTTTATAGTTCCGTTGAAAGTGAAAGACCTGATATGCAATTTCATTTTGCACCTATTGGTATAGCAGATGATTATAGTACCGACATGTATGATCTTAAAACCTTTCCGCGAAAAAGCGGTTTTGGTATTATGGCTATTCTCCTTCACCCTCAAAGCAGGGGAGTGATTCGATTAAAAAACTCAAATCCGAAAGATGCACCCGTTATTGATCACAATGTGCTGGATCATCCCCAAGACCGAGAACAGTTATTGATGGCCTTAAAAAAAGCCATTGAAATCGCACAAACAACCGCCATGAGTGCTTATGCGGATGGAGATCTATCACTTCCCAAAAACTATCAGGATGATCATTCATTGCATGAGCATATCAATAAAAGTCTTGAAACGCTTTATCATCCTGTAGGTACTTGTAAAATGGGAATAGATGAAGGAGCCGTTGTGGATCATGAGCTCAAAGTCTATGGAATTCGTTCTTTGCGGGTTGTAGATGCCTCCATTATGCCAACCATAGTTTCCGGAAATACGAACGCAGCAACAATCATGATTGCAGAAAAAGCTGCCGAACTGATCAAACAGCAAGCTTAAGCGCTTACATTTGCTCGCTACCATGAGATTATTGTGTTTTATTTACACATTAATCCCTATTTTAGTAATACCAAAAATGCTTGCAGTGGCTACGACGAAAAAATTGATTGCTTCAGCCAATGGTAAATCTGTGTCTCTACCCAATGCTGAACCCCATATAATTCAAAAAAAAGCAATCCGTGGGAAGTCATCGAAGAAGAAAGATACTTCGCCCACAACTACTGAGAATACAGAGAAAAAGAAAAGTGCAGTAAAAAGTAAAAGGAGTGCTGCCGGCAAAAAAATCACCTTCCATCTTAAATTTCATACCACCTTTGGTCAGGACCTTTTTATACTTGGGAATCATCCTCAATTAGGAGATAATGATCCTGCCAAAGCTATCCCTCTTCAATATTTCAATGAGGAATATTGGTTTGTAACGATCGATTTTGATGCCACTGATCTACAACAAGATTCGATTACGTATCATTATTTACTCCGAAATACAGATGGAACATTCAGCTATGATTGGGGTAATGATAAGACCTTGCATTGTAAAGAGATCAAGGCAAAAGAAATCCATGTCGTAGATGCATGGAATTTTGCCGGATACTATGAGAATGCTTTTTATACAGAACCATTTACAAAAGTATTACTACGATCCAATCATACAACGGTGACTACTCAATCACCTAAAACCACCACTCATCTTCTTAAAGTAAAAGCACCTTTACTTAAAAAAGGTCAAACACTTTGTTTATTGGGTAGTAGTCAATATTTAGGTCAATGGAATACAGAGAAACCGATCTTGCTAAAAAGGGATGTAAACGAAGATTTTTTTCAGATTCAGTTGGATCTTACCAAAGACTCTTTTCCGATTGCTTACAAGTACGGTGTATATGATATAGATCAAGATAAGTTCCTTCATTATGAAGATGGAAACAATCGTGTATTGTATGATGGGGTTATTAAAGATAAGATCACAATTATTCATGATGGATTCGCTGTATTGCCCAATAATACCTGGAAAGGTACCGGTGTAGCTATTCCTGTTTTTAGTTTGAGAACAGAACATGGATTGGGTGTTGGTGAATTTAATGACCTCAAACAAATGGTTGATTGGGCAGTGAAGACCGGATTGAAAATGATCCAGATACTTCCCATCAATGATACGACGGCTACACATAGTTGGACAGATTCTTATCCGTATGCAGCCATATCAGCATTCGCATTACATCCGCTCTATCTTCATCTGGATACATTGGTAAAAGAGGATCGAAAACTTCAAAAACAAATTGCAGTTGAAAAAACCAAGCTAAATGCTTTGGATGTTGTAGATTATGAAGAAGTGATTCGTTTTAAAATAAAGATCATTGCTAAAGTGTATGAAGAACAGGGCGCTGCTGTATTAGCATCCGAAGATTTCAACCAATATTTCAACGATAATAAACATTGGCTGCAGTCATATGCCGTATTCTGTTATTTAAGAGATCAATACGGAACTGTTGATTTTAACCAATGGCCAGCTTTCAGACAGTATAAGGATGCAGAGATCGATCGTTTAACTGCTCCTGATTCTGCTGCATATAAAGAAATTGCACTGCACTATTTTACACAATACCAATTGCATGTGCAATTGAAAGAAGCCACTGCTTATGCGCATTCAAAAGGCATCATCGTCAAGGGTGATATTGCCATTGGAGTATACAGACATGGTGCAGACGCATGGCAACATCCTGAGCTATATCACATGGAATCTCAGGCAGGAGCGCCACCGGATGATTTTGCAGTATCAGGACAAAATTGGGGGTTCCCAACCTATAATTGGGAAAGAATGCAGGCCGATGGATTTGCCTGGTGGAAACAGCGTTTTGAGCAAATGAGTTATTACTTTGATGCATTCCGAATAGATCATATTCTTGGTTTTTTTAGAATATGGAGTATCCCTATGCATGGTGTCGAAGGAATATTAGGTCGCTTTGTTCCTGCGATTCCTGTTCATATTAATGAATTCCAATCGAGAGGTATTTCTTTTGATCACCATCGTTTTACACAACCCTTTATTCATGAAAATGTGTTGTGGGAATTATTTGGATATGACAACGAACTGGTGAAAAAAGAATTCCTGAATGCAGATGGCTTTGGTCAATATACTTTGAAACCGGAATTTAGAACACAGCGTCAGGTTGAACAATATTTCAATACACTTGAAAAAGATGAGCAGCATGACAAAGTGAAGCAAGGCTTATACAACCTGATCAGTAATGTATTATTGTTTGAGGATAGTGAGGGCGACTTACAACATTTTCATTTTAGATTCAATATTGAAAGCACTTCTTCTTTCCGTTATCTTGATCAGCATACACAACAACAGTTAAAAGATCTGTATGTGGATTATTTCTTCCGTCGTCAGGATGATTTTTGGATGAAAGAAGCCATGAAAAAATTACCGGCACTGAAAAGAGTGACCAATATGTTGGTATGTGGAGAAGATCTTGGATTAGTACCTGCTTGCGTTCCGGATGTTATGAGACAGCTGGGACTGTTGAGTTTAGAAATTCAACGGATGCCAAAAGATCCAAAACGAACTTTCTTCCATCCGTCCGATGCTCCATATCTGAGTGTAGTTACACCTTCAACACATGATATGAGTACGATCCGTGGCTGGTGGGAAGAGGATAAAGAACGAATTCAACAGTTTTATAATCATGAACTCGGCCAGTCAGGTGAAGCACCTTACTATTGTGAAGCCTGGATCAATACGGCTATTGTAATACAACATTTGTACTCACCATCCATGTGGACTGTTTTCCAATTGCAAGACCTGATGGGAATGGATGCAGCACTTCGCAAAGAAGATCCTCATGGTGAGCGTATTAATATTCCTGCTGATCCAAAACATTACTGGAGATACAGAATGCATGTTACATTAGAGTCATTGTTGCAACAGGATGATTTTAATTCGACACTCCAAGGTTTTATTCAACAGAGTGGAAGAGACTAGCATGCGATGATTGCCACTGAGAGCACAGAGAAACACAGAAAATTTCAGTGTAATTCTGTGCCCTCAGTGGCAATACAATCATTAATTATCTTTGCTGCTCAAAATACATCTCTTGAAGCTCAGCTATAGACCCATCGATCTCCCTTTTGAATACCCCTTTACCATTTCGAATGGTCGCACTAAAACACATCAACCTTCATTATTGGTGGCCTTGGAATTAGGGCCATTCATGGGCTTTGGAGAGGCACCCGCCATCGCCTATTATGATGTTACAGTAGAATCGATGATCGCTGATCTTGAGAAACACCGTCGCATGATAGAAAAATTTGCATTGACGGAACCCGAAAGGTATTGGCATTACCTACATCATTTGATTCCGAACAATCCCTTTTTAGTTTGTGCATTGGATATGGCTTGTTGGGATCTTTTTGGAAAAATGAAAGGACGTCCGTTGTATGAACTCATGCAAACACAATGGGTCAATACACCCGTTACTGACTACACTATTGGCATCGATACCATTGATAAAATGGTAGATAAGATGAAAGCAAAACCATGGCCTGTTTACAAAGTAAAACTTGGAACAGAAAATGATATTTCGATCATAGAAGCGTTGCGACAACACACCGATGCTGTTTTTAGGGTTGATGCCAATGCAGGTTGGACAACAGAAGAAGCACTCGAGAAAATTCCCCAACTGGCATCATTAGGCGTTGAGTTTATCGAACAGCCTCTTGCTAAAGATAATTGGGAAGGGATGAAAATATTATACCAACAATCTCCTTTGCCATTGTTCGCAGATGAAAGTTGTGTATCGGAACTGGACGTAAAAAAATGTGTGGATCATTTTCATGGTATCAATATCAAACTAACGAAATGCAGTGGCATTACACCTGCCATCAGAATGATTCAAGAAGCAAGAACATTAGGATTGCAAGTAATGATGGGAAGCATGAATGAATCGGAAGTAGGTTCTGCGGCCATTGCACATTTTCTTCCGCAATTGGATCATGTTGATATGGATGGACCATTATTATTGGCTCAGTCTATTGCAACCGGCTTATCCTATGATAATGGGAAAGTAACGGTATCAGGAAAACCTGGATTGGGCATTCAATTCAGATGAGCATTCTAATTTTCATACATTTTTTTTGTTGTAATTGAATTCACATTTCCCTAACAGAATACTTCTTTTTTGGCATCCGGTTTGGCTTTGTATGAGTATAAAACCGTGAACCATGAAAAAGAAAATTTTACCCATCTTGATCGTCTTATCTTTTTTGATGATCGACACAACTCAAGCACAGGTTCGATTGAATGTGAATGTCAATGTTGGCCCTCGTCCTGCATGGGGATTGCCCGGCAATCACATTGGAGATTATTATTACTTCCCCGAGATTGATATGTATTACAGTATCCCCAGAAGTCGCTTTGTATATTTAGAGCGAGGTCGCTGGGTGTATGTATCCGATCTTCCAAGAGCGTATCGTCATTATGATTTACATCGAGGATACAAAGTGGTGATCAATGATCCTGATCCATTCCGTCATCCACAATTTTATCGCGATCGTTATGCCCGTCAGTATATGGCTTATCGTCCGCCGGTAGTAATTGTAGACAAACGAAGAGGGCATGATCGATGGGATAGAAGAGATCGTGATGATGACAGACGTGATAGAGATCGAAGAAGATGGTAGTTATTAAGAAAAGCGGGTGTCTTTACCCGCTTTTCTTTGCTTGTATTTGTTTAATCCTGTGGAAGTACCGATTTTCGGGGTCTATGACACCTGAAAGAAGAGAAAAACTACTACGCGTTTTACACCAACGTCAACCCAATTTGGCAGTAGTCATGGAAAATGTGCAAGACCCGCACAATATATCAGCAGTGATGCGAACCTGTGATGCGGTGGGTATTCAGGATATTTTTATCTTGACCACGAAGATACCACGACATGAAAAATTTGGTCCTAAGAGTAGTAGTAGTGCAGCCAAGTGGTTAACTATCCATCAGTTTGAAGATGCACAGGCCTGTTTTAATGAACTTCGAAAAAGGTATTCTCGTATTTTAACAACACACTTGTCTTCTGATGCTGTAAGTTTATACGACATTGATTTTACAGAAAGTATCGCACTGGTATTCGGTAACGAACATTCCGGTGTGAGTGAGGAAATCAGAGCTTTGGCTGATGGTAATTTTATTATTCCACAAATGGGGATCATCCAAAGTTTGAACATTTCTGTGGCTTGTGCTGTAAGTATCTATGAAGCATATCGTCAAAAAAGCAATGCAGGACATTATGATCAACCTTCCATGTCACAGGAAAGAAGTCAGCAGTTGTTGAATGAGTGGGGATTCAAACAAGATGATGGAAACTAAATAATTGTTATGAAAAAAATAGGGATCGTTTTATTGATTGTTTTTGCTACCACGAATACTATTCAGGCTCAGGAAATCAAAAAGGTGAAGATCAATGATCTCGTTAAAATCATCGACACCAGTTCTGTTCCACTAGTTATCAATTTTTGGGCTAGTTGGTGTGCTCCTTGTATTAAGGAAATACCTTGGTTTGAAAAAGCAGTGGCAGATTTCAAGGATCAGAAAGTAAAACTGATCCTGGTAAGTTTGGATTTTGCAGAAGATTATCCAAAAGGTATCGCTGATTTTGCGAAAAAGAATAATTATCGTTCCACCATTGTTTGGTTGGATGAAACGAATGCAGATGAATTCTGTCCCAAGATTGATGAAAAATGGGATGGAGCTATCCCTGTGACCTTGATGGTGAATAAGCAACGTCAATATCGTCAATTCTTTGCGCAGCAGTTGCCCGAACAAAGATTGGTGCAGGAATTACAAAAATTAGTGGGGCAGTAGGCTATTGTATATATTCACTCTCAGCCTCTTCATTCATTTGTTTGCGAAGTTTTTCGGTCAGATAGATCGCATAACCAAGCGCCATTAAACTACAAGTGGCCAGCAGAATACCGGTAATGCTTCCATAATGAATTCCTTCGGCAATCGCATAAGTAATGCCTAATAGCAGCACTATAATGATAACAGATTTCATATTGCAGGTTTTGGTTACTTACAAGATGCGTATCCGAATAATTTCCATAAAAAAGCCGCTATTTTTTACAGCGGCTTTTATCATTCAGTTGGTTTTTAGCTTCTTTTGATCGAACAGCCTACAGAGCGACTTTCTTTTACAGAAATAGATTTCCCTGTGGTAAGCTCATTGATGGCCTCTTTAGCATGAACACGTTTTACATTTCCTCCATCATTTGGATTATCATCGATAGCGCCTTTGTATTGAAGTTTAGCGTTTGCATCAAACAGAAATAATTCAGGTGTTCTGGAAGCTCCAAATGCATTAGCGATCTTGGAATCTGTATCTACCGTGTAATAAAAATCATACCCCTGCTTTTGAGCGTAGGCTTTCATAGCTTCGTAAGAATCATCGCCATCTCTTGTACCTTCATTGGAGTTCAATAAAATAATGCCAATATTGTTCTGCTTGGCATAGGCAGCAATATCCAGTGTTCGTTGTTGGTTTTTGATCACATACGGACAGGTATTACAGGAAAACATCACCATAACTCCATTGGCTTTCATAGCATCTTTGATCGAGACATCCTTTCCTGATACATCTTTCATCTTTACGTCTTTCATGGGCAGGTCAGAACCAACCGCAAGTGATTGTGCTTGTACACAGAATGCAATAATTGCAAAAGACAGTGATAGGAGCAGCTTTTTCATAATAGATGGTTTTTTATATTGACAAATGATTGGGGTTACTTGTTCATGTAGGGACAAGTATTTTCATCTGTGCAAAATCAGGAGGCGTTTTCTTTCAACTTCCGGGCTTCAGCTTCTTTAGTAAGATACGTTATGCTTACATTTAATTCAAAGCCTATCAATAAAATTAACGAATTGATATAAATCAGTAGCATCATGATCAAAACGGTACCGATTGAACCATAGATCCGGTTATAACTAGAAGTAGCAAAAAGGCTGACCCAATAGGAGAATAGTAAGGTGGTTGCTAAGGTTAAAAATGTAGCCAATAAAGCGCCTGGTGAAGCCAGTTTCCAACGTTTTTGGACGGATGGGGCATATCGATAGGTGCATGCAATCCCATAAAATACCAACCCAATGATTACCAACCATCTGGCAGCATTCCAGAGGGGTAGAAGTGTTTTGGATTTAATATCAAACAAACCCTCTAATAGACTAAATAATTGGTCTTGTCCAATTAATACCAAAGATGAACCGATTACCAGTAAGATAAGAATCGCTGTTAATTGAATGGCTCTCCATCGTTGATGAAAAATGAAAGCTTTCTGTTCCTGAATAGATTTATCGAAGGTTCGAATGATTCCAATCATGGCATTGGATGAATAAAAAATCAGTAACACGAAACCAAATGAAAAAATACCTACATGTTTTTTCAAAAGATCATTGATGATATCTCGAATAAATACATAAGTTTCAGAATTGGGTGTGATATCTTTAAAAAGACTCAGGATCTGTTTATCTACTTTAAATGATTCCGGAAAATAAGGTATCAATGAGAATAGAAATATCAATGCTGCCGGCAACGCCATGATCAAATTGAAAGAGATAGCTGCGGCTCTTTCATTCAGTCCTACTTTATTGATCTGTTTAAAAAAGAATAAGACCACATCATACAATGGTAACCCCTGAAACCCAGGAACAATAGTGGTCTTGCTTTTGCGTATCACAAAAGCAATGGGTTTCCAACTGATGATGATGCGTTGTAATTTAATCAAAGTAGTCTTACTTTTTATTGGCCATATAAATATCTAATTGCTTTTGATATTCCTTGGCATATTTATCATGTGTTGCATAATTATTACTGAAGTGATGGTATCCACTGAAATCACTCTTCGCTACAAAAAATAAATAATCAGTTTCTGGAGCTTCCAGAACAATATCAATGGTTTTAGGCGAAGGAGTACAGATAGGTCCGGGGGGTAGTCCTTTTTTTCGGTAAGTATTATATGGGGATGGATTGGATAAATATTTTTCATAAATACAATCGGAAGTAAAATCCTGCATCGCGTATTTAATGGTTGGACAAGCCTGTAAGGGCATCCCTTTTCCCAATCGATTTAGGTAAACACTGGCTATTTTGTATTTGTCTGAATCAAAATTGGTTTCCTCTTCCACAATTGATGCGAGTGTATAAGCTTCATTCTTAGATAAGCCCTTTGCAGTGGCTTTTGCCAATCGATTGTTCTTTTGCCAGAAAAGATCGCTGTTGTCTTTTAACTTTTTCAAGATTTTGATCAAAGGGGTGTTCCAATAAAAGATATAGGTATCCGGTATAATCGTGGTAAATAACTGTGTAGTGTCAGTTTCCAGTTGTTGCAAAGAATCATTCGATTGTAAAAACTGCATCACAGTTATAGAATCGGTATTGAATTGTTTACTGATGAGTTTAGCGAGGTCAGATTTGGTACGCAGTTTATTGATCACAAGTTTCAATTCTGCTTGTTTTCCATTTCTTAACATGCGTACAATATCAAAAGCGGATTGTCCTTTCTTTACTTCATATTTTCCGGGTTTTATTTTTGGCCAAACAGTACTAACAGTTCCTAGCATGGATAATCCAATTGTTTGGGATACAACACCGTTCTTTTTCAGTGCTTCTAAGACAGAATTTCTGTCTGTTTTTCCTTGTTCAACAATAAAATAGCGTTGTGCCTCCGGGAAAGGAGTATTGCTGCCAAATACCAGCCAGGCAGATACACCGGAGATGATCAGGAGAATCAATGCGATCCATCCAATAGCTTTTTTCATACCATCAAATTAAACAAAAAACCCTGTCTGTAGAACAGGCAGGGTTTTCACAATCATGTATTTGAATTATTTTTTCCCTGTATCAGGAGTTGCCGTAGTTGTATTGGCCGGTGTAGTAGCGGCAGGTGCAGGGGCATTGGTAGTTGTATTTACTTTTTGTAATACAGAACTATCAACAGTTCCACCACCTTTCAGGAATAGACTTGATACCAAAGCTAATACAGCAATGATACCTGCAAACAACCATGTACCTTTTTCAAGCACATCTGTAGTTTGTTTAACACCCATGAATTGATTGCTCAAACCACCAACATTAGCAGAAAGTCCGCCTCCTTTAGGGTTCTGAATCAGTACAACAAAACCAAGCGCTACACAAGCTAACACAATCAGAATCAGAAACAGAATGATCATTTTATATACCTTTTAATTGTTGAATCTTCGCCGCAAAATAAGCGGATTTTTCAGGATTTATGAAACTTAATTTGATATAAAGCTGGATGGCTTTATCTAATTGCCCCTGTTTTTCCAATACTTCAGCCATGGTTTCAGTCACAACCTCCCTGGATTCATTAGAATTTTCAGCAATTAGGGCTACGGCTTGCTCCAAATCAGAGCCGGTTCCCAGATCGGCTGGTTCATTATTAACATGCTTCATTTGTTTCAGCCAGTCTGTAAACTTGCGAAGCTGAGAGGTCAATTTATCCTGGGGGATCTTAGAAAGATCGATTTTAATCCCCTGAGAGGCAAAATAGTCAATGGTGTGTAATCTTTCCGTTTCAATCTCTAATTGAGCTCCGGAATCAACCGGTTTTTTAAAGTCGGCTAATTGTTCCGATAATAAATCAGTCAATTTATGATCAGGTAACGGCAATTCATCCAGCGGCTCTTCATATTCTTCTTCAGTTTCATCTACTTCCGGAGGATTATCAGGAATTTTTCTCGGATCAATCGATTTAATGATATCGCGTACATGATCCATGGTGGGAATATCGATGGTTTTGGAGGAATGTATGACAGGCTTATTTGCCACCGGAGTTTCCGGCATTCCCACTTCTTCCTTAACACTCGATTCTTGCGATAGGAAAGATGTCCAGAGTGGATTGTCAGTAAACAAAAAAGATTTCCCTAAGCTCGATTCATAACTTGAAGACTCACCTTCAGCTTTACATTTTGCGTTGTATAATAAAGTGGCAGGTGCAAAATAAGGATAGGTTTGAACCAATGATTCCAACTGATCAATAGGAACCGCTTGAAGAGTAGATTGTCCGGTCAGGTGTAATAAGACTTTATCCCGTATGGATTTCATAACGATAAATGTACTAATTGATTACCAGTCTGAAAAAATACTATTAAAAATCTCATCTACCATATTCCTAACCACTTCATCCAATAATTGGGCTTCTGCGGTATTAAAAGCAAGATTAGCGCTGTAATCGAAGCTGCGGCTTACAACAAAATCTTTTGAATCGTTGTCGATGTTTCTGCGAAGTTTAATACTAATTGAAACGGTTAGACGATTGGTACTAGCTTGTCTACCACTAACGCCAACTGTTTGTGTTCCATCATAAGTTGTGATTGCTCCTGAAATTACATAGTCTGCATCATCAGTCGAGACCCTTGTAAGTTTGGTTTGATTGGTGATCTTCTGCTGTAGCTTGTCATTGAGCTTCGGACTTAACTGGGGATTAATATAGCGTGCTTTATTTTCAATAAAACCTAGCTTGATGGTTTTATATCGAGAATCAATTACTGCATCATTGAAGCGATACGATACTTTGCAGGCTGAAAATAACAGCATCAATAAAAGCGGTATTATATAATTGTAGGTATGAAGACGAACTTTCATAGTATCAAATTATTCTTCAATATCGTATTCTTTCAGTTTACGATATAATGTTCTTTCACTAATACCCAGATCCAGAGAAGCATCTCGTCTTTTTCCTTTATGCTTTTTCAATGCCTTTAAAATCAGTTCCTTCTCTTTATCCATAATATTTAACGACTCTTCTACTTCTTCATGATGATGAATATCATCTTCATGCAAGATCACCGGCTGAGATCCAACATTGCCGGGTAGTACCGCCGTATGAGTAGGGGCCGGATTACTCAGAACAGGGGAGCTGTCTCCATTGGCATGAAAATCTTGCATTAAAGAGTCTCTTGTATAATTCGCCGCATTACCTGCTAAAGAAGGGTTTTGCAGTATTTCCAGAAACATTTTTTTCAGCTCTGTGACATCTTTCTTCATGTCAAAGAAAAGCTTGTACAAGATTTCGCGTTCATTAGCAAATTCACTTGAAGAACCTGCTGATTGTCCTGATAACACAGGCATTCTCATGTGCTTACTTTGATCCGGAAGAAATTGCTGTAAGGTGATCGCTGAAATATGGTTGGTTTGACTCAAGACCGATATCTGTTCTGCAATATTCTTTAATTCACGAACGTTACCTTGCCATGGATGGTTAATTAACAGGTTTTTAGCGTCATCATCCAGTTGTATGGGTTGTGTTTTGTAGCGCTCGGCAAAATCAACAGCGAATTTCCTGAACAGGAGTAAAACATCTTCTTTTCTGTCGCGAAGAGCCGGAACACGAATAGGTACTGTACTTAAACGATAATATAAATCTTCTCGGAATCTTCCTTTTTGAGTAAATTCTAATAACTCTCTATTGGTGGCTGCGATCACACGCACATCTGTCTTTTGTACTTTTGAAGAACCCACACGAATAAATTCACCGGTTTCCAAGACACGTAACAATCTGGCTTGTGTACCTAATGGCATTTCACCAATCTCATCCAAAAATATAGTACCACCACTTACCGTTTCGAAATAACCTTTTCGACTATCTACTGCTCCCGTAAATGCGCCCTTCTCATGTCCGAATAATTCAGAATCAATGGTCCCCTCAGGGATAGCCCCACAGTTAACGGCGATAAATGGGTTATGCTTTCTGGATGATAATGCATGAATGATCTGTGAAAACACTTCTTTACCCACACCACTTTCACCTACAATCAATACGGTTAGATCTGTTGCAGCTACCTGTACAGCTGTATTCAGTGCATGATTGAGTGATGGCGAATTGCCAATGATACCAAATCGATTTTTTATACTTTGAAGATCCATAGCTTTCATTTGTTGATCTCAGATATCAGATGTCTGAGATCGCGATCCTTTTTATTCATTACCACTTATTTCAACATTCGATATTTAATATTCATCATTGATTATTATACTTGTCTTTCTCCACGCAGTGTTGTTTTTGTACAATCGGTTGCTTTTACCATTACATAAGTTCCTTTCAAATCTTCATTCAAATCTTTTTTAGGGAAAACAATTACTTTGTTCTGACTGGTTCTGCCCATCCATTCTGCATCGCTTTTACGGCTATTGCCTTCCACCAATACTTTGAATGTTTTACCAAGATCTTTGAGATTACTTTGACGCGATAATACTCCTTGCAGATCAACGATCTCTTGCAGTCTTCTTTTCTTCACATCTTCCGGTATATCATCTTCATATCTTCTTGCTGCCAATGTTCCGGGACGTTCGCTATAGAAAAACATATAGCTCATGTCATAGCCACTGTATTGCATGATACTAAGTGTTTCTTGGTGATCTTCCTCCGTCTCGGTGCAAAAACCTGCAATGATATCTGAACTAATGCCACAGTCGGGGAGTAGTTCTTTGATACGATCTACTTTTGCCATATACCATTCACGGGTATAGGTTCGATTCATCAATTGCAACATCCTTGAACTACCACTTTGAACCGGTAAGTGAATGTATTTACAGATGTTCTCGTATTTCGCCATGGTAAATAATACCTCATCCGTAATATCTTTCGGATGTGAGGTGCTAAATCTTACTCTTAAATCCGGACTGATCAACGCTACTTTTTCCAGAAGTGCTGCAAATGTTACGGTCTCATCTTTTTGTTCATCAATCCAATAATAGCTATCTACGTTTTGTCCTAATAAAGTCACTTCTTTATATCCTTTATCACACAACTCTTGTACTTCCTGAATGATCGAATGTGCATCACGACTTCTTTCACGTCCTCTAGTAAAAGGCACGACACAGAAGCTGCACATATTGTTACAGCCGCGCATGATCGATACAAAAGCACTAATGCCATTGCTATCTATTCGGATAGGAGCAATATCACCATAAGTTTCATCTCTGCTCAGCAAAACATTGACCGCTTTTTGTCCGGATTCTGCTTCTTCGATTAATGCAGGCAGACTTCTATATGCATCTGGCCCAACAACAATATCAACCAGTTTTTCTTGCTCCAATAATTGAGCTTTTAATCGTTCAGCCATACAACCCAACATACCAATGAGCATTCCAGGGGTACGTTCTTTGATTTTGCGAAACTCTGTTAGTCTTTTTCGAACGGTTTGTTCTGCTTTTTCACGAATGGAGCAAGTATTCAACAAAATCAGATTGGCCTCTTCCAGATTTCTGGTAGCGCCAAAACCGGCGCCATTCAAAATGGAGGCAACCACTTCACTATCTGCAAAATTCATCGCACAGCCATAACTCTCAATATAAAAATGCTTTTTATATCGGTTCGGGTCATTTTCAAATGGCTGAAATGCTTCTCCCTGACGGGCTTCGTCGTGCACTTTATCTGTAGTAAGCATTGAGTTCATTCGTTCTTTTGGAATAGTTTAGGTGCAAAATTAACAAAATTGTCTTGTTTTTGTGTCAGTTTGACAGGTTTTAAAGGCTGAAAATTCTGTTAATCAATTAGTTTTGCAACGCAAATCCCCCGGCACATGAAGAAAAGAATGCTATGGATGCTGATGCTTTGTTTTTCATCAGCTGTATTTTCTCAGGATATTGTGGTTAACAAGCTTCGTAGCGAAACCTCCAGAACGATTAAAAAAGATGCGGATACCAGTAAATGGATATGGAAAAAGGGGGGGCTGCTGAGTGCGAATCTTTCGCAAGGTTCACTAAGTAATTGGGCTGCAGGGGGGGATAATTTTTCACTGGCGGTTAGTTCTTATTTCAATTTCTTTTATTTCTATCGCAAAGACCGTCATAGTTGGGACAACAACTTTGATATGAATCTTGGTTATGTACAAACGACCAGCTTAGGAGGAAGAAAGAACGACGACCGTTTTGATTTTCTTAGTAAGTACGGTTATAAAATGGATAGCACCGGGAAAGTATTTTTATCTAGTCTTTTTAACTTCCGTTCACAATGGTTTGATGGTTATACTTTTTCGGGAGGTGTACCTAGCTTTTCTTCTTCATTCCTATCGCCGGCATATATTATTCTTTCAGTAGGCTTCGATTATAAGCCATCAGATAAACTTTCAGTGTTTGTTTCGCCACTGACATCAAGGTGGACTGTAGTTGCGAATAATAAATTATCGACTCTGGGGAAATATGGCGTACCAGCCGGGAAAACTTCTATTAATGAAATTGGTACATTCGCTACGGTCAATTACAATAATACCATTGCGAAAAATGTGACTTACAAAGGCAGGCTGGATATGTTCTCTAACTATAACAACAAAGCCCAGAATATTGACTTCTTCATGACCAATTTATTTTCTTTTAAAATCAATAAGTTTTTCTCTGCAACCTACAGTCTTGACTTGATTTATGATGATGACGTTCGCTTATTCGGTCCAAATAAAACATCTCCCGGACTTCAAACTAAAAGCCTTATTGGTATTGGGTTCTTACGTCCTTTGAATGTGAAGAAAGGATAGTGATAGAGAATGTTAGATGGCAGATGTCAGATTTTTTTTAAATGAAACAAATCTGACATCTGCCATCTGAGATCAATTATTACCTACTGATGACTTTCAACAAGTGTTTGATCTTATTGGCTTTGTGAGTTAGATCTTGATACTCTTTGTGCATGATGGTTACGTGTCCCATTTTTCTTCCGGGTTTTGTTTGAAGTTTTCCATACAAATGCACAAATACATTGTCCATCTTTAGTACTTCATCCAAATTATCATATACTGCTTCACCTGAATGTCCTTCTGCGCCTAATAAGTTGACGATCGCAGAGGGTAGGATGGCATCAGTATTTCCTAATGGGTAACCCAACATGATACGCCATAACATATCATACTGACTAGAATAATTGGCTTCAATGGTATGATGTCCACTGTTGTGAACGCGAGGTGCTGTTTCATTGACCAACACTTCTTCATTTTTGTCAACGAATAATTCAACCGCAAATAAACCCGGGCTATTCAATCCTTTCACAACGCGAAGTGCAATAGCTTCTGCTTTCCAAAATACTTTTTCGGGTAAAGAGGCAGGGCTTAATTGATAATCCAGCAAGTTCAGCACAGGATCAAATACCATTTCGGCGGGAGGATACAATGCTGTTTCTCCTTTATCATTCATCGCAACAATCATAGCGATCTCTTTATGAATGGGTACCATTTTCTCGAGAACCGCAGGTGCATCAAATCCTTTTTCGATTTCTTTTTCGTCTTGAATGATCTGAACTCCTTTTCCATCGTAACCACCTTGTCCAACTTTATGTACAGCAGGAAGAAATCCGATATGTTCCTTCAACTCACTTAATCGATGGGTGATCACAAATGAAGAGGTTGGAATATCATTGGCTTCATAGAATTGCTTTTGCAGGATCTTATTTTTGATGGTTCTGATAGCGGAAGGTTTGGGATAGACTTTCACACCCTCAGATTCCAGTTTTTCCAATGCATCTACGTTTACAGATTCTATTTCAATGGTAAGCACATCCAAGTTTCTTCCAAACGCATATACGGTGTCAAAATCATTGATATCTCCTTGAACGAAATGGTGACAAAGATGAGCAGCCGGACAATTGGGATCATTTTCCATCACCCATGTTTCTACTGTATAATTCGCAGCTGCCTGCAATAACATGCGGCCAAGTTGTCCACCGCCAAGAATTCCTGCTTTCATGTTTGCGAAGATAAGGGAAGTGGGGGTTAGGTATGAGGTGCTAGGCGATAGGTGTTAGGCGTTAGTAGGAGAAGGTTGACGAAATTATTATTAAAATCACCCTAGTACCTAGCACCTCATACCTAACACCTATCGCCTAAGTCCTTATTACTAATCCAACATCTAACCGTAAAATCCCTAATTTTGAACCATGCTTCCCGACTATCCACATAAAATCTTTGGCGATAAACGCAGTTGTTATTGCTTGTTGATGGAAGCATTGGCCATGGATGCACGTTAGTATGCTTGATCAAGTGACGCATTTTCTCTTTTCATTCATCTTTTAAACATATTGTATGGAATCGATTGCTACTTCTACGGTACAGTCAACTACTACTGATTTTTTACCCTTAATGGGCACTGATTATGTTGAATTTTATGTGGGTAACGCCAAGCAAGCAGCCCATTTTTATAAAACTGCATTTGGATTTCAAAGCCTCGCTTATGCCGGGCCTGAAACCGGTGTGAAAGACCGCGCGAGTTATGCAGTCAGACAAAACAAATTGACTTTTGTTTTCACTACAGGATTGCGTATCGACAATGCAATTGCGGATCATGTTTACAAACATGGTGATGGCGTAAAAGTATTGGCGTTGAAAGTGAAAGATGCTACAGATGCCTGGAAACAAACCACGCAACGTGGGGGTAAAAGTTATTTGGAACCACAAAGATTGACGGATGAATATGGCGAAGTGGTGATCAGTGGTATTCATACTTATGGTGATACGGTGCATCTTTTCATCGAAAGGGAAAATTACAATGGACCATTCTTGCCAGGCTATAGAAAATGGGAAAGCCATTACAATCCAAGTGAAACAGGGTTGTTGTATGTAGACCATTGCGTAGGCAATGTTGGATGGAATCAAATGAATCCTTGGGTAAAGTTTTATGAGGATGTGATGGGCTTTAAGAACATTCTCAGCTTTGATGATAATGATATTTCAACAGAGTATTCTGCTTTAATGAGTAAGGTGATGAGCAATGGAAATGGGTTTGTGAAATTTCCGATCAATGAGCCCGCAGAAGGAAAGAAGAAATCTCAAGTGGAAGAATACCTAGAGTTTTACAATGGTGAAGGTTGTCAGCATGTGGCATTAGCAACCAATGACATCGTTAAAACCGTAACAGATCTGCAAAATAGAGGAGTGGAGTTTTTGAAAGTCCCAACGACTTATTACGATGATCTGTTAGACAGGGTAGGACATATCGATGAAGATCTGAATCCTTTGCGTGAATTAGGGATTCTTGTGGACAGAGATGACGAAGGTTACTTATTACAAATATTCACCAAGCCGGTGGAAGACAGACCCACACTATTCTTTGAGATCATCCAACGAAAAGGCGCCAAAAGCTTTGGCAAGGGCAATTTTAAGGCACTTTTTGAAGCCATAGAAAGGGAACAGGCTGATAGGGGTAATCTGTAAATGCATCCCATGATATTGACCGGAATCTTGTTACAGATTCCGGTTTCTTTTTATACAATAAAACCTGCAAAAAGTCGTTTCAATTTAACAGTCGATTGATTTCACCATTTAGTATTTTGCGCCCATGAAATACCCCCTGTTGATCAGTTGTTCCTTAATCATTTCTAGTGCTGTTTTCGGACAGTCGGGATTTATTGATAATCAACGTGTTTTTCCTAGGGTAGCACAGGCCATACGTTCCAAAGAAGATAGCTTAAAGAAACAATTTGCTGCAGCCAAGTTATCATGGCCGGCAAAAGACATGTATATCCGTAGTTTTAAGTATGATAGTCAATTAGAAGTCTGGGTAAGAAATACTTCAGCAGAACCTTATAAGTTATTCAAAACCTACAAGATATGTGCCCTTTCTGGCACCCTTGGACCGAAGAGAATGGAGGGAGATTATCAGGTTCCGGAAGGGTTTTATTATATCAATGAATTCAATCCTAAAAGCATGTATCATTTGTCATTGGGCTTGAATTACCCGAATGCTTCAGATTTGTTTTTGAGTGATTCCATCAAACCGGGAAGTGATATTTATATCCATGGAAGTTGTATTACTGTAGGCTGTATTCCCATACAAAATGATCAGATCGAGGAATTATATGTGCTGGCCTCTCATGCACGAAATCAAGGGCAAGACTTTATCCCGGTTCATATTTATCCTGTACGTTTTAGCAATAACAGGAGTCAGGAATACCTTGATAGAAACAGTAAAGAAGACAAAGAGTATCAAAAGTTCTCTACTCGCTTAAAAGAAGTGTACGATTATTTCGAAGAAAACAAAAAACTGCCGCTCATCTCTGTGAATAAAAAAGGGGAGTATGTGATTTTATAATGTCAACAGATCACAGATTTTTGTAAAAAGAACATCTCCTAAACAATATAGAAAGTCCTAAGTTAGTTCCTCACTACTCACTACTCACTACTCACTCTCTTTCTTACGACATGATACAACTGCATGGCATCAGGGGTGAGTTTGAAATAGAAGACTCCACCAATCATGATGGCAGAAAAGACGGTTACATTGCAAATGATTTTAGTCCATCCATCAAATCCACTAAATACTTGGTTGCAAATAAAATAAGCGGCTATGGCTAAGAGTAATGAATACAAAGTTTTCAATGTAAACGGCTGCATATTGAATTTCTGTCTTAGAAATTCAAATCGAATGAAATTATAAGTAGCATAAGCGATCAATTCCGCATAAGCTGATCCAATAATGCCATAATTTTTGATTAGAAAATAAGTAAGTGGCAACCGCAACCCGATCAATACCACACCACTGATGAAATCAAATCTCCAATACGTTGAAGTATTGATGACCATTGCATTCAGTCCGGTACCAGCATCTATAAGGCGTACAATTCCTAAAATAAAAATGACATTCAAACTGCTGAGATAATCTTCCTGAATATTTAAAACCTTGATACCTTCTTCGGCATTTAGCCATATGTTTCCAAACAAAAACAAAGCCATCAACAACAGATTGATACAGGATCTGGAATAAATACGATGGATCTCCGGATAATTTTTATCCTTCCATGCCCTTGAAAGAAAACTAGAAGAAACAGCCTGTATGCTTCTCTGTGGAACTTGAATGACATTGGCGGTGAACTGTGCAAATACAAAAATACCTACCGCGGTAAGCCCCTGAAACCCTGCAATGATAAAGCTATCGATCGTAGCTGCTACAGAGGCGATCAATGTACCTCCATAGATCAGTATCTGCATGGAAAGAATCTTTTTCCAAAACTTCCTCGTCACCCTGCTGATCTTAAAATGAAAATGAAGATGACCATTACGTAATAAGTAAACAAACAAGAATAAAAAGATCGCGAGATATTGGAAAGCGAAAAGATAAATGAATGTTGCAAAACTGATCCATTTAAAATAAAACAAGCCAATCAGAACACTGGTCAATATTCTGAGTAATGTTTCTTTCAGAAAGTTCGATACCACCGATAATTGCAAGGCCCAACTAAATCCTTCGATCACAGAAAAGAATAACATGCCCATCGCAAAGGGAAACATCCAATAATAGTAATCAAGGATCAGAGGCGATTTCTCTTGGTATTTTTCTACAAAAAATGGTTGGAAAACAAATCCACTCACTAAAACGATAATGAATCCAATAATCGACGCCAACATAGCCCAACTCATCAGATCAATTTTGCGTGGCTCAAGATTGTCCTTATAGTAAGGGTAAAATTTATAAATAACTGGTATAACACCCATGGCTCCAAAGGCCATCATATTTTGAGCGAAATCAAAAAAGATACGGGTTAAACCAAACTGTTCAGGTGTAAAGGAACCATTTTTAGTGTAGAAATAATGATTCACAAACCCAATGGCAAACCCTATATAAACCAATAAACTGGAAATGATGGTTTGTTTGCGAATGCTTCCCATGGGCTGTTGAATAATAATAGATTCCTGTAAAAATAAGGTGCAGGAAGCTAGTTTAAACAGATTTTACTTGGGTAGCTGCTAAATAAAAGCAAAACATAGGTTGTGATAATGAAAAGCCGCAGATTCGCAGATTAAGTTTCCTAATCTGCGAATCTGCGGCTAAAATGCAATAGAAATGGTTATTGCTTCTTCAATTTATCTTTGAATACCTTCTCGAATTTCTCCAATTTAGGTCTGATCACAAATCGACAATATCCCTGATTGGGGTTGTCATTATAATAATTTTGATGATAATTCTCCGCCAGATAGAAATTCTTAAAAGGCTCAATGGTCGTAACAATGGGTTTATCCCAGGCACCACTTTTATTGAGTAAGTCTTTATATTTTTCTGCTTTTTGCTTTTGTGTCTCATTATGATAATACACCACGCTTCTGTATTGGGGTCCAATATCATTTCCTTGCTGATTAGGGGTTGTAGGGTCATGGGTTTTCCAGAATACCTCTAATAACTCATCATACGTGATCTTGGATGGATCATATACGATTCTTGCCAATTCCACATGACCTGTATTTTTATCACAAACCTGCTCATAAGTGGGATTTTCCACAAATCCACCGCCATATCCACTTACTACTTCTAAAACGCCTTCCAATCGCTGAAAGAAAGCCTCTGTGCACCAAAAACATCCTTCTCCGAATGTTGCCGTGTCGGTAACAATGCCACTGTAGTTCACTTTCGTATTCATATTTGTCGTTTTTTTTGAAGGTTGTTGGGCACAGGAAATCAAACTGATCCCCAAAACCATGAAACTAAACATTAAACGCATATTCCTGTTTTTTATAAAATTAGCTATAGATAATCTAACAATCAGACAGTATGAATGTTCTATCCTTACAAAAGGGTTGTTAATCTTTGATTTTTTGATCTATGATTTCTTGATTTACAGCCTTATGGTGAATAGCCAATGGCGATTTGAAAAAATCATAGATCAAAAAATCAAAGATCTAAGATCGCCTTTACCTTTGCGCCTTAATCGTACAATGTACCATGCGTTTGTATCCTGAAACAGCATTGACTCAACTGGAATTTGATAAGGTCAGGACTTTATTGGAAAGTCACTGTAAGACCTTGCATGCCCGTGAGAAAGCTACGCAATTGAGGATACATACCAAGAAAGAGTATATTGAACTTGAGCTACAACAAACTTTTGAGTTTAAATCGATTCTTCAGCAGGCGCAGTATTTCCCCAATGATTTCATACTTCCTTTACATCAAGAGCTTCGCTTACTGGGAATTCCCGGGGCTTTGATCACAGGGGAGCAGTGGTTACAGATCAGAAAATTATCTGAGAACACAGCCAATATTTTTCGTTGGTTCGATACGGAACGAAGATCAGCTTTTCCGGCTATGACAAAAGTGATCAAGGATAGTTATTATGAAAAAACGATCATCGAAATGATCGATGAAGTCATAGATGAGCAAGGAAATGTAAAAGACAACGCTTCTCCTGATCTTCAAAAGATTCGAATGAATCTGTATCGAAAAAGAAATGAGCTGAGAAGGATGTTTGAGAAGGTCATTTCAAAACTGGCTAAAGCCGGATACACAGCCGACATTGATGAGAGTTTTAGTAATGGTAGAAGAGTAGTAGCCGTTTTTTCAGAACATAAACGACAGGTCAAAGGTATCTTACACGGTGAAAGCGATAGTAGAAAAACATCTTTCATCGAACCTGAAGAGACCATTGACCTCAATAACACTGTATTTGCATTAGAGCATGATGAGCTAAAAGAAGTCCAAAGAATTCTTCGACAACTTACGGCCAAATTATCTGTCTATGCACCCTTACTCTCTCAATATCTATTGATCTCAGGGGAATATGATTTTATTCGGGCAAAGGCAAAATTGGCCATTGATATGAATGGACAATTACCTGAGTTATCAGATAAAGCCCATGTTCATTTGATCAATGCTTATCATCCTTTGTTATTGTTGTACAACAAAGCTGCTAATAAGCCTACCATACCTGTGTCACTAACACTCGATGAACAAAACCGTATCCTGGTAATCAGTGGGCCGAATGCAGGTGGAAAGACTGTTACCATGAAGACCATAGGTCTCAATCAGCTTTTATTGCAAAGCGGATTATTGGTGCCGGTAAGTCCGGATTCACAGATGGGAATCTTTAAACAACTATTCATTCATATCGGTGATACCCAAAATCTCGAATTCGAACTGAGTACCTATAGCAGTCATCTTTTACACATGAAGTCTTTTATTGAATCTGCTAATGGCAAGACTTTGTTTTTCATTGATGAGCTAGGTAGTGGTAGTGATCCCAATTTAGGGGGTGCCTTCGCAGAAGTGATCATGGAAGAGTTGGCACGCAAACATTCCTATGGGGTGGTAACTACGCATTACTTGAATTTAAAAGTCATGGCCAATCATACCAAGGGCATCATCAATGGCGCCATGCAATTTGATGAAGTGAATCTTCAGCCTATGTATAAGTTGATCGTTGGTAAACCCGGCAGCTCTTATACATTCGCAATTGCAGAAAGGATTGGTTTACCACAACACCTGATCAACAGAGCGCGCAAACTGGTAGAGGAAGATCATTTTAAGTTAGATCGATTGTTAAATCGGACTGAGCAAGATCTGCAGCAATTGGAACAAGAAAAAAAGCAGCTCCATAAATTGTTACGGGAGAATGATCGATTGAAAAAAGAAATGGAAGTGGTGATGGATAAAGAACGCCATCGTCAGCAGGTGGAGTTGTTGAAACAGCAGAATAGAATAACAGAAGATCGTTTGGTGTACCTCAAAGACATGGAGCGCAAACTGAAACAGATCGTATTGGATTGGAAAAAATCAGAAAATAAACAAGAGGTAATTAAAAATCTGCAAAATCTTTTATTCAAACAGAAGGAAACCATTGTTGTCAATAAATTGGCCAAAAAGGTAGATCTCAAATACAAAGAACTGAATAATGAAATCATCATTGGTTCTCTTGTTAAGTTGAGAAAGAATTATCAGGTAGGAGAGGTAAAAGAAATCAGAGGGAAAAGAGCGATTGTTCAGATAGGAATGCTCCCTATCAATGTTGATTTAGTAGATCTGGTAGCAGTAGAAAAGTTATCGGATACTGCTGCTAAATGATGGATCTAGAAAGTGATTAGTGAATAGTGAGTAATATAAAACCTCACTCACTACTCACTAATCACACTCATTAAGGTAATTAGCCTTTTCTATAAACCGCTTTGGTACTTATTTCTCCTTGGGGTGTAGTAATAAGAGAATAGAGGGTAAGTGTTTTTCCATCGGCACTAATTTCCCATTTTTCGTTACCAGTTAGTTCTAAACTTTGTCCCTGAAATTCTAATGTCATTTTGATATCGATTTTAAAACGCTGGTCTCCATCCCAATTCAAGGTAGACACTTTTTTACTGTTCATAATCCCGGTGTTTTGGGATTCTTTACCTACAGCATGTGTTTCAGTGATATCATAATTGCTTCCATCAAAACCGGAACCGCTTAATGTCATTTTAATGGCTTCATCTGACTGATCAATAACGATTTTGCTGTAAGCGCCTCTGGCTCCAAATTGCCCCAGTTCGCTAGCACCTTCATCTAAGTTCCAAGTACCAGAAAAATTTGCTGCCTTGTAAGAAAAGGATGATAGAGTCGAGAGGCTGATAAATGCCATCGCAAGTAGGAAAAGTTTACGTGTCATAGTTGTTGCTTTTTGATAAATATAAGAAAATAGTTTATTGTATTATTTCATTGGTTTTGATCGCTGTTATATCTGCTTTAGTAGTAACAACGGCTTGCATATGAATGTTTTTTGAGTATTGTTTTGAATATTTTTTGGTAGATATATTTCAAACCTTACTTTTGCCGCGGAGAGATGGCAGAGCGGTCGAATGCGGCGGTCTTGAAAACCGTTGACTGTCAAAGGTCCGGGGGTTCGAATCCCTCTCTCTCCGCCTTCACCCACCGTAGCCTTGGCGTAGGTGGGTTTCTTTTTTATATACACGCTCAAATTAAGGTGGGTTACGGCGGACGAGTCCGTCTTAATCATTTTATTTCAATACTAGGTTGCAACTCATACCTTGGATCTCAAAATCAGGTATAAATACCTATTGACAACTTGCTTTTTTGGGTAAATCTTTACTTTAAAAATGCAATATGTTTACATACTTCTGTGTAACAATGGACACACCTATGTAGGATGTACGAAAGACCTTAGAGAAAGATTCAATCGACATAATAATGGATTTGTTCCTGCCACAAAATCATATCTGCCAGTAAAACTTCTATTTTACTGTGCTTTTACTGATAAAGTAAAAGCATTTCATTTTGAGAAATACTTAAAGTCTGGATCTGGAGGGCTTTTATGAATAAGCGTCTTTACTAATCATATTAATGATTTGCATGTCTTCATTCGTGACTAGTGATTAATTATTAACTTTCCTCTATTTAGGTGTTCATAATAATTCACTTAGGCCTCTAAAAAAGAGGGAGAATTTTTTTTAGAATACTATTCATAAAAAATAGTTGTAAAAAAAGTAAAATAATCGCATGCAGATTTTTCTCGTACTTCTCCTTGTTATTATCGGATTAACGGTACTGACATCTGTATGTAAAGTTTCTCCATTCGTATCATTTTTAATTATTTCCATTTGCGCAGGCTTGCTTCTTGGCATGCCTCTGATGGCAATCGTAAAATCATTACAGAAAGGGATAGGAGATATGCTTGGCTCCATCATTATCACACTCGCTTCAGGAGCTATGATTGGCAAACTGGTGGCGAATAGTGGGGCAGCTACCGTAATAGCAGAGAAAGTGATTGGTATTTGCGGTCAAAAATACCTTTCATGGGGTATGATGTTGACAGGACTCATCATCGGAATCCCTTTGTTTTATAATGTGGGCTTCGTCTTGGTCATTCCCATTATATTCAGTTTGGTGTATAAATACAAGCTTCCCGTTATACCGGTTGCCATACCCATTTTAGCAGCGCTTTCTGTAGCTCATAGTTTGTTGCCCCCACATCCGTCTCCCGCTTCTTTGGTAAGCATATTTAATGCCAGTATCTCTAAAACTTTTTTGTACGGAATGATCGTTGCAATTCCTGCAATAGTGTTGGCGGGGCCTTTTTTTTCTAAGTTCTTAGCTCATATTAAAACAGGTTCATCGCGATTTCAGTTTCAAGAAACCGTACAAGTTGAAAACCCTCCATCATTGAGCGTAAGTATTTTTTCTGCTTTAATGCCCATTTTTTTATTGCTGCTCACTCTTTTGACTTCATTGATTTTCACTGGTAATGATACCATTGAAAAGATTTGCGACTTTATCAATGAGCCTTCCATTTTGATGCTGCTGTCTTTGCTCATCGTAACTATTCTATTGGGCAAGAAGCAGGGCATGTCGATACAGGATCTAATGAACACCTATGACCAAGGGGTTCGTGAGATCGCTACCATCATTTTAATCATAGGAGCTTCGGGTGGATTGAAACAAATACTGGTAGACAGTGAAATGAACAATGAAATAGCTACTGCTTTACAATCTATCCAAATACATCCGCTAGTTCTGGCCTGGCTTGTCGCTGCAATTATTCGACTATTCCTCGGATCAGCAACTGTTGCCGGACTTACAGCAGCAGGCATTATCGCTCCGCTGATAATGCAATTGGATGTAGATCCTAATTTGGTCATTTTAGCGATCGGTTCAGGTAGTATTTTTTGTTCCCATGTGAATGATACCGGTTTCTGGATGTTCAAAGAGTATTTTAATGTTTCCATAAAAGATACTTTTTTATCATGGTCATTGATGGAAACCATTGTTTCAGTAGTTGGATTAGCGGGAGTGTTAGTATTGAGTTTGTTTATTTAAGTGTAACGATGTATGAATCGAAAGAATAAAATTTATGTATTGATGGGGGTGTCCGGAAGTGGTAAAACCACTATTGGACAATTACTCGCCCATCGTTTGGGTATCTCATTTTTTGATGGAGATGACTTCCACTCAAAAGATAACATTGAAAAGATGAAAGCAGGTATACCGCTTGATGATAATGATCGGTATGAATGGCTTAAGAATATCAATAAAATTGCGAACGAGACTTTGGCAGCAAATACATCTGCTGTGATTGCCTGCTCAGCATTGAAAAATAAATATCGAGAGATCATCGCAGAGAATATCAAAGAACCTGTTATTTGGATATTCTTGAATGGAACAAAAGAACTGATTCAAGAAAGAATAGCGACAAGGAAAGATCATTACATGCCAGTTTCTCTTTTACAATCGCAATTTGATATCCTTGAAATTCCGCAGGAAAGTATTATGATTGATATATCATTAGATCAGCAAACTATGGTGCATACAATTCTTCAAGAAACAAATAAATCAACATTGGGTGTTGTTGGATTAGGTGTAATGGGCAAAAGTTTAGCCAGAAATTGGGCGCGTAACGGAATGAAACTTTCTCTTTACAATCGATATGTGAAAGGTAAAGAAGAAGAAATTGCTGAAAAAGCAATTCTAGCCTATCCAGAGTTAAGTGACTCGGTAGGTTTTGAAGATTTACAACCCTTTGTACAGTCTCTGGCAAAACCAAGGATTGTTTTTATGATGATAAAAGCTGGCAAAGAAACCGATGTATTTATAGATGAAATTTTACCTCACTTAGATGCAGGTGATATATTAATTGACGGAGGCAACTCGCATTATGAGGATACCAAAAGACGTATCGAGTATTTAGAAAAGCAACAAATGCACTTTATTGGCACCGGAGTTTCTGGTGGAGAAAAAGGTGCTCTGAATGGACCCAGTATCATGCCTTCGGGTTCATTTGAAGCTTATCAAAAAATCGAGCATTTATTATTTACCATTGCAGCGAAAGATAAAAATGGGGTTCCTTGTGCCACATACATTGGGCCTGAAGGTTCAGGACATTTTGTAAAAATGATTCATAATGGGATTGAGTATGCTGAGATGCAATTGATTGCTGAGACGTATGCTTACTTACGTTATGTACAAGACCTACAACCTCCCCAAATTGCTGATGTATTTAACGAATGGAATCAGGGCGCATTGCATAGTTACTTACTGGAAAGCACCGTTCATATCTTGCGAAAAAAGGAAGATGATGATTATTTAATTGATTTGATATTAGATGTTGCAGGTAACAAAGGCACAGGAAACTGGGCTACTATTGCTGCTTCTGAATTGGGAATACCTGCCGGAATGATCACAGGAGCTTTATTTGCACGTTATGTTTCAACGCTCAAAGAATCCATTTACAGCCTTAGACAACAACTGCCCACAAATACGAGTTCAAATCAAATTAATACCGATTCTATAAAAGCAGCTTATACTGCTGCGAGAATGGTCAATCACCAACAAGGTTTTTTGATCTTAAAGTCTGCATCAATAGAATTTAAATGGAATCTGGATCTTTCAAACATCGCACGTATATGGACAAATGGATGTATCATTAGAAGTGCACTTATGGAAAGAATCATTCCGGCTTTTCGTGATCACGATGAGCTTTTTGAGAATGATGAATTCAGACAAGAAATACTGCTATTAAAAGCTGATCTGAAATTGTTTTGCATCAGTTCTTTAGAAGCCGACTTGTCAATACCTTGCCATACAGGAGCATTGGATTATCTGAACTCACTCCATGCCATGTATTCAACAGCAAATATCATACAAGCACAAAGAGATTTCTTTGGAGCCCATACTTATCAGAAAAAGAATGATAACTCCGGTTTATTTTACCATACAGAGTGGTAACCTATACTTTTAGCATATGCAGTATATGTCGGTATTCATCAATGGACTTCACTACTTTCTTCATTTTATAGCACCCTTGATTGTTGCCTATATATTTTTCAGGAAAAATTGGAAGATGGTGACAATTATTTTTTTGTTGACCATGCTGGTTGATTTAGATCACTTACTGGCAACCCCCATTTTTGATGCCTGCAGATGTAGCATCGGTTTTCATTTACTACATAGTTGGTATATGATAGCAGTTTATTGTTTGCTATTATTTACCAAACTCAGGATCCTGGGCATTGGTTTATTGATGCACATGCTGACAGACCAGATCGATTGCTGGATGCATGGATATGTTTGTGGGTAAAGATTAGATCACGTATAAACTCATTTCCTCGCAATCATGCTCAGCAATATAAATGGGGAAGGGGCGTTTTTCTATTATTGAGAACTCGCCTGCATCATCCATTTCTTTAAATGCTTTGTGTAAAAACAATCTTGATTGATACTGATAGTATTTCATCAATTCATATCCGAGTTGTAATAGATCATGTTCTTCATCCGCTGCATCGATGCATTCTGCACAATCCGGCCAAACACCTGAAAAATCTGGCCCTTTGGCAAAACCTGTATAATGTCCTGGAGGCAGTTCACGATATAAATGCCTGGGTTCTGCAATGATGGGAAAATTAAGCTCTTGTTTGAAAAAGTTAATTCCCGAATCATAATGAAAATACCAATCATACCCGATTTCCATTGCACCGGATTTCATCAGTTGTTCTTTTACTTCAGGCTCAAACAAACATAGTCTCAATTGATCTTTTAAATAATCAACACATCCACGTTCATTCAAAGGATGTGTATCAATAAAATTTGAGTAAGGATTAATGGCTGTAATATCAGTAGCCTTGTCTCCAATTTCTTCTTCAATATTCGCGCCGCTTAAATCGATAAATTCACCTCTTCGATACATATCTACGTAATCAGCATAGCGTTTGAATAAGGGGACATATATATGATCCCGAATCTCATCAAACTGCTTCTCTAATTGTTCATATAGTATCTCATTCAGCGAACTATTGTTCATGGTTGCTATTTTTCCGATAAGAAAACTTCCGCCATCATACATCTAGCACTACCGCCACCATTGGTTTCGATGGTCGTTATATCAGAATGGAGTATCGGATGATAAGCTTCAATACGTTTGATCTGCTCAGCAGTTAAACTATTATAAGCCTGTGAAGACATTACCAAATAACGATCCCCCTTGACATTTTGAACCTGCAACATATTTCCGGCAAAACGATTCATCTGATCAAAACTGATTTCAATGATCTCCTTTTTTGTATCCTGCAATGCTTTAATCACAGCTTTTTTTTCATTTTCATCAGGAATAGAGTCAAGACAAATGACCGCATATGCATCTGCAATACACATCATCACATTCGTATGATAAATAGGATCTCCTTTACTGTCTACGGAGGTAAAAGCAACCGGACGAAAACCTGATTTACTGCACCAAACATTCAATACATTCAGATCTGTTCTTGGAGATAAACAGGCATAAGCAATTTTATTCGCTCTGTCCAATACCATACTTCCTGTTCCTTCTAAAAAAAGTTGTTGATTTTCATAATGACTGAAGTCAATCGTTCTTTCGATGTGGAACTTATTCTCAATGGCTGCTAATACGTGTGGCTTTCTTTCCAATCTTCGATTCACGGCAAACATAGGGTAGAGGAATACCGTTCCATCCTCATGAAAAGAAATCCAATTATTGGGAAAAACAGAATCGGGGGTATGAGGTTCAGGGGTATCTTCTACAACCGTAACCTGAACTCCGGCGTTTCTTAGCACTGTTACAAAACGATCGAATTCAGCCGTCGCTTTTTCGGATACTTGCTGATCGGAAGATGCTTGCTGAAAACTATTATTCACCGCCGTTTCCGCATTGAAATCAAAACGAACGGGTCTTATCATGAGAAGATTAGAAGTTGTCTGCATGTTGGTTTGTTGTAATTTTTGAATGTAGTGTGACAGTTGTTAGTTGACAGTTGACAGAAAAACAATTTCTCTTCTGTCAACTGTCAACTATCAACTCAAATACTCTCTCTCCACAAAGGCATACTCATACAATGGAATCCTCCACGAGCACGGGAAAGTTCTGCTGATGGCATAAGAATTAATGTGTCTGTCATGGTAGTAGGATCTAATTCTCCACTTTCGAGTTTCGGTAATAACTCTTTTACATGGATGATGGTAAACCCGGCTTTTCTAAACGCTTCTGTTGTTTTATCATTACGATCATAACCAAGTACCACACCCTCTTTCAAAGCCAATAAATTACATGAGTCTGTCCATTGTTCTCTGGCATTGTAAGGAAATTCATTGTTGCCTGAAAAGATAAAACGCACATCATTTTCACATCGAAGATCTGTTAAGCTGATATCCTGCAAGAGATCTTCAAGGCTGTCGAAATACACCGGATTGTCCGGACATTTTTTATGAAACTGTGTGATCTTTATTTTTTCGTCTTTTTTTACTTGTAATTCTCTTTCTATCACATTATCATCTTCATGTTTCACTGCTTTGCGAGAGAAATTTCCCAACATTACCCAAACATCTCTTTTTACTTGTGTAAACACAGTATCAATATGCATATAATCTCTCTTCTTTGGAATACGTACAATCGTCACTTTTTCCATCAGCCCTTTTTCAAACATCACATTGGTGATCATTGCTGCTGCTTCTGCTGAAGTTCTTTCACTAACACCTACAAGCAAGTGATTGTCACTTACCACCATGATATCTCCACCTTCTAAAGTTGTTTTACGATCGTCTTCCTCTTCCTCAGGCATCAAAAAACTTTGGTTAGAGTCTGCCAGTTCAATGATATTATTTTGCCATTGTGCAAACATGGGGTGATAGAAGAAGATATACTTTGCCAATAAAGCTTCACGTGTACGCGCTTTTTTTGCGGGTTTGTTCAGCAATACATGGTCTTTGATGGTGATGCCAATATCTCTTGTAAAAATGAAATTTGGAATGGGAGCGAAGAGTAATTTTTTATCGGAAGAAGTACCTGAAATAAAAGTCTTTGCCAATTCTTTGGCACTATACGACAATAGTTCCTGCTGTGTCTGGAAAGTACAGCCTTCAATCGCTGACACAGAGGCAACCAATTTAGAACGTATATCATCGTTTTCAAGGATCTCTGCTAACAACCATTGCAATTCAACAACCTTATCTGATTTATAAAAACCATCTGAATCAGGTTTAAAAAATGAGCGATCGTTGCTATCGATCTCTTGTAGTTTGCCTTTGATCTTGTTAGGATCCAAGAAATACAATAATAACTTGGTGTAATAATCATATTCATCTTTACGGATCGTATCCAAATGAACGATGTCTTCAAATAACCAGTCTTGTGCTTTAGAGGGCACTACTTTACCCAGACCGCTGTCCGGACTATGTACCAATAAACGTTTTAAAGTACCTATCTCAGAGGTAACATGCAATGTATGTTCCATACCAATTGTATTAAGTAATAATGATGGGATCGAATCCCGATGATGTCAGAAATGATAAAATAATAAAGAAGGAACTCAGTGATCAGGCATAGAGTTCAGTCCACGATACATCCACGCGAAGTGTGCGGTCAGGAATGTGATAGTAGAACAATGGTTCATGTGGCAAAACTAAGGATTTCTTTTGATTGGGTCATTACCCTTCAAACTTCCCTTAGAATCAATGATTTGGAACCGAACAAACAGCTCTTCACTATACCATTTCTCTTGTTTGGTTTTTCGAACCACCTCTGCATGTTCCTGTAAACGATAGGCAAAAGAACGCATATCTTCTTTAGATTCCCATATGCTGAATGTAGCTTGCTTGATCCAAGGTACTTCTCCAATACCTACAGATGTGATAAATCCCTTTGCTGTACTCATGCGTTGTGCAACTGCATCAACATGTTCCCAAAAACGGGAAAGTTGACTGATGCGTATGGTAGCCCTTGTTAAAACGGCTATCTGTCCGGCATAATCTGTTTGTTTGGGTAATGAACCAAAGACTTCTTTACCATCCCATAATCCATGTCCTTCAATAGGCTGTAACCATAACTCCCATTTTTTACACCCGAAGAAATGCCACCATCTGTTGAGGAAACCGGAAGTCGGCGTTGATCGATCCGGCAATACTTCTAATACAGCCCATTGACGCCAATCAGGGGTTTTATCAAAACTTCCATTTCTACCACATCCCATGAGTTTCCAAAATGAAATATCATTTCGCAACCAAAGCGGAAAGCGAAAAACAGCCATGGATAAAAATCCGGCCCATCCCAACCAAGGGGGATAACGTACTATGGTGAGACGTGTAAGCATTATTTGGCCGCAAGCTACAAGCTGCAAGTTTATGTGAAATCATAAATATATGCGTGATTATATCAGTATTTAAAGATTTAGATACAAAAGCTTGAGGCTTGTAGCTTGAAGCGTGCCGCTAAATCCTTATTTTCCCATCATGAATCAAACGCTTCTTACAAACATTCATCAACTCATTAATGTTCGTCAACAGCCGTCATTATTAAGAGGGGAGAATTTGTCTCAATTACCTGTGATCAATAATGCATGGTTATTGATTGTTGATGGAAGAATAGCAGATTTTGGTGCCATGGATGCTTATCCCGAAACATCCAATATTGTCGACCTTAAAGGAGCGAGTGTATTACCTTGTTGGTGCGATAGCCATACGCATTTGGTTTTTGCGGCTAGCAGGGAAGAAGAATTTGTAGATAAAATTAAAGGCATGAGCTATGCCGATATTGCTGCCAAAGGCGGTGGTATCCTGAATTCTGCAAGAAGACTGGCTTTAACAACAGAAGATGAATTATACACATCCGCAAAACGGAGATTGATAGAGTTGATACGATTAGGCACGGGTGCTATTGAAATCAAAAGTGGTTATGGATTATCAGTTGATGCTGAAATAAAAATGCTGCGTGTTATTAAGAGATTGAAAGAAACGTCTCCCATACCGATCAAAGCTACTTTTCTTGGGGCTCATACTTATCCGGAACTGTTTAAGGAGGATCATGAAGGTTATATAGATCAGATCATACATGATATGCTTCCGATCATTGATCGAGAGCAATTAGCTGACTATATTGATGTTTTTTGCGAAGAAGGCTTCTTTTCTCCCGATGAAACCATCCGTATTTGTGAAGCAGGAAAACAAATCGGATTGAAACCAAAAATTCATGCTAATCAGTTGAATCTTTCAGGTGGTGTTCAGGCTGGTATCCAAACTGGAGCTGTTTCAGTAGATCATCTGGAAACAATGGATGATGCATCTATCCAATTGCTTGCCTCATCAAATACCATTGGCACTTTATTACCAACAGCTGCTTATTTTCTTCGTATGCCTTTTCAGCCGGCTAGAAAATTGATCGATGCGGGTGCTGCCATTGCTTTGGCATCTGATTTCAATCCCGGCTCTAGTCCAAGTGGCAATATGAATATGGTTGTTTCGATGAGTTGTATTCAAATGAAAATGTTACCTGAAGAAGCCATCAATGCGGCAACGCTGAATGGTGCTTATGCAATGGAACTGGAAAAAGAAGTGGGGAGTATTACCGTTGGAAAAAGGGCAAATCTGATCATCACCCAACCTATTCCTTCTATAGCCTACCTGCCATACGCTTTTGGTTCTAATCTCATTGATAAGGTATTGATCAACGGAGAAGTATTTGGGTAGTCGATAGACCATAAACCATGGTCCATGTACTATGGTCTACCAAAAAAATCAGTATATTCATAGTAAATCGATAAGCCTTGCAACTACCACATTTAAAGATCTATAACAAACAGGATATTCTTTCTGTGACCCGAATCAGAAGATTTGAAACCAAAATAGGGGAAAGGGTTCAAGTGATAAAGGATAGTACTGCATTAGAAGCTTCTTTGAAGCATTCAAGCGCCCCTTTTGTATTGCTTGGTATTCCTGAAGATATTGGTGTACTCGCCAATCAAGGTGTGGGAGGTTGCGACTCCGCTTGGATAGCTTTTTTACAATCTTTTTTAAATATCCAGAGCAATGATTTTTTTGAGGGGAGCAGTATTCTTTTATTAGGACATTTTGATTTTTCTGATGCGAAAAATTTGATCGAGCAGAATGCGCAGAGTTATGATGAAAAGATAGCAGCATATCGCCATGCAGTGAATATGATCGATGATGAAGTGGAACAACTAATTCATATGATCACTCAGAATAACAAGATACCCATCGTAATTGGTGGTGGACATAATAATGCTTATCCATGTATCAAAGGCGCAGCCAAAGGGTTGTACAAGGCCGGACTTATTCCAATAGCTCAAATCAATGCGATCAACTTAGATGCGCATGCTGATTTTCGACCTATGGAAGGGCGCCATAGTGGAAATGGATTTTCATATGCAGAAGCAGATGGATACCTTGAAAAGTATTGTGTACTTGGTTATCATGAAAACTACCTCCCACAGAATGTTTGGATGGATATGGTGAACAATCCTTTTATTGATTGCATTAGTTATGAAGACATCTTCATTCATGAAAAAAGAACTTTCCTACAGTCTGTAGCCCATGCCACAGGATTTACAGAAGATACCTATTGTGGTATTGAGTTGGATCTTGACGCTATTGAAAATGCTACGAGTAGTGCTTCTAGTCCGGCGGGCATCACACTGGCGCATGCTAGACAATACATCAACTTCACAGCAACCGATAGTAAGGTTGCCTATCTGCACATCTGTGAAGGTGCTACACAATTAGCTGATGGAAGAACCGGACATCATACCGGAAAAATGATCAGCTATCTGGTAGCTGATTTTGTGAAAGCAATGTTTACGAGCAGATAATTCAAGTCAAAAATCAAAATGTAAAAATCAAAAATACAACTCATTGTTGCGGAGTTGTTTTGTATGTTTAGACGATGTCTCATGTATTGATTTGTTATCTTTACAGCATGCGTTGGAAATGTCGTTTTATTGGATGCAGTATTTTCATTTTGTTCATAGCTCAGGCAAAAGCTGCAGATACGCTTGTATCTTTTAAAATATTACAAAGATTAGAACAGCTACAGGTAAAAGAGTCAGGGGTATTTCCTAAAGGATTATTCCCTTCTTATCGCATTTACGCTTTGAATCAACATCAACAAAAAGCTGATATCAATATATTTTTCACGGGACTCATCGCTTTTACTTTACGTGATCTGATACCTTATCTGACAACGTATCAGCAAGCCATCGCCAAAAAGATCATTGATGAGTCATTAGTAGTGAGTGATAAGTTTAAAAATCGAAAGGGTAGAAATACTTATAATTTTTGGCCCACCGATGAGCCTCAGATCTTTCCAAACTCCGGGTGGATGAATCTATTTAATAAGAGTCAGGCATTACCGGATGACTTAGATGATACTGCTATCATGTTATTAGCGCTGGCGGCAGATAAGCCTGTTGTGAAAGAGGTACATAAGATCATGCAAGACTTTACCAACGGGAGTGTATCGCAGATCAATAATACATTTCCAGAATACCGCAACATTCCTGCTTACTCAACCTGGTTCGGAAGAAAGATGCCGGTTGATTTTGATGTCTGTGTATTGGCCAATGTTTTATTAATGGTTCAACGGTATGATCTGGTATGGACAAAAGCGGACTCGGCGAGTTTAGATCTCATTGTTCGTGTGATTCAAGAGAAGAAACATTTGAGTCATGCTTCGTATGTGTCACCGCATTACAGTAATCCAGCGATTATCTTGTATCATATGTCTAGACTGATGTCTACCAAAAAGATCAAGGCATTGGAAGCATTGAAAGCTCAAATGGTAACTGAAGCAAAGGAGTTATTACAGCAATCCACCTCTTTTCTTGAACAAGTGCTCTTATCCACAGCACTTTTAAAATGGGAAGTAAGGCCGCCTGTTGTTACACCCAAAAAAGTGATTTCATTACGAGAGTTGACAGAAGACGAATCATTCTCATTTTTTATTGCCAATATGGCTTCCATGTTACCCGACCAACTCAAGCAATTAACCGGGAAGGCTCAATTAGGTAAGTTCTATTATTATTGTCCGGCTTACAATCAGCTTCTTTTGTTAGAGCACTTTATCACAAGTCAGAGAATGGCTTTACATTCGCAGTAAATTTCCAGACATGTCGATACATGCAGATGTTTTTAAAACCATCAGCCAGGAATTAAAAGAAAAAAATGTAACACTGGTTGCTGTCAGCAAAACCAAACCTGTTGAAGATATTGAAGCTTTGTATCAGTTAGGACAAAGAGATTTTGGTGAGAATTATGTTCAGGAATTGGTGGATAAGCAGGCAAGTTTACCAGCGGATATTCATTGGCATTTTATTGGACACTTACAATCCAATAAAGTAAAATATATCGCCCCATTTGTTCACTTGATACATGGTGTTGATAGTCTTAAATTATTGAAAGAAATCGATAAGCAAGCAGCAAAGAATCATCGAATCATCGACTGCTTATTACAAGTGCATATTGCTTCAGAGGAGACAAAATTCGGAATGGATAAGCAAGAATTAAAAGAGGCGCTCGATCAACTATCGAATTTTCCGAATGTACGTGTACGCGGTTTAATGGGGATGGCATCATTTAGTGATGATAAGGGAAAAGTAAGGGCGGAATTTAAATCTCTCTATAATCTTTTCAATACATCTGCCATCCGCCATCTGCCATCTGCCATTCTCAGTATGGGTATGAGTGGCGATTATAAAATTGCCATAGAAGAGGGGAGTACCATGGTAAGAATTGGAAGTTTGCTATTTGGAGCGAGAGTTTATTCTTAAAGTGATTGCCACTGAAGACACTGAGATACACAGAAATATTCAGTGAAATTCTGTGTCTTCAGTGGCAAAAATTCTATTTCTTAGTTTTTGCGTAATCAAATACCAGCTGACAAAAAGCTTTCACACCAAGATCAAACCCGCTTTCATCAATGTAGAAATCAGCTGTATGATGTTGAGGCGCTTTGTTGATGTCTTGATCTTTTGGCATACCACCCAAATAGAAAAAGAAAGAAGGAGCTTTTTCACCATAGAATGAAAAATCTTCTGCGCCTGTATCCCAATCACGGATTACCACTTTTCCTTTTCCGGCTGCTTTTTCTAAAAATGGTAAAGTAAGTTTTACCAATTCCGGATCATTATAGGTTACCAGTGTTTTAGTGTCGATAGTTACTTCTGCTTCAGTACCGTTGCTCGCAGCTATATGTTTTACCGTGTTTCGGATTCTCTCATGCACTTCCTTTTGCATCTTGCTATCCAATGTTCTGATCGTACCGAGCATTTCACAAGTTTCAGGAATGATATTGTTTCTTACACCTGATTGAATCGCTCCGACAGTAATCACAACGGGAGCTTTGGTCAATTCCATTTGTCTGCTTACGATATGCTGTAAACCTTCAATGATCTGAGATGCTGATGCAATCGGATCGATCGCTTTCCATGGTTTAGAACCATGTCCACCCTGACCTTTTACAACAATCTTAAACCAATCAGAAGATGCCATGAATGCCCCACTTTTGTATTGAATTTCTCCAACAGGAATGGTCGAATTAATATGCAAGCCAAATACAGCTTCTACTCTCGGATTGTCCAACGCGCCTTCTTTGATCATGAGTGATGCACCACCTTCTTCGTTACCAGGAGCTCCTTCCTCAGCAGGTTGAAACAAAAACACAATCGTACCCGGTACATCTGCTTGCATTTTTTTCAAAATGGTAGCAGTACCCATTAAAATCGATGTATGTGAGTCATGACCGCAAGCATGCATGACACCAACGGTTTGTCCGTTGAATTCAGTGGTTACTCTTGATGCAAAGGGAATATTAACACGTTCTGTAACAGGTAATGCATCAATATCAGCTCTTAATGCAACTACAGGGCCTGGTTTTCCACCCTTCAAAATTGCAACTACGCCTGTTTTGGCAACATTAGCTTTTACTTCTAATCCAATTGATTTTAAATAGTTGGCGATATAAGCCCCTGTTTTAAATTCCCGATTGGATAATTCTGGGTTTTGATGAAAATGACGACGCCATTCAACCAATTTAGGTGTGATATCTTTCACCAGTTGAGGATAGGATGCCGGCAGTTCTTGTGCATTGATCACTAGACTGCTCATTAAAGCAAGGATCAAAAGAGAATATCTCATGTATGTTTTGTTTTGTAAGTGAAAATTACTGTTTTCTAAAGGTATATGGATCGTATTCTAAAAAATCATTTACGGGAATGTCGATACTTTGTACCTGTTGTTGAGAACCTTTGAATGTAACGGGAAATATCCCAAAAGCAGGATTGCTGTAAGTAAGTCTCCATTCTTCGTTATCCATGTACTCCAATTTAGCGGTAAGTTGGTGATGACCTTCAAAACGAATCATGAGATCACGATTGTTGACCGTAATGGAGATAGCTCCATACAAAGGATGTATATATTTACCCGCATAACTTGATAATGGGAGAGAAGGCTGAAGAGATTGCTTTACACGCGTTTCATAATTTTTAATAGTGGTGATCTTTCGATTTTCTGCTTCTCTGAAATTGGTATAACCGGAGACGTGTTTGTTGATAAAAGGTGCTCCCAAATAGGCATCCAATATTTGATATCTCAAGATTTCAAAGAATGATTGATTGTCATTGTTTGTGAGAATAACAATACCCAATTTTTCTTCCGGTACAAAACAGGTATTGCTTACAAAACCAAATGCTCCTCCGGTGTGCCAGAATACCTGCTTGCCTAAATAATCCGTCATAAACAATCCAAGTCCATATCCGGTAAAATGAGCAGATGATCCCGGATTTTTTCTGCTGGACAAAGCGATATTGATGTCTCGTGTCTTTTGAATCACCGACCATGGTAATATTCTTTTGCCTTCATAACGCCCACTATCCAATTGCATGATAAGCCATTTGGATAGATCGTGTACACTGCTTACCATACTACCTGCAGGCCCAAGATTATCTACCTGATCATAAGGCAGTTCAGTTATTTCACCGGTGAATGCAGTAGTATAAGGTTTAGCGACATTGGGTCTTTGGTTCATTCCTGTAACGAGCGTATGAGTGTTCTTCATGCCAATAGGCATCAATAAACTATCGTAGACATATACTTCCCAAGGTTTTCCACTCACTACAGGGATGATCTCACCTGCAGTTAAATAGCAGCTATTACAGTATCCAAAATCTTGGCGAAAAACGCCATTGGGTTGAAGTAACCTCATTTTCTGCATGATTTCTCTTCGTCCAATTTTTCCATTCCAAAAGGTAAAATCACCTTGAAAAGTTTTGGTTCCTACACGGTGAGAAAGCATATCCCTGATGGTAACCTGTTCGGTTGTGAGAGGATCATACATTTTAAAATCAGGAAAATAGCGAGTGATCTTATCATTGAGAGAAAGCTTTTTATTGTATTCCAATTGAGCGATAGCAGTTCCCGTAAACAACTTACTATTACTTGCAATCATGAATAAAGTATGTTCCGTAACCGGAGCATGAGTTGATAGGTTTCTCTCACCAAATCCTTTACTATAGACAGTTTTCCCGTCTTTGACTATAGCGATGGCAAGTCCCGGGATTTGCCAATCTTCCATTCCTTTTTGTATGTAACGATCCAGACTATCACCTATGAAAGAAGGTTGTTGCGCATTAGTTGTATGAAAAAAAGTCAAAAAAAGCAGTGGGAATAAGAACAACTTCATAACGGTATTTGATGGTAAAATAGTTAATAAATACTTGATACATTCAAATAAAACTCATGGCTTTTTTGTTTAATTTCAAATTCTAAAATTTTGCATATGAGAAAAGTTATTTTGAGTTCAATTGCAGCAGTAATCAGTCTCACCGCTAGCAGTAGTGTGATAGATGTCACTGATGTAACGTCAAAGCCAAAAGAGACAACTGCTGTGCAGACTCCGATGATGAATGATGTAGTTGTAGAAGATGCGCTTCGGGAGTTCAAAAGTTTAAGCAGAACAGAACGTAAAGCAAGGATTAAAGAAGTTAAAAAAATTGCAAGAGAATACAAAGCCGCTAAAAAAGCTGGCAGTGATGTGCAGACCAATACTGTACTCTTAGCGATTCTTGCTGTTCTATTGCCACCACTGGCTGTTGGACTACATCAAGGAGAACTGAATGGTAAGTTCTGGCTGAGTGTATTACTCACTTTATTATTCTGGTTACCGGGTGTGATTTATGCCTTGATCGTTGTACTAGGCTAAAAAATAAGAAATAAGGAATAAGAAATGAGTAATCAATCAATTTTGTCATTTCTTATTCCTTATTTTTTGTTTCTTATTTCTCATTTTCTCCAGTCCCATACCACTACATTCCACTCATCCATATGATCATGGTAGGTGTGAATCGTTTTAAAACCAACACGTTCATGCGCTCTCATGGAACGATGATTAGAAGTTGATACTTCAGTTAATAGGATATCGTATTGATGTCGATTGATTTTTCGATGATACTTGTACAACTGATCGAACAAACCTTGTCCACGATGTTCTTTCGCAATACATATTTGTCCCATCATGTAGTACTTGTAATCATTCATGGGCTTGCCTTCATAGGTTAAAGTAGCCAGATTTTTCAGCATGACGTTCATTTCTGCGTGAACACCAGACATAGCATGGGTGGCAACCAGTGCGTAACCAACTACCTGATCATTCCATTTAGCAACAATGCTTGGCGCGATGGCATGCATATCTTGCAATAACTTCAAATGGTATTCCCATGTAATGAAACCTTGTTCTACTTTTTCTGCCTCACTCACAATGGTGCGTAAATTGGCAGAAGAGAGTGCTGCGATCTCTTGTAGATCCTTATTCGTACTCGCTAATTGAATGGTATACATAGATCTGAACTATTGGTATTCGCCAAAAACTTTTCGCAAAGTATCTGATATTTCTCCCAATGTTGCATAGTTCTCAACGGCATCAATCACCAATGGCATTAAGTTTTCATTGGTTTGAGCAGCCTTACTGATGGCTTGCAAACAGGCATCTGTTTTAGCCTGATCTCTTCTGGATCTGAGTGATTTTAGTTTATCGCTTTGAACCTGACGAATACTGTCATCTATTTTAAATACGGGTGTATCATTTGTTTCCTGTACTTGAAATTTATTCACCCCAACAATTATTTTTTCACCGCTCTCAATGTTGCGCTGGTATTCATAAGCACTTCGGGCAATTTCATCTTGCATGAAACCTTCTTCGATCGCACTCACACTTCCACCCATGGCATCTATTTTTTCTACCAACTGCCAGGCTTTGTCTTCTACTTCTTTGGTCAATGATTCAATAAAATAGCTACCTGCTAAGGGATCTACAGTATCAGGTGCACCACTTTCAAAAGCTACGATCTGCTGTGTACGTAATGCAATGCGCGCTGCTTCTTCAGTAGGCAAGCTTAATGCTTCGTCATAACCATTGGTATGCAAACTTTGTGTTCCACCTAAAACAGCGGCCAATGTTTGAATGGTAACCCGACAAATATTATTCAATGGTTGCTGAGCCGTAAGTGTTGCACCACCCGTTTGTGTATGAAAACGAAGCATCATGGCTTTTTCATCTGTTGCCCCTAATTCTTTCATCATGGTTGCCCACATTCTTCTCGCTGCACGGAATTTCGCAACTTCTTCAAATAAGTTATTATGTGCATTGAAGAAAAAGGAGAGACGTTTACCAAAAACATTGATATCAAGACCTTTGTCAATGGCTGCTTTTACATATGCTTTACCATTGCTCAATGTAAATGCGATCTCCTGTACAGCCGTGCTTCCTGCTTCACGGATATGATATCCGGATATAGAGATGGTATTCCATTTAGGCAATTCTTTACTACACCATTCAAAGATATCGGTGATGATACGCATGGAAGGCTTGGGAGGGTAGATGTAGGTACCTCTCGCTGCATATTCTTTCAGGATATCATTTTGAATGGTACCACTGATCTTTTTCAGATCAGCTCCTTGCTTTTTTGCCAATGCTACATAAAAAGCCAATAATATAAATCCCGTTGCATTAATAGTCATTGAAGTACTGACCTGTTCTAGTTGTATCCCTTTGAAAAGTATCTCCATGTCTTCCAAACTATCAATAGCAACACCTACTTTACCCACTTCACCTTCCGCTAATGCATGATCACTATCATATCCAATTTGTGTCGGTAGATCAAAAGCCACACTCAATCCCATCACACCCTGCGATAATAAATAATGGTAACGTTTATTACTTTCTTCTGCAGTTGAGAATCCGGCATACTGACGCATTGTCCATAATTTACCACGGTACATATCAGGCTGCACACCTCTTGTGTAAGGAAAATTTCCCGGCTTTTCCTGCTCAGTATTGGGAAGATCAGAAGGGTAATACACTTCTTTGATGTCAATGCCGCTGTCGGTGGTTATCTTTTTCATAGAGAATGAGTGAAAGGTGAAAAGTGAAAAGTGAAAGGGCTTTTATTTCACATTTGCCCTTTCACTTTTCACTTAAAATAGTTTCTTCGCTTCATAACTCAGCGCTTCGCTGACTACTTCATGCAGATTTGCTTTTTGATCTTGCATGAGATATTCAAGAATTGCACGATTAAGGGTAGCTGCTGAAGCGATACTTGGAACAGATAATCCTACCCGATTGATGATGAGTAAGTTGTTCTCTTTAAGGTTTCGAATAGCATTCCATATTTCAGGAGAAACATAGATCTGTTGTGAAATATTGTAATCAAACTCATCTTTGATATTCTTGATCAGTAAGTATTGCATTTCACTGGCTGAGATATCAGGATTGCCTAAGCGACTGATCAGATTCGGCAATGCTATACGATCGGTCAATAAAGTCAATCGCTCATATGCTTGTAACTGAAGAGAGACAGAAGCTCTTTTGGATTGTTGTTCATCCCGCTGATTCTTTCTTTGAAGATAAAAGAGGTATCCTGCAAAGCCTGCAATCATCAATCCAATCACAACCGTTAATAATGTGGTCATATCCAGCATATCCAGATTTTCGCCAAAAATAGGATAGAAAAGTGGAGAGTGAGCATGAGGGGGTTGACAGTTGTTAGTTGACAGTTGACAGAGAATAAATAAGATGAAAAGAATGTTAAATATGGCTTTGCTCGCTGTCAACTGTCAACTATCATCTGTCAACTAAAAAAACAATTTCCATTCTCGAAAAAGCCTATACAAGCCCAGTTTGGCGAAACCTTGTAAATTTGTAGTCAAATCAGTTATTTATGAGTACGATCACTAGTACACCGGTGAGTTTAACAGAAGGCGCTATTAATGAATTGCGTCGTTTGATGAATGAAGATGGTTTTGACCAAAGTCAGTACCTGCGTGTGGGTGTTAAGGGGGGTGGTTGCAGCGGTATGACTTATGTCTTAGGATTTGATCAATCTACCGATGAAGATGAGCATTTCGAAATTGAAGGCATCCGTTGCGTGATGAATAAAAGCCACCAATTGTACCTCTATGGAATGGAGATTGATTGGCAGGGTGGATTGAACAGTCGTGGTTTCACTTTTACGAATCCCAATGCCAGTAAGACCTGTGGATGCGGTACTTCCTTTGCAGTTTAATTTTTTTTTTGCTTTAAAAAATAAAAATCCCCTTGTTGTTGACAAGGGGATTTTTTATGTGATCAGCTTACCGATTATTTCTTCTCGGTAGCCTTACCCAATGGTTTGTTTTTAGCAAAATCTACCAGGATTGGAGCTGCTACGAAGATAGAAGAGTAAGTACCTGTAAATACCCCGATCATCATCGCAAACGCAAAACCTCTGGTCACTTCACCACCAAAGATGAAGAGGATCAACAAGGTCAGGAATACGGTAAGAGAGGTCATGATGGTACGGCTCAATGTTTCATTGATCGCTTTGTTGATGATCGTTGCATTGTTTACCCCTCTCATCATACCGCTGTCCTCACGGATACGGTCATAAACGATCACGGTATCGTTCATTGAGAAACCAATCACCGTCAATATCGCAGCGATGAAGTGCTGGTCAATCTCAAGTGGGAATGGAACAATTGTACGAGCATAACTGAATACGATCAACGTCACAAATACGTCGTGCATCAATGAGAAGATGGTACCCAAAGAGTATCTCCAATCACGGAAACGGATGAAGATGTATAAACAGATCACAATGAGTGCGAAGATGGTAGCTTGTGTAGCACCGGACTTCAAATCATCAGAAATCGTTGGTAATACTGTCTGAGAACTTTGTTTATACTTTGTTTCAAATTCGTTGAAGCTTAAGCCTTGTGGCAATTGCTTCTGAAGACCTGTATATAGCGTACGCTCTACCAGTGAATCAATATTGTTACCTGTTTCTTCAATTTTATAAGAAGTAGTGATGTTTAATTGACTACTGCTGTTCACAGTTTTGATGATCGGTGATTCACCAAAAGCAGCTTTCAGTTGATCACGAACTTCCTCTACATTAACAGGTTTGTCAAACTTGATGGTATAGCTACGTCCACCTGCAAATTCAACACCTTGATCAAACCCGTTGAATAAAGTAGATACTCCTAATAAGAAGATCACTACAGATACTCCATAAGCATACTTTCTATACTCAATGAACTTGAAAGAAGCCTTCTGGAAGATCTTTCTGGATAATCCTGTGAAATATTCAAAGTGACGGTTCTTATTGGTATACCAATCAGTGATCAAACGAGATACGAGGATACCGCAGAACAATGATAAAAGAATACCAATGATCTGTGTGGTAGCAAAACCTAATACAGGACCCAATCCAAAATAAGCAAGGATAATGGCTGTTAATAGGGTGGTGATATGTCCGTCAAGTACAGGAGCCAATGAACGCTTATAACCATCATTCACAGCGGCCTGATAACCTTTTCCTTTGGTTAATTCCTCTTTGATACGCTCAAAGATGATTACGTTAGTATCCACTGCCATACCGATGGTGAGAACGAGACCCGCAATACCAGGAGCAGTTAATGTGAAACCTAAGGCACTCAAGATACCTACAGTAAATAATAAGTTCAAGATCAATGCGATGTTGGCAACCCATCCACCGGTGTTGAAATATACCAGCATCAGTACGAAGATCACCAAGAACGAAATACCGAAAGAAAGGGCACCACCTTTTACAGATTCGCTACCCAGGGTAGGACCTACTTGTTGTTCCTGAACAATTTTCGCAGGAGCAGGCAGTTTACCACTTTCAAGGATCTCTGAAAGATCTTGTGCTTCTTTCAAAGTATAGTTACCACTGATCTGTGAATTACCGGTAGTGATCGGATCATTCACATTTGGTGCAGAATACACGAAATTATCCAATACGATAGCAATCGGCTTGCCCACATTACGTGTGGTCATTTTAGCCCAGATATTGCTACCCACTTTATCCATGTTCATTTTGATGGCGATTCGTCCACGCTCATCAAAATCCTGAGAAGCACTGGAGATATGATCACCCTCTAATTCAGCCTGACCATTATCCAATGTTTTAATCGCATAGAAAGCGAGGATATCTTTCATATTGGCATCAGAAGACTCTGTTTTACCATACATGAAAACCAGGTTAGAAGGGAATTTAGCTTTTACAAAATCAAGCTTCAGGTAATCATTCAATGTACCGGTATCTTTTGCTTGGATATAACCCAAAGCAGCAGGATAAATCACTTTACCACCCTGATCTTGATAAGGCTGAGAGAACTGGATCATTCTAGCGATCGGGTTCTGGTTCAAGCTATCTTTTGGTGTAGCAGCTGCTGCAGTTGTACCGGCATCTTTTTTAATACCGGAGATGGTAGCTGTCTTTGTGGTATCGCCTGAAGGAGTTACAGCAGCAGTACTTGCTTTTGTAGTATCAGCAGGTGTAGCTTGTGCTGTTCCGTTCAAATAATCTTGTACAGCTTTATCAGCAGCCACCAATCCTTCTTGCAGATCGCGACTCTCAAAAGTGTACACTTCGAAGAACTGAAGGTTGGCAGTAGATTGTAAATAAGATCTTACACGCTCTTTATCGTTAACACCCGCTAATTCAATATTGATAATACCTTTGGCAGGATCAGGATTGATGGTAGGGGATGCCACACCAAAACGGTCGATACGTGTACGTAAGATTCTGAAAGTATTGTTGAATGCAGCTGTAGCCTGATCGTTCAGGTAGTTGGCTACTGCATCATCAGAAGCATCGAATTTCACTTTACCATTACTACGAGTAGCAAAGAAAGGAGCAAGATTGCCTGAAGGGTTTAGCTTTTTGTATTCTTCACGGAAGAGGGTGATCAGATTTGCACCGCTGTTTGCTTTACGTGCCACCGCAGCTTCCAATGCTTTGTTGAAGACAGGGTCTTTGGTGAAGTTGGCGAGTGATTTGATCAGTCCATCCAAACCTACTTCCATGGTCACGCTCATACCACCTTGCAGATCCAGACCCAGCATGAGTTCTTTTTCTTTCGCACTGCGGTAAGTGGTTAAACCAAAAGCCAGTTTGGTGTCTTTGGTACTGTCGAGCAAACGCTGCAATCTTTCCTTTTTCACTTCAGAAAGGCTGTCGGCGTAGATCGCCTGTAAATCTTTGTTGCCGGGGTATTTTTGTTCCGGAGTAGGGAAGCGGGAGATCCAGGCTTGCGCCTTTTCATCCATAGCTTTTTCGTGGCTGCGTACAAACCAGGTAAAAGATAACTGGTAGAGGCAGATTAAAATCAGGGCAATCGCAAAAAATCGCACTAAACCTTTCAGTTGCATATCGGTAAGGGTTTTCAAAAAATTTTAGAGCGGCAAAGATAGGGGAATGGTAATGAA
>FWPV01000979.1_pt1 | contig 83479 bp, 83 predicted proteins | sample 2228371 | NCBI WGS metagenome assembly FWPV01 (sample SAMEA103939776, study PRJEB20133) | metagenome
TGCTTGCATGGATTACCGCATTCATAATCTATCAGGGAGGAAGGTTGCTGGGATTAGGATGATTTCGCGAATCGTGTCCGTCATCCGTGTCCGTTATTCTTGTCCGTGAAAGGATAACGGACAACTGTCACGGAATTCGAAATTGGGAGGTTATATGAGTTTTATAGACATTACATTGATGGCTTTAATTATCGCAGGAGCGGTATATCTCTTATACCGCTCTGTGTGGAAAAAGAGAGGACATTGCCAGGGATGTGAGTCAGGGACATGCACTAAAAAATGATGGTATATGATAGAATAAACCATGAAAATTCCAAGGGTAATGTCAACACAACATCCTGACAATGTCCTCTTGCCATTCTTTGCAGAGAGTCAGGATATGTCGGGTGACGATGAAATCCAGGAGGCATACTATGCCTTTTCGCATCTCGGATGCGACGAGCAGATGTGGGATTGCGAGGGTAAGGAGGTAGATGACTTTGTTGTAAGAAAACTCCTTACCAGATACGAGCATTTTTTCAAGCAGACGAAATTAGGAGAAGATGTATTCCTTACATTAAGGGTTCCTAACCCTGATGTAGAGAAGGAAGAGGCAAAGGTACTAATCGAGACACTCGAAAGCATTCCCCGCTCATGCGATGCAGCAAGGCTCTTTTATGGCAGGGATATCCCTCCCATTTTTGAGGTGATCCTGCCGATGACAATGTCCCACCAGAGCCTGAACAGGATTTATTACTATTACAAGGACTTTGTTGTTGGTAAGCAGAATCAACCATTCTATCCAGGGGATATAACCATATCAGAATGGATTGGGGAGTGTAAGCCTGACAAGATCAATGTAATCCCTCTCTTTGAAGACAGGGAGCATCAACTTGAGGCTCACAACATAATGAGGCAGTATCTAAAAGGCAAGGACATCAAGCACCAGCGTGTATTCATAGCAAGGTCTGACCCTGCAATGAACTATGGAATGGTAAGCGCCATTCTCTGCAACAAGATTGCCCTTCAGAGATTGAGAAGGCTCTCTGAAGAAACAGGAGTCAGGATATATCCAATACTGGGTGCAGGCTCTGCACCATTCAGGGGTCATCTCGCACCTGATACAGTTGACATGATACTTGAAGAATACCCTGATGTCCAGACATTTACAATACAGTCTGCATTTAAATATGACCATCCTGTCCCTTCTATAATCTCTGCAATTAATAAGCTCAAGGCAACAGAGATGATGCGTGGTTATGATATAGATGAGGGCAAATGTATAGAGATTATCGATAAGGTGGTAGTAGAATATAGAAGGGTAATAGAGCATCTTGCTCCTGTCATTAATTATGTAGCCGGTTTTGTCCCCAGAAGAAGGATGCGAAAGCTTCATGTGGGATTGTTCGGATATGCCAGAAGTGTGGGGAAGGTAACACTGCCGAGGGTTATTAGTTTCTGTGCTGCATGCTATAGCATAGGGCTTCCGCCCGAAATCCTCGGATTGAATATTCTTACTCCTGAAGACATTGCTTGCATGAAAGACATGCATGTGAATTTCATGTTTGACATGAAAACTGCCATGTCATATTTTAATGAGGATGTGCTCACAATACTGCCTGAAGAGGTAAAATCATCTCTAAAACTGGATATTGGAGACTATAAGATAAATTATGAGCACAAGGCAATTACATCGAGGATTATTAATGCAATAAAAAATAAAGATAATGTCAATTTACAGCCCATGATTATTGAGGCAGCCCATATAAGGAAGTTTCTTGGCTGAGATGACCCTATACACTGTATTTGACACAATTTTCTTTAAAGAATTAAGATTTAATTTTATTTTTGGAGGCAATAGGTTATGGATAAAAAGGTATTAAAGCTCGGTCTCCCGAAAGGAAGTCTGCAGGAATCGACTCTAAGGCTCTTTAAAAAGGCAGGCTATCATATAAGCGTCTCTTCCCGTTCTTACTATCCTGTTTTTGATGATAGAGAGATAGAGTCCATGCTTATAAGGGCACAGGAGATGGCAAGATATGTCGAGGACGGACACCTCGATTGCGGTCTTACAGGTTATGACTGGGTGCTTGAACAGAATGCGGATGTTGTGGAGGTTGCAGAGCTTAAATATGCAAAGGGTGGATTCAGTGCTGTCAAGTGGGTCATTGCCGTTCCTATGGAGTCCAAGATTAAGACCATCAAAGATTTACAGGGTAAAAGGATTGCTACCGAGCTTGTTGGCTTTACAAAGAGGTATCTTAAATCAAAAGGCATAAATGCAACTGTTGATTTCTCATGGGGAGCAACAGAGGTCAAACCCCCTCATCTTGCTGATGCTATCGTTGAGCTTACAGAGACTGGTGCATCTTTGAAGGCAAATAATCTGAGGATAGTTGATACAATTGTTGAATCAACAACAAGGTTTATTGCTAATAAAAAGGCATGGAATGATAAATGGAAGAGGCAGAAAATGGAAAACATTGCCCTACTTTTAAAGGGCGCACTTGCTGCAGAGGAAAAGGTTGGTCTTAAGATGAATGTGCCCGAAAAGTCATTTAAGAGGGTTATCAGCCTTTTGTCTGCAATGCATTCACCGACGGTATCGCCACTTTCTGATAAGGGATGGTATGCAGTTGAGGTTATTATTGATGAAAAACTTGTAAGGGATATAATACCGAAGTTAAAAAGTGCTGGTGCTTCAGGTTTTGTCGAATATCCTTTGAATAAGGTCATTCCGTAATTAATGTTGTTCGCAGGACATAATTAGAAAATAATGGCTAATGACCAATTATACACTGTAAAGGTTCCTTCATTTGAGGGTCCACTTGACCTACTGCTTCACTTAATAAAGCAAAATAAGGTTGATATCTATGATATACCAATTGCCTTGATAACAAGGCAATACCTCGAGTATTTAGAGTTGATGAAGGAACTCAGTCTCGAAATAGCTTCGGAGTTTCTTGTAATGGCAGCCACACTTATATACATAAAATCGAGGATGCTTCTTCCACCTGATGAGACTATAGAGGCAGAGGAGCAGGAAGATCCGAGGGCTGGGCTTGTCCAGAGACTACTTGAATATCAGGCATTTAAAGAGGCCTCTGCAGAATTGAGAAAAAAGGAAGAGACATGGGCATTTGTGTTTGCACGTGAATATAAAGATAAAGATGAATATCAACCTGAGCCAGAGCTATATCTCTTTGATCTGAATATCTTTGACCTGATAGATGCCATGAAAAAGATAATAAGCAGGATGCCTCCAGAAACCATAAAGATAACAAGAGAGACATTGACGGTCAAGGAAAGGATATCTGTCATCTTAGAAAAGATAGAAACCGAAAATGTAATGAGATTTGAAGACCTTTTTGATAATGACAGTACAAGGCTTCAGATAATTGTCACTTTTTTAGCCCTCCTTGAGATATTGAAGCTCGGACTTGTCAGGGCATTTCAGGATAGGGAATTCGGAACAATCTGGATAAGAAGGCATTCCGAGTCTGTATAAAAACCCTTACACTTGCCATTTTTGCATATGATAAAAATCATAGACACGGATTTTTTTATGCTATAAAATTTATTTAAAAATATTCTTAGGGAGGGAAATATGTCGAGTATGTTTTGTTATCAGTGCGAACAGGCAGCAAAGGGAAAGGGCTGCACAGTGTATGGGACATGTGGAAAGGACCCCAATGTTGCAGCACTTCAGGATCTTCTAATTTATAGCCTCAAGGGTCTTTCTCTTTATGCATCAGAAGGCAGAAAAAGGGGTATAGTTGACAGGGATGTGAATGTATTTAGTGTTAAGGCACTCTTTTCAACATTAACAAATGTTGACTTTGATCCGAATAGATTCGGAGAACTGATCAAAAAATCTGTCGAAATCAGGGAAGGATTGAAAGATAGGGTAAAGGTCGATATTAAAGAGGATTGCGCCAATTTTATGCCAGCAGGGGATATCGAAGGAATGATAAAACAGGGTCAGGCTGTAATGGAAAAGGTTCCAGACCCTTCAATTGACCCTGATATTCAGTCTTTGCAGGATACGGTCCTGTTTGGAATAAAGGGGGTTGCAGCATATGCAGACCATGCACAGATACTCGGTCAGGAAGATGATGCTGTTTATGCCTTTATCCACGATGCCCTTTCTGCAATGACAAAGAGAGACCTGACTCTTAATGATTGGTTAGGTCTTGTCTTGAAGTGTGGTGAGATTAATTTGAGGACAATGGAGCTTCTTGATGCTGCCAATACAGGTGCTTATGGGCATCCTGTACCTACAAAGGTGCCTCTTGGACATAAAAAGGGTAAGGCAATATGTGTCTCCGGACATGACCTTAAGGATATGGAAGAGATTTTAAAACAGACAGAGGGCAAAGGCATTTATGTATATACACATGGAGAGATGCTTCCATGCCATGGGTATCCAGGGCTAAAGAAATATAGCCATTTCTATGGACATTATGGAACAGCATGGCAGAATCAGCATAAGGAGTTTGCTGAATTTCCAGGTGCAATTATTATGACAACGAACTGCCTGCAGAAGCCTCTCGATTCTTATAAGAACAATATATTTACATGCGGTCTTGTAGGTTATCCGGGTGTAACCCATATATCTGATGGAGACTTTAGTCCTGCCATAAAGAGGGCACTTGAATTGCCGGGTTTTACAGATGACCTTGAGGGCAAATATGTAATGACTGGCTTTGCGAGAAATGCCGTGCTTGGAGTTGCTGATAAGGTAATAGAGGCAGTAAAAAACAAAAACATACGCCACTTCTTCCTGGTTGGTGGTTGTGACGGAGCAAAACCGGGTAGAAGCTATTACACAGAATTTGTTGAAAAGGTTCCGAAGGATTGTGTTGTCCTGACCCTTGCATGTGGAAAATTCAGGTTCTTTGATAAAGAACTCGGAGACATAGGAGGTATCCCAAGGCTTCTTGATGTTGGTCAGTGTAATGATGCATACTCAGCTATTCAGATAGCAATAGCCCTCTCAAAGGCATTTAATGTTGGTGTTAATGACCTGCCACTTTCATTAGTCCTGTCGTGGTATGAACAGAAGGCTGTTGCGATACTTCTAACGCTTCTTTACCTCGGCATAAAGAATATAAGGCTCGGACCTTCTCTTCCAGCGTTTGTTACACCAAATGTGTTAGATGTCCTCGTGAAGAATTTTGGTATAAAACCCATCACCACTCCAGATGAAGACCTGAAGGCAATCCTTGGCTGATATATTTTAGGGCGGTCAGTTATCTGACCGCCCTAAGGGGTTTTTCCTTCTCCAATCCTCAGGCATCATTTTTAGACCATGCCTGTTCCAGATACCGAGCCCTTTTGACTGAGCCCTTTTCTGTGCTGAAAGAAACCTCCCGGCGTACTTCACATTTGGTGGTATTGTGTAGACGACAGCATAACCATCTTCGATCATTTTTTCATTTATCAACTGTCCTTTTTTATCCCACATATAAACAAGTAGCCTTCCGTATTTGTCTATCTTCTCTATATCAAACTCTAAGGAAACGATCCAGTCACTTTGGATTAATAATCTTTTTAAGTGCCTTTTTGATCTTCTTCCCCATGGTTCCTGCCCGATTTCTGGGGCATCAATCCCAATCAGTCTGACCCGCTCGGTTTTATAAAGTGTGCTCGAAAATTTGCTTAATCTTATGCTTACTGTATCTCCATCGTGAACCTCAACAACACGAAATCTTTTTAATCCTTTGTTGATCTCGAAATTGCTGGCAAGTAAAGCGTCTGAGGATATCATTGACAGAGTCAGGACAAAAATGATTTTAAAAAGGAGGAGTTTTTTCATTGATAGTATTTTAGCAACTACCTTGTATTTTTTGGAAACATGAGCAGGGCAAACAGGATTGAGGATATCATGGATAGGGCTGCTCCATAATAGAAAAGAGCGTGGGAGCCGATATGTTGCCACAAAAGACCCCCTATTATTCCTGATGGAAGTGCACAGAGCCCTATGACAGTATGATATATACCATAACCTGTTGCCTTAATCTCAGGTCTTATGACGGTTGCAACATATGCCCTCTGAACTCCCTCATTAAGGGAGACAAATAAACCATAGGCAATAAAAAGTAGCCATGCATGAAGCCCTTTTGTTGCCAGTGAAAATCCGATAAATATAATAGAAAATAAGAAATAACTCAAAAGTATCGTCTTTCTTTTTCCTATTTTGTCTGCAAATATTCCAACAGGTGTAGCGAGTGAGGCAGATACAATATTGAATGTCAGATAGATGAGAGGTATGGAAGAAGTTTCAACACCCAGTTCTTGTGCCCTCAAGACAAGGAATGCATCCGATGTCTTGGATAGTGTGAATATCGCAGCCACTAATATAAATGCCTTAAAATTTCTGTCGAGTCCTCTAATGCTTAGTCTCGGCATTTTGGTGATTGCCTGCCCCTTTGTCTCTACTACAAACATGGATATGATGATAAGGGCAATAATGCCAGGTATCATTGAGAGCCAGAATACAAGCTTTAGATTTCTACTCAGCAATGCTAAAAGCACAAAGGCAATCGAAGGCCCGATTATTGCGCCAACAGTGTCCATTGACCTGTGAAAACCAAACGCCTTTCCGAGATGCTCCCTCTCTATTGAGTCAGCTATTATTGCATCTCTTGGGGCTGTCCTTACTCCCTTACCGACCCTGTCAGTAAATCTATAAACGAGCACATTCAACCACGATGATGCAGTAGCGAGTATCGGTCTGCTGAAAACAGATATGCCATACCCCCAGAAAATAACAGCCTTTCTCTTGCCGATTTTGTCTGAAAGCCATCCTGAAAATACCTTCAAAATGCTTGCTGTGCTTTCGGCAATTCCTTCTATAAGTCCTATTGCGGTCTTTGATGAATGCAGCACCTCACTGAGAAATATCGGGATTAATGGATATATCATCTCTGAGCTTATATCCATGAAAAGACTGACCACTCCAAGGATAAAGACATTTTGTGGAAGACCAAAAAACCTCTTCATATTTTTTCTCTTAATGCCTCCTGATATTCATTCCATAATGATTCTTTTGGAATATTGGCGTCTATAAAATCCCATGGAAATATTTCATCAAAGCCTTTATGCCTGAATACATAAAAATCTATATCAATGCCAGAATCAGAACATGCCTTGAGATAATTATCTGATTCTGTCATAAATTCTAAGACCCTTGAAACCCTCCTGTCACCCATAGAAAAGAGCCCCTGCATGTAGGCATATTTTGGCACATCGTGCAGAATCTTTACATTTTTTTCTCTCGAAAGTCCCCTTTTTATCATCTTTAACTTGTTTTTTACAGATTCAAGGCTGTCCATTGGATGCCACTGAAAAGGCGTAAATGGCTTTGGCACAAATGTGCTTATGCTTAATGTCAAAGTACCCTTTTCAGATGTGTTTCTTATCCTTTTTACTAAATCAATAATCCCTTCAATGTCGTCTTCTGTCTCGGTCGGGAGTCCGATGATAAAATATAGCCTTAAATTATGCAAGCCTGAATTTAGTATAACTTTAGATGTCTCTACAATATCCCTTTCGGTAATCTTTTTGTTAATTACCCTTCTCATCCTTTCTGTACCTGCCTCTGGAGCTATCGAGATGCTTTTGTGTTTTTTTAGGAGTTCTACAATCTCTGCACTTTTAGGGCTTGCCCTCAAGGATGTTATAGAAAAATCCAGCCCTTCTATTAACAATACATCCTTTATATTTGGATAGTCTGTAAGGGATGGTCCTATCAAGCCGATCTTCAGTCTATCTCCATAAACTGCCCTTGCTGAATCTATCTCTCTTTTGAGAGTTGATAAATCCTTTTTTCTTAAATGACCGTATATATGACTTACGAGACAGAATCTGCACTTCCATGGACATCCCCTCATAGCCTCGATAAGATACATGTCAGAAAAACGGGTCTCCGGCGTTATTATTGAGGTGGTAATAGGGGATAGGGCTAAATCCTTAATACACCTTATTTTTATCTTCTCAGGGGCGTGGTTTCTGGAGCTCCTCCTGATAATATTTCCTTTAGTGTCATATTCAATGTCGTAAAGTTCTGGTACATATACGCCATCAATTTTAAGGGCATCTCTTTTTATCGAGCCTCTATCAATCTTTTTATTATACGAATCCAAAAATTCATTAAGTGACTCCTCAGCCTCTCCAATAAAAATTATATCGAAAAAAGGAGATATTGGCTCTGGATTAAAAAAACAGCATACACCACCTGCAATCAAGAGAGGCTCATAATCGGTTCTCAAGGATGCATAAAAGGGTATATTTGAAAGCTTCAGTATCCTGATGATATTGGGATAGTCATTCTCGAATGAGATGCTAAATGCAACGATATCAAACCTGTTTAATGGTGTCTTTGATTCTAAGGAAAAGACAGGGGTCTTTGTCCTAATATAATCTTCGATGTCTGATTCATCAGGTAGAAAGGCCCTCTCGCATACAACATCTTCTCTTTTATTCAAAAGCCCGTATATACCCTGAAAACCAAGATTGGACATACCCACATAATATGTATTTGGATAAACGAGGCATATCTTTATCTTTCCACCTCTATCTTTAAGTATTGTACCCCTTTCTTTTGCCAAAATTGAGTCTGCCTTTTCTATAAGCCTTCTATTCATAAGTAGTATTATCACATATATTTAGTCTAAATTTTTATAGATTTTATCACCTAAGGATTTGTTGATATAATAGGCTATGGATAGAACAAACCTGAAGTCACTAAATATTAAAGAAATTGAACACTTTTTAAAGGGGTTTGGTCAGCCTCCCTTCAGGGCAAGACAGTTGGTCCACTGGATTTACGAGAAGTTTGTTCAATCAATCGAGGAGATCACTGAGTTTTCTAAGGAATTAAGGGAAAGGCTTTCAGAGAAGGCATATATAAGCAATCTCGAGATTCTTGACAAGCAGAAATCAAAAGATGGGACAGAAAAATTCCTTTTTCAACTCCATGACAGAGAGACCATAGAAAGCGTACTGATACCTGATGAACAGAGGCTCACACTCTGTATATCTTCTCAGGTTGGCTGCGCAATGGGATGCAGATTTTGTCTTACAGGTAGGCTCGGCTTGAGGAGAAGTCTTGAAGCACATGAAATTGTTGACCAGATAATATCTGTAAGCAGGTATATTTATCCCAAAAAGATAACAAATATAGTCCTTATGGGGATGGGAGAGCCATTAGCAAATTTCGAGAATGTTGTTGATGCCCTCTGGAGGATTACAGATTACATGAAGGTATCTCCAAGAAGGATTACCCTATCAACAGCAGGCATTGTTCCTAAGATATTAGAACTTCCAGAGTTCGCACCGATGATTAATCTTGCCATTTCACTCAATGCGACTACAGATGAAGTAAGGGATTATTTAATGCCCATAAACAAGATCTATCCTATCAAAGAGTTGCTGAATGCCTGCAGAAAATTTCCTCTGCCCCCAAGAAGGAGGATCACCTTTGAATATGTGATGCTTAAGGGTATAAACGATTCATTGGAAGATGCAAAGAGATTAATCCTCCTACTAAAGGGAATCCCATGTAAGGTGAACATTATACCATTTAACCCCTATGAAGGCTCTGAGTTTCAAAGACCTGATGATAAGAGGGTAATGGATTTTCAAAAGATGCTTATTGACTCAAACATCACTTCACTCATAAGAAAGAGTAAAGGACAGGACATATTGGCAGCATGCGGACAATTAAAGGCAGGGTATTAGCTATCCTGATTTTTTTGTCCTGAGTGTTTCTGCCATCATGAGTATATATTTCACATAGTCAAAGCCGAACTTCATCAATTCTGTCTCGTCATCTTTTATCTTTTTCAGGGTGTTATCATCAATGTCAAATATTTCGAGGAATCTGCTTTCAAAAACAAACCTTCTGAATCTATCCATGTCATAGCAAGCCATGTAAAATGCCTTCTGTTTTCTCTCATCGAGGCTGTGTCCGGGAAGATTTCTTCTAAATAGGATCTCTTTCCATCCCCTGTTCATATCGTCATAGACGTCCACGCCCTGATCGGCACGCCAGCTCCTTATCGTCCATTCCTTATCTTCATTAAATCCGAGACAGTGATCTTCCCTGATGAGGAAATAAAATTCCTCTGTAATGGGTTTGTTTATCTTTTCATCAAGCTTTCTTAAAGAGCCCTGCCCAACTGGATAGTATCTGCAGCTTGCAGGTCTGTCAGAATATATTTTACAACCTTCTTCTGAAACAAAAGGACAGCTTCTCTTGATGTCCTGATTCATCTTCAGGAAAACGAATGGATGGGATGTCTTTTCATCTATATCAATATATGTATATTCGCTCAAAAAATCCTCTGAGGAGATACCCAGCCTGTTTTTTAATCTCAATATATCATAAGGGGTTAGCAAAATATCTATATTGCTGCAGCATTTTGTAAAGCAGGATATGCCTTTATAGCACCTAAACTTCAGCCTTGCATCTTCAGTCAGATACACAGGCTCTACACATTTCATGTTTAGCATTCGATTCCTCCTGAGATTGGATAAAAAATTTTAACATTTAATTAACAGAAAAGGCGAATAGAAATTTGATAAAATTATATATGTTTGATTATCTGATAAAAAATTGCATTGTAATTGATGGTAGCGGTTCAGAACCTTTTGAGGCAAATATAGGAATAATTGGGGACAGGATAACCTATGTGGGCAGAGCAGATATGCCTGCGGTAGAAGTCATTGATGCAAAAGAAATGATTGCCTCTCCCGGTTTTATTGATACCCATGGACATTCAGAATTTACACTGCTTGCTGACGGAAGGGCAGAGGGAAAACTCTCTCAGGGGATTACCACAGAGATAAACGGAAATTGCGGGCTCTCTGCTGCGCCTCTTTATGGAGAGGCTCTTGAACACAGAGAAAAAGACTTAAAATCTCTCGGTATAAAGGAGAGATGGTCAACATTCAACGAATATTTTAACATCTTAAAGAAAAAGGGATTCTCGATCAACTTTGCTACACTCTGTGGTCATGGTAACTTGAGGGCGTCTGTTATAGGCTACAAGGATAGAAAGGCTGACACGAATGCAATCGAGCAGATGAAATGGTTATTGGCAGATGCAATAAAGGCAGGTGCAAAGGGGCTTTCGACCGGGTTGATATATCCACCAGGGGTTTATTCTGATACAGAGGAGTTGATAGAATTATCTAAACTCCTGAAAAATAACTCTCTTATCTATGCCTCTCATATGAGGAGCGAAGGAGATGAGCTCATTGATGCAATAAGAGAGGTTGTAAGGATAGGAAAAGAGAGTGGCACTTCAGTCCATATTTCTCATCTTAAGACTGCTGGAGAGAGGAATTGGCACAAGGTTAATGAAGTTATAAAATTAATCGAGGTCTATAGAAGCGAGGGCTTGAATCTCACCTTTGACAGATATCCTTATATAGCAGCAAGCACAGATTTAGATACAATTTTACCTTCATGGGTTTATGATGGGGGAGTTGATGAGGAGATAAGAAGGCTTATTGACCCTGTAACAGCAGCAGTGATAAAAAAGGAGATAGGCGACAAGGATGATGGATACTGGAGGGGAATTTTCATATCATCTGTAACAAAACAGGAAAATAAGTGGATGGAAGGTAAATCGCTCTTTGATGTGGCAAAGAGGAAGAAAAAAATGCCTTTAGATGTCTTATTTGACATTCTTATAGATGAGAGGGTAAATGTGGGTGCGATATTTTTTTCTATGAGTGAAGAGAATTTAAAGAGGTTTCTTAAACTACCTTATGCGATGATAGGTTCTGATAGTTCTGCGAGATCATTTTCGGGTGCAACCTCAAATGGAAGGCCCCATCCGAGGGGATTTGGCAGTTTTCCGAGATTCATTTCAAGATATGTAAGAGATGAAGGTTTGATGACTATATCTGATGCAATAAGGAGGATTACCCATCTTCCATCCATGACATTTGGCTTGAAAGAAAGAGGGCTTATCAAGGAGGGATTTTATGCCGATATAGTGGTGTTTGATTATGATAAGATCACTGATAGGGCAACATTTGAAGAGCCTTATAGAAAATCAGAAGGTATAGCATATGTCTTTGTCAATGGGAGACTATCAGTTAAAGAGGGTGAAATTATAGATACCACTGCAGGGAGAATCATTTAGGTGAAACCGATTATAGGCATCACGGCTGACATTGAGAGTGATTTTTATAAATTAAGGAGCAATTATGCTACAGCTATAGAAAAAAGCGGCGGACTCTCGATAATTTTACATCCATTGTGTGATGGTGTAAACAGGATTGCTGAGGTTATTGACGGCTTATTATTGACAGGCGGTGATGACCTGATGCCAGAGTATTATGGCGAAGCCATTTCTGTGCCACAGGGAAAATTAAGATTTGTACGGAAAGAGAGAATCGATTTTGAGATTGTTGTTTTAAAAGAAGTTGCTAAGCTTAGGAAGCCTGTTTTGGCAATATGTTATGGTATGCAGCTTGTGAATGTGGCTTTTGGGGGAAGTCTTTATCAGGACATAGAAACCCAGATCAGAGGCTCTCTAAATCACAAAGAGGGTGAGCATAAAATTAAGATGATTAAATCTTTGGGATTTAACGATTTTTCAGAAGAGTGTGTCGTAAACTCTTCCCACCACCAAGCCATAAAATGTGTTGCGGATGGATTTGATGTTTTTGCAATATCAGAAGATGGCCTTATAGAGGGTATTTATAAACAGGATTATCCTTTTTTTGCCTGTGTCCAATGGCATCCTGAGAGGATGTTTTATGATAAACTTTCATTAGGCATATTTGGGTCATTTGTCAGCAATGCGAGGAGCTAAGTGGCTGCTAACAGATTTTATTTCATAACCTTATCATTTCTTGTATTGGTGTTTGGATATTTTAGCTACCAGATACTTAAGCCATTTCTTTCTCCAATAGCATGGGCTATTGTCCTGTCACTGGTTTTTTATCCTGTTTATGCATTTTTGCATAAGCACATAAAATGGTCTTCTGTAGCTTCTTTGATAACTCTAATTGTGATTTTAGCAATCATAATTGGTCCATTTTCTTATCTCTCTATCTTGCTCGTGAAGGAGTTGAAACATGTAGCAGAGTATGTCGAAAATGGAAGGCTCGAGGCTATCCAGAAGGCATTGGAGCATCCATCTTTAAGCGCCATTATTAACAGGTTAAAGTCATTTTTTGATATAACAGAGGCAGAGATAAACAAGGCTATTGTGGATGGGATTTCGAGGCTCGGAAAGGAATTGATAGAAAGGGTCACCCGGGGTCTGGGCAATATAGTGGATACATTGTTAAACTTTATTTTTATGTGTTTCACGATATTTTTTATCCTGAAGGACGGTACAGTGTTTTTAAAAAGGATCAGGGACTATATGCCATTTTCAGAAGAGCAGAAGGATAAACTGACCCAGCAGGTCAGGGATATAATAATATCAACTGTTTATGGAGGGGTTGTCGTTGCAATTACACAGGGAATTATTGGAGGTATCGCCTTTTCTCTTTTAAGTATACCCTCTCCTGTTTTATGGGGTTTTGCGATCTCTGTTGCCTCATTTATTCCGATACTTGGCGCTTTTTCTATATGGGGACCGGCTACGGTTTATTTATTTATCACAGGAGAGGTGCTGAGGGGTGTCATCCTTGCAATAATTGGCATATTTGGGATAAGCTTGATAGATAATATTTTAAAGCCTATCATAATCGGTGGTAGGACAAAAATGCCGATCCTCGTTATATTCTTTAGTGTATTAGGTGGTATCAAGCTGTTTGGACTTATTGGGTTGATAATTGGACCATTGGTGCTTGCGTTATTTGTGTCCATAATAGAAATCTTCAGGAGTATTGAAGGAGGTAAAAATGCTTGACAGAACTGAATTAAGGGAAATGGCTTCGATGAAGAACGGTTATTTTGTGAGTCTTTATCTTAATGTTGACCCCATGTTTAATGCAAGGGGAGACTATATGGTGCATTTTAAGAATATGATAAAAAACACGATAGACACCCTCGATAAATCTATCTATAAAGATGTTAAGGAGGATATAGATAAGATAGAAAAATATGTTATCTCTAACAAACGTTTATTCAGAAAGGGATTGGTGCTCATAAGCTCATCAAATAATAATTTCTGGAAGGATTACAGCCTGAATGTCCCTGTAAAAAATGAATTGATAATTGACAAAACACCATATACAAAACCATTAATGGATATACTGGACAATTATCAAAAATATGCGGTCTTGCTTGTTGACAAGGAGTCTGCAAGAATATTCACTATCCATCTCGGAGAAATTGTGGAGTACGGTGAGGTCCATACCCCTGACATTCCCGGAAAGCATAAAAAAGGGGGATGGTTTGCCTTATCACAAAATCACTATGAAAGGCACATAGACTTTCATATCGGAATGCATCTGAAAGATGTTGTAGATAGGTTGGAATCTTTTTTGAGTGGAGAATATATTGGCAGGCTTATCATAGGAGGTTCTGACGAGGCTGTATCTATGATCAAAGGCATGCTTCATAAGACGATACTTGACAGGGTAATAGGTTATGCAAGGGTCGAGATGTTTGCAAAACCTGATGAGATTTTAAAAAGGATCGAGCCGATAGTGTCTACTTATGAGAAGAACAAAGAGGAGAAGGAAGTCGAGAGTCTTATCGAAAAGGCATTAAAAAATGAAAACGCTGTTGTGGGATTGGATAATGTCCTGAATGCACTTAATGAAAAGAGGGTTATGAAGCTCTTTTTTATAAATGATTATAAGGCTACCGGTTTTAACTGTACTGCCTGTAATTATTTGAGTGCACAAAGAGTTGATTCATGTCCATACTGCAAAGGAAAGATGGAGGCTATTGAAAATATAGTTGAGTTTGCAGGACAAAAGGCAATACAACAGAGTGCCCTTATTGAGGTTATCGCAGAAAACAGGAAACTCCTTGATGCAGGTGGGATAGGGGCATTTCTGAGATTCTAAATGTTGATTCGGGTGATGGGTAAAGTAATGCGTATTAATACTCATCACCTGATTTTTTTATCCATAGTAATTTTTTTTCTCTTTTCCTGTTCATCATCAGACCGCATCGATGGATATATCTATTACAGACTTAATGCAGATCCTACCACTCTGGATCCTGCCTTGATTACCGATGTTTCGAGTGCATCCGTTGCAGCAAAGCTTTTCAACGGACTCGTCAGATTAAATGATGAACTCGAGATAGTGCCAGATATAGCGGAAAGATGGGAGATATCAGTAGATGGTCTGAGATACAGATTTTATCTCAAAAAGGGAGTGATGTTTTCTAATGGCAGGGAGGTCAGGGCTAATGATTTTAAATACTCATTTGAACGCATATTGAATCCAGAGACAAGGTCACCAAATACATGGGTTTTTGAAAAGGTCATCGGTTCAAAGGAATTTCGAGATGGTCTTTCAAATGAAGTAAAGGGCTTTGAGGTAATAGATGATTATACATTTCAGATACGGTTGGAGACTGCCTTTGCACCCTTCCTGAGCATGCTTACCATGACGCCCTGCTATGTTATTCCTGAAGAAGAGGTACTCAGAAAAGAAGAACTTTTTTCTTCAGAGCCAGTAGGTTCAGGTCCTTTTGTTTTAAAAAAATGGCTACATAACAGAGAAATAATTCTCCATGCGAACAGGGATTATTTTGATAAAAAGGCAAAGGCTGGTGGAATTGTGTATAAGATAATTCCTGAGGATATGACTGCCCTGACAGAATTCGAACTCGGTAATCTTGACGTTATTTCATTGCCAGCATCAGCATATTCGAGGTTTAAAAATGATAAAAAATGGAATAAGCACATTATAGCACTTAAAGGGCTTAATACATACTATTTGGGCATGAATACATCAAGACAACCATTTGATAGTATCATTATCAGAAGGGCTGTTGCATATGCAATAGACAGAGAAAAGATACTTAAGACATTTTATGAAGGAAGGGGAAGGCTTGCAGAGGGTCCTGTCCCTGATATCTTAAGGAAATGGAGTATCAGAAGAGAAATTTTGCCAGGATATAATCCAGAGATGGCAAGGGATATGATAGTGGATCAAGGGTATAACAGAATAAAGGTTAATATGTATGTTACTGCTGATCGTGATGTTGTTGATCTTGCGGAGATTATACAGTCTTATTTATCAAAGGTCGGAATTGATGTAAATATAAGTCAGCTTGAGTGGAGTGCCTATAAAGATGCAATTAATAAGGGAGAGCCTGACATGTTCTGGCTTAGCTGGTGGGCTGATTATCCTGATCCAGAAAATTTTCTATTTCCCCTTTTTCACTCATCAAATATTGGTTCTGCTGGAAACAGGACGAGGTATATTAATCACGAGGTTGACAACCTTATAGAGAGAGGTCAAATATCAAGCAATAAAAGAGAGGCGTTTGAATTCTATAAGAGGGCTGAAGAAATCATTATAAAAGAAATGCCATGGGTATTTTTCTGGCACAGGACAGACTTTCTCGTTAAACAGCCTTGGATAAACGGATATAAGGTTTATCCGATTTACACAATTGATAAAGGATTAAATGTAACAATACAGAGATGATTCTGTAATCCTTAGAAAAATAATTTACATTTCGATTATGCATGCATGAAAATGCATAATAGTGTAAAATTCTCTGATGGCATCGTACGTCATTAAAAGGCTTTTTCTGTTGTTTCCGCTTTTGTTTGGGATAACCTTTTTTGCCTTCTTTTTGTTAAATTCACTACCAGGAGACCCTGCATTGAGCCTCGTAGGTGAACGTGCGACTCCCGAAACTATTGAGAGCATAAGGAGAGAAATAGGAGTCGATAGGGGCTTTATGAGTCAGTATTTAGGTTATCTTAAGCTCTTGCTGAGTGGAAACTTTGGAAAATCTTACTATACAAATAGGGATGTATTGAGCGATATTATCGAGAAATTCCCAAATACGATGAGGCTTGCACTTGCTGCCATGTTTATAGCAGTACCGTTTGGAATCCTTATTGGTTTTATATCCGCATATAAAAGAGATAGCATTATAGATAAAATTATTAGCATCTCAACTATTGCAGGTCTGAGCGTTCCGATATTCTGGAGTGCAATAATTATTATGCTCTTTTTCAGTCTGAAACTAAAGCTATTTCCGCCATCTGGTACAGGTGATATAAGGTTTCTTGTTTTGCCTGCTATTGCATTATCAATACCTGCTATGGCAGCACTTGCAAGGGTAACCAAAACAACCGTGATCGATATTGTGAAGATGCCTTATATAAAAACAGCGAGGGCAAAGGGTTTATCATCACTCAGGATAAATACAATGCATGTTTTAAAGAATGCGGTAATCCCTATAGTAACCATAATAGGTCTTGATTTCGGTAGTTATCTTAATGGTGCAGTTGTGACAGAGACAATATTTGGGTGGGATGGAATAGGCAGATTTACAATGGAGGGGATAATAAAAAGGGACTACCCTGTTATAATGGGATGTGTAATACTGGGCACACTGGTCTTTGTGATAATTAATTTAATGACCGATATAATTTATCACTATCTTGATCCGAGGATACGACTACATAAAAGAAGTGATTGAGGGCAAAGGGTCAGTGTTTCAAAACTTTAAAAATATAAAGCTATATTTACCTTTAGTAATAATTTTGATTTTATTTATCGTCTCTGTTACGGCCCCACTTCTTTTTACTCACGATCCTAATAAAATAGACCTCGATTCAATAAAAAAACCACCATGTATCAAGCATCCATTTGGCACAGACAGCAAAGGTAGGGACATATTTATAAGGGTTATTTATGGCGGAAAGATATCTATAGGAGTTGCTGTTATCGCAGCATTTGTTTCGGCATTTATAGGACTTGGTGTCGGCATTGTCTCTGGATATTTTGGAGGCAGAGTGGATACAGTGCTGATGTCTTTGGTTGATTTCATTCTCTCATTTCCTTCTTTGCTTTTAGCAATAGCTATATCTGTAATACTGCCGCCGGGAATATACACAGTGATGATAGCAATAGCAGCGGTTGGATGGACATCTTTTGCGCGACTCATTAGAGGGTATGTGTTGACAATCAAGGAGATGCCTTTTGTTGAGGCTGCAAGGGCAATAGGTTGTAATAATTTTAGAATACTATTTATGCATATCGCTCCACTCTGTATGCCTTTAGGTCTTTTGATGACGGGGATAAAGCTCGGAGGATTTATACTTACAGAAGCTACCCTTAGTTTTTTAGGACTCGGTGCTCAGCCCCCTACTCCGACGTGGGGGTCCATGATAAGTGCAAACATGGTTTATGTACTTTCTGAACCATGGATGGTGATATTCCCCGGTCTTGCGATATCATTGACTGCGTTCTGTTTTAACCTATTAGGGGAATCTTTGAGTGAGGAGTTAGAATCAAGGATCAGGATATAATAGGCTATCTTTCCCTCATTTTTTCTTCTTCTTCCTGCTCGGTCTTGCAATCTATGCACATAGTAGTCACAGGCCTTGCCTCGAGTCTTTTAATATCAATTTCGCATCCACAAATTTCACAAATACCATAATTACCAGTGTTTATCTTATCAAGTGCCTCGTCAATTTTTTTTAGCAGTTTTCCTTCTCTTCCTTTTAGCCTTAGCATGAGATTTCTGTCGATCTCTGCTGATGCCTGATCACCCAATTCTGAAGATGCAGCCCCGCTCGGAAGTAAATTTATAGCAACCCCTGCTTCTAACAAAAGGGCATTTTTTTGTTCGATAAGCTTCTTTTTAATCTCTAATATCTTTTTTTCCCTCAACGAGATATTTTCGTCCTTTTTGCATTTTCCTTTTGCCCTGATCATTGACAGCCCCTTGTTGAAAAATTTTATTAGATTAACAGAAAAATTAATATATAGTCAAACAAAACCTGAGTATGGGATTGAAAGGCTTTATATTAAAGATAACCGGGTTTTTCTGGCAATGGATAAAATCCTTTTAACTATGCTAAAATTTAACACTAAATAAAAAGGAGTTCTTATGAGAGAAGTAAGATATAAAGAATACACGCCAGAAGAAGAGGTCATTTATAAGGGGGCGATCTCAAAGATAATGGATGGAATAAAAAATGGTCTCAATTTTAATGAGGCCTGCAGTATTGTTGATGTTCAGGATTCCGAGTTGAAACAATTTATCTTTGATGATGCACTGAAGATAATGATTGCTGAAATGCATTACGGGAAAGGGATACCCCTTTATGATGTGGCTGATAAATTAAAAGTTCCTGTAAGGTCGATTAACATCGCTGTTATGGAAATGCTTGAAGATGCTGGAATAGCCTCTGCTGATGCTTATAAAAAAAACAATCCAAATTTTTCGATTTGATAATAAACATCAATTAATGAAATCAGGGGTTAAGGGATATGCTATTTAGTAAGATATTGTCTCTTGAAGATATAAAGGAAGAGCCATTTATTATACAGAACATAAGATGGGATATAGAGCCAAAGAACCTGATGGAGCCAAGATGTCAGCAAACACCAGAAGGACTGAAATTAAGAGAGCCAATAAAGGGATATGTGTTTTATATTGATACAATGGACAGGAAACCAGCCCTCTTTCTCTTGCGTCACACATCTATAGATTTTGGAGAGACTATAGCAAAGATAGATGAAATACCCCAAGACTTATTAACAGAGGCTATAGAAGAAAATAAAGACAGGGCATATTTCGGCATGTATCCAATTAACGCAAAGATTGAACAATGGCTTAAAAAAGAGTTAGGAGTTCTTTAAAGTCATTTAATACTGGAAAGTCATTAGAGGGTTTTACCTCCTTTTTAGAGTTTGCCCTCGTCTTTAAGAGGAGATATTTTATGCCAAATTTTTTTGCTGTTTTGAGTATCTCCAGTGTATCATCAATAAAAAGGGTCTTTTCTTTATCAAATTTCAAAATCTCCTCTGTTTTTTCCCAGAATTCCATCATCTCTTTTGGATAGCCTATTTCAAAGGATGTGATGCATCTGTCAAAATACTTACCGATCTCTGTTTTTTTCAGTTTTATATCCAGAACCTTGTAATGGGCATTTGTTACCATATATACCTTTTTCTTATGTTTTTTTAGCATCTTCAGGAAGTCCTCAACATGGGGATGTACTTCTATAAGATGTTTTATCTGCTCTTTTAAGGCTGGTATATCCAGATTTAGTTCTTTTGACCAGAAATCGATATCAGTCCAGTTCAGGGTGCCTTCATGCGCCTTGTATTTCGAGAATAATTCCTCCTTTGCCCTTCCGAATGTGATGTTGTGTTTTTCTGCGTACCTTTCAGGAACAAGGTGCTCCCAAAAGTAGTCATCGAAATATTTATCCAGTAAGGTTCCATCCATATCTAACAATATGTATTTAATCTCTCTTAAAGGAATCATCTTCACCTCTATACCATGATGAATCTATATAGTTCTTTGTCCTTTCATAAATTAGATCCATTACCCCTCTCAGTTCACTGAATATTTCATCCAGTAAAATGGTATTTATAACATTCTCAACCTCGATATCATAAGAATAGAATATCTCGTATTCCCTTGAATGCATCAAGCTCGGAAAAGTCTCTCTTGTGCTTAAAACTGGCTCTGTTTCAGGAAACTCTTCGCTTATTTCTTCCAATAGTTCTTCTATATCAGGATAGTCCTCCATCACAGGAAGCCGTATAACAAAGTCAAGGGTTATAGAATTTTCATTGTGGGAGTCTTCATTTTCATATACAGTCATTCCTGTTTGAAGTGCATCATATATAAAAGATACTGTTGCTGAAACCAAAAATGGAGGCTCTTTTTCTGGCAGTGTCAGATAAATCCTGCTCTCTCTGTCAAGTGTAAACTGTTCTATGAAAGTCTGCATATTGTATATATCAAGAAAGTTTTTTGCAGATTCCGCTATTGCCATCTGTAGTGCCTCAAATCTTACCATACTTCCTCCGATTGTTTAGAATAATGTAGAATTATAGCATGAAAGACAAGAGTATAACTAATAAGTTAGCAATAATTACAGGAGCATCGGGCGGTTTAGGAAGAGAGATTACAAAGGTTTTTTTAGAAAACGGATTTATCGTTGTCTTGAATTATATAAGTTCACTGAATTTAACAGAGGCAACAGGAGATAATGCCATTGCTTTGAAGGCTGATGTTAGCAGGATTTATGATGTTATTTCAATGGCAGATATTGTGAATAAAAAATGGGGAAAAGTAGATGTGCTTATTAATAATGCAGGTATAACAGGTGATTCACTCTTAATAAGGCATGGCGAAAAGGACTGGGACAGGATAATGGATGTAAATCTAAAGGGCGCTTTTAACTGTATAAAGGCGTTTGCACCTCTTATGAAAGATGGCGGACATATCGTTAACATATCCTCATATTCAGGACTGAAAGGCAAGGAGGGGCAGGCAGCATACAGTGCCTCAAAGGCCGCACTACTCGGACTTACAAAGACTGCTGCAATTGAGCTTGCAGAGTATAAAATTAAAGTGAATGCAATTTTACCTGGATATATGCCCACTAAAATGGGGCTAAAGGCAGAAAGGGCTTTAAAAAGGGCTAAAGAGGAAAGTCTTCTGAAGACATTCTCGAACCCTGATGAAGTGGCAAGGTTTATCTTATATCTTGTAAGCACAGAAAATATCACAGGGCAGTTTTTTTGTATAGATAGCAGAATTATTTAAGTGTAAATAGCACATTCATAATCTTTAAAAGGATTGTGTTATGAACCCAGCATAAAAAATGTTAAAATATTGAGGAAGAAAGATGCAGAAGGGTTTAATTATATCTGACCCGGCAATAATGATGGGCAAGCCTGTCATTGCAGGTATGCGTATAACTGTCGAAGCTGTTTTAGAGAAACTGTCTGCTGGAGAAACGATAGAGCAGTTACTCGAAGCACATCCCCGTTTGACCCGCGATGGTATTAACGCTGCATTGGCATTTGCTGTAGAAGTTTTAAAAGGAGATGTGGTCTATCCTGCTAACGAGGTAGCTGTGTGAATTTTCTTGCAGATTAGGGTATTGACAGGCAAATTGTTGAACGACTCCGAGAAAAAGTACATGTTGTAAAATATGTTGCCGAAATGGAGCCGGCAATTTCTGATGATGCTGTATTTGAACTTGCAAATAAAGAAGAACTGGTTTTATTAACAGCAGATAAAGATTTTGGTGAATTAGTATTTCATTGCGACAGGTTTCAAAAGGGGTTATATTGATTAGATTAGCAGGTTTATCTTCTGCAAGGAAGGCTGAGATAGTTGTTAGCATTATTAACCGACATGTTCAGGAATTAGTAGAGGCCTTTTCAGTAATCACACCAGTAGGTATCCGTATCAGGCATCAGAGATTCTGAATGTCAAGAGGTATTTTTATAACAGGCACAGATACAGGAGTGGGCAAGACAATAGTCTCTGCTGTAATAATAAGGTCTTTGATTAGAAATGGTGTTAAGGTCGGCGCCATGAAGCCTATCGAGACCGGCTGTTCCCAGACACAAGACAGAAGACAATCTGACAACAGGGAGAAGAAGGCAGAGGTAGATCTAATTCCGTCAGATGGTATGTTCTTAAAGGAGATGGCAGAGATGGATGACTCAATAGATTTGATTACTCCAATTCGTTTTGAACTACCACTTGCACCGATGGTTGCTTCTGACCTTGAAGGCCGCAACATTGATATCGAAAGGATTTTCAGTTGTTATGAGTTTCTTTCGCAGAAATATGAGTTTATGGTTGTTGAGGGCGCAGGGGGATTGCTTGTGCCTATTTTGAGGAGGCAGGGGATTTATTTTTTTTCTGATTTGGTAAAAGACTTGAAGCTTCCTGTAATTTTGGTAGCAAGACCATCTCTTGGCACCATAAATCATACACTTTTGACCATCAGAGAGGCGGAAAGACGCGGCCTGCAAATATGTGGTGTGATAATCAATTACAGCCGTCACCCTGAAAAAAGTATTGCGGAGAAAACAAACCCTTATGTCTTGAGGGAATTATGTCATGTTCCTTTGCTGGCTGAAATACCATTTATTGAGGATATAAACATAGATTCTATTGATAAAATGGAAATAGCGGATAAATTACGGGGATTATTAAATAACTGTTATTTATAAAAAAGAGTCTTAAGACCTACTTAAATTTTTAATCTCATTAAAATTGAGTATATCCATATATTCCCATTCTCTCCATGCCATCACATAAATGCCGTTGTTGCTCGCATAACTGATGACATTTTCTGGAAAGGTTATGCTCCCAAAGATTATGATTAATTCCTTCCCCTCATATTCTGGAAAAAACTCAAAAAACATTTTTGATTTCTTTCTGATTTCATCAATATCTCCAATTCTCGGAGTGGATTTTACCTCGATCATAAAAATCTTATCTTCACAGGCTGCTATTGCATCCACCTCATAATCATTTCCATTCGTCCTTTTGTACATCCTCTGACCTTCCATCCTTACTTCACAATCAAAATATTTGGCAATTACAGGACGCAGGGCTGGTGCTATGAGGTCTTCTACAATAGTGCCCATTTTTTTTGCGAGATTACTCCATTCTTTGTTTTTCCTTCTACTTTCTTCTTTCATCTCTTCTCTAAATGCAACCGTTTCATCCTTAAACACCTTCATTTCGTCTTTGAAATCCTTCATTTCATCCTTAAACACCTTCATTTCGTCTTTGAAATCCTTCATTTCATCCTTAAACATCTTCATTTCGTCTTTGAAATCCTTCATTTCATCCTTGAACACCTTCATTTCGTCTTTAAAATCCTTCATTTCGTCTTTGAACACCTTCATTTCGTCTTTGAAATCCTTCATTTCGTCCTTGAATTTTCTTAGCTCTATCTCAGTTCTCATCTGTGCGTTATATAGCTTGTTGAACTCTATACCAACATTTTTTATAAACTCTTCAAGAACCTTTTCGAGGTTACTAACTCTTTCTTCTATTACAGGCATAGATTACTCCTTCTAATGAGTAAATGATTTTTGCATATAAAAGTATAACATATTTTTTCATATGGTTCAGGAATGTACTTATGAGAACCGATGAAAGCAAAAAATGTAAATGAACTTATAAAGGATTGTTTTTTTCGTCAAGTCTTATGATTTTTGGCTCGAAGTCCTTTATCTCTTCATCAGTCATGTAGCAATAAGCAAAGATGATTATCCTGTCCCCGACTACGCCCTTTCTTGCTGTAGGGCCATTCAGACAAAACTCACGCGAGCCATGCCTTCCTGCAATGACATAGGTCTCAAACCTTTCTCCGTTGTTAAGGTTGCTTATCATGACCTGCTCATATGGCAGTATTCCTGCCATATCCATCAATTCTTTGTCTATAGTGATGCTTCCTTCATAGGCAAGATTCGACTCTGTAACAGTTGCCATATGTATTTTTGATCTTAAAAAACACCTGAACATGGGTATGTTTTCCTCTCATTCTATTATCTTAGGGACTCTATAGAACTTTTCGGTTGCGTCAGGCGCATTCTTCAGTGCGTTTTCAGCAGGCAGGGATGCTGCAAGGATGTCATCCCTCATGATATTATTTAAAGGTATTACATGTGATGTGGGCTCGATGTTGTCTGTATCGAGGCTGTTTAATTGTTCTACATATTCTATTATCGTATTCAGCTGGTTACAGAATATTTTTATTTCATCATCTGATAGATAAAGCCTCGAAAGGTTAGCAACATGTTTGACCTTTTCACTTGTAATTTTCATCAAAAGGCACTCCTAAACCTTCTCAAGATTTGCGTATTTCGCAGCAAGCCGTTTCAATCCTACGCTGGGGAAATTTACAGTAAGTTTTGCATTGTCACCTTCCCCACAAAAATCCCTTACAATCCCTATACCCCAGGATGGATGTTTTACCCGGCATCCAATAATATATGCTGAAACAGGTTTGTCATCAGGTTTTTTTACAGGTTCAGGTACTGGATTGCGAGCATTCTCTATTAGTAAACAGCAATCTTCGGGAATGTCAGATACAAACCTTGAAGGCTCTTGATCCTGCAGTTTTGAAAATAGCTTCCTTTTTTTTGCACCGCTTAATAGTAAGACGTCCTTTGCCCTTGTCATTCCTACATAAAAGAGCCTTCTCTCTTCCTGCATTTCGTTTATATCATCAATAGCCTTGAAATATGGAAGGATTCCTTCTTCAAGCCCAACGATGCAGACTACAGGAAACTCAAGTCCTTTTGCGCTGTGTAGTGTCATTAGTGAGACAGAGTTACCTTTTATTGAATCATCCGTACTTGATGCAAGAGATATTTTATCAATAAAATCTTTAACCGGAACCCCTTCTGATGCTGATATGAATTCCATTACATTCTGCAGTCTGTCATCATCTATGGAGTCTAAATAGCCAGTCCTTTCAACAATGTCATTGAGCATGTCAGACGCAGATTTATAAAAGCCTGAAGACCATGAAGATGATATTTCTTCTATTACCTTGATAAACTCTTTCATATTGTCTCTTATTTTCGGGGTCAAGCTGTTTAGCTTTACCATCATTTTTAAGGTTGCAAAAAGGCTGAGAGAGTTTTTCTTGGCTTCGTTTTCTATTTTTGATAGGGTTGATGCCCCGATACCCCTCGATGGGCTATTTATTATCCTTCTCAGACATACATTGTCATCATTATTAATGACAATTTTCATGTATGCAATTATATCCTTTATTTCTCGCCTTTCGTAAAAACTTATTCCCCCCACTACATGGTAGGGAATACCCTCTTCTCTTAATGAGTCTTCTATTGCCCTTGCTTGGAGATTTATTCTGTAAAGAACAGCAAAGTCTTTATATTCGTAGTTTTTTTTCAGATAGAGATCTTTGATTGTTCGAGCAACATATTTTGCCTCCTCTTCCTCTGTATCAAGCCTGCAGTATGAAATCTTTTCTCCACAACCCTTTTCGGTCCAAAGTTTTTTGGGTTTTCTGTATGGATTTTTTGAGATTACGGCTCCTGAACCATCAAGGATGTTCTGTGTTGACCTGTAATTTTGCTCAAGCTTTATTATCTTTGCACCCACAAAATCCTTTTCGAAGTTCAGGATATTGCTAATGTCAGCACCTCTAAACTTATATATACTCTGATCGTCATCTCCCACTGCACAGATATTTTTGTGTTCAGCTAATAGCTTCAAGAGCCTGTATTGTGCATGGTTTGTATCCTGAAATTCATCTACTAATATATACTGAAACATGTCTTGATATCTTGAGAGTATTTTCCCGTTTTCTTCAAACAACCTTACAGTAAGCATTATCAAATCATCAAAATCGAGGGCATTACACCTCTTAAGCTCATCCTGATATTTAAGGTATACCCTTCCGAGTTTCTCATCGAAACCGAATCCGTCACCTTTAGATAAAAACTCTTCGGGAGTTATTAGTGAAGATTTCAGTATGCTTATTCTCGAAGCAATGCCTTTGTAAAGGGCTTCGTATATCTTTAATTCCTTAAGAATGTGTTTTATAAGATGACACTGATCACTCTCATTATATATGGAAAAATCGGGTTTATATCCGAGAGCCTTTATCTCTTTTCTAAGGATTTTGTTACATTGAGAATGGAATGTGCCAATCCATGACTGTTTTAGGTCATATTCTATAATTTTGCTTATCCTTTCTTTCATTTCATCTGCAGCCTTGTTGGTAAAAGTAACTGTTAATATCGAGGATGGACGAAATTTCTTTTTCTTTGTGAGATAGGCAAATTTGTGAGTAATTACCCTTGTCTTACCACTTCCTGCCCCTGCAAGAACAAGAAGTGGTCCCTTAGAATAAAGGATTGCTTCTCTTTGCTGGGGGTTTAACTCTTCTAAAAAGACATCTTTTGCCATTGGTTTGTCTCCTATTATAACATAAATTAGCTCATAGCTCATATATAACTGATAACTATAAGCTGAAAGTGAGCTATTCCACAGTTACACTTTTAGCCAGATTCCTCGGCTGGTCAACATCACAACCCCTTAAAACAGCAATATGATAAGCAAGCAGTTGAAGAGGAATAGTTAATAAAATTGTATTTAAATATTCATTTATTCCAGCAATAGATATAAAATATCTTGAAAGTCTTTTTGCATCTTCACCATCTTCAGAAGTGATTGTTATTAAAATACCACCTCTGCTTTTAACCTCTTCCATATTGGATAAAGTCTTTTCGTATAACCTCCCTGAAGGGGCAAGAACAACTACAGGCATATCTTCATCAATCAGGGCAATAGGTCCATGCTTCATCTCACCGGCAGGATACCCCTCTGCATGAATATAAGAAATCTCTTTTAATTTTAAAGCCCCTTCCAGTGCTACAGGATAATTTATTCCCCTTCCGAGATAAAGAAAATCCCTTGACTTGAAAAGCTCTTTTGCTATTGAGTTTATTTTGGCATCAGCCTCGAGGCTATGTTCGACCCCTAAGGGAAGATGTAGCAGGTCATTTATAAGTCTTGATGTTTCTTCGTTTGATAATATTTTTCTGAATTTGCCAAAGGCTATTGATAGGAGATATAAGGCCACAATCTGTGTTGTGAAGGCCTTTGTTGATGCTACCCCGATCTCTGGACCAGAGTGTGTATAAAACACAAAGTCGGACTCTCGAGCTGCTGAGCTACCTATCACATTGCAGATGGTCAAGATCCTGGCACCAAGAATCTTTGCCTGTCTTATGGCTGCAAGGGTATCGGCGGTTTCTCCAGATTGTGTTATCGCTATAAAGAGAGTTTTATTGTCTATTATCGGATTTCTATATCTAAATTCGGATGCGATATCAACCTCGACAGATATTCTTGACATCTCTTCTATCATGTATTTTCCGATAATGCATGCATGGTATGATGTTCCGCAAGCAGATATGAATATTTTATCTATTTCAGAAAGGTCTTTTTCACTTAAACCGAATTCCTCAATCGCTATATCACCATGTTCCGGAAGTATTCGTCCCCTGATGGTGTCTGCAATCGCCCTCGGCTGTTCATATATTTCTTTAAGCATGAAATGCCTATAACCTCCCTTTTCAGCCATCGAAGGACTCCATGATATAGTAATTATATTTTTATTTAAAGGATTCCCTTCAAAGTCTGTTATAACCAAATCTTTTTTGGTAATTACTGCCATCTCGTTGTTTTCGAGGAAGATTACATTTCTTGTGTGGCTGAGAAATGCAGGTACATCTGATGCAAGAAAGAATTCGCCATCACCAATTCCTATTACAAGCGGACTTTCTTTTCTTACTGCTACTATCTTGTCAGGTTCATACTCACTAATTACTGCAAATGCATATGAGCCACTGACTTCTTTGATAGCTGCACTTACCGCCTTCTCGAGATTTTTATCCTTAGAATATTTTTCTATAAGATGGCATAAGACCTCCGTATCTGTTTCTGATGTGAATGTGTATCCTTCTTCTTGTAATAGACGTTTCAATTGAACATAATTTTCTATTATTCCGTTATGTACAATTACGATACCATTAGATCTATGTGGATGTGCATTCTCATCTGATGGTCTGCCGTGTGTAGCCCATCTTGTATGACCGATTGCAAGATTGCTTAGAATGCTCTCTTTATTTACAATATTGTCGAGGTCGACTATCTTACCTTTACATCTTTTGATGTCAATCCTGCCTTCTGAAAAATATGCAATTCCAGCGGAGTCGTAGCCCCTGTACTCTAACCGCTTTAATCCCTCCATAACTATTGGTAACGCATTTTTATCGCCTATATAGCCTATGATCCCGCACATATTAAAAAATACATCTATCTATCTTTCCTTTTTTTTAGTTTCTGACTTTCGCATCTTGATTGCCCATTTCTCTATGTTCTTCTGCTCTGTTCTGGTTAATGCGAGCGAATCTGGTGGAACATCCTTTGTAATGGTAGAGCCGGCTCCAATGTATGAACCCTTTCCGATCTTTACAGGAGCAATCAGTTGGGTATCGCTTCCTATAAATGCATTATCCTCTATTGTCGTCTTATTTTTTCTCCTGCCGTCATAATTGCAGGTTATTGTGCCTGCGCCAATGTTCACATTATTGCCTATTTCAGCATCTCCAAGATAACTGAGGTGAGATGCCTTTGTATTATCACCAATAATGGATTTTTTTATTTCAACAAAATTGCCTATCTTTGATTTGTTGCCAATTAAAGAGTCAGGCCTTATGTGGGCAAACGGTCCTATGGCTGCTGAGTCTTTAACCGTTGATGACTCTATTACAGTATTATCTTTTATAATGACATTGTTACCGATGTTGCTATCAATTATTCTTGTATTCGGATATATGGTGCAGCCTTTGCCTATAATTGTTTTACCTTCGATATGGACATTTGGGTAAATGATCGTATCCATACCTATCTTTGCATCAGGATGTATGAAGACAGAGGATTTATCAATAAATGAAACCCCGTTATCAATCCATTTAGACAATATCTTTTCTCTGAGATAGTGTGTTGCATTAAGAAGATCTCGACGCGTATTTATTCCTGTTAACTCCTCTTCGCCTCCTATGATATGAGCCCTGACCTTAAGTCCCTTTTTTACAGCAATATCTACAATATCGGTCAAATAATATTCTCCTTTTGATTTATTTATTTTTATCTCTTTCAGAAGCCTCAAAGCATTGGTGTCTATTGCATATATACCGCTGTTAACTTCTTTTATCGATTTTTGCTCTTCTGAGGCGTCTCTATCCTCAATTATGGATACTACCTCATCATCTTTCCTCACGATTCTTCCGTAAGAACTCGGATCTTTTGCAATAAAGGATATAATGGATATGTCTTCATGATTTTGCCTGTGAAGGCTAAGGAGTTTTTTTAGGATATCTGTCCCTATAAGTGGTGTATCACCATTAAGTATTAAGACAGTTCCGTTAAAAGGATTTAGATTTTTTATGGCTGCCTTAACAGCATCAGCTGTCCCTCTGGGCTCTTTTTGAATCACAAAAGAGACCTTATAATCCTTTAAGGCATTTTTTATAGATTTGCTTTTTGGATTTATTACTACTATATTTTTTTGTGTTTTCAGTGGAATTATTGACTCAACTACATAATTAATCATCGGCTTACCAAAAATCTTGTGCAGCACCTTTGGTAATTCGGACTTCATACGGGTTCCAAGACCTGCCGATAGGATGATTGCAGCCAGTGATGAAAATGCCTCTTTTTGTGGTTTCCTCATTCTGTTTTAGCTATCTTGGATGGAGCAGCTATTCCTCCAGATAGAATAATTTTTATTCCCTCCTCTATTGGTATGTCTGTATATGTTATGCTCTTTTCATCAAATAGCACGATTTCTCCAAGGTAAAGATTGTTTGTGGGGATATATACGGCCTTGTAATGGTTTTTCTGCTCTCCTGATTCAATAATGCATTCCTTTGTAAGAAATCCAAAGGCATAAATTCCAGGTCTTGGATATTCGACTATCACGAACTTTTTAAAAGAGCTCTTATTTTCTGGAGAGAATGCATCAACGAGTTGTTTTACGGCTGTGTATATGCTTTTAAAAACAGGTATTCTGAGAAAAATATTATCTACAATATTCAATATCTTTTTGCCAAAAACATTTGTTGAGACTATTCCTACTATGAACACAATTAAGACTGCAGAGATAAAGCCAAGACCTGCTACATGCTCACCAAGCATTAAATCAAATAGAGGACCAAGTATGCCATCTACAAACTTGAATATGCCGACAATGACAAATATTGTTATGACTACTGGAATCGTGACTATGAGCCCGGCCAGAAATTTTCTTTTGAATGTGATATGTATAGAGCCGACCATAAAATTTATAGTTTATCAATCTTTAAAGGGCTGTATGAGAGCATTAAATTAAACCTTTGCCATTGCCTCTTCGGGTATATCGAAGTTGGCATATACATTCTGCACGTCGTCATGGTCTTCAAGGGAATCTATTAATCTGATCATTTGCTCTGCTACATTTCCCTCAACAGGGACGTAGCTCTTTGGTAGCATTGTTATTTCTGCCAATGAAACTGTTATATTATGTGCCTCTATGGCCTGTTTAACTGCTTTGAGATTTTCTGGAGATGTGATGACCTCATAGTTATCTTCCTTCGGATCGTTTTTCATATCATCTGCTCCAGCATCGAGGACGATGCTCATGAGTGAATCTTCATCAATTATCGATTTTTCGACAAGTATATATCCCTTTTTCTCGAACATCCAAGATACGCACCCGGCTTCACCAAGACTTCCGCCATTTTTTGACAATATGTGTCTGATCTCAGAGACTGTTCTGTTTTTATTGTCTGTGAGGGCATCTATTAAGATAGCTACTCCTCCAGGACCATAACCCTCATAGGTTATTTCTTCATATGTTGTGCCGGGAAGTTCCCCGGTTCCCTTCATTATTGCCCTTTTAATGTTTTCGGATGGCATGTTTACTTCCTTTGCCTTTTCTATGGCGGACCTAAGCCTCGGATTTCCTTCAGGGTCTCCGCCTCCGAGTCTGGCAGCAACTGATATCTCTTTGACAATCTTCGTGAATATCTTGCCTTTTCTTGCATCGGTCTGGGCTTTTTTGTGTTTTATCTGTGCCCATTTGGAATGACCAGCCATGTTTACCCCTTTGTTTTATGAGCTATTTGTTTAATTTTTATGATAATAATATTAAGGCAAAAGAGTCAAATGATTATAGCTCAGCTTCACTAAGTGCATCTTTGCAAGGACAGTTTCGTGTTTCGGGTGTTTGTCTTACTATTTCTTTTATGAGTATTTTTATTTTATCTAATGTCCTTTTCATTGTCTCTAAGACCTCTGTAGTTGTTAATTTTTTATCTATAATTCCTGCTGCATAATTTGTTACAGTAGATAATCCTAAAAGGCATATCTCTAATTCCCTTGCCAGTATAGCTTCTGGCATCGCTGTCATGCCAACAACATCTGCCCCAATAGATGAGAAGAACTGAATCTCCTTTGCTGTCTCGAGTCTTGGACCATTAACACATATGTAAGTACCTTTTGTTTTGATTTCCAATTCAGTGTCTCTTGATGCCCTTATAGCAATTTCTCTCATTTCTGGACAATATGGGTTTGTAAAATCAACATGCACGACCCTTGCATCGTCATAAAATGTAGATTTTCTTGCTCCCATGGTCATATCAATTATCTGATCAAGAAGTACTATGCTGCCGGGAGGCATCCCTCTGCTTATGCCACCAACTGCACTCACAGAAATAATCCTCTTCACCCCTAATGACTTAAATCCCCAGATATTTGCCCTGAAGTTTATGTTATGAGGCGGTATCCTGTGGGGTATGCCATGCCTTGCAAGAAATACTATTTCAGTGCCTTCTATATTCCCTATCTTGTAAGCAGAAGATGGTTCCCCATAAGGTGTAGAAATTGAAACCTCCTTTGTTATCTCAAGACCATTTATTTCATAGAGACCGCTTCCACCTATTAAGCCTATAGCCATGGGTTATTTTATGGCATCAGATATCCAAGATTCAAGACAGAGAGATTAATGATGAATCAATTTAGAAGGTCTTCCATATCTCTATCCCGAACCTTATTGGAATGTCCCGCCTTAATTCAAAAAGGTAGATATCTTTACCCTTAATTAGCGGATATGGATAAAGGGTCTCTCCAAGTGTGCGGATCCTCTTGCCCATTACCTCTCCAAAGACAGTTATTTCCCTGCCCCTTGAATAAATGGCAGTGTCAAGATACCCTTCATAAAATATAATAAACCTGCCTGCAGATAGGTCTGTTTCCTCTGGTCTCCCTCTATAGTCAAGCGGTTTCTGAATGACTTCTATGTAAGTGCCCTCTTCTGTATTTATAGCACTTATAATATTGCCGCCAATGATGACAGGTCTCCCTTTGTATAAATCAGGGTCTTTAAAGAGAGATTCAACCGGGATCTCCCCTGCCAGCTGCCTTTTCTCTTTAGGGACTATATGAGTACATCCTGCAATGATAAGGGATAAAAGTACTAAAGTGAAGACCCTTTTCATAATAAAATTATAACATCTTTGCTTTAGATAACAAGTCAATCATTTTTTCTAAATCACTTTCTTTATGAGCAGCCGTAACCGTTATCCTTATCCTCGGGGTCTTTACAGCTGGAATTCGTATGGCTGGGGCATATATGCCGTTTTTGAAAAGGAAATCAGAAAATCTCAGTGTCATCTCATTATCTCCAACAATAATTGGTATTATTGGAGTCTCTGTGTTTAATGTATTAAATCCAAGGCTTTTTATTTCTTTAAATAACATTTCTCTGTTGAACCACAATCTTTCCAAACGGTAATGTTCTTTTTTCAATATATATAATGCCTCGATAGAGGCAGCAATGACGCACGGGGGCAGGGCTGTAGAAAAGATACTACCTCTCGCCTTATTTATTAACCATTCTATTATATCTTTGCTTGCTGCAACAAAACCTCCAAAAGACCCCAGTGCCTTTGAAAATGTCCCCATCTGTATTATCCATGTCTCTGGCTTTATCCCAAAGTGTCTTAATGCGCCGTTTCCGTCTCCGAGAACTCCTGTGCCGTGGGCATCATCTATATATAAAAGAATGGATTCAGGGGGATAGTGTCCTGAATTTATTAGAGAGTCACAGAGTAAATATATATCCTTAAGTGGAGCAATATCTCCGTCCATACTGAATACGGAATCGGTTATTATTATCCTTTTATTTGCCTTCTCTTTTTTTAAGAGATCTGAAAGATGATTCACATCACCATGTCTGTAAATGACTGTTTTTGCCCTGCTCAATCTGCATCCGTCGATTATGCTTGCGTGATTCAATTCATCGCTCAATATAACATCTCCCTCTCCTGCGATTGCAGGGATAACGCTTACATTTGCTGTATAGCCTGAGTTGAAAACCAGAGATGCATCTGTTTGTTTGAGGTCGGCAACTTCTTTTTCTAACCTGGCATGAAGTTCTGTTCCGCCTGATAATAACCTCGAAGCACCTGAGCCAAAACCATAAACATCTATTGCCCTTTTGGCAGCATCTAATATTGATGGATGTCCTGAGAGCCCGAGATAATCATTGGATGCAAAGTTTATATATTCAAGATCGTCTATTACAATTTTAGACAGACCTGCCCCAATCATCCTGTCTTTTATTTGTCTAAAAATGCCCTCTTTTTTTAGCCTTTCTATTTCTTTTGAAAGCATAATATTTTTAATTATCTTTTTTAAAGATTTGTAAAAACCTGCATCCGAGTGCATCGCCCATTGTGCATGCAATATGGAAATCAGAACTCGCTAAGTCATTCATGCCCATGCTCAAAAAAACAAATCCCCTGTTGTAATAGGCCTGAGCGTAATCAGGATTTATGTTTATTGCCTTATTATAGTCGTTTATAGCCATTTCATTCTGTCCTATAGCTGAATAAGCAGTGGCACGATTGTTGTAAGCCGCTGCATAGTTTGGATTTATGGCAATTGCCTTGTTGTAATTTTCAATAGCAATATCATATCGTCCCCTTTTTTTGAATGTTAGCCCAAGATTATTGTATGGCTCGGCATAATCGGGATTTAATCTTAATGATGTGTAAAAGTCATGGATAGCCAGATCGTCTAACCCTTTGGCTAAATAGGCTATCCCACGATTGTTGTAGATTTTGTAAATCTCTCCATACTCTGGATTGACATTGACCGCTTTATTGTAATACATAATGGCTTTATCATGTTGACCCATATTTGTATAAGCTATCCCAAGATTATTATACCCCCTTGCCTTAGAAGGACTTTTCCTTATAACGTCTTTCCATATTGTTACATCATCTTTCCATGCCGTATTCCTTGTATATGAGGCGATTAAAAAGACAACGATTAAGGCAAAGATTGATAGATAACCTGTGCCAATTCGTCCATCTCGCATCATCTCTGATTTTTCCCATCGAGACTGTCCATGAATGAATATATCTTAAAGACAATGTTTTTTTCTATGATATTTAACCAAACACCCTTTTTTATTACACCAAATATAGTTATTATTCCAATTAGTTACCACATTATATAGAAAATAGCCAAAAGCCTTATTTTTTTCTTGACAACCACTATTATTTGCATCTATCATTTTTATTGTGGTAAAAAGTGGTAGAAAGTGGAGGAAACCTTGACCGCTTTTTCGGGCAAATACTATTACACCTTGGACCCAAAGGGTAGAATCATAATCCCAGCTCCTTTAAGGGATGTGATCATAAATTCATATAACAGTTCAGCACTATATATTACGAATGCTGCTTTTGACAAGTGTCTTGATATATACCCTGTGAATGAATGGACAAAATTAGTAGAAAAGCTCAGGGCATTGCCCCAGACTGATGACGCAGTGGTTTATTTTCAGCGAAGGGTTATAGCCTCTGCATTGGCTTGCGAGATAGATAAGCAGGGAAGGATATTGATTCCATATGAACACAGGCAGGATGCTGGAATAAACTCTGGTGTCGTTATAGTAGGGCTGATTAACAGGATACAGGTATGGGATAAGTCTGTATGGGATGATGTTACTGATCCATCGAAGATAGATGTGAAGGCCTATAAATCTGCACTTGCTGGATATGGATTATAAAGAAAATGATACACATTTGCCTGTATTGGTTGAAGAGGTACTAACAATGTTGAATATAAAATTAGATGGAACTTATGTCGATGCAACCGTTGGTTTGGGAGGACATTCAGCGGCTATATTGAATAAATTGGGCAGCAATGGAAGATTGGTCGGAATAGACAGGGATGAAAGTGCAATCAAAAAGGCACATGAAAGGCTCGGAAATAAAAGGGTCTTTCTTAAAAAAGGGAATTTTTCTGATTTAAGAGATATCCTGCTGTCAATTGGCATATATGAGGTTGATGGTGTGCTGTTTGACCTCGGGGTTTCGATGCTTCAACTCAAGGATTTAGGTCGAGGATTTAGTTTTTTTTCAGAAGAAAGGCTCGACATGAGGATGGATATCTTGCAGGAATTAACTGCATGGGATGTTGTGAATAGATATCCTGAAAGGGAAGTCGAGAGAATATTGAGGGAATACGGAGAAGAACCATTTGCAAAGAAGATAGCAAAGGCGATCGCTGAACGAAGGAAGGATATTCCAATAAATACATGTAAAGAGCTTGCTGATATTGTCTTAAGGGTTTATAAAGGCAGGGGCAGGACTCACCCTGCTACAAAGACCTTTCAGGCTATCAGGATAGAGGTGAATAGGGAACTGGATGAACTGAAAAAGGGCTTATATACTGCAGTCGATGTTTTGAGAAGTGGTGGAAGGCTGTGTGTGATCTCGTACCATTCGCTTGAAGACAGGATCGCGAAGAATTTTATCAGACAACAGGTTGATGCTGGGATTTTAAAGGCATTAACCAAAAAACCGATAACTCCAGGTATTGATGAGATGAGGGCAAATCCTTCATCAAGGAGTGCAAAACTGAGGGGAGGAGAAAAGATATGAGGTATTCGAAAAGGAGTATGTTGCATGTCTTTTTTAAACCAGCCTTTATAGTCTTTCTTCTCGTGTCTATTTTTGTAACGATATGGCTGAGGGCAGGGGTAGTTTCCCTTGAATATAGAATCGGTAAACTTGAAAAGAAAAAAAATGAGATCGCAAGGGATATAAAGGTTATAGCTGCCCAGAGGTCAAGCCTTTTATCCGTCGGCAGGCTCGAAACTGCATCAAATCGATTTGTTTTTCCTGACAGGGTCAGGGTCGTTTTTGTAAAGAGGACAGATACTGGCAATGTTAGTAAGGCTTCTCTGTCAGCATTTTCTAAGAACCTTTCTACGGAACCCAGATAAAACATGAGAAATAGGCAGGCAATATTGATATCTGTCATTTTACTTTCCTTTCTAATGGTCATTGGCCGCCTTGCCGATATCATGATTTTAAACCATGAATATTTTCTTGAAAAGGCGAGGCTGCAGCAATTCAAAAAAGAGCTCATTCCTGTAAAAAGAGGGATAATTATGGATAAAAGGGGAAGAGAGCTCGCCATTAATTTAGAGACAGAGTCTATTTATGGTGACCCTGCGGAAATCTCATATCCTGATAAGGTTGCTGCAGTCCTTGCAAAGGCAATTAACCAAAAGCCATCTTATATCTATGCAAGGCTTAAAGAGAATAAAAGGTTTGTCTGGATAGAAAGAAAGCTCAGCATAGAAGATGCAAGAAAGGTAAAGGAACTGAAAATAGAAGGTATAGGCACTATTTCAGAAACAAAGAGGTTTTATCCTAAGGGATGGCTTGCATCTCATATAATAGGGTTTGTTGATTCAGACGGAAACGGGCTTGAAGGCATAGAGAGAAAATATAACAATCAGCTCACTACGAGAAGCGAAAAGGTATCTGTTGCAAGAGATGCAAAGGGTAATTTACTCTCTAATGGTCAGGATAAAGAGGTAAGGGGTAGCAACATAGTTTTAACAATAGATGAGGGCTTACAATACATTTTAGAGAAGAACCTTGAAGAGGCAGTTTTGCACTGGAAGGCAGCAGCTGCCACCGCCATAATGATGGATCCATATTCTGGAGAAATACTCGCAATGGCTAACAGACCAACATTTGACCCAAATAATCCATCTGTTGTAAGTGCAAGCCAGAGAAGGAACAGGGCTATAACAGATTGCTATGAACCGGGTTCAACATTTAAAATAATAGCTGGTGTTGCTGCGATCGAAGAGGGGATAGTTAACCCAGAAATGAAGTTTGACTGCAGCGCAGGTTACATAGAGGTGGGTGGTAAAAAGATCAAGGATGCCCATAGACACGGAGTGCTTACATTCAAAGAGGTTATACAGAAGTCATCAAATGTTGGTACTATAAAGGTTGCCCTTAAACTGGGCAAAGAGAAGTTATATGATTATATAAGGCGTTTTGGATTTGCTGAAAAGACGGGGATTGACCTTATAGGTGAGGTATCAGGGTGGGTAAAGACTCCAGACAAATGGTCTGGAATGTCTATAGGCGCTATATCAATAGGGCAAGAAATTGCTGTCACACCGTTGCAGGTAGTGAGGGCTTATGCAGCCATAGCAAATGGAGGATTTCTTGTAAAGCCATATATAGTCTCTGAGATTATGTCTCCAAATGGGGATATTGTTTATAAGGCTTCTTCAGAGAAAAGGCGTATAATCTCTGAAAAGACAGTAAGTATATTTAGTGAAATATTAAAGACCGTTACAGAAGAAGGTGGCACCGCAACTCAGGCTGCAATTGATGGTAACATGGTTGCAGGGAAAACCGGCACTGCGCAATTAATTGACCCTATGACTAAAAGATATTCAAAGGAAAAGTATGTTAGTTCTTTTGTGGGCTTTGTCCCTGCAGATAAACCAAAAATGGTGATGATAGTTGTAATTCATGAGCCGAAAGGCGCAATTTATGGTGGAGTGGTTGCTGCCCCAGTTTTTAAGAAAATAGCTGATGAGGCTTTATCTTATATGAATGTCCCGAGGGATGATTCTAACGAGAAGGGGCTTCTGCTTGTGAGTAACTAAGATAGATTAAGTATGGTTGAAATGAAGATAAGGGATATTATAAGAGATGATTTTCTCATTGAAGGTGATCCTGACAGACATATATCAGGAGTGGTTTTTGACTCAAGAAGGATCAGGGGCGGAGAGGTCTTTGTTTCAATAAAGGGAGAAAATTTCGACGGCAATGACTTTATACCAGATGCGATTAAAAAGGGTGCTGCTGCAGTCGTTTATAAAAGGGGCTCACTCTCACAGGATTTTATCAACTCATTTCGGGAGACTGTATGGATAGGTGTTGATGAACCGAGGTATGCCCTTGCAGCAATATCAAGTAGTTTTTACAAAAGGCCTTCTGATGATTTAACAGTTATTGGTATAACAGGGACCAACGGAAAGACAACCACATCTTATTTAATCAAAAAGATCCTCGAAAAATACGGCGGTGTAGTTGGATTAATCGGGACAATAGGTTATTTGATTAAAGATAGGTCTTATGAAGCTAATCATACGACTCCAGAGGCATCAGACTATCAATCCTTGCTAAGACAGATGGCTGACAGTGGATGTGATTATGTGGTGTCAGAGGTTTCATCTCACTCCCTTTCTCAAAAGAGGGTTGATTTTACAAAATTCAGGGTAGCTGTCTTTACTAACCTTACGAGAGAACACCTCGACTTTCATGTCACAATGGAGGATTACTTCAAGGCAAAAAAGAGGTTGTTTTCAGAGCTTTTATTAGATAACGGCTGTGCGGCCATAAATTTAGATGATTATTACGGTCAGAGACTTGCTAACGAATTAAGAGACAGAGACATAAGGATTATTACATTTGGGATCAAAAATAGCGGAGCTACTTTAAGGGCTGAAAACATAAAGATAGGCATTAGAGGCATTTCATTTGATGTAAAAATAGATTCAGGGGTATTTGATGAAAGCCGATATCCGGACAGCTTCCACATATCCTCTTCACTTGTCGGGATGCCAAATATTTATAATATATTAGCTGCTATTTCTGTGGCATTGTCTTTAAATATACCTGTAGATGTTGTAAGAGAGGCGCTTTCTGAGGATTTAATAATAAAGGGAAGGTTCGAAATAGTCGATTCCTGTCAGGACTTTCTGGCGGTTATTGATTATGCCCATTCAGAGGATGCTATTGAGAGGCTTTTACTAACAGTGAGACAATTACTTGATTCATCCAATTCTAAAAACAAAAAGATAATTACTGTCTTTGGCTGTGGTGGTAACAGAGACAGGGGAAAGCGTCCTGTAATGGGAGAGATCGCATCACGGTTGAGTGATTTTGTAATAATCACCTCTGATAATCCAAGAAATGAAGAACCGAGGGAAATCATTAGAGACATAGAAGGAGGCATTCGAGACAGAGATAACTATATTATTATCCCTGACAGGGAAATGGCTATAAAAATGGCGGTTCTGAAGGCTTCAAGGGGTGATGTGGTAGTTGTTGCGGGGAAAGGACATGAAGATTATCAGGAGATTAAGGGTAAACGTTACAACTTTAGCGACAGGATAGTAATTGAAGATGCTGTTGCAATAAAGAAAAAAAACAGAGTTGCAATGAAGAGAGATGCTTAGCATAGAGCAGGTGATAAAGGCGACAAATGGAGACGTCATTTTTAAGGGCGAGCCCTTCTTCACAGGTGTCTCGATAGATTCTCGTACTATCAGGGAAGGGGAGCTGTTTTTGGCATTGAAGGGTGAGAGGTTTGATGGTCACGATTTTTTGTTTGATGCACTTAAATTGGCAAGAGGTGCTGTAATTAACCGCCTGCCTGTTGAAACCAATAATTCAATATTTAAAGACAAAACCATAATAGTTGTTAAAGATACCTTACGGGCTCTACATGATATGGCGAATTACATAAGGAAAGGTTTCAGAGGGAATGTCATTGGCGTTGTTGGAAGCAATGGTAAGACAACTACAAAGGAGCTTATCTTTTCGATACTGAGTACAAGGCTGAATGTCCTTAAGACAAAAGGTAATCTTAATAATCATGTGGGCATGCCACTTTCGATTATAAATGGTTTTTTTGCTGGAACCGGTCATATGTCACCTGATGTTATGGTTTTAGAGATGGGTGCTAATAGACCTGATGACATTGATGAGCTCTGCAGGATCGCAATGCCTGACATCGGAGTGGTTACAAATATAGGATATGAGCATCTGGAGGGTTTTGGTTCTCTTGATGAAGTTCGGGAATCTGAACTCGAGATATTGTCTTACATAAATAGATTAATAGCTAATGCTGATGACAGTTTTCTTATGGAAGGGGTTAAGGGTAGATTTAATGGAGATCTCGTTTCTTTTGGGATCAAAAAAGGAGATGTAGATTTAAGAGCGACAAACATTGTCTTTTCTGAAGAAGGGATAAATTTCACTTTGTGCACTAAAAAGGAATGCATTAAAGTTAATACAAGGCTTCTGGGAATGTTTAATGTATATAATTGCATTGCGGCATCAGCCCTCGCTTTTTCATTGGGTTTTAATCTGGATGAGATAAAAACCGGCATCGAGGGGTTTGGTGGTGTAGAAATGAGGTTTGGGGTCAAAAGGTTAGGGAAGGTAACATTCTTAAACGATGTTTATAATGCGAATCCATCATCTATGAAGGAGTCTTTAAACGAATTAACAAGGCTCATTGCAGATGGAGGCAGAAGCAGGAGGGCAATAGCAGTTTTGGGAGATATGCTCGAACTCGGCGATTTCGGTATTTATGCCCATAAGGAATTGGGGCGGATTATGTCGGATCTACCAATAGATATTTTTATAGGGGTTGGGGATCTGATGTCATTGGCAATATCTGAATTCAGAGGTAAAGGGATTCATGTTAATACATCTGATGAGGCGGGTTTTGAACTAAAAAAAATGCTTGCAGATAATGATATAGTGCTGATTAAGGGGTCAAGAGGCATGAGGATGGAGAGGGTCCTGTCTGTGGTTGAAGGGAATATAGATGAACAAAGTTATATAGTCAAGGATCAAGGGGCTTAATCTTATGTTATATGAATTACTTTATAGCTTGCAGGATTATTTTTCGGGATTTAATGTCTTTCGATATATTACATTTCGGACATCTCTGGCTGCATTAACTTCTCTATTCATTACATTTTTCATAGCTCCTCCAATTATAAGGTGGCTCAAGAAAATCAGTATGACACAACAGATAAGGGATGACGGTCCAAAGACTCACTATTCAAAGGCAGGCACCCCGACAATGGGAGGGCTCATAATACTTTCTTCTATCATGATATCAATGATTATGTGGGGTAATTTCAGGAATGTGTATGTATGTATAGTGACATTTGCCCTGTTAGGTTTTGGTTTAATAGGTTTTATTGATGACTATCTAAAGGCTGTCAAGAAAAATCCAAAGGGTCTCAGGGCAATTTACAAGTTTGGTTTTCAGGTGGTTGTTGCATTGAGTATCGGCATATTTTTATACCTGAACCCAAAGGATCCTTACAACACTGCCCTAATCGTGCCATTTTTTAAGAAGTGGCTTTTTGACTTTGGCATTTTGTATATACCATTTGCAGTTTTTGTGATGGTTGGTTCATCAAATGCAGTAAATCTTACTGATGGTATAGACGGTCTTGCTATAGGACTTGTTGCTATAGCAACCCTTGCTAATGGTGCCTTAACATATCTCTCAGGACATGCAGAGTTTGCAAGATATCTCCAATTATTGTACCTGCCCGGAATAGGGGAATTGACAGTGTTTTGTGGTGCTATGCTTGGAGCTGCCCTCGGTTTTTTATGGTACAATGCATACCCTGCTGAGGTATTTATGGGAGATGTCGGCTCATTGGGGCTCGGAGGAGCCCTCGGTACCCTTGCTGTTATAACAAAACATGAGATCGTTCTTGCTATAGTGGGAGGCATTTTTGTAATAGAGACGCTGTCAGTAGTTTTACAGGTCTCATCCTATAAGCTCACGGGCAGGAGGATTTTTAAGATGGCACCTATTCACCACCACTTTGAATTAAAGGGATGGCCTGAGCCAAAGATAATAACGAGGTTTTGGATTGTTGGCATAATACTTGCGCTTTCAAGTCTTGCAACTTTAAAATTGAGGTGATGATATGTGGTTAAGATCAGGGTCGAGGTTAAGGTTAGATATGTATCAAAAGATAGTATACGCCTTTTTTGCCCTTTTTCTTATTAGTATAAGCCAGACAACCTCATTTGCGGATGATCTTTCAGCCCGTTCTGCTGTTGTTATGGATGGGTTTGATGGAAAAATTCTTTATGCAAAAAATCCCTATCTTAAACTCCCACCAGCAAGTACTACCAAGCTCGTTACAGCAATGGTTGCACTCGAAAATATTAGCCCAGATAAGATAGTGGTAATAAGCAAAAAGGCAGCCAATACCCCGTCTGTAAGTCCTCATCTCAGGGCAGGAGAAAGGTATAGGGCTGAAGACCTTTTATACCTTGCCCTTATGAGGTCAGTAAATGGAGCAGCGGTTGCACTTGCTGAGGCATCATCTGGTTCAGAGGGTGCCTTTGTTAAGCTTATGAATAAAAGGGTTTCACAGTTGGGCGCAAAAGACACAAGATTTGCTAATTCATCGGGTCTTCCAGGTGGTATCCAGTATATAACAGCATTTGACCTTGCATTGATTATGAAGGAGGCACTGAAAAATAGCTTAATCAGTGAAATAATAAGGACGAAGGAAAAAGAGATTATCTCTATTGATGGCAGGGTTATAACCATCAGTAACACCAATCATCTGTTATGGTCTGATGATAATAATATGGGTGGAAAGACGGGTTATACAAGGTCTGCGAGACATTGTTTTGTATGCGCATCAAAGAGAGACCATAAATCTTTGATAACTGTAGTTTTAGGAGAGCCTCACAGGGAAAGGCTTTGGACCACTACAGGCTTTCTTTTATCAAGAGGGTTCGATATCCTTCAGAATAACTATCAGCCTATTGTTTATGTGAGTGATGATAATCAATATCTAAAAAAATCTTATAAATCGAAAAAGAACCGCGGGGTGATTGCGGCATCAAAAAACAGGTCAGCAAAAAAGGCTAATATTGCTAAAAGCAATATTAAGAGTAAAGGATATAAGTTAACAAGAAAGTATAAGGGGCATAGCAGTGATCGGGTAGGGGTTGCCAAAAGGAATGGAACAAGAAAGAAGAACATATCTTAATAATGATTATGCTGGTAAAAAGATCACTGTTGTTGGTCTTGCAAGGAGTGGCTTAGGTGCTGCAAATCTGCTAAAAGCCCTTGGTGCGGATGTAACTATAACAGACAGGAAGTCATACGATGATGTCAGGAATTATCTTGATAAACTCGATGAAGGTATAAGGGTTGTCCTCGGCGGTCATCCAGAGGAGTTGTTTAAGGATATTGATCTTATTGTTATCAGTCCCGGGGTGCCATCAGATATAAAGCCAATCAGGGAGGCTAAGAAATGGGGCGTAAAGGTAATAGGAGAATTGGAGCTTGCTTATAAGATATTGAGATTGACCATTTCGGAAAGTGCAGAGTTTTTGGCAATAACAGGTACTAACGGTAAATCAACTACCACTACCCTGCTTTACGAAATGCTCAAAGACAGTGGTTTTGGTGTAATCTTAGGTGGTAACATAGGCAATGCACTTACTGAGGAAATTTCGAGCTTAATTTTTCTAAATTCGAATTTTGACCGTATTGTTGCAGAGGTTTCGAGCTTTCAACTCGAAACTATAGAGACATTTAGACCTGATGTAGCAGCAATACTAAATATTACTCCAGACCATCTTGATAGATACAATTCCATTTCAGATTATATTGATGCAAAGTGTAGAATATTTATGAATCAAAGAGATGGTGACTTTCTTGTGCTTAATGCAGATGATCCTTTAAAAGATGAGATAATAAAAAGGCTTAGAGGTCGAGTATCGCAGTATAAGTTTCCACAAGTTTTTTATTTCAGCCGAAGAGATGTGGTGCAGGGGGCGTATTTAAGAGATGGCATGGTATATTTTGATTTGCCATGCCTTGATATACCGACAGAGTTTAATCTTAAACCTTCAGACTTTAAAATAAAGGGAGTTCATAATATCGAAAATGTAATGGCTGCTTCGTTGATGGCCATCTTGTCAGGTTGTAAGCCAGATTCTATTTTGAGTACAATCACTAAATTTTCTGGGCTTGAGCACAGACTCGAGTTTGTTCGAGAAATAAATGGAGTAAGGTTTATAAATGATTCAAAAGGTACAAATGTAGGGGCTGTTTTGAAGTCATTGGAAAGCTTTGATGAGCCTATAGTGCTTATAGCAGGCGGCAGGGATAAGGACAGTGATTTTTCGGTCCTCAGGAAGATTGTGAAAGAAAAGGTGAAGGCAATGGTTCTGATTGGTGAGGCAAAGGAGAAGATAAAAAAGGCAGTTGGCGATTTATTAAAGGATGTATACATGGAAGAGGACATTAAATCTGCTGTGCTCAGGGCAAGGGAATTAGCATCCTTCGGAGATGTGGTTTTATTGTCCCCTGCATGTGCGAGTTTTGATATGTTCAGGGATTTTGAAGACAGAGGGAGGCAGTTTAAAAGGGCGGTAATGGAGTTATGAAGCAGTCTGCAGTTAGAGGGTATATGCATATAAATCCCGGATATGATAAATATCTGTTAGTTGTAGTTTTTCTGCTTATATCAATAGGCATATATGCTGTTTACAGTTCCACATCCGTTATCAGTCCTGATGTGGTAGAGAAATATCAGAAAAAAGGCATAAGTATAAGCCAATTCGCTTATTTAAAAAAACAGCTTTTCACCGTATTTCTGGGAATCTTTGGCATGATAGCTGCTTATAAGTTGCCGTTAAGCAGACTTAAGAAAATGGCAATTCCGATGCTCGTTATCTCATTTGCACTTTTGTTGCTTGTTTTTACCTCCCTTGGCATAAGCGCTGGAGGGGCAAGGAGGTGGTTGAGGCTTTGGCCTTCTAATTTTCAACCCTCTGAGCTCGTGAAATTGTCAATGGTTTTATTTATGGCATGGTATTTAAGCAGGAGGAGTTTTGACAAGGATAAATTCTTATGCTTTGTAGTTCCTATCGGAATAATGGGGATATTTCAGGTGGTATTTTTGAAACAACCTGATTTCGGAGCTGCAATGAGTCTCGGCATAATAACAATATTGATGCTATTTTTGTCAGGCACAAGGCTTCGTTACCTTTTTGCATTTGTTATGACATCGATACCTGCTGTCATCTGGTTAATTAAATCAGAGCCTTACAGGTGGAAAAGGTTTACTGCATTTCTTGACCCATGGAAGGATTATCAGGGAAGTGGTTTCCAGCTTGTTCAGTCCTTCATAGCGCTCGGTAGTGGTGGACTTAAAGGAGTTGGACCTGGAGAGGGGAAACAAAAACTATTTTTTCTTCCAGAGGTTCATACCGACTTTATATACTCCCTGATAGGAGAAGAGGTTGGTTTTATAGGTGCGGTATTTGTAGTTTTTCTTTTTATTGCTTTGTTTGTCAGAGGAGTAATAATAGCAAGGAATGTAAATAATCAATTTTTGTATTATTTGTCCTTTGGGATATCAATAATGATTGCAACACAAGCAGTCATAAATTTTGCGGTTGTAACTGGCATGGTTCCAACAAAGGGTCTGCCATTGCCATTTATAAGTTATGGTGGTTCGTCATTGATTGTGAATATGATAGCCATTGGTTTGCTGCTGAATGTCTCTTCAAAGGGTGGAATGAAAGATCCGGAATCAGCGGAATGGTATTCTGATGTCAGAATAGGAGAGTCAACAGGGTATGCAATTAATTATCAGCAGCGCAATCCAAGATTTGGCAGGAGCTATTATCTATACAAAAGGTTTCTTGTTTGGCAAGAAAGGCATAAAGTGGGACAGTAATAAATGAAGGTAATAATCGCAGGTGGAGGAACGGGTGGGCACCTTTTCCCCGGAATAGCAGTAGCAGAGGAGTTTCAGAATAGAAATATAAAGAAGACAGATATAATATTCGTAGGCACCCATCAAGGAATAGAGGCGAGGATAATTCCAAAACAGGGTTATGACCTTAAATTCTTAAGGGCAGAGGGAATAGTTGGCAAGTCTATCCTTAAGAAGTTAAAGGCATTTATCATATTCTTTTTATCTATAATAGACTCTATTAATATTCTAAAGAAAGTTAGACCAGATATCGTTTTAGGGGTTGGAGGATATGCCTCTGTAGGAATGGTTCTGGCTGCAAGATTAAAAGGTATCCCTACGATGATACTGGAGCAGAATTCTGTTCCAGGGCTTGCAAACAGGGTTCTGAGCAATTTTGTAGACTCGATTGCTGTAACCTATCAGGAGAGCATGGTCCATTTTCCTTCTTACAAGACGACTCTTACAGGCAACCCTGTTAGAAAACAGATGCTTTTAAAAGACAAAAAGGATATTGATGCTGCATACTCTCTGTTTTCTATTGATAGAGATAAGTTTACAATATTTGTTTTTGGCGGTAGCGCAGGAGCGAGTAGTATCAATTATGCAATGATTGAGGCCCTGAAATATCTGACAGAATTCAGGGACAGCATTCAGTTTTTGCACCAAACGGGCAAGAAGGATTATTATGTCGTAAGGGATGCGTATAGAAGTCATGGTTTTAAAGGAGTGGTTGCCCCATTTATATACCAGATGGCTGAGGCATATGCCGTGTCTGATATGGTTGTCAGCAGAGCTGGCGCAACGACCCTATCAGAGATTACAGTAATGGGCAAACCCTCTATACTTATACCATATCCTTATGCAGCATCGAATCATCAAGAGTATAATGCCATAAAGCTAAAAAATATGGGGGCTGCAAGGATCATACTTGATAGAGAATTAACAGGTCAAAGACTCGCTTTTGAAATAAAAGAACTCTATCTTAATAATGATCTGAGGGCTGACATGGCAAGGGCTGCATCCGCTTTTGGAAGGCTGGATGCTGCTGAAAAGATTGTTGATCTGGCGATGAGTCTTTTGAGAAAGTAGTGAATTGTAAATTCCATTATGGAGGGAGAAATATTGTTCAGCACATATAGAATAGTTCATTTTGTAGGAATAGGCGGTATAGGAATGAGCGGCATTGCGGAGGTCTTACATAATCTCGGATATGAGGTTACTGGCTCAGATATCAAGGAATCAGAGACCACTAACAGACTGAGAGGTCTTGGCATAAAGATATTTATAGGGCATGATAGAAAGAATGTGGATCATGCACATGTTGTTGTTATATCATCTGCTGTATCCTTGGATAATCCAGAGGTATTGGAGGCAAAGCAGAGGGCTATCCCAGTGATCCCGAGGGCGGAGATGCTTGCTGAACTCGGCAGGCTTAAGTATGGAATCCTTGTTGCTGGAGCACATGGCAAGACTACAACAACATCTCTTATTGCAACCATACTCGGAGAGGCTGGGCTGGATCCTACAGTCATTATCGGCGGAAAGCTGAAGTCAATGGGTAGCAATGCAAGGCTCGGACAGGGAGACTTTATTGTCGCAGAGGCAGATGAAAGCGATGGCTCTTTTTTAAAACTCAATCCAACAATAGCAGTAATTACCAACATAGATAGGGAGCATATGGACTACTTTGAAGATATGGAATCACTGAAACAGGCATTTGTTTCGTTTATAAATAAGATTCCATTTTATGGAGTTGCTGTTGTGTGCATGGAAAATGAACACATCAGAGAGATAGTTCCATTGATAAAAAGGAAATACCTGACCTATGGATTATCAGAGGAATCAGATATATATGCAAGGAATATAAATAATTCAGGAGTTAGGATGGGTTTTGAGGTAGTTTATAAAGGGAGGTCTTTAGGGGCTTTTAATATCCCTGTCCCGGGGATACATAATGTTTTAAATAGTATTGCTGCAATATCTGTTGCAATTGAACTTAAAATTCCATTGGCAGTTATTTCAAAGGCTTTAAGTGGATTTAGCGGAATACATCGCAGGTTCGAATTTAAAGGTGAAGTAAGAGGTATTAAGATTTTTGATGACTATGGACATCATCCTTCAGAAATAATAGCCACCCTTAAGGCAGCAAGGGAATGCTTTAACGGCAATAGAATACTCGTTTTATTTCAGCCCCACAGATACACTCGCACAAGGGACTTAATGGACGAGTTTGCGGTCAGCTTTTCTGGTGGTGCAGATAAGCTTTATTTAATGGATATATATCCTGCAGGTGAAAAACCGATAAATGGAGTAAGCACGGATGTACTTGCTGAAAGGATAAGAGGAAATGGATTTAAAGATCTAATTCATATCTCTAATAAGATGGAGATGATCGAAAAGATAGTTTCTGAATTAAGGCAGGGTGATGTCCTCATAACCCTTGGAGCGGGAGATGTGTATAAGGTGGGAGAAGAGATACTGAATATCCTGAAAAGTGAGAATTGAGAAGTGGAAAGTGGGAAGTATGGATTTCTGGTCGAATTTTGTAATTCAAAAGGTTTGGAAATTTATTTTAACGAGCCCATGTCGGCTCACACGTCTCTTAAGATTGGTGGTCCTGCTGACGTAGCGATATTCCCTGAAGAAGCCTCACTTCCTGAACTTATAAGAATTCTTATTACACAAGGAATACCATATACTGTTATTGGAGGAGGCACAAACATACTTGTGAGGGATGACGGGATAGATGGTGCAGTTATCTTTACATCAAAGATGAATAAAATTATGCTTATCGATAAATTAATGCTCAATGTAGAAGCAGGGTGCTCTCTGCAGAGGATTATCAATCTGTGTATAGAGCAAGGACTTGCTGGAATTGAGGGGCTTGCAGGGATCCCTGGTTCAATTGGAGGGGCAATTGCGGGTAATGCAGGCTCATTTGGCTATGAAATAAAGGATGTGGTTAAATTTGTTAATTTATTGATGCCTGATGGACAGATAAGAGAATTAACCGCAGGCGACTTGTGCTTTCATTACAGGAGTGCAAGTATTCCTGAGGACTCCATCATTCTCAGCACAGGTTTATTATTTAATAAGGATGAAACTTTTGAAATTAAAAAAAGATATATGGAGTTTCTCAACGAAAAAAAATCAAAGCAGCCTGTATCGAAGCCATCAGCTGGCTGTGTATTCAAAAACCCGAAGGGTATTTCTGCAGGTAAGCTAATAGATGATGCAGGATGCAAGGGTATGCGTGTTGGTGGTATCGAGGTCAGCATGATGCATGCGAATTTCTTTATAAATACCGGAAAGGGAACTGCAGATGATTTTTTAAGGCTAATGGATTCAGTAGGTAAAATGGTCAAAGACAGGTTCGGAATTGTCCTTGAACCAGAGTTGAGAATCATAGGGAGATAAAAATATAGAATCAGAGAGGAATTTCTTATGATAACGAATAAAAGGATAGGGGTTCTTGCAGGTGGAGTATCAGCTGAGAGGGAGGTCTCTTTAAAAAGTGGAAGTGCTATTCACAGGGCGCTTCTGAGTCGTGGATATAATTCAGTTTTTATTGATGTGTCCAAAAATATTTGTGAGGACTTAAAAAGAGAAAACGTTGAAGTTGCATTTTTGGCACTCCATGGTGGATATGGTGAAAACGGTGCTATACAAGGTCTTCTTGAAGTGCTCGGGATTCCATATACTGGCTCTGGCATTCTCGCCTCTGCATTGGCTATGGATAAGGAGGCATCAAAAAAGATTTTTACATATCATGGCATTTTGGTTGCACCATTTATTGTTATAGAAAGAAGTGACTTTAAATCAAAGATAACAAATCTCGAGTCAAAGATCGAAATGCCGTGGGTTATTAAGCCTGTGGCAGAGGGTTCAAGTATAGGTGTAAGCATAGTGAAAAGAGCGGAAGAAATAGGTCTTGCAGCATCAGAGGCATTTTCGTATGGCGACAAAATTATTATAGAAAAATATATCAAAGGCAAGGAGATACAGATAGGCATACTTGGACAGAAAGTTCTCGGAGGCGTTGAGGTAAGACCTTCAAAGGAGTTTTATAGCTATGAAGCAAAATATACAGCCGGGCTTACACAATATATACTTCCTCCAGAGATTGATGAAGATTGTTATACAATACTTAAAGATAAAGCCTTGAGGGCTCATAATGCCCTCGGATGTAAGGGTGCCACAAGAATTGATTTTATCCTTGATGCGTCTAATAATCCCTATATACTTGAGGTCAACACAATACCGGGGATGACAGAGACGAGTCTTTTGCCCAAGATTGCAAGGCTTTCTGGCATGGAATTTACAGACCTTGTAGAGGAAATGCTCAGGCTTGCATTATGAATAGTAATAAAAGGAATTTAAGGGTTTTAAAAAAAGAAGGTAAAAAGAAAAGGGTCAGGTTTGTCTTATTCACCTGTCTTTTTGTCTTACTTCTTTGTGCAGGTATGTTTTATGCTGTTGAGCGTTTTATAAGAATAAAGGAGGTATTAGTTTTTGGCAATAGGTTTATGAAGGATGAAGAGATTTTGTCTTTAGTAAATTTGAAAAAGGGAGACCCAATATTTGGTGTTTCTAAAAAGGAAATTTACAAAAGGCTTAAAAGATCATCATGGATTAAGGATTTATACCTGAGGAAGGAATTATCTGGAAGGATATTGATTAAGATTTTTGAGGCACAGCCAGTCGCAATAGCCAGAATAAATGACAGGTCGTATCTTATAGATAATGGTGGTATTTTTTTAGAAGAGTTAAAGGATGAAACGGCTTTTTTTTTACCGGTGATAAAGGATATAGACCCTAAGGGTAACAAAGAGACATTTATGGAGGCAGTAAATTTCGTAAATGCTTTAAATAAGAAGGGATTATCTCAATCTCCAAATATTGAAATATATGGACAGAGAAAAGAGGATATCAGTTTGAAATTTGAATCCATATCTATAAGGATAGGCGCAGGAGACTTTGATACAAAGCTCGAGAGGCTTTTGATTGTAAAAGACGAAATACAGAAGAGAAATCTAAATGTTGAGTATATTGACTTGAGGTTCGAAAACAAGGTAGTTGTGAAGACAATAGATAGCGAGCCTGAAAATAAAAAGAAGACAGAAAAGAATGAAAGGAATGTTGCTAAAAAAAGGAAAAAGAGATAGCGACATTATTGTTGGACTGGATGTAGGTACTACCAAGATATGTGTGGTTGTTGGAAGACTTACGAGGTCTGGTCTTGAAATCTCTTCAATCAGTTCGCACCCGTCAATTGGCCTTAGAAAAGGCATCGTGGTCAATATAGAGTCAGTAGTAGAATCAATTAAAGGGGCTATTTCGAAGGTTAAAAAACAGATGGATTTGAGTATAAGAGAGGTCATTGTTGGTATCTCGGGAAGTCATTTAAGGAGTTTTATCGGAAGGGGCTCTGTCGTGATTAAGGGCAAAACGGTAACATACGATGATATAGAAGCTGCAATGGATTCGATAGATGAGACACGTGTTCCCATTGATAGAGAGATTCTCCATGTAATACCCTTTGATTTTATCATAGATGGACGTGCTGGTATAAAAGAGCCTGTCGGTGTATCAGGGCATAGGCTCGAATTAAGTGCTCATATAGTGACCGCGGATGCCGAGTATGTTAGGAATCTTTTACTGAGTTGCGAAAAGGCAGGGCTTGAGGTAATGGATATAGCATTAGCTCCTGTTGCCTCTCTGGAGGCAGTGGCAGATTTTAATGAAAAAGAATCTGGTGTGGCTGTAATCGATATTGGTGGAGGCACGACTGATATTGCTGTATATAAAGATGGATGGCTAAGGCTAATTTCTGTACTCGGGATAGGTGGAAATCACTTCACAAACGATATATCCATGATTCTCGAAATTCCATTTGAACATGCGGAGCAGATAAAAAAAAATATTTCAGCAATCCCGTATAATAATGAGGATAGTGATTTCAATGGAGGTGTTGTTTCGAGCAGGCAAATTTCAGAGATCATGCATTTAAGGGCTGAAGAAGTCTTTGAACTTGTAAAGAAAGAGATGCAGATGTTATATAATAATAAAATGGTTTCTGAAATATTGCTTACAGGTGGAACATCTTTAATTAATGGTATTGATCAAGTGGCTAAAGGGATTTTATCTATACCTGTCAGGATTGGCTATCCGAGACTAATCAGTAATGGCAGGACATTTAAAGTCAGTGCATTGAGGAATGAATTTAGCAGCCCTTTATATGCTACAGGTATAGGTCTTGTTCTTTATGGTGCAGAAAATATGGCATCTGAAGGGTCTATTTTAATATCAGATTCGTTTAATAAAATTATAAATAAGTTTACAGGATTGTTTAAAAGGAGGGGTAATGTTTGAGTTAGAGGAGCCTGAAAGGCTAATAGCGAATATTAAGGTGTTGGGCATAGGTGGATGTGGTTGCAATGCCATAAACAGTATGGCTGCCTCTAACCTGTTTGGAGTCGAACTCATAGCTGTGAATACAGATGTTCAGCACCTCGAGACATCGTTGGCATCTGTAAAATTAAATATCGGTGCAGCATTGACAAAAGGACTCGGTGCTGGTTCCAATCCCGCCGTAGGACGACAGGCTGCTGAAGAAGACAGGGAGTTGTTATTCAGACATATTCAGGGTGCTGATATGATTTTTATTACTGCAGGAATGGGCGGTGGGACAGGGACGGGTGCCTCTCCTGTGGTAGCCTCTATCGCAAAGGAACTCGGGATTCTCACGGTAGGTGTAGTAACAAAGCCATTTTGTTACGAGGGAAGAAAGAGATTAATGAATGCTGAAGATGGGATAAAAGAGCTTAAAAAGTATGTTGATACACTCATTGTAATACCTAATGATAGAATCCATCAAGTTGTTGAAAAGGGCACACCCCTGCTTAAGTCATTTGCAATAGCTAACGATGTGTTGATGCAAGCAATAAAGGGAATTTCAGATTTGATACTGATACCTGGACTTATAAACCTTGATTTTGCCGATGTTAGGACAATAATGGAGAACGCTGGTAAGGCTGTTATTGGTACGGCAACAGGAAAAGGACAGGGTGGTGCCTTTGATGCAGCAAAAAAGGCTATCTCAAATCCGCTGATCGAAGAATCTTCAATAGAGGGGGCAAGGGGTATACTGATAAATATAACAGGAGGTCTTAACCTCTCACATGATGATGTGCAGCAGGCTGCTTCCCTTATTTTTGACACTGCAAATGAATCGGCAAATATAATACTGGGAGCAGTTATAAATCCCGACATGGATGACGAAATCAGGGTAACAGTGATAGCAACTGGACTTGATGAAATGCAGGAGAGAATAGATTTATCAATAGGGAAATGGAAGCCAAAACATAGTGAAAAGAGTAGTGGCACTCAGAGGATCCTCGCAAAAGATTTTCCGATGCCTATGGAAGGCTTGACAATCAATTCATCAGATACCGTATTAGAAAATAAGAGTGATGAAATAGGGAATAAGGATTTTGGTAACGATTCATCACGGTCTAAATCTGATACAATAAATAAACCTGATGTGGTAAAGAAAGATAATGATGTAAAAATTAAAAATAACATTGGTGAAATTAATCTAATTTTCAATGAAGACGATATATATGATATCCCTACCTATCTGAGAAAGAAGAAAACATAAACATTGTTTCGTATGTTTACGTTTGAGTGCAAAAGAGATGGAGCCAAATAAGGTAGTTGTAAGATTTAAAGACGGTACTTTAAAAAAAGGAAAAACTAACGACTTTTTTCCCACGAAGAGCAGTTTTCATTTAGAATTATTGTCAGGAGAAATTATTAATATAAATATCGAGGATTTAAAGGCAATCTTTTTTGTTAAAGATTTTTCTGGAGATAAGGATAGATTAGATATATATGACGACCCTGTACCAGGAGGCGGCAGAAAAATCCGTGTGGCATTTTTGGATGGTGAAACCATAATAGGCTATACTCATGGTTATTCACCTGATAGAACAGGTTTTTTTATAATCCCTGCTGATAAAGAAGGTAATAATCAAAGGTTATTTGTTATTAAATCTGCAACAAGGGAAGTTGAGTTCCTGAGTTAATATTGATTATGTCCCCATTTCCCAGCTCTGCAAGTATTTCTTTTGTTCTGATGTAAGATTATCTATCTTTATGCCCATTGCATTGAGCTTGAGTCCAGCTATTTCTTTATCGATTTTTTCTGGAACTGAGTATACATCTCTTGAGAGTTCTTTTGCATTTTTTACTATATATTCAACACACAATGCCTGATTGGCAAAACTCATATCCATAACAGCTGATGGATGACCTTCTGCAGCCGCAAGGTTTATTAGCCTTCCTTCTCCTAAAAGGTAAATCCTTTTCCCATTTTTTAGCGTGAACTCTTCAACATAATCTCTGATTATTCTTTTTGATTTTGAGAGACTTTTAAGAGACTCTATGTCAATTTCCACATTGAAATGCCCGGTGTTGCAAACTATAGCCCCATCTTTCATTAACGGGAAACAGCTTTTAGAAATAACATTAACGTTTCCTGTTGCAGTAACAAAAATATCACCAATCCTTGATGCATCTTTTATTGTCATCACCTCAAAACCGTCCATAGTGGCTTCGAGTGCCTTCAAGGGATTGATCTCTGTTATTATAACCCTTGCGCCAAGCCCTTTTGCCCTCATGGCAACTCCCCTGCCGCACCAACCATAGCCACACACTACAAACACAGAGCCGGCTATTAATCTATTAGTAGCCCTCTGTATACCATCTATTGTGCTCTGCCCTGTGCCATATCTGTTGTCAAATAGATACTTTGTGTATGCATCGTTTACGGCAATTATGGGGTATTGCAATGCTCCATCTTTAGCCATTGCCCTTAATCTTATAACACCCGTGGTTGTCTCCTCTGTACCACCCAAAACATATTTGAGCAAGGATTTTTCTTCCTTATGAAGGGTGGAGACAAGATCCGCACCATCATCAAGAGTAATATTTGGTCTTATAGAAAGGGCATCTTTTATATGTCTGTAATATGTTTTTTTATCCTCTCCTTTGATGGCAAAGACAGAGATGCCTAAATTTTTTACGAGGGATGAGGCAACATCATCCTGAGTACTTAACGGATTGGATGCACAAAGCGATATCTCAGCGCCACCAAGTTTTAGGGCTTCCATGAGATTGGCTGTTTCTGTGGTTACATGTAGACATGCGGCAATCCTTATTCCCTTGAGGGGTTTTTCCCTTTTAAATCTATCAGAAATGCTCTTTAATACTGGCATTTCCATTGCCGCCCATTCAATTCGCAGCCTTCCCTTGTCTGCGAGCTTTATATCTTTTACATGGTATCCTGCCATTTTTATAGACCTGCCTCCCTTTTTAATGTTTCTGCTTTGTCAGTTTTTTCCCATGTGAAGTCTTCTTCATTTCTTCCAAAGTGACCGTATGCAGCAGTCTTTTTATATATAGGTCTTCTTAAATTTAGGGTCTCTATAATTCCTTTAGGAGTAAGGTCAAAGTTTTTCCTTATCATTGATATTATATTTTCATTTTCGATCTTGCCTGTTCCGAATGTGTCAACGAATACAGATACAGGCTCGGGGATCCCTATGGCGTAAGCAATTTGAACCTCGATCCTGTCAGCAATGCCAGCAGCTACGAGGTTTTTTGCAATATATCTTGCCATATATGAACCTGAACGGTCTACTTTTGTAGGATCCTTTCCAGAGAAACATCCACCTCCATGACTTCCCACTCCTCCATATGTGTCAACAATAATCTTCCTGCCCGTTAGACCTGTATCACCCATAGGTCCGCCGACGACAAATCTTCCTGTCGGATTAATGTGATATTTGATATTCTCTTCATCAAGAAGTTCAGGAGGGATTACGGGCTTGATGACCTTTTCTATTATGTCTTCTCTCATCTCTTTGAGGGTAATATCGGGACTATGCTGAGAGGAAACAACAACCGTATCAACTCTTGCTGGTTTGCCGTTTCTGTATTCAATTGTAACCTGAGACTTGCCGTCAGGTCTCAAGTAGCCGAGTATGTCTTTTTTCCTGACCTCTGTGAGCCTGATAGCAATTTTATGGGCAAGCATTATGGGCATTGGCATTAGCTCCGGGGTCTCGTTGCATGCAAAACCGAACATCAAACCCTGATCTCCTGCACCTCCCGGATCAACTCCGATTGCTATATCTGATGACTGCTCATGGATTGAGGTTATGACAGCACATGTTTCATAATCAAATCCATATTTTGCCCTTGTATATCCTATTTCCTTGATTGTCTCTCGAACTATATTTGGTATGTCAACATAACAGCTTGTAGTTATCTCTCCAGCAACAAAGGCAAGCCCTGTAGTAACGAGTGTTTCGCAGGCCACCCTTGCTACAGGATCTTTGCTGATAATAGAGTCAAGTATTGCATCCGATATCTGATCAGCTATCTTATCAGGATGCCCCTCTGTTACTGATTCAGAAGTAAAAAAATAATTTTTCCCGGCTGTCATATCTCACCTCCAATATTACTATTTTATTAATTCTTCAGCTATTTGAACTGCGTTTAGTGCTGCTCCTTTTCTGAGATTGTCCGCTGCAATCCACATATTTATTCCATTATCTATTGAATCATCCTCTCTTATTCTCCCAACATATACCTCATCTTTTCCGGCTACATCTATTGGCAGAGGATAAATATTTTTCTCAGGCGCATCATAGACTATTACACCAGGAGCCTTTGAAAGTATAGAGCGGACTTCATTGGGAGTTAGCCTTTTTTCGGTTTCTATGTTCAGAGACTCTGAATGACCCCTAAATACAGGCACCCTCACTGTTGTGGCCGTAACCCTTATGCCCTGGTCGCCCATAATCTTTTTTGTCTCGTTCACCATCTTTATTTCTTCCTTTGTGTAACCGTTTTCCATAAATTTATCTATATGGGGAAGGACATTGAATGCTATCTGATGAGGATAGACATTACACTTAACCTCTCTGAAGTTCAAGACATCTGTAGTCTGCTGTAACAGTTCAGCCATAGCTTTTTTACCTGTTCCAGAGACTGATTGAAAAGTTGTTACAACAACCCTCTTTATTTTTGCAACATCATGAATGGGTTTTAGAACTACCACCATCTGGATTGTTGAACAGTTTGGATTTGCAATGATACCCTTATGCCATTTAAGGTCATGCGCATTCACCTCAGGAACAACGAGTGGGACTTCAGGGTCCATTCTCCACTGACTCGAATTATCAATTACAACACATCCTGACCTTGCAGCTATTGGTGCCCATATCTTTGATCTTTCTGCCCCTGCTGAAAATAATGCTATATCAATCCCCTTAAAGCATTCTTCATTGAGGGTCTCAACCGGGATATCGCTTTCCTGAAATTTAAGGGTTATTCCCTCTGACCTTTCTGAAGCGAAAAGCCTCAGTCTCTCTATAGGGAATTTTCTCTCCTCCAGCACACTGATCATTTCATTTCCAACAGCACCTGTTGCACCCACTACTGCAACAACATATCTCTCTTTTTTCTTTAACATTCTGGTTCACTCCTTTATATCTAATACATATTTTGAAACTAAATCACCAACCTCTGTTGTTGTATAACCCATTTTGCCTGCTGCAAGGCTCTTGATATGTTTGCCTGTAACTTCAGCAACTGCCTTTTCAATGACCCTGCCTGCAGAGATTTCACCTAAATGCTCTAACATCATTCCACCAGCACATATGGCAGCAAGTGGATTAATGACATTTTTACCTTTATATTTTGGCGCCGAACCACCTATTGGTTCAAACATAGAAACACCGCCCGGGTTAATATTTCCACCAGCAGCTATTCCCATTCCACCCTGTATCATAGCACCCAGGTCAGTGATTATATCTCCAAACATATTATCAGTCACTATTACATCGAACCACTCGGGATTTTTGACAAACCACATGGTTATTGCATCTACATGAGCGTAGTCAACACTAATATCTGGATATTCTTTCGCCACCTCATAAAAAGTCCTTTCCCATAAATCAAATGCAAAAGTCAGTACATTAGTCTTTCCACAAAGGGTGAGTTTTTTCATTTTATTTCTTTTTCTACAAAAGTCAAATGCATATCTAATGCAGCGTTCAACACCCTTTCTTGTATTTATTGATTCCTGAACGGCGACTTCGTCAGGGGTTCCTTTTTTTAAAACACCCCCTGCACCAGCGTATAAACCCTCTGTGTTTTCTCTGACAACAACAAAATCTATATGCTCGGGACCTTTGTCTTTTAGCGGGCAATCAACTCCTGGATAAAGCTTTACAGGTCTCAGATTTATATATTGGTCGAGTTCGAATCTAAGCCTTAATAAAATGCCTTTTTCGAGTATCCCGGGTTTTACTTCAGGATGTCCAATGGCTCCGAGATAAATAGCATCAAATTTCTTTAATTCTTCAATTGCCCCATCAGGTAATGTCTCTCCTGTCCTTAAATATCTATCTCCTCCAAAATCAAAGTAATTGAAATTTAATTTGAGTCCAAATCTATTTGATGCTGCATCAAGCACCTTAATTCCTTCAGCAATCACTTCAGGACCTGTCCCGTCTCCTGGAATTACTGCTATGTTATATGTCTTGCTCATGCTACTGCTCCTTTTATCTTCTTTTTAGTCCATTCAATTAATCCACCTGCTGCAATAAGCTCCTGCATGAAAGGAGGTATCGGCTTGGCTTTATATTGTTGCCCTGTGGAGACATTTTTTATAATCCCGCTGTCAGCATCAATCTCTATTATATCTCCTTCTTTTATGTCCTCTGCTGCCTGCTCAGATTCAAATATCGGGAGACCTATATTGAATGAGTTGCGGTAAAATATCCTTGCAAAGCTCTTTGCTACAACAGCCTGAATCCCAGCAGCCTTTATAGCAATAGGGGCATGTTCTCTCGATGATCCGCAACCGAAATTTTTTCCTGCAACTATAATATCTCCAGCCCTAATTTTGTTTGGGAATTCCTTATCAGCATCTTCCATTACATGGCGTGCAAGTTCATTTGGATCCGATGTGTTAAGATACCTTGCCGGGATTATAGCATCTGTATCTATATCATCTCCAAATTTCCAGACCTTTCCTTTAAGCTGCATCAGAGCCTCCTGTCAGGAATAAATTAAAACACTATTATAAACTTTTTAGGAAAAAAATTAAATACTCATGGTAAGGATTCATATCCAATGCGTCTTTACAGAAAACAAAGCTATGTGTTAACCTAATCAGCAAAACAAATACTGATTCATTTGTTTGCAGACGATATATTTAAGTGAACAGGAGGGGGTGATTTAATGGCTCTTGATACGGTAAAGAAGAAGGAGATTATTAGTTCTTTTAGAATTCATGAAAAAGACACAGGATCTCCTGAGGTTCAGATAGCAATATTGACAGAGAGGATAAATTATCTTACCGAGCACTTTAAGACTCATAAAAAAGACCATCATTCAAGAAGAGGGCTTTTAAGGCTTGTAGCACAGAGAAGAAAACTTCTTAATTACCTGAAAATATCAGACAAAAGCCGTTACGATGCAGTAATAGAGCGTCTTGGTCTTAGAAAGTAATACACCGTAAGGAGTTAAGGAAACTTGGTGACTAAGGTACAACTCGATCTCAAAGGGAAGTCATTGATAATAGAAACAGGACAAATGGCAAGGCAGTCGGATGGTTCTGTGGTATTAAGATACGGTGACACGGTGGTCCTTGCTACTGCTGTTGCAGACAAGAAGGCAAAAGAAGGATTAGATTTTTTCCCTTTAACAATCGATTATCAGGAAAAGACATATTCTGCAGGAAAAATACCGGGTGGTTTCTTTAAGAGAGAAGGCAGACCATCTGAAAAAGAAATCCTGACATCGCGTCTTATTGATCGTCCAATAAGGCCCTTATTCCCAAAGGGGTTTTATTGTGAGACACAGGGAATTGTATCTGTACTATCTTATGGTGAAGAAAATGTAGCTGACATTCTTGGAATAATAGGCATGTCAGCTGCTGTTCATATTTCTGATATTCCTTTCAATGGACCTGTGGGTGCAGTTAGGGTTGGTAGATTGGATGGAAATCTGGTTATTAATCCGAGCCTTTCAGAAATTGATAAACTTGATCTGAATCTCGTGGTTGCAGGAACACATGATGCTGTTATTATGGTTGAGGGTGGTGGAGCAGAGATTTCAGAATCAGTATTGATAGATGCGATAGATTTTGCACACCAGGAAATCATCAGGATAGTTAATTTACAAAATGAACTAAGGGACACTGCAGGAAAACAAAAAAGGGCATTGTCTCCTATTACAGAAAATAAGGAGTTTAAAGATTTAATAAGGAGATTTGTATCTGAAAAGATGCATGAGGCTATAAGGATACCCGGCAAACATCAGAGACAGACAGCCCTTAACAATATACTTGAGGATGCTATAAAGAATTTCAACACCATAGAGAATGCGGAGAAGTTTTTTGGTAAACCAGAAAAAGACCTTGAGAGAGATATAGCTAATATATTTGATGATTACGAAAAAGAGATTGTCAGGAACATGATACTCAATGACAACATAAGAGTTGATGGAAGGAGGGCTGATGAAATAAGAAGTATCTCCTGCCATGTAGGGATCCTTCCGAGGACTCACGGCTCAGCCCTTTTTATAAGGGGGGAGACCCAATCTCTCGTAGTTACTACACTCGGGACATCTGAAGATGAGCAAAAGGTTGATTCCCTTGAGGGAGAATCCCACAAGTCTTTTATGCTTCACTATAACTTTCCTCCTTTCAGTGTTGGCGAGGTAAAACCACTCCGTTCACCAGGCAGGAGAGAAATAGGTCATGGAGCCCTTGCAGAAAGGGCATTGCAATATGTGATCCCGCCGAAGGAGAAATTTCCTTATACCATCAGGGTCGTTTCAGATATACTTGAATCGAATGGCTCTTCTTCAATGGCAACAGTTTGCGGAGCAACCCTTTCTTTAATGGATGCCGGTGTGCCCATATCTTCACCTGTTGCAGGAATAGCAATGGGGCTTGTCAAGGAAGGAGACAGGGCAATTGTCCTTACTGATATTCTTGGTCTGGAAGACCATCTGGGGGATATGGATTTTAAGGTAGCAGGTACAGAAAAGGGTATTACCGCATTTCAGATGGATGTGAAGATAAGCGGAATCAGCAGGAATATTATGCAGAGTGCCCTTGAGCAGGCAAGGAATGGAAGGTTGTTTATACTACAGAGGATGAAGGAGTTTCTTGCTTCTCCAAGAGAGAATCTATCTCCTCATGCACCAAGAATATACACAATGAAGATAAAGACAGAAAAGATAAGGGATGTAATAGGCACTGGAGGAAAGGTTATCAGGGGAATAATAGAACAAACAGGGGTCAAGATTGATATATCTGATACAGGCTTGGTCAGTATAGCATCCCCTGATGAACAATCTGCACGGAAGGCAATAGAGATTATAAATGGCATTGTTGCAGAGGCAGAACTCGGAAAGATATATTTGGGTAAAGTAGTGCGTATAGCTGATTTTGGGGCATTTGTGGAGATACTCCCCGGTGTTGATGGACTTCTTCATATTTCACAGATATCTGACAGAAGGATAGCAAAGGTTACAGATGAAATAAATGTTGGAGACGAGGTATTAGTTAAGGTCATAGATATAGACAGTCAGGGAAGGATTAGACTTAGCAGAAAAGAAGCAATGCGTGAGAGAAAATAGTGTCTGATATCAAAATAAGCAAACTTAAGCTGTTTGGCATCCTAACATCTAACTCTTAACACTTAATATTATGTTTATAAAGCGCTACCTTGATAACGGCATACCTGTTGTTATGGAGCAACTAAAAAACTTTCGCTCCGTTGTTGTGGGCATATGGGTAAAGGTTGGCTCCCGCAACGAAACCCATGATAAAAACGGAATTTCTCATTTTGTTGAACACATGTTTTTTAAGGGTACAAAAAAGCGCACCGCCACAGATATATCTATTGATATTGATTCCCTTGGAGGTGACTTAAACGCATTTACATCCAGGGAAAACACTGCATTCTATGTAAAGGTGCTTGATGAGCATATAGATAGGGGGATTGAACTCCTTTCCGACATATTTCTGCACTCTACCTTTCCAGAAGAAGAGGTAGAAAAAGAGAAGGGTGTGATAAAGGAAGAGATTAAGCTCGTTGAAGATACCCCTGATGATTATATCCATGACCTGTTTAGTAAGACAATATGGGGCGATACAGGACTTGGTCAGCCTGTGCTTGGAAGAAGGGATACCATAAAGACATTTACTCGAGATGATCTTATTAATCATGTCAGAAAATACTATGGCACTTCTGACACAGTGGTTGCGTGTGCAGGCAATTTCGAGCCAGAACATGTCATAAACTTGCTCAATCATTATCTCGGTGGATTGAGGCGTGGCTCAGAGCCTGAAATATTTCCCCCCCAAACTTTCAAAAGCGAAATAGCTATTTACCAAAAGGAGCTTTCAGAGGTTCATATCTGTATAGGCGTAGAGGGTCTGCCTTATCAAAGCAAAGAGAGATATACCCTTGCACTTTTAAATACAATACTTGGGGCAGGTGTCAGCTCGAGACTTTTTCAGGAGATAAGGGAGAAAAAGGGTTATGCGTATTCTATTTATTCATTTGTATCATCTTATCTTGATAAGGGCTACTGGGCTGTCTATGCAGGGACTGGTAAGAAAAGGGCTCTTCACGTTGTAGAAATGATCATAAAAGAGATGAAAGGGCTATCCAATACGATTACTGATATGGAATTGAAAAGGGCAAAAGACCAGGTGAAGGGTAATGTTGTATTCGCAATGGAATCAACAAGCAGCAGGATGCAGAGTATAGCTCGTCAGGAGATATACTATAAGCGATATTTTACCTTAAAAGAAATAATGCATGAAATAGAGGCTGTGACCATTCAACAGGTGAAGGATCTTGCAAATAGACTTATAAATGAAGGAAAGATGAGCCTCACTGTTTTAGGACCTGTGAAGGGAGAGGATTTCAAGGGATTGTTTTGATGGGATTAATACCCGTGATAATATAGTATAAAAATGGATATACAGCGGATAAAGAATTTTTGGGTTACAGAAGCAGACGAGGCATTAAAGGTTGCCGGACATCTGTTTGAGAAGGAAGATTATTCCTATGCCTTATTTTTTGGACACCCTTCGCTTGAGAAAATATTAAAAGCTGTCTATGTCGTAAAAAAAGGCGAACATGCCCCATATATTCACAATCTTGAGAAGTTGGCAGTATTAGCCGATATTGCATTGTCTGATGAGAGAAAAAACGAACTACAAAGGATAAGCCGTTTTAATCTTGAGGCTCGTTATCCAGATGATAAGAGGGATTTAAAGCCTTATGCACAAAAGAATTTACAGAAAAAGAAATGCAGAAAAATTGAGGAGATTTACCAATGGCTCAAGTCAATGATAGAGCAATAAAAATGGCAAAGAAATTCCTTGAGAGATTAAAATCCGAGGGCATTAATGTTGAAGGACTTTATCTTTACGGCTCCTATGCTAAAGGCACAGCGCATAAATGGAGCGATATTGATATAGCTGTGGTTTCTTCAGATTTTAAAGGCAGCCGTTTTGATGAAGGCGTTAAATTAAGGAACATAGCTTCGAGTATTGACGTTGATATAGAGCCAGTGCCTTTCAGACCTGACACCTTCATTGATGAAGACCCTCTTGTCTGGGAGATAAAAAAGGAAGGAATCAGGATAGTGTAATTAATGTTAAAGAACAATATAGAGAGGAAAATTCTAAAAGACATAGAAGTTGCCATTGCGGTTTAATCTGGGAAAGGAACAGCAAGATTACTGATGCTTCGGGAATTAAGGATCAGAAACTTTACCATAATTGATGACCTTTCCATAAATTTTGAACAAGGCCTCAATGTCCTTACTGGAGAGACAGGTGCTGGGAAATCTATAGTTGTGGATGCAATCGGTCTTATTCTTGGTGATAGGGCATCTCCTGATGTTATAAAGGCAGGGAGTAAGGAGTCGAGTATAGAGGCTTACTTTGATAATAATAAAAATCCGATCCTTGAGGAGCTTGGTATAAATACAGATGACGGAATAATTATAAGAAGAAATATATCTGCTCAGGGCAAAGGAAGGGCTTATGTGAATGATATAGCAGTGAGTTTGCAAACACTTATCTCTTTGGGTGAAAACCTTGTAAATATTCATGGACAGCATGAACATCAGGAACTTTTGAAAAAGGATAACCACCTTATCTTTCTTGATAGCTTCTCAGGATCATCAGAGGCTGCTGCTTCCCTTCGGTCTTTATATAACGAGATAGTCAATCTGCGGGCAGGAGTAAATGAACTGAAAGAGCGTATTCGTGAGAGAAGTCAGAGGATAGAATTCCTGAGATTTCAGATTAATGAGATAGAATCAGCCAATTTAAGGAATGGTGAAAAAGAGGCAATCGAAGATGAAGTGAAGATACTCCTGAATCTCAGCAGACTCAAAGAATCTTCAGAAACAGCATACCGTATTCTTTATGATTCAGAGGGCTCGTGTCTTGAGCAGTTGTCTGATGCTGCATCGAGGATAAGGGATATGCTCAATTTTGATGCTGATGCAAGGGAACTACTCGATATTATTGATTCAACGATTCCTCAGATAGAAGAGGCTGCCTTGCTTCTGCGAAAATTCAAGGATAAATACGATATAGATCCAGATAGGCTTTCAGAACTGGATGAGAGACTTGAGTTAATAAAAAGACTCGAAAAGAAATATGGCGAAGGTATTGATGAGATCCTGAAATACAGAGATAAGGCTGAAAAAGAACTCGAAGGCCTCCATCAATTGGATGAGCAACAGGAGGCTTTAGAGGCAGAACTCAATTCAAAAGAAAATGAGCTTAGGGCTATGGCAGAAGGGCTTTCCAAGAAAAGAGAAGTAAATGCAAAAAGGATGGAGAAAATGGTTATCGCAGAACTCCATGAGCTCGGTTTTCAAAAGGCAGTCTTTAAGGTTGACATAAAAAAGAGGGATTATATTACTGCATCTGGTATTGATGAAGTGGAGTTTTTATTCAGTGCAAATCCAGGTGAACCTGCAAGACCTCTCATAAGGGTTGCTTCTGGCGGTGAACTTTCGAGGATAATGCTTGCGTTAAAATGTATTGAAATAAAAGAGGCGGCGGGCAATATGCTAAAGGATAAGGGTGAAAAGACACTTATCTTTGATGAGGTGGATGCAGGTATAGGTGGTGTTACAGCACAGCATGTTGGTAAAAGACTGAAGGCTATTTCGAATAACTATCAGGTGCTTTGTATTACACATCTACCCCAGATAGCAGCAATCGCTGACAATCACCTCAAGGTCGAAAAGTTTATATGCAATGACGGTGTTAGGGTTAGCATAGAGCAATTGACAGGTAGAAAAAGACTGGAGGAGATTGCCAGGATGCTCGGCGGAAAGATTACAGATGTGTCTATTAAGCATGCAAAAGAATTGATTGATGCAAAATTTTAGTATAATTAATGAGGAAGCTGTGAAGATGAAAAAGGCTACAAAAAGACAAAAAAAGGGGAAGATCGTTATCAACAGGGAGTTATGTAAGGGTTGCAAATACTGTATTATGTCATGCCCTAATGGCTCTATTACGATTGATGATAAATTCAATAGTATGGGTTATTTCCCCGCAAACTTCACGCATCCTGAAAGATGCACGGGATGCGCAATATGTGCCATGATGTGTCCTGATATAGCTATTGAGGTCTGGAGGGAATAGGCTGCATAGTTTCCCTGTCTTGAAGCCTTTTCCTCTTTTTCCTCTCCATTTCTTCTTTTAATGCATCCTCTTCTTGTGTCGGCCCTGATGTATCTTCAATCCTTTCTTTTGGAGGCTCAGGAACCTTCTTTTCTCTCTGTTCTTTTTGTATGCGAGATGGTGGTATTGCCCTGGTTTCTGGTTCTAAATCAGGCATCCTGATATCTCTTCTTCTTTCGGTTTTTGGATGAGCAGGTCTTTCAATATCCTCAGGAGTCCGGGGCATTTTTCCTCTATCGATTTTTTTATCAGGTGCATGTTTTCTCTCTTCTCGAATCTCAATCTCTGGTTCTTTTTCGTTTATCCTGCCTCTTTCCTTTTTATGGATCCTCTTTTGAGGTTTTTTGAATTCCTTTACAGGCAATTGTTCAACCTTCCTTTCGGGCTTAAATACAGATTCATCCTGTTGTTTTGAAAACCTTCTTTCCTTTTTTATCTCCTCGGTGTTTATTTTTTTAATCTTTTCATCCGGTCTTCTGGTTTCTGGAATTTGTTTTATTATCGGTAATCGTGTCTCTTTTTCTGGCTTGATATCAGGTGGACCTATGCTTACCCTTTCTTTTTTAAACGGGTTTTCATCAATTTTTATATCAACCTTTTTGCCTCTGATAAATGTATCTCTGTGAATTACGGTTACAGCATTTTTTATATTTACATTTTTATATTCTTTTATTACAACATTCTTTATGTTTATGTTTACAATATTTACGCTCCATGGTCCGTAATATCCATATCCATAATATATTTCATAAGGTGCAAGAGGAACCCATGCTATATAATAAGGGGTATATACCCATCCAACATAGCCTGGACCCCAGTAAACATATCCAGAAAAAGGAGGTACCCAGCACCAACCAATACCTATTATAAACGTCCATCTTCCGTAATGATGAGGCACCCATCCCCATGGCTCATAAGGAATCCAGACATAATGACCCCTGAGCCAGACCCACCTGCCGGTTTTATATGGTGCCCAACCAACAGATACTATTACAGTAGGGGTCCAAACATATCCATAATCTCTCGTGTATATCCATCTGCCATATCTGTCAAAATCGTAAGAATATTCCCTTAGCTCATCAGGTAAATACCTTGAACTTAATACCTCTTCAAGTCTTCTATCCCTTTGACGGTTCCATCTTTCCCATTCCCCTGCAGGACCCAATGGAAATATTGAGGCATAACGGTCTTCTTCTACTACAATGGATTTCCCTGCCTCAATTCGTATCCTTCCATTGGCGCTCTCTACATATACATATCCGCGCAAAACAGAGACCTCTGTCTTTCCATCATCAGAGACATCGACCATCGCAATCGAATCATCATAAATGCTAACAGAAGCAAGAGGGGTGTCAATCTGTAAGATATCTATTGCACCTCTCCTATCGTTTATATAAACATGACCCCTTGCAAGATAAAATCGTAGGGACATTTCTTCTGCTGTCAGTATATCAAAGGATGTCATTTCATCGAGCCTTACATATGTCCTGCCCTTAACATGTATTTCTAATCTCGAATTTTCAGGAACCCATATTCTGTCTCCTTCTAATAATGGCATGTTTATTGAAGCCGCTACCCAGTCATCCACATCCCTGTTATATATCTGCACATCGCCCTCAATGAGATTTGTCTTCATAAGACCGAAATTATAAGAAAAGACCTTCGATGGAAAAATTATGAGTATTGCCAGTAATAAATATTTTATCGATTTCATTTTTTTTTCCTCCTTTACTCTTAATAATTTAATTTTATCACTTTTAGAATTTTTTACTATAAATTATATTGTTTGCCCGTCATTAGGTCTTTTTGTTATATTTGAATATGAAAGGACAGAAGTTTTTCCTGCTTTTTATATTTCTTTTAATTCCTGTAACCCTTTTTGCATCTCCAAAGGAATATATTTTAGAAAATGGCTTAAAACTAATTGTTATTGAAGATCACAAATCTCCCCTTGTAACCTTTCAGATATGGTATAAGGTCGGTTCAAAAAATGACCCTGAAGGAAAGTCTGGAATAAGCCATTTGCTTGAGCATATGATGTTTAAGGGTACGAATAAATATGGAAAAGGAGAATTTTCGAATATAATCCAGAGAAACGGTGGATCTGACAATGCCCATACAACAAAGGACTATACAATGTATCACCAGACCCTCTCTTCGGACAGGCTCGATATATCTATAGAGCTTGAGGCAGACAGGATGATGAATTTACTTCTGGATGAAAAAGAGGTGTTGAGCGAAAGGGATGTAGTGATGGAAGAGAGGCGTATGAGATATGAAGATGACCCTCATGATTTATTGTATGAGGAGGTCATCGCAACTGCCTTCAAAATACATCCATATCGAAGGCCTGTTATAGGATGGATGCAGGATATTCAGTCAATAGAAAGGGAAGACCTTTATAGATATTACAAAAAATACTACTCTCCTGATAATGCATTTATTGTAGTAGCAGGTGATGTTGATGCAGAGTATGTCTTTTCCAAGGTCAGGGAGAAGTTCGGCAACATTCTGGTTTATGGTACAAACAAAAAAGATGGGTTAAGGGTAGAAGAACCAGCACAGCGTGGAGAGAAAAGGATTTCTCTTAAGAAAGATGCTGAACTTCCACATATAATAATAGCATATAGGGTTCCTAACTTTCCTAATGAGGATAGCTTTGCCCTTGATGTGTTGTCCACAATCATTGGAGATGGTAAAAGCTCAAGGCTTTATAAAAAAATAGTTTATGATAAGAGACTCGCCCTGAATGCCTCTGCATATTATAGTGGTCTATATAAAGACCCGTTTCTTTTTACTATAGAAGCCACTGCCACTGAGGGGAGTGACCCTTCAGAACTCGAAAGGGCAATTTATGAGGAAATAGAGAGAATAAAGAGAGAACCACCATCAGAAAGAGAGGTGCAGAAGGCAAAGAATCAACTCGAGTCCTTTTTTGTCTTTGCGCAGGATTCAAATTATTCTAAGGCGCTATATACTGGATTGTTTGAAATGCTCGGAGGTTGGAGGCTTATGCAGAAATATATCGATGGAATTAGGAATGTGAAACCCGAACAAGTCCAGGCTGTTGCACAGAAGTATTTAACAGATGACAATAAAACAGTAGGAATTTTAGTGCCAATAAGGAAGGGAGCAAAAAGTGAATAATAAGCCCAATAAAATGACCTTTATTTTTTTGTGTTTATTATTCTTTATGCATTTTTCACTGTATGCTGAAGTTTATGCCATCGATTTAAAGAAGCAGGAACTTCAAAATGGGCTCAGGGTTATACATTTAGAGAAGCACGACCTTCCGATAGTTGTGATTAATCTTTTAGTAAAGGCATCTCCACTGAATGAACCTGATGAAAAGGCTGGATTGGCTTATCTTACAGCAAGACTCCTCACAGAGGGGACATTAAAAAGGAGTTCTTCAGAAATAAGTGATGAGATTGAATTTATCGGGGGGTCTATCGATGTTTCGATCAATAGCGATTACACCACTGTCTCTCTTGCTATCTTAAAAAAAGATCTGGAGAATGGGCTTGATATATTTTCTGATGTGCTTTTGAATCCATTATTTTCTGATGATGAGATAAGGCGTAAGAAGGATTTGATAAAAGGTTCTCTTGTCCAGAGTGAGGTCAACCCCTCATTTGTGGCATCAAGGGCATTTATTAAAGAGGTTTTTGGAGAACATCCATATGGCAGACTTTTAACAGGTAGCATAGATAGCTTAGACAATATTACAAGAGATGATATTGTATCTTTTTATAAGAACTACTTTAGACCAGAAAATGCTATGCTGACGATTGTTGGAGACCTGACGGAGCAAGAGGCTGGCTCACTTATAAACAGGTATCTCGGCAAGTGGGCAGAGACAGAAGTCTTACAAATGGTCGAAAAAAAGAAGGGGGCAGAGAATAAAATCAGAGAAAAAAAGGTTGTTTTAATAGATAAGGATATTACTCAAGCAAATATTATATTTGGACATATTGGTATATCAAGAGATAATCCCGATTATTATGCTGTCAGTGTTATGAACTATATCCTTGGAGGAGGAGGTTTTGCTTCAAGATTAATGAAGTCTATTCGTGACGAAATGGGTCTTACTTATTCAATTCATAGTGCATTTTCTGTTAATAAAGAGCCAGGACAATTTAGCATCGAGGTCCAGACCAGGAATGAATCAGCAGGTGTTGTAGTAAAGGAGATAATTAGACAGATAAAAAAGATTCAGAATGAGCCAGTCTCGGATCAGGAGCTTGAGGATGCAAAGTCATATCTTACAGGCAGTTTCCCAAGGAGGCTCGAAACGAGCAGAAGGATTGCTGACTTTTTAACCGCAATTCACTATTATGGACTCGGAGATGATTATATACAGAAATATCCAGAATACATAAAAAGTGTTACAAAGGAAGACATTATTCGTGTTGCTAAGAAATATCTTGATGCTGAAAATTATGTGCTCATTATTGTAGGAAATTTAAAGTTTATTGACGTCTCCTCAATAAACTAAGAGCGTCTAATCTTTAACCTCCTCATGATGTAAAGCAGTTCAGAAACAGACAACTGTCCAGGGGCAGAAGGTGTAAGGAAATATCCATACGTCATGAGAGAACCAAAAATCGGGCTAATTACCCTTGATGGCAAACCAATTTCTCCCATGCATATTGTAATAATACCTCGGTCTTTGTTTTTTTGTGTAAATGTTAAGATGTTTATTAAATCATCTCGATTGTTAGCTGTTACAGCTATTTTTACTATATCAGCGCCCAGTGACTTTCCCTTTGATAAGATATCTTCAAGATATCCTTCCTCAGGTGTTGACTCAAAATTATGATAAGAGCCTATCAATATCTTTTTTTGTTCAAGGCAATCTTTTTTTATATTTGTAATGATGTCTTCCGAAAGTATTTCTACATCTATAATTTCAGAGAAGGGCAAAACAGCCTTAAAAATAGACAATCTTTCAGGAATCTCTTTTTGTCCCCCCTCTCTAATATCTCTAACAGTAGCAATTAAAGGCTTTTTTGCTTTTTGTTTGATAGTCTTAAAGATATTCACTATGTGGTCAATTGATGACTCACTGAACATGTCAATCCTTAACTCTATAAAGTCAGCTGTATGAAGCATGTCTCTGTTTATTGTGATGACATCAGTGTCTGTCAGAGTTCCTACAATAAATGGTATTTCACCAAATTTTATATTGCATATATATAATTCCATTTATGCCCCTTTATTTAGAATCTTATTTGTCTTGCCATGCAGTTTGATGTTAAATATTATACTTTATAGAACTTTTTTAATAAATAAAAATTTTAGATAATACTATCTTTATGACTGAGAGCTATAAAGCATAAATTTGTTAAATTAGTTTATAATCTATATGAGTCACGGGCGGTTAGCTCAGTTGGGAGAGCACCACGTTCGCAACGTGGGGGTCGGGGGTTCGAATCCCCTACCGTCCATAATTGTTTGACAGGAGCTTTTATTATGATAGAAAAAAGGCTAAAAGAACTCGGCATCATTCTTTCTGAAACCCCAAGGCCTCTCGGCTCATATTCACCATGCATTCAGTCTGGGAACTTGCTCTTTTTAAGTGGGATGCTGCCATTAAGAGATGGTAGGCTATTAAAGACGGGTAAGGTAGGAGAATCGGTTAGTGTTGATGAGGCTCAGGATTGCGCCCGTCAGATTGTGATTAATGCACTTTCAGCAGTCAAGTCTTATCTAAGGGATCTTGATAAAATAAACAGGTGTATTAGACTTAATGGTTATGTTTCTTCTTCTTCTGACTTTACAGACCAGCCAAAGGTTTTGAATGCAGCGTCTGATCTCCTTTTTGAAATATTTGGAGAGGCTGGCAGACATTCAAGGGTGGCAGTAGGTGTTAGCGTGCTGCCGTTAAATTCACCTCTGGAAATAGATTTTATCTTCGAGATAAAACAATAGGATATGTCTGATTTTGTTGAAGGCTTAAATCCCGTTTTTCAGGCATTTTTGGCAACATCCTTTACATGGGCATTGACTGCATTTGGTGCTGCATTTGTCTTTTTTACAAAAAATATTAACAGGAAGATGCTGGATGGGATGCTCGGATTTGCAAGCGGAATAATGATTGCCGCAAGCTTTTGGTCTTTACTTGTGCCAGCAATTGAGATATCTGAAAAGGGTGATTTGCCTTCATGGTTTCCTGCTGCGATAGGTTTTTTAAGTGGCGCTGTCTTTCTCAGGATTGTGGATAAGTTGCTTCCACATTTACATATGGGTCTTGCTATCGAAGAGGCTGAAGGTATGAAGACTTCATGGAGGAGGACCACGCTTTTAATCCTTGCCGTAACACTGCATAATATACCTGAGGGGCTTGCTGTTGGCGTGGCATTTGGAGCCGCTGCGTCAGGGCTCGAATCTGCGACACTTTCTGGTGCTATTGCCCTTGCTGTTGGGATAGGTCTTCAGAATTTCCCTGAGGGCATGGCAATATCCATGCCTCTTAGGATGGAAGGTATGTCAGGGTTCAGGAGTTTCTGGTATGGACAGCTCTCTGCAGTGGTAGAGCCTGTAGCTGCTATTTTCGGAGCAACAGCAGTAATTATGGCACAATCATTACTGCCATATGCATTGGGTTTTGCCGCAGGTGCCATGATATTTGTTGTTGTTGAACAATTGATACCAGAGTCGCAGAATGGAGGAAACTCTGATATTGCCACGCTGGGCACAATAAGCGGTTTTCTTGTTATGATGATACTTGATGTAGGATTCGGATAAAGGAGTAGAATGTATGAAAAATAGGTATTTATTAATAATCCACATTTTTGTCTTATTTTTCCTTATATCCTGCGGTGCAAAGGGCTCTTTATCACTGAAGTCATTTGAAGGTCCGGCGCCAGTGAAACAGATAAAGGCTGTTCATCGAGAGGATGAGATCATCATTTCGTGGACATATCCAGAGTCAGAAAAGATAAAGGGTTTTTTTATAGAAAAAAGTGAATCCGAAAAAGAAGGATTTAAAAAAATAGCCTATTTAAGAAATGATGTGTCTGAGTTTGTTGATAAGGACTTTATTGTGGAAAGAGAGTATTATTACAGAATATTTGCTTATAGCTTGAGAGATGTTTTAAGCGAGTCTTCAATGGTCATCAAGGTTAGACCAAAAACGCTCCCTCCAGCACCATCCAATCTGAGATATTCATTAACAGATCAGACAATTAAAATAGAGTGGGATGGTTTTGATCCTAATGTAAAATATAATGTTTATAAGAGTTATAAAAAGGGTGAATATAGACAACCAATAAACCGAGAGCCTCTGGATAAGGCCAATTTTTTAGATAGGATAGAGAAAGATAAAAGGGTTTATTATACTGTAAGACCCCTTCTTGACACGGATATTAAAGATGAAGGGTATCCATCTGAGGAGCTGGAGGTAAATCCTGAAGATTTTATTCCTGCTAAACCAACAGGTATCAGGTATGTGATTACCAATAAATGGGTTTATCTATTATGGAGTCAAAACCCTGAAGAGTGGGTATCTGGATACAGGATTTATAGAAAAACGGATAATGACACGGAATTTAGATTAATCGGTGAGTCAATAGTCCCATCGTTTATTGACAGGGAATCGCCGGTTTCAAGGACATTATATTATATCACTGCAGTTGGGCCCAAGAAAGAGGGTAACGCATCAGATATTATAACAATTTATCCATTAATAGAAAGATGAGAGATACTGACAAAATATTGCTCGGACATGGAAGCGGTGGCAGGCTAATGTATGAATTAATCCGGGAGTTTTTTGCCCCTGCTTTTGGATTGGATGAGTTCAAAGATTCAGCAATAATAAAGATTCAGGATTCGAAGGTTCGAACTGCTAATGTGGTTGAAGACAATGTCAATGCCCTTCGATTGGCCTTCACCACAGATTCTTATGTAGTGTCTCCAATATTTTTCCCGGGGGGTAATATAGGTGATTTGTCTGTAAACGGTACTATAAACGACCTTGCGATGGCAGGTGCGAGACCTGTCTTTCTGACAGCAGGATTTATATTGGAAGAAGGATTCCCTGTGGAGTCTTTAAAGAAAATACTTGACTCCATGTCTTCATCGGCTAAATCTGCAGGTGTCAGGATAGTGGCAGGTGATACAAAGGTGGTAGATAAGGGAAAGGGGGACGGAATTTTTATAAATACGAGCGGAATCGGAATATTATATGAAAATGTTGACCTTGGTTGCCACAGGATTTGTGAAGGGGATAAGGTTATTATTAGCGGAATGATAGGTAATCACGGCGTTGCTGTTATGGCTGATCGAAACGGTCTTAAATTCGAACCACCTGTAGTTAGTGATACAGCACCTTTGAATGGACTTGTCGAAATGATTATATTTGAAACGTGTTTTGATAATAAAATGATGCCAATTAAGATGATGAGGGATCCAACAAGGGGTGGAGTTGCAACCACCCTGAAGGAGATAGCCCTCGAATCTAAATTGTGTATTGTTATAGATGAGGAGTCACTTCCCATATCAGAAGGTGTAAGAGGTGCGTGCGATTTGCTTGGATTAGACCCTCTTTACATTGCCAATGAAGGTATCTTTATTGCAATATCCTCACCAGAACATGCTGATTTAATAGTCCAAAAAATGAGAACACATCCTCTTGGAAAGGGTGCTAAGATAATTGGAGAGGTTACAGGGTGCAGAGGAAGAGAGGGTATGGTGATTCTAAAAACCACTATAGGTGGAACAGTTGTATTGGATATGCTCTTAGGGGAACAACTTCCAAGAATATGTTAAAATAACAAATTATTCTGTTAATAAAATAGCAGATTGGGGAGGGATAATGCCTAAAAAAATAATATTTATTATTTGCATTCTGGTAACCTATTTTTTTTCTTTTGATATCTCAGAAAGTGCTGTATTGCTTGATAAGATAATGGCGATAGTGAATAAGGAAGTAATTACATGGAGTGAGTTATATGAAGCCATGGAATTTGAGGCGTCCCCTGAATTGAAGGCAATTAATGAACAGGAGAGACGCAGGATTTTTAAGCAGAATGAGTCTGTATTCTTAGATAATATGATTGATATGAAGCTACAATTGCAGGAGGCAAAGAGATTGGGAATATATGCCTCTGAAGAGGATGTCAACAGGGCAATCGAAGGCATAAAGAAGAAGTATTCAATGACAGAACAAATGTTCGTAGAAGCGATAAAGCAGGAGGGATTGAGTATATCTGCATATAAAAGAAAGCTTGCAGAGCAGATAACAATCAGCAGGGTTGTTGAGCAGGAGGTAAAAAGCAAGTTGCTCATAACAGAAAAAGATATAGATGATTACATTTCAGAAAATAAGGATGTTGCAAATGAGATTGAAGGAGTTGTAATAAGCCATATATTTTTAAGGAATACTGAGGATAAAAAACAGCTTGAGGAAAAGGCAATGGAATTGTACAGGAGGATAATCGCTGGAGAGAGTTTTTCTGATATTGCAAGGCAGTATTCAGAAGATGCCAGTGCGAGAAGTGGAGGCAGCATGGGTTTTATAAAAAGGACGGATATATCAAAGGAGTTTAGTGATGTACTTACAAGACTAAAGGTTGGGGATGTTAGTGAACCATTCTGGGGCAGTAGTGGAATACACATTATAAGGCTTGATGAGAGGATAGAGATTAGGTCTCGTGAGGATTTAAGAGGCATTATTAGACAGAGGCTTTTTGAAGAGAGGTTTAAAAAGGCATATAGAAATTGGATAAAGTCTCTTCGTGAAAAGGCATATGTGGAGATCAAGCTTTAGAAAACAGGCGACTGTTGGGTGTCAGTAGAAATTTCAAATATATCCTATTTCTCGCAGGATATAGTTTTATGGAACAGAGGATTCAGAAGATAATTGCACAGGTGGGTATAGCCTCAAGAAGAAAGGCAGAGGATCTTATAAAAGAAGGAAGGGTTACTGTCAATGGAAAGATTGCTGTCCTCGGGATGAAGGCTGATATAGACAGGGACCATATAAAGGTTGACGGAAGGCTTTTGACAAAGAAAGAGCCGAAGGCTTACTTTATCTTTAATAAACCTGCAGGAGTTGTAACATCTCTTTATGATCCTGAGGGAAGACCGACCATAAAAGATTTTTTAAAAGACATAAAATACAGGGTCTTCCCTGTTGGGAGGCTTGACTATGACTCTGAAGGGCTTCTCTTGCTAACAAACGATGGTGAGTTTGCTCATTCTATACTTCACCCTTCAAAAAAGGTGTCAAAGACATATATTGTTAAGGTTAAGGGCATTATAAAAAATGAAGATATCGAGAGATTAAGAAGGGGTATAAAGCTGGATGACGGGATTACACAGCCTGCAAGGGTTAGAAAGATTAGAGATACGGACGCAAACTCATGGATTGAGATGACAATATATGAGGGCAAGAAAAGGCAGATAAGAAGGATGCTGGAAAGGGTTGGTCATCAAGTCATTAGGTTAAAAAGGATAGCCATTGACGGTATAAGACTCGGAGATTTAGGGGTAGGGAAGATAAGGCATCTAACTCGAGAAGAAATAGACAGGCTAAAGATGACAAAAGACGTTTTGCCTGATTCTTAATTTTATTGCGGAGGATTTATGATTCGAGATAAGGGCTGTGGAGAGATAAGAGAAGGCGACATTGGTAAGAACATGCATATAGCTGGCTGGGTTTTCAGAAGAAGAGATCACGGCGGCTTGATATTTGTGGATTTGAGAGATAGAAGTGGAGTTGTTCAGGTTGTTTTCAGTCCTGATGTATCTAAGGATGCCCATGAACTTGCACATGGACTTAGAGGAGAGTTTGTTATATCTGTATCAGGTGAGGTTAGGAGGAGACCTGCAGGAACAGAAAATAACAATATACCAACTGGTGGTATAGAGATTTATGCAACAGATCTAAAGGTATTAAATGAATCTTCACCCCTTCCGTTTCCAATGGAAGAGGCAGCAGATGCATCAGAATCTCTCAGATTGAAGTACAGGTATATAGATCTAAGAAGGCCTGAGATTCAGAGGAATTTAATTATAAGGCATAAGGTTACAAAGACAATAAGGGATTACCTTGATGAAAAAGGCTTTCTCGAGATAGAGACCCCGATGCTCACAAAATCGACTCCAGAGGGTGCAAGGGACTATCTTGTGCCGAGCAGATTGAACCCGGGTCTTTTCTATGCACTTCCGCAATCTCCTCAATTATTCAAACAGATATTAATGGTTTCAGGTCTCGAGAGGTATTTTCAGATTGTCAAGTGCTTCAGAGATGAAGATCTAAGGGCTGACAGACAGCCTGAATTTACTCAGGTAGATATGGAGATGTCTTTTGTAGAGCCAGATGATGTGATGGCTGTTGTAGAAGGCATGATTGAACGGGTCTTTAAAGATGTTCTTGGCATGGATGTCGTATTGCCATTTGAAAGACTTACCTATCGTGAATCGATGGAGAGGTTTGGTAATGATAAGCCTGATATGAGGTTTGGACTCGAATTGAAGGATATGGCTGATCTTGCAGAAAGGGGTTCGTTTAAGGTCTTTCTTGATGCAATAAAATCAGGCGGTATGGTAAAGGCAATCAACGGCAAGGGAATGGCTGGCATTTCGAGAAAGGAGATAGATGATCTGACCGCTGAGGCTGTTTCTTTTGGTGCCAAGGGTCTTGCATGGATAAAGATAAAGAATGGATTTGAATCTCCGATAGCAAAATTTTTCCCTGAAGATATTTTGAGGCAGATGGCTGAAAGACTCGAGGCATCTGAAGGGGATCTGATGTTATTTGTGGCTGATAAAGAGAAGGTTGTTTATGATGTCTTAAGCAGGCTCAGGCTTGAGCTCGGTAAGAGATTGAATCTTATAAGGGATGGATTCAAATTTTTATGGGTGACAGATTATCCACTTTTAGAGTGGGATGATGAAAATGGTAGATTTACAGCAATGCATCATCCATTTACCTGTCCTGTGGATGAGGATATAGAAAAACTACTCGCTATTGACGTCTCTGAGCCTGAAGTATTCAGTGCTCATTATTCTCTATTTGCGAATTTAAGGGCAAAGGCTTACGATATTGTCCTTAATGGTTACGAAATAGGTGGTGGAAGCATTCGTATCCACAACAGGGATATTCAGAAGAAGATGTTTGAAATACTAAAAATATCAGATGAAGAGGCAAGGGCTAAATTCGGATTCCTCCTTGATGCACTTCAGTATGGTGCGCCTCCTCATGGTGGTATCGCCCTTGGGTTAGACAGACTTGTTATGCTGATGGTTGGTGCTCATTCTATAAGGGACGTAATTGCGTTTCCTAAAACCCAGAAGGCTGTCTGTCTGATGAGTGGTGCACCCTCGGTCGTTGAACAAAAACAGCTGAGAGACCTGCATATAAAGGTTGATATCCCTTTATAATATTTGACAATTAAGGCATTTTCTGATATTAATAATACATGTTTTTTAAAAAGAAAGGCTTGATCGGTCTTGACATTGGCTCTTCCTTCATTAAGATTGCTCAGATTAATGATATAAAGGAAGGCTATGAGCTTTCCTTTTTTGATATGGTTCCCATCCAGCCCGATATCATCAAGGACGGGATAATTACTGATAAAGCAAGGCTCTCCACATCTATCAAAGAGTTGCTCCAAAAAACCGGCACAAAAATAAACAGGGCTGTTATTAGCTTCTCTAACCATTCATCCGTAATAATAAAAAAGATTACCACACCTGTTATGACCGAAGAAGAGCTCATCACATCAATTAAATATGAGGCAGAACAATATGTGCCTTTTAATATAAACGAAGTGGAGATAGATTTTCAGATACTCGGTCCTGCTAATGAGCAGGATCGAATGGATGTGGTTTTTGCTGCTGTCAACAAAAGGGTGATGGATGATTATATAGACGCTGTTAAAATGTCAGGGCTTGATATAGCTATTGTTGATACTGATTCGTTTGCTATATGTAATGCGTATGAGGTTAATTATGATATCTTTGAAACAAATGTCGTTTCACTCGTTAATGTCGGGGCTTCTATAACGAGTGTTAATGTGATTAGCAACGGAGTTCCAATTTTTACAAAATACAGCGATATAGGAAGTAATCGCCATACAGAGGCACTCGAAAGATCGATCGGGGTCTCGAGGGAAGATGCTGAAAGGCTTAAAAGGGGGCAATCTATAGAGAATGTCTCTCCAGAGGTTGTTCATGAAGTAATTGCTTCTGCATCTGATCAGATTTATGCCGAGATATTTAGGGCATTTGATTATTTCAAGGGAATTGTTGGTGAAGAGGAGATAAATAAGATAGTGCTAAGCGGTGGAGCTGCACTTGTAAAAGGTTTTCCAGAAATGATGGGAGAGAGATTGGGTATAAATGTTGAAGTTATGGACCCTTTTAGAAAAATAAGGATACCTGATAACCTCGATTCCTTATATTTAAAGGATATAGCTCCAATGGCAGTAATAGCAGTAGGGCTTGCGCTGAGACGCATTGGAGACAGATAGGAAATTAAGGAGAGCCAAAGGATAATGATAAGAATAAATCTCCTGCCTGTAAAGAGAAAAAGAAAGATAAAGGGGATAACATCTTTTTTAATAACCACTGGCTCGATTACGGCAGGAGTTGTTGCGATACTTATTTCTATTAACATCTATCTAAAATCTGACCTCAAAAGATTAAAATCCCAGATCGAATCTAATAAGACAAAAATGCAGACTCTTACCAAAAAAATTGAAGAGGCAAAAAAATATGAAAAATTGAATAAGGAGATAGAAGCAAGGAGTAATATTATTGATGGACTGAGGAAAAATCAATTATTGCCTGCAAAGATACTGGATAACCTCAGCATCGCCTTGCCAGAGGGGATATGGCTTGTCTCTTTAATTTATAAAGATGGTGCGGTTGAGCTTGAAGGTCACGCATTTACAAACTTTGAGATAGTCTCTTATGTGGAGAGTCTCAAGAAAATAGATAATTTTACAGATGTTACCCTCATAGAATCGAGGGAAACAGAGGTCGAAAAAACAAGGTTGTATAAATTCAAGATAAACCTTAAGGTTAAGGTATAGTTTTTTATGAAGCTGAAGATAGATTTGGGCATAGAGAACCTTCCCCCTTCCCAGAGGAGATTACTGACCGTCTTGCCTTCAATAATAATAGCTGCTGTATTCATCTATTTTTTCATTATGCCTTTGTATGAAGAGAGGTCTAAGCTTGCATCAGAGGTGGAAAGACAGGAGAACGATATAATGATAGCAGAGAAGCAGTCAGCAAAGCTTTCTGCCCTGAAGGCAGAGAATGAGAGATTGCTCAAAAGGCTTAAGGAATTGCAATCAATGCTTCCTGAAGAGAAAGAGGTTTCTGGTCTTTTAAGAAAGACATCAGAACTTGGCATAAAATCAGGACTTCATGTTGTTTTGTGGAAGCCAAAGGAGAGGATTGTTCATGAAAGCAAAGAGGTTTATCAAATCCCTGTAGAGGTTGAAATGAGAGGCAGTTATCACAGATTAGGACACTTCTTTAGTAATCTGACGAGGCTTGAGAGGATAGTAAATATACCAAACCTGATAATGAAGCCAGCAGAAGAAAAGTTTCAACAAAAAGGTACACATGTATTGAATATAGGTTTTACAGCAGTGACCTACTCAATTATAACAGAGCAGGAAAGAATGGAAATCGAAAAGAAGGAAAAGGAAAAAGACAAGTCAGCAGATAAGGAAAAGAAGAAATGAGAAGTCTTTATAAGATAGCCTCGGTAATCTTTCTTATTATTTTAACAAACCATGCCTATGCTGAGAGTTTTTATGAATACAAGGCATTTAAAAAGAGGGACCCATTTTTACCACTTGTAGTGAAGGAGCCTCCGAAAGATATAAAGAGAGAAGACATTAAGCCTAAAAAGGGAGCGGTGCCATTAGAAAGCTATGATGTTTCATCGTTTAAGCTCATAGGGATATTATGGAATAAGATTGGCTATTATGCTGTGATTAAGTTGCCAGATGGTAAGTTTTACAACATCAGAGAGGGTACAAGGCTCGGGCTACATGGCGGAAAGGTATTTAAAATTAATAAAGATTCTGTTATTATTAGGGAGCAAAAAAGAGACTATAAAGGCGTCCTTATTTCAAAGGACACTATCTTAAGACTCCGAGAGGAGGAAGGATGAAGAGATTAGCATATTTTTTTGTTTTTGTTTTCATTTTTATTTCTGTAGACTCAAGGGCTGATGGTCTAAAATCAGAAATAACAGGCATAGAGGTATTTGATCATGGCATAAGGGTCAACGTGAACGGACCCATAAATTATCAAATAAATAAGGTTGACCCTTTCAGGCTATTTGTAGATATAAATGCAATGTCAGGCAGTTTTAAAGACAGGCTTATACAGGGCAGGGCTGGAATAACGGAGGTAAAAGTCAGTGATTTTACTGATTCCAATATATCGAGATTGGATATATTATTACACTCTCCTGCTGATGCTGAAGCCGAAATCAAGGATGGGTCTTTGATTATCTCTCTCAAAAGAGAGGGGACATTTTCTTTATCAAAAAAAGAAGACGTTGTTGGCAACAAGGTGAATGAAATGGAAGAGGATTTAGCCAGCGAGATAATAGAGGTATTATTTAACAAGACAGACAGGGGTGCAGAACTTATCTTAAAGGGAGATGGTGTTATGCCAGAACCATCTGTTATAAAGGCTTCCAACAGTATTATAGTTGATGTCCCTGATGTCATAATAAATGCAAAGATTCCTAACATTTTATCCCCTGTTAAGTCCATCAGTCAGAAGATCGAAAAGGGAAAAACAAGGTTTATAATCGATCTGGATGTCAAAGCAGATGCTGATGTTTATGCAATAGATGATGAGATCGTGATCGAATTATCCGAAAGTCAAAAGAAAGAAGAGAAGGCTGCCTTAGATAATACGGCTTCAGAAACCTCTGTTCACAATAGCCGTCTGATCTCGCTTGATTTTCAGGACGCAGACATAGTCCCTATTATAAGGCTTCTTGGAGAGGTGGGTGGTTATAACATAATTGTCCATCCAGATGTAAAAGGGAAGATTACGACAAAGCTTTTAAATGTGCCGTGGCATCAGGCTCTTGATGTGATTGTTAAGACATTTAATCTCGAAAAGATTGTCGAGGGAAATATTATAAGGATACAGCCGGCTGTTGAAAGGGCTAAGCCTGATCTCGAGGTCGAAAGGCTTATAAGCGAGGTATTTTATATAAAACATGCAGATATCTCTGTTGTGGAGAAGGTCCTTAAAGATGCGAAGGTGCTTTCTGAAAGGGGAGGTATCGGCGTGATGAGGCAGAGCATTGATCTCGGAAAATTTAAAGAGCCAAAGGAGGAAAATATAAGCCCTAAATCAACTGGTATGCTTATTGTTACAGATACGCCTTCGATTATAAGCAGGGTTAGAGAAATTATAAAAAAGATAGATGTGCCGGAACCTCAGATTTATATTGAGGCAAAGATAGTAGAGGTAAACGATAAATTTTTAAGGGATATAGGGGTGCAGTGGGGTTTGATGTGGCTCTCTTCAAACTGGAGAGATAGCATATTAGGCTCTATAAGCAATACCCCTGTTACAGGAGGACAGTTCCCTGTGGCAATCAATCTTCCAGCAGGCACTACAACCAATCCTGCAACGAGTGCCATAACATTTGGGTATTTAAACGCTGCCCAGACCTTTGGATTGGACCTCAGGCTTTCAGCAGCAGAGGCAACAGGAAAGTTGAAGATTGTATCAAGCCCAAAAATTATGACCCTTAATAATGAAATGGCGGTGATAAGACACGGCGCTCAGGTTCCGATAGCTACACCAGGTTCAGTGCAGGGCACGTTTACCACGACTTACAAAGACGCAGCCTTGAAACTCAAGATTGTTCCGCAGGTTATTGATGACTCAATCTTTCTTAAGGTGGAGGTGAACAAAGACGAACCAAACTATGCATTTGTTGATATCAATCAAAACCCGAGAATAGATTCCCGTTCTGCCTCCACACAGGTTCTGATAAAAGATGGAGAGACCATTGTTATTGGTGGAATACAAAAGACATCAGAGACAGATAATGAAGACAGTGTTCCGGGGATTTCAAAGGTGCCTATCCTTGGATGGTTATTCAAAAGACATACAAAGGAAACCGCTTCTGAGGAGCTTGTGGTTTTCATAACACCAAGGATTGTGAGGCAATGAGATAGATTTTAATAAAAAATAGCTAATAAAACTCGGGGGTTTTTATGAAAGGTTTAAAAAACATAGGATTATTGGTGGCTATAATTCTCTCAATGATTATTCCACAGATAGTTTTTGC
>FWPV01000982.1_pt1 | contig 83395 bp, 59 predicted proteins | sample 2228371 | NCBI WGS metagenome assembly FWPV01 (sample SAMEA103939776, study PRJEB20133) | metagenome
TCATACCTACTAATGGCACAGGTCAGTGGAGTGTGTTTAGTGGAACGGGAACGATCACGAATGTAAATGCAACAAGTACGACAGTAACCGGTGTACCGAATGGAAGTACAGTGATCATTCGCTGGACAGTGAGTAGTGCAGGCTGTACATCCAATATGACAGATGTAACATTGACGAATAACTCGGGTCCATCAGCCGCAACATTAACCACTGCTGCTACCTTAACAAATTGTAATAATCCAGTATTTAATATTGGCGCAGTAACGCCAATAACTGGAACAGGGGTATGGACTGTGATCAGTGGTACTGCAACAATTGGTAATGCCAATGCAACAAGTACCATCGTATCAAATGTTACAGCAGGAAGCACGGTAGTACTTCGCTGGACGGTAAGCTTTCCAGGTTGTACATCTAATACAGTAGATGTAACATTAGTGAACAATGCATTGCCATCAAATGCTACGTTAGTGAGTGCTGCTACGTTGACAAATTGTAACAATGATGCTTTCAATATTGAAGCTGTTGTGCCAACAATTGGAACAGGTGTATGGAGTGTGATCAGTGGAACAGCTACCATCGCTAACACTAATGCCGCAAGTACACAGGTTACAGCAGTAACAGCGGGCACTACAGTTGTTCTTCGTTGGACAGTAAGCAATGGAACATGTACACCAACCACAGTTGATATCACATTGGTGAATAACAATAGCCCATCAACAGCTATAGCGGGTACTAATCTTGTAAACTGTAATAATGGAACCTTTACAATGGCTGCTAATAGCCCTGTAATTGGTACAGGGGTGTGGAGTCTTGTAAGCGGTACTGCAACTATTACGAATATAGCATTGACGAATACAACTGTTACTTCAGTACCTGTGGGTAGCAACGTCATACTTCGCTGGACTATTTCAGCCCCTGGTTGTACACCTAGTCAATCAGATATTGTTCTTAGCAATCAGTTGCCACCTTCTGTTGCCAATGCAGGTGCTAATCAAATCAATTGTAATAATGGCTCTTTTACAATGGCGGCATTAACACCAACAGCGGGAACAGGTAACTGGAGTATTGTTAGTGGGTTGGCTACCATTGTTAGTTCTCATCTCACGAATACAATGGTAACAGGTGTCCCGGTTGGTACTAGTACAACATTACGATGGACTATTACCAATGGTATTTGTCCGGCTTCAACAGCTGATGTAATACTCACCAATGCGGAAACCGTAAATGCCGGATCCAATATTGTCATTAGTTGTACAACAACCGCAAAAGTACCTGCTGCTTTGAGTGGACAAACATGGACAGCTTCTGGATCTAATCCTTCTGCGGCTTCTATCAATAATAATGGTGATATCACCGGATTGATCAAAAAAGGGGTATATCAGTTTACTTTGGCGAATGCTAATTGTTCTGTTACTATTACTGTGACAAAAAATAATTGTCCGCCTGTTGCCTTAAATGATACACAAACAGTAAGAAATGATCAGGTACTAACCGGTACATTAAAACCAAAGGTATCCGATCCTGATAGTGATGTGTTAATTCTTTCTTTATTGGTACCGCCAACCAGAGGAACCATTGTCTTTAATCCGGATGGCACTTATACCTATACACCACCGGCTGATTATGTAGGAACTGATTCCATCACTTATCGGGTATGTGATGCGGATGGACTTTGTGCTGATGCAAAATTGTATATCAATATCACAGGAGCACCTAAACCACCGATAGCTATTAATGACTCTACCACTACATTGAAAAATACACCGGTGAGTGGCAATGTTTTAGGTAATGATTACAATCAAGGCACAAATAATAATACAGGATTAATGGTTACAACTACTCCTGTTTTGTCTCCTGTTAATGGATCAGTAGTATTAAATGCAGATGGTTCATACACATATACACCTGCTAATAACTTTACGGGATTGGATTCATTCAGGTATGTAATCTGTAATGCACAAGCACTTTGTGATACCGCAACGGTGTATATCAGGATTAATGAGCCACCGGCACTTCAACCAAAACTTGAAATTGAAAAGAGAATTGAGCCTAAAAGGATTCAATATGGAACGGGTGAAACAGTTACCTATACACTCGTAGCAAAGAGTACCGGTAATACAACTGTCAATAATATTTCTGTTCAGGATATACTTCCGACGGCAACTAAAATTTCTAAAGTAAAAATCGTAACAGGTAGTCCAACTTCAGGAACTGCCTCTTATGAAGCGGTCACGAATATTATTTTTTGGTCTATTCCATTCTTGAATGCAGGTGACTCTGCCTTACTAAAATATACATTGGTATTAGCTGATTCTGGAACCTTGGTAAATACAGCCACCATTTCATCACCGATGATTCCAGGTGTTGCTGATACGGCCTCATTATCGATTGATGTAGTTAATCAGGCTGATATAAAAATCTCTAAGTTCCTCAGAGCCCCGGCTGTGATTAGTGTGAATGATGAGATCGGATTTACCATGATTGCAGAAAATTTTGGTCCGGCTATTGGAACTGAAGTTGTAGTGCAAGATAGTTTATACGCCAACCTCAGTGATCCTAGAAGTATGACTGTGAATATTGGGAAAGTGAGCTATGACCCAGTCACAAGAAAAATTACTTGGCGTATTGATACATTATTAGTCGGGCAAAAAGATAGTCTGGTGATTCGAGTAAAAGTGATATCAGGTGGACAAATCAGAAATGGTGCTACTGTGAGAGCAAAACAAACCGATCCTGTTTCCGGAAATAATGGATCAGTGGTTTCTAACATTACCGGTGGTCAGGTTTTAGTAGAAGGGAAAGAATTTTTTATTCCTTCAGTCTTTACACCTAATGGCGATGGTAAGAATGATAAGTTCACTATTCTAGGTCTTAATCGTTTCCCTGGATCCGAATTAATCATTTATAACAGATGGGGTAATGTGGTATATCAGTCTAAGGATTATAAAAACGATTGGGATGGATTTGGATTGAATGAAGCTACTTATTACTATACCCTGAACCTTAAAACAACATCAGGCATTCAGAAGATGGCCGGATGGGTTCAGATTTTACGATGATACTTTTTATGGCAATTATTGATATGAAAGTGATGAAAAAGTATTTGTTGATCGCATGTTTGTTGATGGTATGCATGATACATGAAACAAAAGCACAGCAACAGATTCAGTTTAGTCAGTATGTATTTAATCCACTGACTGTGAATCCAGCTTATGCTGGTTACAGAGGAGATGTATACCTGAGCGCTGTTTTCAGAAAGCAATGGGTGAATATTCCCGGTGCTCCTGAAAGCGGGGCTTTATCTGTTGACGGACTCCGGTTAAAGAATAATGAATCTGTTGGATGGGGCTTTCAGGTGTTAACAGATAAACTAGGACCTCAAGATGCTACAAGTTTATATGGAAACTATGCGTATCGTATTCAATTAGATCATGAAGATACCAAACGTTTTTGTTTGGGATTGGGTTTTGGCGCAACACAATACCGTATTGATGGAAATGCATTAAAATTTGTTGACGACAATGACCAGGCAATACCCATTCAAAGTCATACACGTATTGTTCCTGATGCCAACTTTGGGATTTTTTATTATACACCCAAGTCTTATATCGGATTATCTGTTATGGATCTGTTGAGTCGATATAATGTAGACTTTGGTTATAGTTTTAATAATAACAGGTACTCCACCATGACGAGGTCACAGCATATTTACTTGAATGCAGGAACCCTACTTAATGTATCTGATCAAGTAAAAGTTAAACCTTCTTTTATGTGGAAAGAAGACTTTAAAGGACCAAGTAATTTTGATTTCACCGTGTTTGCATTACTTGATGAAAAACTTTGGCTTGGGGGCTCTTACAGGACCGGGATATCTATTTGGGATAAAAAGCATCTAGCCAGAGATCTTGATAAGCGTGACGCCTATAGTTTAATCGCAGAAATATTTCTTACTGATAAGTTGCGTGTTGGCTATTCTTATGATCACATGTTGAATGGCTTGAACAATTATCAAAATGGATCACATGAACTTAGTATTGGTATCCGATTCACTAAACCACAAGGAAGAACCATTAGTCCCCGATACTTTTAATGCTGCAGTTACTATGAAATATTTTAGCCTTTTTTTATTGATTCTAAATTCTTTTGTACTCACTGCACAAGAACAACCTTATCTGGATAAAATAGCTGATAAGCATTTTGTCAAGTATGAATATGCACTGGCAGCACCTCTTTATGAAAAATTATTAGATAAAAAACGCATCAAAAAGGAATGGCTTTATAAGGCAGCTTTTTGTTATGAATCGATGCTTGAGTATACAAGATCAGTGCATTGGTATAAAGAATTACTAAAACGCGATACTTCCGCAAAACCTGAACTCATCTTGCATGCTGCTGATTTAATGAAGACATTGCAACAAACAGATACAGCTGTTTATTGGTATGAACAATACAGGCTAAAGGGAGGTGATTCAATGAAAGCAATGCAACGAATTCACGGTGCATTAATGGCTCCTAAGTGGATCGAAAATCCAACCCAACACTTGATTCAAAATAAATCTGAGATCAATACTCATCTGTCTGACTGGGGTTCTACTTTATACAAAGACGAATTGATATATGTTTCAGAACAAAAAAGAAAAATCAATGGTGCATTCGCTGATAATAATAAAACATATAACTGGAATGATAATCCTTATCTGAGTTTACAGGTAACCAACCAGTTAAAGCAAGGTGCGTTGATTCATGAGATTATTAATAAAATCAATGATTATGATTATCATGTTGGGCCATTGGTGTTTACAAAGAATCTAGATACTTTGTACTATACCAGAACCTATCGAAAAGCTAATGATCATTTTCAAAAACCATTTAAAAGATTCAGGGTTGCAACAAGACATCTTGAGATACTCTATATTTTCAAGACCGGACTAAATACTTGGAGTAAGCCTAAAGAATTGATTAGCGGGAAAGGAACTCAGTTCAGTATGGGACATGTGGCTTTATCTAAAAATGGGGACACATTATATTTCGCATCCGATATGCCCGGAGGATATGGCAAAACCGATCTCTGGTTCTGTGAAAAAACAGAGAATGGTGGTTGGAGCGCTCCTAAAAATTGTGGCTCAGTGATCAATACATCCGACGAAGAAGCATTTCCTGTGATTGACCCAAATTCAGGGGTTCTCTACTTTGCAAGTACCGGACATACGGGAATGGGTGGGTTTGATATTTTTCAATCCGCAGGCTCAGGTAGTGAATGGACAGATCCCAAAAATCTCTTTTATCCGATCAATAGCACATATGATGATTTTTACTTCGTAGTGAAAAATAACTATGAAATGTTTTTGTCGTCCAATAGACCGCAAGGAAAGGGATCAGATGATATTTATGCTGTGATTTTACCCAAACCACAACCCGATACTCCTAAAATTGTGCCTATACCTGCTATACTTGTCATCAGAACAAAAGTGTTGAATAAGCAAACTAAAGAACCTATTCCATTATCATTGGTACAATTGACGAATATGTTGGAAAATAGTAAAGAGAATCAGCAATCCAACGAAGAAGGATTAGCATATCACACTGTTCCATGTAATAGTCATTATCGCATCAAAGCAACTAAGCCATCTTATCAATCAGATAGTACAGGTTTGATTTTTCCTGATTGCTTGAAGTCGGATACGATGGATGTTATTCTTTATCTTGATCCACCTGTGCAAAAAGTAGATACCGTTAAGATCGTTCCGCCGGTTAAAAGAACATCTAAATTTAAAGTCGGAGATACTTTTATCTTGAATGATTTGTATTATGATCTCGATAAATACAATATCAGACCTGATGCAGCTAAAGTATTGGATAGTTTAATTATTATTCTGAATTCTTACCCTGAAATTGATATTGAATTATCTTCTCATACTGATAGTAGGGCAAGTGATGCATATAATGATAAACTTTCTCAGAACAGAGCTACTTCAGCTGTTAATTACCTTATTAAACATGGTATTGACAGTAAGCGATTAAAAGCCAAAGGTTACGGAGAGAAAAGACTCAGAAACCGCTGCGCAGATGGCGTTAAATGTCCGGAAGCTATGCATCAGCTTAATCGTAGAACAGAAGTAAGGGTGACGAATGTGCGACCATTGGAATAAAATTGCTTATTTCATTTGCATTCTCTGAGTGTCCTTAGTAACTTAATGGGCTATTAACTAATTGCGTATCAGAAAACAAGTCATATGAAAAACAATCGTTTAGGTATCATGAGGATAATTTCTTCGTGCATACTATTATTAATGAGTGGTGCACTCATTGCACAGGGCACCATGTTACTTCGCCAACCTAATGCAAGCAAAGACCATATCGTGTTTGTTCATGCAGATGATATTTGGGTCACTAATATCAATGGAGGTGATGCAAGAAGATTAACATCAGCTATTGGAACAGAAGTGAATCCAAAGATCAGTCCTGATGGTAAATGGGTGGCATTCACAGGTCAGTACGACGGAAATTTTGATGTATTCGTTGTTTCTATTGATGGAGGTGAACCAAAAAGACTCACGTGGCATCCGGGTGCAGATGTCGTACATGGATGGATGCCTGATGGAAATTCAGTGTATTTTACTTCCGGAAGAGAAGGGTACCCAACCGTCAATACAAAATTCTTCACAGTTAATATTAAAGGAGGCACACCTACTGCTATGCCTTTGCCATTTGGTTTTTCAGGAACCTTATCTCCCGATGGACAAACCATGGCATTCCTTCCTTATAATTTATGGGATCCTGAATGGAGAAACTATCGCGGTGGGCAGGCGCAACCTATTTGGTTGTTCAATATGAAAACTTACGAAACCGTTAAGACAAAACAAGGAGATCGAGAAAGACATAGCAGTCCAACCTGGAACAATGGCATTTTGTATTTTTTGTCTGAACAAGATTATATCAATAACGTATGGTCTTATGATCCAAAGACAAAAGCACAGAAGCAGATCACTTTTCATAAAGATTTTGATATCAAAAATCTTTCTGCAGCGAATAATAAATTGATCTATGAGCAAGGTGGATACTTGCATAGCTATGATGTAACTACCCAGAAAACCCAAAAATTGGAGATCCATGTAAAAGGGGATCTCAACTGGGGTCGCCCAAGATGGAATAATCTTACCAGTGGAAATCTCATCAATGCCAATCTTTCTCCAACTGGTAAAAGAGCTTTGTTTGAAAGCAGAGGAGAAATATTTACGGTGCCAAAAGAAAATGGTGATTGGAGAAATATCACCAATTCAACTGGTGCAGCAGACAGATCTCCTGCTTGGTCGCCTGATGGACAAAAAATCGCATGGTTTTCAGATGCCAGTGGCGAATATCAATTGATGGTAAAAGATCAGTTTGGATTACAGGAAGCACAAGCATTTCCGATTCCTAACAAGAAATTTTATTTCACGCCGGCATGGTCACCAGACAGTAAATACATCGCTTTTACAGATACAGATTATAATATCTGGTATATGGATGTGAAGACAGGAGCCATAAAGAAAGTAGATACCGATCGTTATGCTCATCCGAACAGAACGATGAAACCGGTGTGGTCTCCTGATAGTAAATGGATCGCTTATGTACAGTTGCAGAATAATCAATTCAAAGCTGTGAAAGTATATAATCTGGAAACGGGTGTCAGCAGACAGTTGACAAATGGCTTATCAGATGCTATTGATCCGCAATGGGATGAAAGTGGAAAATATTTATACTTTTTAGCTAGTACAGATTTTGGTTTGGCAACAGGATGGTTGGATATGAGTAATTATAACTATCCGGTAACACGTGCACTTTATATTGCAGTACTGAGTAAAGATGCCCCTTCTCCCTTTGAACCTAAAAGCGATGATGAGCCGGTAAAAAATCCTGCTGATACAACTGCTAAACAAAACAAACCAGCCACATCTACAGGAGTACAGGTTAAAATTGATTTTGAAGGACTAGATCAACGCATCATTGCAGCAAATCTTCCAATGCGCGATTATATTGGGTTGGTTGCTGGTCCGGATGGTACTGTATTTTACATGGAAGCCATCCCTAATCAGCCGGGAGTGGTTTTAAACAGATACAGCACTAAAGATCAAAAATCGATTGAGTTTGCAAGAGCCGTTAATACTGCCGTAACAAGTGCAGATCGTAAAAATTTGTTGTATCGTTCCGGTCCGGGTTGGTATATCGTTGGTACTGCGGCAGCACCTCGTCCGGGTGAAGGCAGATTGGCAACCGATGGAATGAAAGTATATGTTGATCCGGGTAAAGAAGCCGAGCAGATCTATAAAGAAGGATGGCGTTTACAAAGAGATTTTCTCTACGTCGATAATGTGCATGGGGCACCATGGGATAAGATTTATGATTGGTATAAGCCATGGGTAAAACATGTCAAACACAGATCAGATCTGAATTATATCATTGATATTATTAGTGGAGAAGTTGCGGTAGGACATTCTTATGTAAATGGTGGCGACTTCCCGGATGTGCCTGCTATTCCGGGTGGATTATTAGGTGCAGATTATGAAGTGGATAATGGTTATTTTAAGTTCAAGAAAATTTTTACTGGAGAAAATTGGAATCCTGAATTAAGATCACCATTAAGTGGACCGGGTATGAATGTAAAAGTGGGAGACTATTTGTTGGAAGTGAATGGACAAAAGTTAGATGCTTCAATGAATTTGTACAGTCTGTTTGAGGGTACAGCAAACAGACAAATTAAGATACGTATTAATAGTAAGCCAAGTTGGGAAGGCTCTCAATTGATAACGGTAGTACCTATTGCCAATGAAGCAGCACTTCGCTCCAGAGATTGGGTAGAAGGAAACAGAAGAAAAGTAGATGCATTATCCGGTGGTAAACTGGCTTACGTATATGTACCTAATACCGGCGATCCGGGATACACCTCCTTCAATCGTTATTATTTTTCACAACAGGACAAGCAAGGTGCCATTATCGATGAAAGAAACAATGGTGGAGGTTCTGCTGCGGATTATATGATTGATGTGATGAGTAGAAAGCTACAAGGATATTTTAATAATAGAGTAGAAGGACATCGAGTGTCAACCACACCGATGGCAGGTATCTGGGGACCGAAAGTGATGATCATTAATGAAAATGCAGGATCAGGTGGTGACTTGTTACCTTACATGTTTAGAAAGATGAAATTAGGGCCATTGGTAGGTACAAGAACTTGGGGAGGATTGGTTGGAACTTGGGATACACCCCCATTTATTGATGGAGGAAGAATGGTAGCTCCAAGAGGTGGTTTCTTTGACACGGATGGTAAATGGGCAGTAGAAGCAGAAGGTGTTGCTCCGGATATTGAAGTATTTCATGATCCAAAAGCCATTATAGAAGGACGAGACCCACAATTAGAAAGAGCTGTTCAAGAAGCTTTACGTTTAATGCCAACGCAAGGAATTGAATTGAAGAAAGAGCCGGCACCCCCCATTAGATCTTTCCGACCAAAGAATTAAAAACGGATATAACATAATACCCATCAATCGCCTGATCAAAAAAGATCAGGCGATTTTTTTTCAAACTGCGAAACCCTATTTATGTAGGTTAGTAGCGGTTGTTCATCTAAAAATCAAAGAGGTAGTAGTTGGTATGGGTAATTTTGTATTACAGTTGTTGTATCACTTTTTATAAAAGAACAATTGATAGGGTGAAGTAATGTTGATTTGATTATATCTAGTTGTGGTTTTTGTAGTTACCGGGGGGTGCTTTCAAATACATACGGATAACGCACATTGTGTTTATCTGACACACTGATAGAATTAAATCAACAATCTTCCCCGCAAACATACTCAAGCAAAAAAACTTAACCATGCAATCGGATCAAGTACTTACTAAGCGACAGCTTCAAACCATTAATAGACATGCTACAGAATTGTTGCAGGCATTTGATCAGTTGATGAAAGAGCATGGGTTGGCAGAATTTGTGATTACAAGTATTCATCTTACCACCAGAGAAAATCCATCAGGTTCTCAAATTGTGCCTTTCTGTAGTGTTGGTGAAGAACCTGCTGCTGTTTGTGATCAATGGGGCACTTGTTCTGTGACTTGTATCAAACCCTAATAGGTATCTCATTTTATAGCATCGTATTTTTATTTTTATCCCTTACATTGCGGTTGCCAAAAACAACTGCCATGTTAAGAAGAAAATTTATAGCACAGACCGGTTTCACGGCTGCTGCAATGACTGTACTTCCCTCAATTTCTATCCACGCTAAATCTCAAGCAGAAAAAGTTAAAATCGCCATCATTGGCACAGGTCTGCGTGGACAAAATCACCTTGATCTTATTTTACGGAGAGCTGATACCGATCTGGTAGCTATTTGTGATATCAATGACAAAATGCTTGAAACTGCGAAAGCCATGATCTCCAAAAGCGGTAAGCCTATGCCACAAATTTTTACAGGTGATGCTTATGCATGGCAGAAAATGATCAGAACACATCAACTCGACGGTATCATAATTGCAACACCATGGGAATGGCATAAAGAAATGATCATCGGTTCTATCAATGCAGGTATCAAATATGTTGGCTCCGAAGTAATGATCGGTATCAGCATAGAAGATCATTGGGAAGTTGTTCGCGCTGCAGAAGCTGCAAAAGCACACGTAATGATGCTAGAAAATGTCTGTTACAGAAGAGATGTAATGGCTGTTTTGAATATGGTTAGACAAAATCTATTTGGTGAGTTGATACATTTACAAGGTGGTTATCAACATGATCTTCGTGAGGTAAAATTTAATGATGGCATTCATCCATATGGTCATGGAGTAGAGTTTGGAGAAAAAGGATTTTCTGAAGCTGCATGGCGTACCGCTCACTCAGTGAACAGAAATGGGGATCTGTATCCAACACATGGTATCGGTCCGGTTGCACACTATATCAATATCAATCGTGGCAATCGATTTATTTCTTTGTCTTCATTTGCTTCTAAAGCCAGAGGGTTACATAATCATATTGTCAAGAACGGCGGAGAAAATCATCCCAATGCTAAAGTGAAATTCAAATTGGGAGATGTGGTGACCACTAATATTCTTTGTGCTAATGGTGAAACTATTTTGCTGCAACACGACACCAATTTGCCAAGACCCTATTCGTTAGGATTCAGGGTACAAGGTACGGAAGGCATTTGGATGGATGTAAACAAGGGCATTTATCTGGAAGGAAAATCCGCTAAAGCACATCAATGGGATAATAGCAAAGAGTGGCTCGATAAATACGATCACCCTTTATGGAAAAGATGGAGTAAAGAAACAGATGGCGCCGGACATGGTGGCATGGATTTTTTTGTGATTCATTCTTTTGTTGAATCGATTAAAAGAAAACAGCCCACACCTATGGATGTATATGATGCTGCTAGTTGGAGTGCCATTACACCTTTGAGTGAACAATCAATTGATCTGGGGAATCAGACCATTCCATTTCCAGACTTCACTGGTGGGCAATGGATGTATCGTAAACCTGTATTTGCGCTGAATGATGAATTCTGATGAAAGAACATGACAAACGCTCTCCCTCCCATATCTGTTTTAGAAGCCTACAAATTGCAAGATAAATCGCTTGATGTAGCTACTATCAGTAATGGTTTAATCAATCATACCTGGAAACTAAGTATAGGTAATCAAGCTTGGATTCTTCAAAAAATTAATATAGCAGTTTTTCAAGAGCCTCTGTTGATTCAAGAAAATTTAGATCGGTTAGGAGATTTTATACAGTCTATTCATCCGAATTACCTATTTACAATGCCGGTAAAAACGATTCATGGAACAACGCTGGTGCAAGCGGAAGAGAATTTTTATCGCTTGTTTGTATATATCTCTAATTCGAAAACAATAACAGTTGTAGAAACTACTCAACAAGCAAAAGAAGCGGCATTTCAGTTTGGCAACTTCACCAGACAGTTTGCTACATTTGATTGTTCAAAATTGAACAGCACTATTAAGCAGTTTCATGATCTTTCTTTTCGGTATGAACAATTTCAGCAAGCACTTCAAAATGGAATAACTGATCGCATGGTACAAGCTGAAGAATGGTTGTTATTATTACAATCGTTTTCATTCATCCAACAGACGTATAAAGATATACTTAGTGATCCGGAATTCAAGATCAGGGTTACACATCATGACACTAAAATCAGTAATGTTCTATTTGATCAAAATGATCATGGACTATGCGTTATTGATTTAGATACTGTAATGCCAGGTTATTTTTTTAGTGATCTGGGTGATATGTTCAGAACTTATCTCTCTCCGGTGAATGAAGAAGAAAAAAATTTGAGTTTCATTCAGGTGCGAAAAGATATGTATAAAGCTATTGTTGAAGGCTATTCAAAAGGAATGGGAGATATACTTACTGCGAAAGAACGACAATTTTTTTTCGATGCAGGTGCCATCATGATCTACATGCAGGCATTGCGTTTTATGACTGATTTTTTAAATGGGGATCAATATTATCAAATAAATTATCCTACTCATAATTTTGAGCGGTCTAAGAATCAGATTACTTTATTACAGGATTATTTGAATAAGCGGGAAGAATTACAGTTGTATTCGCAATAATTTTTATAATGGGATACAGACAGCAGCTTTGATCATACCCGCCTCGGGAGTGTCTACAAGGATACGGGCTTTTTGTCCATAAATACTGTAAATCCGTTTTCTGATCTCACTCAGATGTTCATTTTCTTGTTCCAGATAATTAGATAAGTTTCCAGAGCTAATAACACCAAAGCAATGTAATTCTTCTTTATACTCTGAATAAATATCGATACTACCTGTTTTTACCTGCTCATTAAAGCCATGACGAATGGCTTTTTCTACCAGATATTGAATCACCATAGCAGGTACAGGTTGATCTAATGTATCTTCTTCAATATCATATTGGACATAGAGCTGATCTGCAAAACGAATCTGTTCCAGCGCGATATAGTCTTTGATGATTGATAATTCTTTTTCAAAAAGTGTTTTTTCTGCCTTATCTACCTGAATACTATTTCGCAAAATATTACTCAGCATGGTAATTGCTTTTCTCGCTCTTGTCGGATCATCTGTAACCAATGAGCGAATGCTATTCAAACTATTGAATAAAAACTCGGGATTGATATGAGATTTTAAAGTTGTGATCTCCAATTCACTCAAAAGATTTTCCAGTTTAGCTTGTTCTATATTTTGCTCCCTGGTTTTTTGCACATAGTGATAAGTGAAGTATAATAGATTCCATATTAATACGAAATGGAAATAAGAAAATGCAAATCGGATCGCAATGTTCAAAAAAGAGAAGCCTGAGAGGTTAAATGATTGAATATCCAACCAGGATTCAGTAGCCACAATACAAATACCTATAAAAAATGAAAAGACCAATGAAAGGATGGTCAACGAGAAAATCTGTTTCTTTAGACTTAGTTTTAAGATGCCTAATTTTTGAATCACCATGCGCATGATATGGGTAAGCCAAAACCCGATAAAGACATGGGTAAGTAATTGTTCAAAAAAATACGGTTGGGGTGCAGCGCGTATGGATAAATAAAAGAAAATATAGATCAAACAGTAGAGTGACCAGCCGGCTGTTTGAAAGATCCAATAAGTCCTTTGGTGTTTATTCATACGGGACTAAGATATTAAATCTGTAGAAACCAGTTCGGTCTATGTAGATGTTCGGTTGATCACCGTTTTAATAGGGTGAAACAGCTATTCAAGGATTATTCTGCGCAACTTCAGTTTTAATTGATAAATTTCCAGTCTTATAAATACCTGTTATGATCAGACATTTTTTTATCGGGTTAACAGCCATATTGTTAATCAACACAGTTGCCCAGGCACAGGCAAAACCGGAATGGAATACCATTTTTAAAGCCATTAATGATGAAGTACAACAAAGTTCAAAAGCTTACAGCACTTTAAAAGAAGCTACTGAAACTATCGGTCATCGTCTTACGGGCTCTAAGAATGGAGAAAAAGCAGAAGCATATGCTTACAATCTTCTGAAATTTTATGGGTTTAAAGATGTAAAATATCAGCCGTTTGAAGTGGAGAGCTGGAGTAGGGGAACTTTATCTGTTCAAATCGGTACGGATAAGTCTGCTTTAAAAGAGGTGAAATCTGTTTCGCTTGCACATTCACCTGTAGCTGCAGATGTTACCCTTGAAGTAGCTGATATGGGGAATGGATTGGAAGAAGATTATTTAGCAAATCCGGGTAAAGTAACCGGAAAGATCGCACTTGTTTATTTGGGCGTATTGCCCGGTTCTAAAGCAGGTACGAGAAGTCTGCATCGTTCTGAAAAGACAGCATTGGCAACTAAATATGGCGCGAAAGGAATTATTATCATCAATACAGCTGATGGGGGAATTTTATTGACAGGTACTGCATCAGTTACCGGTAAGTTGATACCGATTCCTGCAGTTTGTATCGGCAAAGAAGATGGGATGGCTTTCAAAGCTGAAGTAGCGAAAGCAACCCACTACGCCCATATCAAGATGACCAATTTCTCAGGTATGATCAAAGCAAGAAATGTGATTGCTACCATCAAAGGAAAAACACTCCCAAATGAAAAGATCGTAGTAGGTGGTCACCTGGATAGTTGGGATCTCGCAACAGGAGCCATTGACAATGGGATTGGATCATTCTCTGTGTTAGATATGGCACGTACCTTCAAAGTATTGAAGCTACAGCCGCAAAGAACCATTGAATTTGTGATGTTCATGGGAGAAGAAGAAGGGTTGTTAGGATCAAAAGCTTATGTGGAACAAGCCATTAAAAATAAAACGATCGATCAGTTACGTTATATGCTGAACTATGATATGACCAATGATCCTAAAGGATATTCTACTACTGCGGAGGAAAGCAAAGAGTTATTTCAATCGATCGGTGCTATTGCAAAAAGCATTGACACCAGTTTTACTAATATGTTCAGAAGTGGAGCCGGACTTCACAGTGATCATCAACCATTTATGTTGCATGGCGTTCCAACGGGTGGTGCGGCAGGCGGTAGATTACCTAATAATGCCGGACCTTGTTATCATGCTGATTGCGATGACTTTAAACTAGTGGATCAACAAGGAATGAAAAACACAGTTAGATTCAATGCCATGTTATTGTATGGTATTGCAGATACAGATATCATCAAAGCCAAACATTTCACCGATGCTGAAACCAGAGAGTTCTTATTAAAGAACAATCTGAAAGAACCCCTGAAAATAGCAGGCGAGTGGCGTTGGGAAGACTAGAACAATTTTAAATAAAAAACATGAAATAAGAAATGAGAAAGTAATGATATATTTCAAATTTCTTATTTCATGTTTCTTATTCCTTATTTATTACACTCTCCAAAGCTTCAGCTTTCCCATCAATTTTTGTAGCATCGTATTGTAGCCCCAGTATTTTTGCGATCAATGGGTATACATGGATGTTTTCGAATCCTTGAATACGCATATCTTTTTTAAATGCGGGTCCCCATGCTTGGAAACTTGCACGCATATCAGGATGGTGTGGGTCAAAGCCATGTTTACCCGGTCCTGTAGGGCGCCCGCCTCTGTTAAAAACTTTAGGTAAGCGAGCTAAAAGGATAATATCTCCAATTCTATTATACCGATCATCATTCGTGCTGTAATGTAGGTTAGCAGGCATAGTTGATTTCAAGTAAACATCATAATCTACAGCGTTTTTCTTCAGCGTCTCATACAATGGAGTAATTGCATTTTTATCTTTCGCATATAATTGCAATACAGCACTTCCTGAATTGATGGTAAATAATGCAGTATCAATAGCAGGATATGGAATGGTATTTTGCTGATCAACTTTTGCCATACCATGATCAGCTACAAAAACAAAATTAACAGGTAAGCCAGATGCTACTGCGACTGCTTGCAATTTACCAATACTTTCATCGACGAACTGAACAGCGTCTCCTGTTTCTTTACTATCTGGACCAAAGCTGTGTGCGGCATGATCTACTTCCGGAAAGTAAAAACTGATAAAATGAGGTCTCTTTTCTTTCGGTAAAGCCAGCCATTGTTTCACTGTTTCAATCCTTTGATCAATTCCTATTTTTTCATTGTAGTAGTAATGATAAGTAGGAGGTAGTTGCTGAATCGGCGCTTCGGATGCAACCCAATAAAAACTCGCCGCGATCATTTGTTGCTGCTCTGCCAAAACCCATAGTGGTGTTCCTCCATACCAATAAGGATCTGCTACCATCTTTTTATCCTGCATGCCATATGTTTGCTGACGAGTACGATCATAAAAACTATTATCTACAAGGCCATGATGAGCGGGATATAAACCTGTTACAATGGTATAGTGATTGGGAAAGGTGAGAGAAGGGAATGATGGTTGCATATAATCTGCAACGACACCTTGTTTTCCCAAAGCGAGTAAATTTTTAGCATTGTACTTTACAGCAAAATCACTTCTGAATCCATCTGCAGAAATTAAGATCAAATAAGGTTTATCTTGTTGATGCACTGCGTTCTCGCGACCGGGCATGATCTGCTGTGTGGTGTCTTGTGCAGCAACTGTTTGCAAGCATACAAGAAATAAACCGATCAAATATTGTTTCATCATGGCATGTGATTTTATTACAAAACTATTGAAGACCATTTGTAAATATAGACGCTGTATATGACTTTACTGTCAATTCTTACCCCATCTTTTTTGTATTCCGGTAGATATCCAAATCGTTAAGATCGCTGCGATGATTCCGCCTGCAACATCTATCGGAAAATGTTGCGCCAAATAAATACGTGAATATCCCGCCAGTGATGCGTATAATAAACCAATTGGTAAAACCCATTTCTTATCAATGAGGATCGTTGCTAATAAGAAAATGGTGAATGCGGTAGTGGTATGTCCGGAAGGAAAACTATTTAAACTATGCAACTCAACTCCCTGTACACTATGAAATAAAGAATGATCAGTAATGGACAAAGCAGGTCGAGGACTACCTTTGAAAAATATATTTTTACTGAGTTGCGCAAAGAGGGTAGAAAAAATAATAGAGCTCAATGCCAGCAATATCTGCTTTCTCTTAAATAACAATACCAATAATGTTACTAAGACCCAAACAGCACCATCGGCTGTATGAGTCCAATAAGTGAAAAACGTATCAGCTACTTTACCAAGATCATGATTCAGCAATAAAAAAGCGTTTTCCTTTCCAAGCCCATATGAAAGCGTAAATAGCACGACCCCTACAATAAGTGAAATCAGGATGGCTACTTTTGTATTTGGCTTCATATGCCAAAGCTAAGAAAAGGAAAACGCTTTTACATATTTTCAATTCAGACAATTCCTGCTAATTCCAGACTTTTCTTTTTCAATTTGATGATATCAAGATTGTCAATGATTGGATCAGTAGACAGGATTAATGAAGTATTATTCTCCTTCCACCAGCTTCCGTCGATCAGTTTGCTGACATGTACAACACCTACAAGATATTTTCTTTCAGCATCCGCATGCCATTCCTCAATCCATTCGAAATCTTCTTTTGGAATGTATTTCCAGTCATCAAAACTCACATACACTTTCAGGTAATAGTCGTTTGTTAATTCATGTGGCTGATGATGGTAGAGTTTTTTGTATTCGTATTTATAGTTGTACCTGAGTGCTGAGATATCACTCAAAACTGCGGAAGCGGTTGGGAAACTACCTGCACCCTTGCCATAAAAGAATTGCTTATCTGCAAATCCGCTCTCAATGACTACACCATTGTATTCATTTTTTACAAATGACAAAGGCTCATCCTGCTTTACAAACTGCGGTAATACAAACGCAGCCACCGAGCCATTCTTCAGTTTCTTAGCTTGTGCAATCAGTTTAATATCATAATGCTTCTCTTTCGCAACAAGTGCGTCACTTAGTTGAATATTTTGGATACCACTAAATAGAACTTCTTCGGGACTGGTAATAATACCATAGGCATGATTCAATAAAATCACCCATTTATTTAAAGCATCATAACCCTCTACATCTAGTTTAGGGTTACTTTCTGCAAATCCGAGTTGTTGTGCGAGTAGTAAAGCCGATTGAAAATCGAGTTTATCTTCAAACATTTTGGTGAGGATAAAATTGGTAGAGCCATTCACAATCGCTTTAATAGAGTGTAACAGATCATTGTCATAGTATTCTTCCAAATTTCTGATCACAGGAATAGATGCGCAAGCAGATGACTCATACAAGAAAGGCTGCCCGGTCGCTTCCTGTAGTTGTAATAGTGCAGGAAGATTTTCAGCGATCATTTTTTTACTGGCACTAACAACCGCTTTCCCATTGTTTAATGCAGTTGAAACAATTTCAAATGCCGCCTTGGCATCATCGATCACTTCTACGATTACATTGATCTCAGGGTCATTCAAAAGTTCGCTACGTTCTGTGGTGAAAAGAGAAGCCGGTGCATCTCTCTTTTTTTGTGGATTACGGATACATACCTTTTTAATGGATGCTTTCAGTGATGGGGTTTGTTGTAAAACTTTATAGAGTCCTTCGCCTACTACGCCAAATCCAAATAGTCCGATCGTTAATTGCTTGTGAGCTTCCATAGTTAATTATGCTGTTAATATTGATGAGAATTTTTTATTCAATGATGTCAATTTTTGAAAAGTTTGATCAAGATCTTGAATCAAGTCTTCCGTTTCTTCTAAACCAATTGATAAGCGGATCAAACTATCTGATACTCCCGCCGCTCTTCTTTTCTCAGCAGGGATAGATTTGTGGGTCATATTAGCAGGATGTGAGATCAGGCTTTTAATGCCACCCAAACTTTCTGCGAGTTTGAACAGTGATGTCTTTGTTACAAAATCAATGGCTGTCTGTTCTGTATCTTCTTTTAATGAAAATGAAACAATACCGCCAAAATCTTTGGCTTGTTTTTTTGCAATCTCATGATTGGGATGTGAGCTTAATCCCGGATAATACACTTTATCTACCGCAGGGTGTTGCTCCAGAAACTTCGCTACTTCCAATGCAGAAGCACAATGTTGACGGATACGTAAGTGCAATGTCTCAATGCCTCTGATCACTAACCAGCTATCAAAAGGACCTAAAACAGCACCGCAAGCATTTTGAAGATATTTCAATCGATCACCTACAACCTTATCTTTTGCTACAACGATACCGGCGATCAAATCACTATGTCCACCAAGATATTTGGTGGCGCTGTGTATCACAATATCAGCTCCCAGTGAAAGAGGTTGTTGTAAGGCGGGTGAAGCAAAAGTATTATCCACGCAAAGTAAACAGGCATTGGCTTTAGCAATTTGAGCAATAGCAGCAATATCTGATATTTTCAGTGTTGGATTGGTAGGAGTCTCTAACCAGATGAGTTTTGTTCTAGGTGTAATGGCATCCACTACTTTGGCAACATCTGAAGTATCAACATAATGTACTTTGATGCCAAACTGTTCATACACATTATTGAACAGGCGAAAGGCTCCACCATAGATATCGTCCACAGCTACAATTTCATCACCTGTTTTCAGTAATTTGATCACTGTATCGATTGCAGCCAATCCACTGGCAAATGCCAATCCGGTTTGCCCATTTTCAAGTTTAGCGATCAAGGATTCCAAAGTAGCGCGTGTTGGGTTACCACTTCTTGCATAATCATATCCTTTGTTGACGCCAGGTGCATCCTGTACAAAAGTGGAAGTCTGATAAATCGGTACAGAAATAGCGCCGGTTAGCGGGTCAACAGGAATGCTGTGAATCAGTTGTGTTGCGTTGCTCATGTTAAACAGTTTTGTTCCTCATGGATGAGGGTAAATAATGTTGTTAATTGTGTCTTTGTGCAACTGATCGAGAAGGAGTGGACTTAACAGCGGAGCATAAAAAAAGCTCATCTGTTAAGTCAGATGAGCTTGAAATATGTAGAACGGCGAACCGATTCAAATCAAACTATACTCTGACTTATCTTCTCCCGTTTTAAACGAGATCGGATTTGGCACCTTCATATCAGCGAGTGTTGATATGGGTTGCCAAGGCTTCATCGGGCCAATTCCCTCTGCCTTTCTTGATAAGTTGTTGTGTAAAGAACTGATGCAAATGTATGAGTAGCCAAGTCAAATTACCAAATTCTCTTTCAAAAAAAATGATTAATTCGCTGTAACCTTTTACAGTAAAGGGTTTTAATTTCTACTTTTTTTCCTAACAGCTGTTCGGTTTCAACTTTATGGCTGATCAGATGTTCTTATCTTTACACATTACCATGGCAAAAAAGATCAGTAAGGAAGCAGCAAATCATCCGATTCAACATCAGGAAGAAACCATCTCCGTTTTTGGTGCACGTGAGCACAACCTGAAGAACATTGATATCACGATTCCCAAAAATAAGTTGGTAGTATTTACAGGTGTAAGCGGCAGCGGTAAGTCATCACTGGCATTTGATACCATCTATAATGAGGGCCAGCGCAGATACATGGAAAGTTTTAGTGCTTATGCACGACAATTCATGGGCGATATGGAAAGACCCGATGTTGACAAGATTACGGGGTTGTCTCCTGTCATATCAATCGAACAGAAAACAACGAATAAAAACCCCAGATCAACAGTAGGAACAGTAACTGAAGTGTACGACTTTCTACGACTCTTATTTGCAAGAATAGGAGAAGCATACAGCTACAATACCGGTAAGAAAATGGTGAAATTCAGCGAGGAAGAAATCGTTGAAAATATCTTTCAGAAATACAAGCAAAAAAAGATCACTTTACTTGCACCATTGATTCGTGGACGAAAAGGGCACTATCGTGAGCTGTTTGAAGATATCCGTAAGAAAGGATTTTTAAAAGTTCGTGTGGATGGTGAGGTAATTGACCTTACCACCAAGTTACAAGTAGATCGTTACAAGATCCATGATATTGAAGTCGTCATTGATCGATTACAAGTAACACCTGATATGAAAGTCAGGTTAAGCCAAAGTGTACAGCAAACTTTACGAATGGGTAAGGATCTGATGTTCTTGTTGGTGAATGATACACAAAAGACAGTCCAATACTCAAAGCAACTGATGTGTGAAGATACGGGCATCAGCTATGAAGAACCTTCTCCCAACGCTTTCTCTTTTAACTCTCCGTATGGAGCTTGCCCGATTTGTAAGGGATTGGGGAATGTATATTCGGTAAGTATGGAAGCTATATTGCCTGATCGCTCTCTCTCGGTAAAAGAAGGTGGTATCGCTCCTTTAGGTGAACAAAGAGATGCTTATATGTTTCGGAATGTAGAAACATTGGCTAAAAAAAATAAGATCAGTTTAGATAAGCCGATCAAAGATCTTCCTGAAAAGTCGCTGAATATTTTATTGTATGGTAATCCCGATGGAATTACTGAAGAGATCATCGATATGGATGAAGTATCTACCGGAATGCCGTACGATGGCGAATTTGAAGGTATCATACCTATGTTGAAACGATGGTTCACAGGTACTAGTAGCAGTGAAACCTTACGTGAATGGGTTGAACAATTCATGGAATTAAAAACCTGTACGGAATGTAATGGAGCCAGATTGAAGAAAGAGAGTCTTTGGTTTAAAGTAGATGAGAAGAATATCGCAGAGCTAAGTCATCTCAATCTAGATAAACTCTATCGATGGTTCACAGATATTGAAAAGCGACTGGATGCAAAACAAAACGTCATCGCAAAAGATATTCTGAAAGAGATCAGAGAGCGACTTCAGTTTTTGCTGGATGTTGGATTAACATACCTATCGCTTAATCGTCCCTCCAGAAGTCTTAGTGGTGGCGAGTCTCAGCGTATTCGCCTGGCTACTCAAATCGGATCACAGTTACAGGGTATCACCTATATATTAGATGAGCCTTCAATTGGATTACATCAAAGAGATAATCATCAACTGATCAAAGCCCTTCAAAACTTAAGAGACATCGGAAATACAGTGTTAGTGGTTGAACATGATAAAGACATCATGTTAGCTGCCGATCATCTGGTAGATATTGGTCCACGTGCTGGTAGTTATGGTGGACAAATTGTAGCGGCGGGCACTCCTGATGAAGTATTAAATAGTTCTTCTGAAACCGCTTTATACTTAAACGGTAAAAAAAGTATTGAGGTACCCGCAGAAAGAAGAGCCGGTAATGGAAAAGTATTGGAATTAAAAGGTGCAGCCGGTAATAATCTGAAACAGGTCAGTGTCAAATTTCCTTTAGGAAAATTGATTGTAGTAAGTGGCGTGAGTGGAAGTGGTAAGTCAACACTGATCAATGAGACACTATATCCATTATTATCTAAACATTGTTATAATAGCAGGGTAACTCCGATGGAGTTCAAAAGTATCAAAGGACTAGAGCATATTGATAAGGTAATTGAAATCGATCAATCGCCTATTGGAAGAACGCCCAGAAGTAATCCTGCTACTTATTGCGGATTCTTTACAGAGATCAGAACATTGTTTGCTTCTGTTCCGGAAGCAAAGATCAGAGGGTATAATGCAGGTCGTTTTTCTTTCAATGTTAAAGGTGGTCGTTGTGATATGTGTGAAGGTGGTGGTATGCGTGTAATTGAAATGAATTTTTTACCGGATGTTTATGTGCATTGTGAAAAATGTAATGGTAAAAGATATAACAGGGAGACATTAGAGATTCGTTACAAAGGAAAATCGATCAGTGATGTATTGAATATGACTGTCGATGAAGCTTGCGATTTTTTTCAGCCTGTTCACTATCTATTCAGAAAAATTAAAGTATTACAGGATGTAGGATTGGGTTACATCACACTCGGACAGTCAGCAGTTACATTGAGTGGTGGAGAAGCACAGCGAGTAAAACTTGCTACAGAGCTGGGGAAAAAAGATACCGGTAAAACATTTTATATTCTTGATGAACCTACTACCGGACTGCATTTTCAAGATATCAGACATTTGCTGGACGTATTGAATAAATTGGTAGACAGAGGTAATACAGTATTGGTCATTGAACACAATTTGGATGTAATAAAAGTAGCAGATCATATCATTGATCTTGGTCCTGAAGGAGGAGACGGCGGAGGATTGATTTTATTTGAAGGTACTCCTGAGGAAATGATCACAAACAAACAAAGCCATACAGCAAGGTTTGTAAAAGAAGAATTAAAAAGATAAGCTACAGGACTCAAGTACCAAGACACAAGTAAAAAAATAATCCTTGTATCCTTTTATTCTTGTCTTCTTCCTTGTCTCTTGTTACTTGAGTCTTGAACCTTCCCTTATCATTTCAATATGAGGAATATTATCTTCCAAATACATGTCACTTACTTGTACAAATCCCAGCGACTCATAAAATTTTTGTAAGTATAACTGCGCTCCAATTCTGATCGGCTGATCTCCAAAAAGTTCATGGCATGTTTTGATAGCTGTTTCCATTAATTCTTTACCTGCTCCGGTACCTCTATAGGCAGGTGAGCTTACAACTCTTCCGATGGATACTTCCGTGAAAGCTAATCCTGCAGGTAGCAACCTGCTATAAGCAACTAATTTTGTTCCATCCCAACCCATCAAATGCCATGCAGAGAGATCTTTTCCATCAGCATCCAGGTAGACACAGTTCTGTTCTACTACAAAAACTTCACTTCTCAAATGCATGATCGCATATAATTCATGGGGTGTAAGTGCATCAAAGGGTTTAAAATACCAGTTATAGCGGCTCATGTATGTGATTTAATGATGATGGAGGGCAAAAATAGTGGTAGTCCCACATTTATTTCACAACTTTGACGCATCACAGGAAAAATTATCCTGTATTTCTAAAAGTTTATGAAAAAAAGAATAGCCATTATCGGCGCCGGACCTGCTGGACTCACTGCAGCTTATTTATTGGCAAAAGACGGACAAGAAGTAACCGTATTTGAAAAAGATCCGCAATATGTGGGTGGTATTTCAAGAACAGAGTCATACAAAGGGTATCATTTTGATATTGGAGGACATCGTTTCTTTTCTAAGTCAAAGGAAGTGGAAGATTTCTGGACTGAGATACTGGGTGATGAAATGTTAGAAAGACCAAGAAGTTCAAGGATTTATTATAACCATAAATTTTTCTCTTATCCCTTGGTGGCTTTTGAAGCGCTCAATAAGCTAGGTATCATTGAAAGTGGATTATGTGTACTGAGTTACTTAAAAGCAAAAGCTTTTCCTATTAAAAATCCAACCAACTTTGAAGATTGGGTAACGAATCAGTTTGGTAAACGACTATTCAATATCTTCTTTAAAACATACACAGAGAAAGTATGGGGTATACCTTGTAAAGAGATCAGTGCAGATTGGGCTGCTCAGCGTATCAAAGGACTTTCATTGAGTAGTGCGATCTGGAACGCATTGTTCAAACCATCAAAAAAAGCCGGAGATAAGGATAAGGTGATCAAAACATTGATCGATTCATTTCGTTATCCGAAGCAAGGGCCGGGTATGATGTGGGAAGTGTGCGCAGAGAAAGCAAAAGCCAATGGAATGATATTGGAAATGAATTGTGGTGTTCAACAGATTGAATTTTCAAATCAAAAATGGACTGTACATACTTCTTCCAAAGGAGTAATAGGTGATTTTGATTTTGTACTCTCTTCAGCACCGATGCGAGAACTCATTGCCAGTGTACAACCTGCTTTTCCTAAACCGGTATTGGAAGCAGGAGCTGCTTTGTCGTATCGTGATTTTCTAACTGTGGTATTGATCTGTAAAGATGAAGATGCTTTCAGTGATAACTGGATCTATATTCATGACCCCAGTGTGAAAGTAGGTCGTGTACAAAACTTCAAGTCATGGAGCCCTTACATGGTTCCCGATCCTTCGATGTCTTGTTATGGATTGGAGTATTTTTGTTTTGAAGGTGACGGACTTTGGACCAGTAGCGATGAGGATTTGATCAACCTGGGAAAGAAAGAAATCGAAAAGATAGGTTTGACAAAAGGAACTGCTGTTGTAGATGGTTATGTTGTACGTCAGCCGAAAGCGTATCCTGTGTATGATCAAGATTATAAAGAGAGAGTGGCATTGGTTCGTGAGGGTATCAAAGCATATCCGGGTTTGTATTTAGTGGGTAGAAATGGGATGCACAAATACAATAACCAGGATCATAGCATGATGACTGCCATGCTGGCTGCAAAAAATATCATAGCAGGTAATGACTTATTTGATGTTTGGGAAGTGAATGAAGATGCAGAGTACCATGAAGGTGGAAATCGTGGTGCAGAAGATAAAGTAGCTGGTAGGATGATCCCGTCTAAGGTTAGATCATAAGTAAAATTTTTAAGCCGCAGATTCGCAGATTAGTTGAATAATCTGCGAATCTGCGGTTTTTTTTATAGTATTCTAAAGTTATCTTCCAGGTACAGGAACAACCGGTAAGCTTTCATTTCCTGATTCATTCACAGATTGTACTGCAAAGAAATAATTGTCTTTTGAGTAAGGAAGTTGATAGCTGTTATCAGTCGTGAATATTTTTTTCTGCCAAACAGCACTTGTAGTTTCACGCATCAGAATATAATAACCCTTTACTTTCCCCGTCTTTGGTGCTGCCCAAGTCAATAAGCTATAGTTGGTCAATCGTCTGGTTTCAATCTTTACATCCTCTGGCATAGCAGGTGCTTTAGCGAGATTCGCCAGATTACTGAGGTTCATGGCCGTATTTTTTCTGAGGTATTCAAAATCCATGAATTCCGGTAAGTCTCCATATTGTATGCCATTTTCAAGACGTACGTTCTGATGTTGGTGATAATAATTTTCATTCATCTCTGTAAAACGAACAGCAGCATATCCTTGCTCTACAAAAGAAGTATGATCACCACCACGAAGGAATCGATCGTTTCGGTAGATCATCACTACTTCCAAATTATCTACATAACGTTCACCCACTTCTTTCACATAGCGAGCTAATTGTCTGGCTTTACCATCATTCTCTAATCCAAGTTGACGGATATTTCTAGCAGCTTTTTCTGTTTCATAAGCAGGTAATCCTTCACTAAAAACACGGATACGGGTATTGTCAATGATATTGGTTTCACTGGTGTTATTACTGCCCATGATATCATTGTTTAATACTGCTTCAATATTCCATCCTTGATTTTTTGCTTTAGTAGCCATGAATTTAGCCCCTAATAATCCTTGCTCTTCACCACTTACTGTGACAAAGATGATGGTAGCAGGAAAACCTTTTTGTGTCATGATACGAGCACACTCTATGACTGCAGCACAGCCACTGGCATCATCATTGGCGCCGGGTGCATCGCCAATACTGTCTCTCACATTTGTGCGCATATTATCCAAATGACCACTGATCACGAATATTCTTTTATCTGCAGTATCTGTACCTTTTAAGATACCCATCACATTACCCAATACCACCGGACGCTCTACGCGGCTTCCTGCAACAGGTTGAAGCGTAGTGGTATCAATGAATGCAGAGAAACGCCCACTCGACTTTTTAGCAAATTCATTGAATTTTTGCAGTACCCAGTTACGCGCTGCTCCAATTCCACGGTTAGGATCAGTTTGTGTGCTCAAAGTATTTCTGGTACCATAGCTCACCATTTTGTAGATGTATGATTTGAGTGAATCCGCATTCACTTCTTTCACCATTTTTTCAATTTCAGGATCTCGCTGAATTAATGTTTGCGCGGAAGAATAAAGCCCGCAACATGTTAGGACTAGAATAAACAATAATCGATTTGTGATTTTCATAATATTAGCATTGGGTCTTAAAGCTACACATAACAGTATTTCTCGGAGAGAGTTCCATTGATAAGTCGGTAAAAGCCAATCGGAGAGGGGTGAATTGCTTAATAATTGTATTTATCCTTCCATCGGTCTTTCAAAAACTTCCTGAGTTCCTGCTCACGGGCATTATTACCAGGTTCATAGAATTTAGTTCCTGCAATTTTTTCGGGTAGATATTCTTGTGGGATAAAGTTTCCTTCGCCCATGTGTGAATATTGATAGCCTTTACCATAATCCATGTTTTTCATCATTTGCGTAGGTGCATTTCTGATATGCATAGGAACAGGCAGGTCACCATATTTATTCACGGCAGATAAAGCTTCATTGATAGCCACATAGGATGCATTACTTTTCGCAGAAGATGCGAGATAGGTAGCGCACTGCGATAAGATGATACGACTTTCAGGATAACCGATCTTATTTACTGCATCAAAAGTGGTATTCGCAAGGAGTAAAGCATTTGGATTTGCATTGCCAATATCCTCACTGGCAAAAATGACCATCCTACGTGCAATAAATTTTACATCTTCACCACCTTCGATCATTCTGGCTAACCAATATACAGCTCCATTCGGGTCGCTACCACGCATACTTTTGATAAAGGCTGAAATGATATCGTAATGTTGTTCTCCTTGTTTATCGTATAGTGCTACTTTCTTTTGTGCTATTTGCATTACCAATGCATCCGTAATGACAATGTCTTTTTGTTGATGCTTACCGGCTTCAGTGATGATCACTAATTCAAATAGATTCAATAGCTTTCTTGCATCCCCACCTGATATATTGATCAAGGCAGTAGTTTCTTTGATTGTAACCGAAAAATTGTGAAGGAGTTCGTCTTTTTGTAATGTATGTTCTAATAAGCGAATCAGGTCTTCATCTTGAAGTGATTTCAATACATATACCTGACATCTGCTCAACAAGGCGCTGTTCACTTCAAAAGATGGGTTTTCGGTTGTAGCCCCAATTAAGGTGATGATGCCTTTTTCAACGGCACCTAACAATGCATCTTGCTGTCCTTTATTAAAGCGATGGATCTCATCAATGAATAAAACAGCGCCGGGTTTATGTTTTGCTTCTTCAATGACTTCTCTTACATCCTTCACACCACTACTGATGGCACTTAATTGAAAGTAAGGAGCTTGTAAGCTATGTGCGATGATATTTGCTATCGTAGTTTTACCAACACCCGGTGGCCCCCATAGGAGCATAGAGGGGATTCGCTTGTTCTCGATAGCTGTTCTTAAAATACTTCCTTTACCCGTCAGGTGTTCTTGCCCAACAAGATCATCCAATGTTGTTGGACGCATTCTTTCTGCTAATGGTGTACTGCTATTCACACTTGTAAATTACAGAAAAGAAAAGATGTTTTACTGCTGTTGATCTTTGGTCGCTAGGATAGGGTAGATTGGCCGAAAAGATGTCCGAACTTTTTCAGCATTTTGAAACCTAAGATCACATGGACAAGGATCAAAATACTCACGACCAACATAAATCCGGCAACGCCATGCAAAATAGAAACGAAAAAGCCTGAATCTATTCCTTCAGGAAGATTAGGCTGTGATTCCATGGCTCTTTCAACAAAGTCTTGTAGTGCAACAGGGCCCAACATAAAAATGCCAATAGCATTTAAGAAGAAAAGTGCGCCCATGCCCAAACAAACAAATGCATTCACACGGATCCAATCACGAAGTGATGTTTTGCAAGGAGCATTTCTTTCTATACCGTTGGATAAGAACTTGAGACTGGAGAAAGTGTAAATGACCAAGCTTGCAAACATGAATAACATGAACCACATCGGTGGATTACCTAAGGCAGGTATTAAAATCAGAAAACCCATCAACCCAAAGAAACAGGCCACCGGAATAAGGATGTAAGTCAGTATTCGATAAATGGTTAGTTGTTTCATAGTATTAGATTGACTGACTATTTTGATTGATTGTAAGCCGCAGATTCGCAGATTTGTTACTTAAAATCTGCGAATCTGCGGCTAGATAAAATTTACTAATTTTTGAGGTCTAGTTTAATTTGTAGTTCATCAAACTGATGCGCATCAATGGTACTTGGTGCATCAAGCATGACATCTCTACCACTGTTGTTTTTAGGGAATGCAATGAAGTCACGAATACTTTCACTTCCACCGAGAATTGCACAAAGTCTGTCGAATCCAAATGCAATTCCTCCATGTGGTGGTGCGCCATATTCAAAAGCGCCTAACAAAAATCCAAACTTATGTTGCGCTTCTTCTTCACTCATACCTAAAGCAGCAAACATTTTTTCCTGCAGTTCACGCTGATAAATACGAATAGAGCCACCCCCGATCTCATTACCATTCAATACCATATCATAAGCGTTCGCTTTGATATTTGAATAGGGGTGTTCGAGATATTTATCGGCATTCTCAATCACAGGATTATTATTGATCATCACACTGATCTGATCAGGTTTTGGAGAAGTAAAAGGATGATGTCTGGCTACCCATCTGTTTCCTTCTTCATCATATTCAAACAATGGGAAGTCGAGCACCCATAAAAGTCTGAATTCATCTTCTTTTCTAAGAGCTAAACGTTTACCCATCTCTAATCTTAATTCACTGATGGCTTTACGTGTTCTTTCTTCTCTTCCTGCTAATATCAATACAAGATCGCCTGCTTTTGCACCTGCGGCATCAGCAATTGCTTTTAATTTGTCTTCGGTATAAAATTTATCTACACTGCTTTTGTAAGTACCATCTGCATTACACTTGATATATACCAATCCTTGCATGCCAATTTGTGGGCGCTTCACCCACTCAGTTAGTTCATCTGTTTGCTTACGTGTATATTCACTGCAATCAGGTGCTGCAATCGCTAATACAGTTTCTGCATTGTCAAATACACCGAAACCAGAGCCATTAATCAGTTCACCGCTTGCCATAATCTTACCACCTTTCAGAAAAGCAGATTTCAGATTGGCAATCTGCATCCCAAAACGAATATCGGGTTTATCGTTACCGTAGGTCCACATGGCATCTTCCCATGTCATACGTTCTACCTTATCAGTATAGTCAATGTTCTTAACTTCTTTGAAAATGCTTTTGATCATGCCTTCGAACATGGTGAGAATATCTTCCTGTTCTACAAAAGACATTTCACAGTCTATCTGCGTGAATTCGGGTTGACGATCAGCTCGTAAGTCTTCATCTCTAAAACACTTAACGATCTGATAGTAACGGTCATAACCGCTTACCATCAATAACTGTTTGAATGTTTGAGGTGACTGTGGTAATGCATAGAATTGTCCCGGATTCATTCTCGAGGGTACCACAAAATCACGCGCGCCTTCCGGGGTAGATTTGATCAGGAAGGGCGTTTCAATATCCATGAAATGATTCTCGTGCAGATAATTACGAGCAGCACGATTCACTGCATAGCGTAGTTCCAGATTTTTCTTTACTGCATTTCTACGAAGATCAAGGAAGCGATATTTCATGCGCAGATCATCACCGCCATCTGTATCATCCTGAATGGTGAAGGGAGGAACAACTGCTTTATTCAGTATTTTAAAGCTACTGATATTGATTTCAATATCTCCGGTAGGAATGTTAGGATTTTTATTGCTTCTTTCAGCAACAGTACCTGTGGCTTGTATCACAAATTCTCTTCCTAGTGGTTGAGTATCTAATTCAGCATTGAGCTCTTCACCAAAAAGCAATTGGGTAATGCCATAACGATCACGCAGATCTACGAAAGTGATTGCGCCAAATTTACGAACGGTTTGTACCCAGCCAGCCAGGGTCACTTCTTTGCCGGCATCACCGGTTCTTAACTCTCCACAAGTATGTGTACGGAACATAGAGATTTTTTTAGTAAGTCCATGGACCATGGTCTATGGACCATAGTCTTACAAGGCCGCAAATATACTCCAAAACCCCCAAGCCCCGAGTGGATTTAGCGATGGAAAACCTTTGTTTTTCTGCATCTTTGTGGAATGCAGGCAAGCCGAACACGAAAGGTGAACAGAATCTCTGTAGCCGTCTTCTTTTTTATGGCAGGTATTTGTTTCGCTAGTTGGGCGAGTCGGATACCCGATATCAAATTACAATTGGGTTTAAGCGATGCAGGATTAGGCGCTGTATTACTCGCTTTGCCTTGTGGGTTGATGCTGAGTCTACCTCTGTCCGGTTGGGCAGTCACTCGTTTTAGTAGTAAGACCATGGTGACGATTGCCTCAATAGGTTATCCTTTGACATTGATCTTAATTGGTTTGGTAACCGCTACCTGGCAATTGGCCGGAGTATTATTCGTATTTGGAGTTTTTGGGAATCTATACAATATCTCTGCTAACACACAAGCGGTAGGAGTTGAATCATTATACCAACGCTCCATCATGGCTACTTTTCATGGTATCTGGAGTCTGGCAGGGTTTTCAGGTGCTGCTGTTGGTACTTTTATGATCGCTCAAGGCATTGAGCCATTGCATCATTTCATAATCGTTTGTATTTGTTGTTTAGTAGTGGTGTTATTAGCACAAGGAAAGATATTGACAGAAGACGCTAAATCAACTGAAAAACCACCTCTCTTTGCCAAACCTGATGCTACCATCTTAAGGTTAGGATTGATCGCATTTGGTTGTTTGGTATGCGAAGGAACCATGTTTGATTGGAGCGGTGTTTACTTCCAAAAAGTGGTCAACGCACCACAAGAGTTGGTGACATTGGGCTATTCGGTATTCATGGGTACGATGGCAACAGGAAGATTTGTAGGTGACCGATTGGTAACGCGTTTTGGAATACAGCGCATGTTGCAAATGAGTGGTGTTGTGATCTGTTCCGGACTTTCAGTAGCGGTTATATTCCCCACACTGATACCTGCTACGATTGGATTTTTCTTGGTTGGATTTGGCGTTTCTTCAGTGGTTCCTTTGGTATACAGTGCTACCGGAAAGTCAAAAACAATGTCACCGGGAGTAGCATTGGCAGCTGTATCTACGATTGGATTTCTTGGATTTTTAATTGGTCCACCTTTGATTGGTTTTATAGCAGAACTAGCAGGCTTGCGTTGGTCATTCACCGTGATAGCAATGATTGGTTTATCAACTACCATAATGGCCACTTTCATGAAATGGGATCGTTAAATAAAATGTAAAAGCCTCTCTCTTTTTCTTCAAAGACATTTTCTGGTCAAAGAATTGAATGTTGTTCTGTGAATCATCATTCTTAACCCTGAAAATGATAGGAAATGAAAAGTCTTTTACTTTATTCTACGCTTATACTTCTACTTTCTTCTTGTTCAAAAATGGTCATTGTTCCGGAGCAAAGATCTATCGAAGGCTCATGGGTATTAGCAGAAGCATCACGGAGTAATGGGTTTGGTTGGCAATATTTTCGATCCGGCTTGGAAGACGGTGTATTTGATTTTTACCGAAATGGAGATGCTGAGTATGATGACGGTTTTAGCCTGATGCGAGGAAGCTGGCGTATCAGAACAGTTGCAGGTGGTTACTACGATCAATATGGGAATTATTACGATCGCTTACATGATAATTGGGAAGTGAATGTCTATGATACTTATAACCGTACATCTATTGATATGTATTTTGATGAGATCGTAGTATACAATAATCGCATCGTAGCTACACATTATGATGGCTACTATATTCAACGATATATTTTCCGAAGAGTATAATCTGTGAATCTGTGGCCTATTTAGCCACAGATTCATAGATTTAAGGTGGAATTGTTTTCATGTGATTCTCCGTTTATTTACGGACTGATTTAAGTGTGTTAACAATAGTCGCTCTTTTAGCGGCTGTTTGTTGTCTTTTTTGATGTTTGGGGTTGCCAAGGCAGAGGAATAACAGGGCGCTACCGGCAATCACCACTACTAATGGTTTCATTTTTTATAAGCATAGAATGGTTAGGAAAAGGTATAGGTCGACCCTTACCGTCACTGACGGCACCATTGGGAACTTGAAATGAAGGATACATCAGCACAGCTGCAGCTATGCATCTTGGTTCCTGCATTCAGGTTTTTGTCCGGAAATGGTGAACGGGAAGATTTAGTTACGATGAACTTCTGGTGGCTTCACGCGCTGGCGGAAACGGGCAAACAGAAATTCGGTGTGGTGGTTCATATTACATGGGAGCGAGGCTCCATTTACTTTGAAGACATAAAGGTATATGGGGGGGAAATATCCATGTATAAAAACAGGGATAAACGGGACTTGCGCTTTCACGAACGGTAAAGTACCTGTGATGAACGGTAAAATGAGTGCGTTGACGGCAATATAACTGGATTGGCGGTTCTTGGTACGGATGAGTGGTAGGTCGGAAAAGAATTATTCAACTGATACAAAAATCCTAAAATAACAGGAATGATACGTTAATCAAGTAATTTCATTGTGATGTTTAATGGTCGGATATATATCGCACTTTATCTTTTGCTATTGTGTTCAGCATGTGGAGGCAAACGTGGTGACTTCACTGTTACAGATGTATCCCGTGATACAATTTTTCATATCAAAACAAACGGAGATAACAATACAAGTTTGAATTTGAGGATCATAGGTGAGCTTGATGATACTTGTACCATCAATACATGGATCCAACTTTCAGGCAAGCAGATAGATACAACGATCTATCATGATTTTTATAATGAAAATTTTGATGTACACTACAAAGCTTACAAAGCTTCCAAAGGAAATCTTAAGATCGAATATTATGTTCCTTAAAATGGAAATAATCGCTTCTCTAATTTTTTAAAAAGACCTTTGTTTAGTAAGCTTCTTTGTGTCGCGGCTTCCAAATCAAATAGTAAAATGAAAGAATAAGAATGCCGGTAACAAAAGGTATTAATGCCAAGTCTTTGTAGGTATAATGATCAAAAAGAATTTTCTCATCAATCCCCACAAATTCTGTGATCATCCAATATGAGTTAGCACTGATCCAAACTGCAATAGCTAGGTTATGACATAATTCTGAAACAATATGTCTGGTTCTCCAACTGATTACGATGGCGATGATGAGTGTTGGAAAGATCATTGTGATGCCTAGAATCGAAAAACCTAGGCACCAGGCAACATCTTTAAACAACCAGAATACGATATGCAAATTTTCCATTTTGCGATAACGCAAAGGAATGATATAGTCTTGTTTGCTCCCGCCAGGTTCAGCCATGGGTTTTGGTATTGATGGTAATAATGGCTGCAATATTAATTTTTTGTAAGCAATTAGCGGCTTAAAATGCGGCTAAATCTTGCCACGTTTGCCGCAGGTGTGATTTCTTTCCCATGTACAAGAAACTGTGCAAACTCATCTGCGAAATAGGGGGCCAAAGAACAACCTTTAGTGCCCATTCCATTGAACAGTCCCACAGACTTATGTACGGGATGCAGTCCTACAAAAGGTCTTCTTTCCATATTAGCCGGACGTTCAGATGCAACATGATCTACGATTCGGTAAGATAGTTTTAGCCAATGCTTTAATTGTTCTTCTGTTTTAGTCCGGAAAATTTCTGATGGATTCAGATCGGTAAAATCCCATTCATAGGTGGAACCAATCCACCATAAACCATCTTGCCATGGAACCAGATTGATACCTTGTTTGTAAATGTTGGTAGCAGGTAATCCTTCGATGGCTGCAATGATGGCCTGACCTTTATTGGGTGCGTAGGGTAATAGATGGAAGTAAGGATTTTGGAAACCTGCAGCTCCTTCACAACAAATGATCGTACTTGCTTTGATATGTTGATATTGTACCTCTGATTCTTTGACAGTACAATCCTTCCAATCAAATCTTTGCTCTAGTAATATGTTTCTTTCTTGTAATTGTTTTCTCCACTCGCTCAATAAACGATTTAGATCAATCAACCAGCAAGGATTGATCTCTCCAACGCCAAAATCAAATTGAAAAAATGATCTTAGTTCTTCAACTTGATCAGGTATGCGCAGGTATTCTTTTTCTTCCGGTAATCTTTCTTTGAAAGCCAACATCATTTGCGGAGTCGGATGAAAGTCGAGGATATTGGTTTGTCGTATCAATGAAACATTCAAATCTTTTTCCAATTCACGATACACTTCCACCGCAAATGACATAATCTTTTCAATTTCCCAAGTTCTCACAATTCTTCTCCCTGTCACCGGATTGATCACTCCACTTGCTACTTTTGATGCAGTGTATGGATGTGACTCATCAATCACAACAACAGTCTTGCCCAGCTTCAATAAACGATGACTCAGCATCGTGCCACAAATACCTTGTCCAACAATGAGATAATCAACAACCATAAGTTCGATAAAATGTGCTGCAAAGTTCATTAAATACAGCCATTCTTTTGCATAGAATGTTTTTTATCATGGATCCCAACCGTCGATACAAAAAGGAGATAGATCAGGCATCGATTTCAATTCAATGCGTGTCATCATTCAAAACTGATACAATGAGCAAAGCTTGGATGGGTTTATTATTGGTATTGATTTGTTCTCAGTCCTTAACCGCACAATCAAAAAAATGGAAGCTGACCCTATTCCCTGAAGCCGGACTGGTAAGTTTTGATGGTAAAAGTGGAAGTGGTTGGGGGCTTTATGCCAAAGCATCTTTTGTTACAAGTTCAACGGGCGCTCTTACACTTACAACAGGGATAGGTAGAGCTCGTTTAAAAAAACTGATTGGATCTTCTGAAGACTACTCGATTCGTTCTATTCCGGTACTGATTGGTTATGAGCATAACATCGGAAAGTTTACTGTGGAGCCACAATTGGGATTGGGAGAGTTAGGTGGTAAGTATACACTGTCAGGTGTTGTGGCTCGTCCATCAGTGGCCTGCTTATTTTCAGCAGTTGGAGTAAGGTATCGATTGAAAGATATTTCTCTTGGCATCAGGGCTCAATACCAAAAATCCATTGAGGGTAAGGAAGCAGGAGTATGGTATCGTTCCAGATTGGGCTTCTATACTTTTCAGGTAGGTATTCCTTTGGTGAAGTGATCTTTGATTTTTTGATCTTTGATTTCTTGATTTATTTTTCTGCAAGAAATCAAAGATCAAAAGTCAAATTTATTCTTCTACTCGTAATATCATCCCTCCCGAGTTAGCCGTGAACTCCGGTGCGTACATACATTGAATACTAGCATTACCCGTTGAGAATACGCCTGTATGTGTGATGTAAACCGGATAATCAAATACATAGGTTCCTTTATTCATTTGACCAATAAAGAAATTAGTGCTAGCATCTTTTGTGCTTTCGTAATATCCAAGTCGGTCCTGCCATTTGAATCCACTCAATACATTCACCGGCTCCATGGTTGACGATCTTGTATCTTTTAGGTGGAGATACTCCATAGCGCGGTCAGTTTTGATGATCATTCTTACGATCACTTTATCTCCCGGTTTCACCACATCATTTTCTTTCAATGCTTCCAATATTTTACCGGAGTTGCTATTTTTTTCGATGAATAATTCTTTGGTGATAGATAAAGGTGTTGCAGATGGAGTGATCTTATTCATGTCTTCAAAATATTGCCAATGTACTGCGCCCCATGAAATAGATTCCTTTGATGCATTTCCTTTTGTTTGTACAGTGACTTGAATATTACCCATCTCCGGGCTTACCAATCTTCCTTCCACACGTTGCTGAAAATAACCGGTACCTGCTTCTTTTGTATTGTTTTGATTATTATAAACTTTAGCACCTAATTGGATGGTGATATTTTTATCGGTATGTAACAGGTCTGTACCTGTCATGATCAATGAGTATGCCGCATCTGCTGTTGCGATCGTAGTATTCCAATGATTGGTTTGTTTATTCAACAAGAGCCAGTTTCTTGCATAATCAATATTTTTTTGTCCACCCACAAAATTTTGATCTTTCAAAATCTCTTGTAGGAATTGTATTACTGTACTTTGATGTTCTACTTGAGAAGTAAACCAAGAATAACCTGAACGATCTTTCCAGTAGATGGTTGCTTTAGCTTTGTCTTCTACTGCATTTTCGAGAATGGGACTAAGGATATTTACATTGACAAACCTCTTCTCATTATTTCTGAAATAGATCAATCCTAATAAAGCCTTGTTGTAAATACTTTGTTTTTGAATATTGTTCTTGCCAAGTTCATAGTAATAGCTGTAAGCATCATTGGCACCTGTTTGCTGAATATCTCTAAAGAAACTTCTCATGTATAAATATTGAAGTTCAAAACCTGATAGCATGGGCTTTATAGAATCGAGCTTAGCTGCTTTTGTGGCACGATAATCTCTTGTGATGGTGGCATCAAGAAATTTGATAGCGTTATCAATAACAGACTTTAATCTAATGGCAACATCCGGTGTTATAGCTCCTAATCTTTTGAGTTTGCCAATACCTGTCATGATATAATTGGTCATGTAGCGATCTGAATATCCACCTTTGAACCAACTGAAACTGCCGTCCGGTAATTGCATTTCCTGTAATTTGTTGATCAGCTGTTCCGATTGTTGATTCAAACGAAAGACATCGAGTAGCAATGCCAGGTTCTTATTTTTTTGTTCCTGTGATTCTGCTTCAAAAACCCAAGGTGTTTCTTCCAATATGATCTGTTTTAAGGATTGATTCAATTGGAGTTTACTTTTCATCGAAACAGTATCTTTTTGCCAAGCGTCAAATACCTTCTTGATCTTAGGATCTTTATTGATAATGTAATGCGCCAGTGTATTGGCATAAAATCTATTAAAAGTTTGTTCCACACATTCATAAGGATATTCCATCAGATAAGGAAGTGAACGTATAGCTTCCCAAATGGGGTTGGCGGTATAACTCATAGTTAATGCCTCATGGGTCAGACTTGGACTATTGGCATTGATCAGTTTATCAAAACGGAATGTTTGTGTAGTATCTTTTATAATCATGATCGGTAAACTCTCATTCACCAATTGTCTGTTGGTGAGTACCGGAAGTGTATTTTCTTCACCATCACTATAATTACCTGCCTTGGCTACCAATCTCCATGTCAGTGCACGATTGAAACTGAATGGGATTTGAATCGGGAATTTTACGATGGAGCTTTGTTTAGCAGGTACTGTGAAATATTGTACCGGAAAAACATTCTGGAACCAGCCATCTACAGAAGATCCTGCATTTGCATCTATCAGTTCCAGCATGATTTGTCCGGAAAGTTCTTGATCACTTAGATTGGAAACTTTAGCACTGAATTCCATTTTATCACCTTCACGCATAAACCTTGGAGCATTGGCTTGAACCATTAAGGTTTTTTGTGTAATGATATTTGTGGAAGCGCTACCCAATGCCAGATTTTTTGTGTGTGCCAAAGTCATCCATTTCCATTGAGTAAGTGCATCGGGCATGGTAAAACTGAAACTGTAATTGCCGGCGCTATCAGCTAATAAATGAGGATAAAAGAAAGCGGTTTCATTGAAATTTTTGCGAATAGTAACAGGGGCAGGTTGTTTATTTTTTGTAGTAATGATAACTGCACCTTTTTCTGCACGCTGACCAAAACGTTTTTTTGCTTCTGAAGGTTCCAAGTTTTCTATCGAAAGGATATCTGCTGGATCAATTTTTGATACATCTGAACCAATGACTCCGTCAATAACAATTTGAGTGCCGGATACAATATTTGAGGATGCAATTCCCCTGATTCTGATAGGGCTTTTTTCTTGAACGAAATCTCTTTTCGCTTCTGAAACTTCATCAAGGGTATTTAATCCTGATAAGTTGGTGATGCTGACTCCTCCTGCAACACCGGCTACAGTATATTGGGCCGTTAGAGACCTCTTTCGCTGAGTTTGATAAGCTGTGACAGATACATTCTCCAATTCTTGCGCTAAACGTGTTTTTAGTTTAATGGAAAGAAGTGTTGTTGGATGTTTAATCCAAGATCTGATATTCTGCTCCATTAACTCATTCGCATTCATGGCGATTCTATCTTGTGTTTCTTCTTCAAATGCAAAGTAGTTTTCGTTGAAATATTTCTCAACGGATCCTAGCGTCATGAAGTTATTTCCGGCATTAAATTGATTTCTCCATCTGTTAGTTGGCCAAACTAAAGGCTGGGTCCACTGATGCTGTTTAAATTGGTCCAAAGAGGCATCATACATGCCTGTTAGTAATTCTGCATCTGTCTTTTCACCACTTTTGCTTTTCACTGTAACAGTCCATTTTTCTTGACTCCCAGGTTCTGTTTTATCACGATAAGAACTGTAGCGGATATCTAATTGCTTATTGGTCCAAGGCACATTAATAGAGTACTCATGTGTATACATTCTGTTATGTATCACATAAGCTTCGGTGATCATCATGCCACCACGATCTTCTTCCGTAGGACTGAATACAATATTTGTAAATCCCTTTTTTCTGTATTGGTAATCGATCACTGCTTTTTTAAAAATCCGCTCTGTTTTACGGATCACGAATAGTTCATTAGCAGACATCGCATGAATAAACAATGCAGTATCTCCAGGTTCAACGGTTTGTTTTTTAGCAAGTATGAACTGGTAATCGGGGGAAGCCATTTTTTTGGCGAGTGAATTCATCACCTTGAAATAAACAACCGTATTGACTTGATGACCATTTTTGTCTTTAGTGGATGCTTCTATTTCATAATGTCCTGGTTGTAAAGGACTTTTGAGTATGAAACTACCGGTATTTTTTGTATTGATCTCCGCCTGTTGAATTAATGATCCTTTCAACCACGTTGCAGGATTTGATTCATTATCATATTCATCAAAGGGAAATTGAGCAATAAAATCTTTTTCACTCAATAGAAATTGATCGGGCCTTTCCCAAAGTCTTTTTTTGATGAGTCTTTCTGGATGTTGAAGCGCTGTTATTTTTACTTGTACCAATGCATCTTCTTTCTGATCACTTAGATTGGTAGTTTGAACAGGAATCTCTTTCAAGTGTATAGCGTCTGCTATTTCCGGTACGATTAAAGAAATTTGTAACGATGTTAAACCGGTTGTAATGGATGTATTGGCAGTTCTTGTTTCCCCATTAATATCTGTAACAGAGGCGCTGATGGTAAAGTCAAATAAAGGATTTCCCTCTTTTTTGATCTCTATATCTTCCGCACTTGCTTTAAAAGTGATTTTAAAATTACCGGAAGCATCACTTGTGAGTTCTCCATGACTAATTTCTCTTTTTTCAGTCGAAAAAATTGGACCGCGCCAATACCAAGGATAGCGATAACGACTATCACGAGTAACTGAGTACACAACTTTAGCGCCATCAATCGTATTTCCGGAAAATGCTTTAGCATTACCGGTAATAGTGATGCTATCATTTAATTGATATGCTGTTTTAGGTTTTTCAAGTGAAACTGAAAAAGTAGGTCGCTTATACTCTTCAACGGAGAAGGAAACAGATGATTTTGAATTTTTTTGTTCTGCGAATATGGAAAAGTTACCTGTCAATACTTGTGCAGGCAAAGTAAAGCTGCCACTAAAAGAACCATAGCTATTCATTTGATAGCGAGCGGAATCAATTTTTTTTCCATTTACATTTTGTAAGAAAACCCAAATCGAATCTTTGCTCAGATGAATCTTGCTTTGTTTTGTTACATTATCCGTCGATATCCCTATTGCTTTAAAAAATATAGATTGTCCGGGTCTGTATATAGACCGGTCAGTAAAAAATAAGAGTCTCTTTCTGGTTTCCGATACATCAGGGTTGGCAATAGGGTCATAATAATATTCATATTCGCCTGTTTGAGAAGCCAATCTGTCATTTTTGGTCTCAAAAATATATTTATAAGTACCACTTGGGTCTTTCTCGATAAAATTCAAATAACCATTTTGATCAGTCTGCTTTTTCGCAAATACTTGATATTGGTATTTTTTTAGTTCCCGATTATAAGTGTTATGCAAGACACTCACAGAAACATTTGACAAAGGTTTTCCTGTTTCGCGATGGACAACAAAAATGTCATTCCTGTTTTTAATGTAACTGATATTTGAAACCGTAAAACGCTGATAACTAAGCTTACTTAAACTATCATTGAATATTGGGCTGTTTGAGCAAAGTAACTCATACTCTCCAAAAGGTAATTCTGGTAATATAATTTCAACAGCATGCATTTGGTGATCATCTGTTCTTGGTAGAACCTGTTTTAATGTTCTATAAGGAGTGACAGCCACAATTTTTTTCCAGAATATATTTTGCCATGTTTCCGGCTCTTCCCAATTGTTTTGTTGTTGCAGAATACGTATGTATAGTGTGTCGATATTTTTATAAGAGATTTGTGCCCTGAACTTTTTATCGATTAAGTTTACTTGTTCTGTCTTTGTATTCCATTGCTGTTGTTTTATTTCCCTCAATAGCTGTTTCATTTTTTGAACAGCGATTAATGAGTCATTGAACATCTTCAATGCATTATCAATGATTGTTTTTGCTTTAACTAGTGCGAATCTATGTGTGGTGTCTTTAAAAGGAGCATAAGTGTGTCCCCTTGTATTTTCTACAGATGCGATTGCAAGCCAGTAGCCGGCAGTAGCCTGTTCAGTGGGATACTTAGTAGTAATGGTTATTAGTGCATTTTCATAGAGTTGTTCTTTGTTCGAAAATTTACCTTCTTGATACACCCATTCAATTCTTTCCAGATTTGTTTCTAATAGAAATGTTGGGTCTTTATCTGTTAGATGTTTTTTGAGTAGTTGCTGATATAACAGAAGTGTGATTGATTGGTGTGCATTTGTATCTGTAACCGGAAGCTGTAATTGAACAAATTCATTCAGATCACTTAATGCTTTCGGGTTTTGAATACTGAAATAGTCGATTGTTTTGCTAACAAAGAAATCCCCCGATTTATAAAATGCAATTGCTTCGCGTAAACAAATATCCGCAAGATCGATGTGACTATATTTCTTAGATCCTCTAATCAGTATCGCATCGTATGCATCAAGTGTTATTTTTTGTAGTAATGGAAGCTGCTGTTGTATTTTTTCAAACTGTGTAGCTATTTTTTTTCGAAAATCATCAATGGTCCAAGTATTGATATCAGAATTTTGATTGTTGGTGACTGTTTTTCTGTTGTAAATAGTCCACCTGTTGTTTTGTAAGTATTGCTGTAACTCTTTTGCAAGCAATAATCTTAATAGACTTTGTACAACAGGATCATTGTTGGTCTCAATTTCTTTTTGTAAATCCCCCGCAATTTCTACCGGTCCCTTTTCAGTAACAATACTTTCAAGCGAGTAACGATAGATCAGGCATTTGATCTTTTGAGCAGGTAAATTTTTGGCAACAGCTTTATTATACAGTTGATTAACTTGGGTCAAAGCTGTTTTTGTTAATCCATTATGCAAGATCAGTGTATCTATTTGAAGCCATTCTTTTGAAAAACTGGTATCTCTTTGTTGCGCAATAGAACTGATTGTGACGAAGAATAGAAGTACAAAAGCGAGTTTCCGTAAAATCATGCATCGAAATTTGGTAGAAAAATACGTTCAATTTAATAGGGATGCAAACATCACGCAATATTCACAGGAATGAGGGTGGATTAACAAAAGTTTAGAGCAAAAAAGAAGCTTGCAGCGATCGCTACAAGCTTACCCCCAATTTGTAGTTGTTGTTTATCCTTGCGGATTGATTTCCAACGAGTGCAAATTCCTAATTTTCTATGAGAGTTCAATACCTGTATTTGGGTATTTTAGGTGGTAACAATTTGATAATAAAAACAAATGGAATAAGAAGCAAGAAACAGGAAACAAGGAACAATAATTTTCAAGAATCAATGCACAAGTTTAATTAGCACAGGGTTTACTTCGATGAAAAGAGAACAAGATGGGCTGATTGAATTTGGCAAACAAAAACACCCGAAATTTTTCGGGTGTTTTGTGAGTATAATATGTATCTAGTGATTACTTTTTAATTGCTGCAGCCATTGTTTTGCCAATGTCAGCAGGACTAGCTACTACATCAATACCGCATTCAGCCATGATCTTCATCTTAGCTGCGGCAGTATCATCTGCACCACCAATAATGGCACCGGCATGACCCATACGACGACCCGGAGGCGCTGTTTGTCCGGCAATGAAACCAACCACCGGTTTTGTTTTATTGTCTTTGATCCAACGAGCTGCTTCAGCTTCCATGCTTCCGCCGATCTCACCGATCATGATGATACCATCGGTTTCAGGATCATTCATTAATAATTCAACTGCGTCTTTTGTAGGCGTACCAATGATGGGGTCTCCACCAATTCCGATAGCAGTGCTGATACCCAAACCTGCTTTCACTACCTGATCGGCAGCTTCGTAAGTCAGCGTACCACTTTTTGATACGATACCGATGCGACCTGGTTTGAAGATAAAGCCTGGCATGATACCCACTTTTGCTTCACCGGCTGTGATCACACCCGGACAGTTAGGTCCGATCAAACGGGTGTTCTTGCCCAAGAGGTAGTTTTTCACTTTCACCATATCCTGCACAGGAATACCTTCAGTGATACAAACGATGAGACCAATACCGGCATCAGTTGCTTCCATGATCGCATCAGCTGCAAATGCAGGTGGTACGAAAATGATACTTACATCAGCACCGGCTATTTTCACCGCATCAGCTACAGTATTGAATACCGGACGATCCAAATGTGTAGAACCGCCTTTGCCGGGTGTTACACCGCCAACTACATTGGTACCATATTCAATCATCTGGGTAGCATGGAATGTACCTTCTGTTCCGGTAAAGCCCTGAACAATGATCTTCGAGTTTTTATTCACTAATACTGCCATGGTAATGGTTTCTTGTATTTGAAATTTGCGGCAAAAATAAGTGAAAAAGGAGTGCCGCCATCATGGATTCAAAGAATGTTCTTTAGTCACATTATCTATTGACCGGAAAAAAGGACGAATATTCAAAATTTACACTTGCCCAGTAGCTTTGCCAATCAGCTACTGAGTCTGCATTGTTACGCTCCATATAAACAGTGCTTACCATGAATTTTCCACTATGACGTTTTGCATTAATCAATCCACGGGGATTGGTTTTATAACTTTCCATGGTCATTTCACCAGATTCATTGCGGAACCATGTTTTAACAAGATGATTGGCCAAGGGTTTTCCTTTGAACAAAATTCTGAATCGAACCGAAGGCAGGTCTTGTGTAGGACGTAACCCCGGCGGCGTATATGGATTTTCTATCGGAATGATATCGAGCGGAAGACCTGTGGGCGCTGTACAAGCATCTGTTCTTTCATTGCCTACTTGTATGATAGTTTTTACAGAACGCTGGTAATACTCTTTGCCATTTTTCAAAGATTCACCATTTTTTGATCGATACACTATGGCATCTAGTAGTCCATCCTCTTCCAGATATGCTTTGAACTTCTCAGGTTCGAGTTCAATAAAAGAATTGGTGCTGTTGAAAAGGATCATGTGGGTACCTTCCTGTTGCAAGGGTAATTTGAGAGAATCACCTTTTGTTGATGAGATCCTGCCTGATAAGTCTAATGAAGTACCATTGGGTAAAACATGCGTCAGCACCTTGATTTTATCTCTATTACCACTCCAATTTTCACCGGTAAAGTTTTCACCCACTCTAAAGCTGATATCTGCTATTTCTCGAATATTATAGAAATATTTACCTGGTTGCAGCCAAAATTCATGTCCGGATAAAGCCATGACGAAAAAGAGGAAGCAAGATGATAAGAGTATTTTTTTCATAGATCTATAGCAGAATTGAGCAAGATTGACACCATTCAAAGCTATGAACAATACTGTATGACAGATGAATGGGTAGGGGTGATAAAGAAAAAAAGATCTGACATCTGAGATCCGACATCATAAATCCCCTCAAACCCCTACTTTTGCGCCAGAAATAAACCTTTTTATGGCAACTACATCAGACATCAGCCGTGGCATGATCTTAAAGCTAGACGGCAGCTTATATTCAGTGGTAGAATTTGGTGAGAATAAAACCGCCCGTGCAGCAGCAAAGGTTTGGGCCAAGCTGAAAGGCGTGGATAACAAGCGTTCTATTGAAAAGACTTGGAACAGTGGAGAAAATATTTTCCCGGTGCGCGTGGAGAAAAAAGCATTTCAGTTCTTGTATAAGGACGAGAGTGGTTTCAACCTGATGAATAATGAAACCTTCGAGCAAATTGCACTGGCAGAAGAAATGATCGATGCTCCTCAGTTTCTAAAAGACGGTTCTGAGGTATTTGTTTATATCAATACCGAAACGGATCAGCCGATTGGAGCTGAATTACCGGAAAAGATCGTTTTAAAGATCACGTATTGTGAACCGGGTTTAAGGGGTGATACAGCAACACGTGCACTTAAAGCTGCTACCGTTGAAACAGGTGCTACTGTAATGGTACCTTTATTTGTGGAAGATGGCGAATTAATCCGCGTGAACACCAAAACCGGTGATTATGTGGAACGCGTAAAAGAATAATGTAATTCGTTGATGATAGAAAAGGCACTTTCGGGTGCCTTTTTTAGTTAACACATCATAGTTGATAGTTGTTAGTTGACAGTTGACAGGAATACAATATTCTTCTTTCTGTCAACTGTCAACTATCAACCATCAACTAAAAAAAAGAATATCCCCGAATTCAAAGAAATCCCCTGTTTTTATCAAAAAAAGGCTATTTTGCCCCCCGATTTGACCTAAACTAACCGATTTTACCCCAAAAATTGCCATTATGGATTTAAAGCAAATTCACGAGTTGATCAAGATCATCAATAAGAGTAATATTGGTGAAATCAGTATAGAAGACAAAGATGGTAAGGTAACCATCAAGCAGAAAGAAGAGCCTGCCGTAACGGTAGCTGCACCTGCTCCACAGGTTTTCCATACTTCTCCTGCTCCGGTAGCAGCACCTGCTCCGGCCCCAGCTGCATCGGCGCCTGCTGCACCAACAGCGGCTGCTCCTGCTCCCAAAACAGATAATCTTATTACGATCAAAAGCCCTATGATCGGTACTTTCTATCGCAGACCTTCTCCAGACAAGCCTATGTTAGCCGATGTGGGTACTGAGATCGCACCAGGAAAAGTGGTATGTATCATTGAAGCGATGAAACTGTTCAATGAGATTGAAAGTGAGATCAGCGGAACCATCGTTAAAGTATTGGTGGATGACGCAAGTCCGGTTGAGTACGATCAGCCTTTGTTCTTGGTAGAACCAAAATAATTTGAAAATGTGGCAATTTGAAAATTTGAAAATGAAACCTATTTGTTTTCAAATTACACGTACAATCAATTATTGCCCTTCATTTTCAAATTTCAAGATTTTCAAATTTTCAAATTTATCTCATGTTCAAGAAAATATTGATTGCCAACAGGGGAGAGATTGCACTTCGTGTAATTCGTACCTGTCGTGAGATGGGGATCAAAACAGTAGCCGTTTATTCTACAGCAGATAAAGACAGTTTGCATGTGAAATTTGCGGATGAAGCTGTTTGTATTGGAAAACCCCATGGAGTTGATTCTTATTTGAATATCCCACATATCATGGCTGCGGCTGAAATTACCAATGCCGATGCGATACACCCGGGTTATGGTTTTCTGGCAGAAAATGCCCGTTTTTCTCAGATCTGTGCCGATCATGGCATCAAATTCATTGGTCCCACACCTGAGATGATCAATAAAATGGGTGATAAGATCACGGCAAAAGAAACCATGATCAAAGCCGGTGTTCCGGTAGTACCGGGTGGGGAAGGATTATTGGAGAGTGTGGAAGAAGCCAAAAAACTTGCAAAAGAAATCGGCTATCCTGTTATCCTCAAAGCAACTGCCGGTGGTGGTGGTAAGGGGATGCGTGTTGTGAACGAAGAAAGTGAATTAGAAAGAGCCTATACCACTGCAAGAACAGAAGCTGCTGCTGCATTCAAAAACGATGGCGTTTACATGGAGAAATTTGTGGAAGAGCCTCGTCACATTGAGATTCAGGTAGCAGGAGACCAATACGGTACTGTTTGTCATATGAGTGAGCGTGATTGCTCTATTCAACGTCGTCACCAAAAACTGGTTGAGGAATCTCCTTCACCATTCATGACTCCGGAGCTTCGTAAGAAAATGGGTGAAGCCGCTTGTAAAGCTGCTGCTGCCATCAATTATGAAAGTGTAGGTACGATTGAGTTTCTCGTAGATAAACATCGCAATTTCTACTTCATGGAAATGAATACTCGTATCCAAGTAGAACATTGTGTTACGGAAGAAGTGATCAATTTTGATTTGATCAAAGAACAGATCAAAATTGCGATGGGTGAGAAGATCAGCGGAAGAAACTATGAACCTCAAATGCATGCGATCGAATGTCGTATCAACGCAGAAGATCCATACAATGATTTCAGACCTTCTCCCGGTAAGATCACGGTGTTACATACGCCCGGAGGACATGGAGTTCGTGTAGACAGTCATGTGTATGCAGGGTATGTGATTCCTCCTTATTATGATTCCATGATCGGTAAGCTGATCACCATCGCACAAACGCGTGAAGAAGCTATTGATACCATGTATCGTGCACTGAGCGAGTATGTGATCGAAGGAGTGAAAACAACCATTCCATTCCATTTACAATTGATGCAAAATGAAGATTTCAGAAAAGGTAATTTCACTACCAAGTTTTTGGAAACTTTTAAGATGAAATAAGTAGATTGAATCTAGTATAGCCCCGACATTGTTGTCGGGGCTTTTTTTTAAGTTTGAATAAAAACAGAGCTTCTTTTATGATTCGATTCTTTCTAATGATTATAATCCTCTCTCTGCTTTCTGAAGGTAAGGGGCAAGGTATTTCGAGTAATATATGTGATAGTAACTTTTTGAATAAGGAACAGTATGAAAAATGTATTGAAGACTCTTCTTTTGCACCAATGATTTACCAAGTAGTGAATCATCTATCCTATTATAAAACAGTTATTTTACCAAAATACAGAATGGCTCGTACAGGTTTGGTTATTCCGGACTCAATACAAAAAATGATTCTAGAGTTGAAAAAGCTGTACGATAGTACTTTAAAAGAAAAGAGTTGGGTTTATGGGAATGATATGAATAAGAACATGAAATACGTATCACCTAAAAGCAATATTCTTTCATTGATTACTTTTGAGTATTTTAAAATTTATCCGGATGTATATGCTGTTATGCTGAATGATATTCATACAATTTTAAATCCTGCAAGTAGTCTGAGTGATATTGAACGATTTAAAGGAAAGATTCAGCATTTACTTGGATCATTACCTGATGTACTTACAAATCAAGTTTATGAGATAACGGCAAAGATGCAAATTGAGAAAAATAAGTATGATAGTTCTATGAACTGGAGAGGTTTTTTACAAGGTACAGCTGAAGAAAGCGAAAGAGAAAAGTATAGAATGATTGACTTTTTATTGTGGGATAAATAAATGCATTAAATATTTGGTATGAGAAAAATATCTTTTCTAGCGTTTTGTTTTTTCATTTTGTTTGCGGCTTGCAGAAACTCTGACCAATTATCACCCCATGAAGGGTATATCCAAGTGAAAGGAGGACGAGTTTGGTACCGCGTTTTCGGTGAAGGAAGTGGTACGCCCATCATGATGTTACATGGTGGTCCAGGAGGAACGAGCCGTTCTTTTTATCAATTTGAAGAGATCGGAAAAGATCGCCCGATCATCATCTTTGATCAATTTGGCGGAGGTAGATCTGATTATCATACAGATTCCACTTTGCTTACCGTAGATAATTTTGTAGAACAAGTAGAAGCAGTAAGAAATGAATTGAATTTGAGTTCCTTTTATTTACATGGACATTCATGGGGTACAGCATTGGCATTGGAGTATTATCTCAAGTATCCACAAGCGGTGAAAGCGATTTCTTTCAATAGCCCTTATTTCGGTACAAAAGTTTGGAAAGCAGATGCTGATACATTGATTGCGTCTTTGCCTGACTCTATTCAACAATACATCAAAAAAGGGGAGGAAACACAAGTATTTGATTCTCCTGAATACCAACGCGCAAATGCTTTTTTTGCTAAAAATTTCGGACTAAGAACAGAACGTAAAAAAAGTGAACTTGACACTGCGGAAGCAAAGAGTAATAAATTTATTTATCGCCACATGTGGGGGCCTACTGAATTTACTGCAACAGGAACTTTGTTGAATTATGATCGTATTGAAAGTTTGCGTGGTATCAAAGTGCCTGTACTTTTTATTACAGGAGAATTTGATGAAGCAAGACCACAGACTGTTCAGCGTTTCCAGCAAATGGTGCCCGGTGCAAAGTTTGCTGTAATACCGAATGCAGGACATTCAACCATGCATGATAATAAAGAAGAGAACATTAAAGTATTGAAAGCATTTCTTGCTGAAGTAGAATAACAAAGCCACAGATTCACAGATTAATTTGAGTAGTAATCTGTGAATCTGTGGCTATTTTTATTAAGGGTACTTATCTTCCACCACCTCTGCCACCACCCGGACGGGCAGTCATCAATTCCATTACCTTTTTAATTTGCTCTTCAGGGATTCCTGCCTTTGCCATTCTTTTAGCTCTTGCTTCACTCCACTCTTTCATTTTAGCTTGTCTTTCTTCAGGACTCATGTCTCTAAGATTGGCACCGGCCATAATAGAGCGATCCATCATAATGGCAATAACCGAGTCTGTATGAACAGGTGAAAGTCCAACAGGCTCAAGTCGCTGTTTCATCATGGCGATTCTTTCTTCAGGTGTCATCTGTGGTCCGCCGCCACCTTGTGCCATAGCAGCAGTGCTGATCAGTACAACGGCTAATAATCCGATTACTTTTTTCATGGTTGTGAGTTTAGTTTTTTATAGGACAGTAAGTTATCGTTTAGGTTTATTCTGCAAAAGAGATTTTCGGTGAATGGTGCATAGTGGGTGGTGAATGGGGCGGTAGTCCATAGTCCATGGTCGATGGTCCATAGAGTATGCTTTTTGAAATTTGATTTCTTTCTATTGACCATGGACCAATAGAAAAAGCCCCGCACCGGGAACGGCACAGGGCTATGATTGCTCAAGTCAAAAAGAACGATTATCTTAAAAACAGCATCTCACGATATTTAGGGAGTGTCCACTTTTCATCATCTACCAAATGTTCAAGTTTATCAACATGGTAACGGATCTCATCGAAATAGGTTGATTTAATGGATTCATAAGAAATGGCTTTTTCACGAGAGTGTTCAATGTTGTTCGCCACTTTACGTGCTTCTACCATAGCATTTACTTTGTCATGGATCACCTGAATATGTTCACTTACTTCTTTCAAAATAGTCAACTGACTTTTGTAAGCAGCTTCTCCTAATCCGGCAGACTTCAGACCATTGATATTGGTCAATAATTCATTCTGATAAGTAATCGCTGCAGGAATGATATGATTGATCGCAAGATCACCCATTACTCTGGCTTCGATCTGTACTTTCTTAATATATTTCTCCAGTTCGATTTCATGACGAGCTTCCAATTCAACATGGGTGTACACACCATTGTTTTCGAACAGTTTTTTAGCCTTATCAGTTACAAAAGCATCCAATGCCACAGGTGTGGTTTTCAGGTTAGGTAAACCTCTGCGTTCAGCTTCTTTATGCCATTCATCGCTGTAACCATCGCCTTCAAACAATACATTTTTACTTTCAACAATGTATTTCTGGATTACTTGCATGATTGCGATCTCTTTCTTATCACCTTTCTCGATCAATGCATCTACATCTGATTTGAATTTCTTCAAAGTATCAGCCATGATCGTGTTCAGTACAGTCATTGAGATAGCACAGTTGGCAGAAGAACCTACCGCGCGGAATTCAAACTTATTACCGGTGAATGCAAATGGTGAAGTTCTGTTACGATCTGTGTTATCAAGTAATAATTCAGGAATGCTACGGTGAAGATCGAGTTTCAGTATTGCTTCATCCTGCTCATCGAATTTTGTGCTCACTCGTGTTTCAATATCTGATAAAACTTTGGCAAGGTATTGTCCAACGAAAACAGAAATGATCGCAGGAGGTGCTTCATTGGCTCCTAAGCGGTGATCGTTCGGTGCAGAAGCAATAGCGGCACGCATGATATCTGCATAATCATGAACGGCTTTGATCGTGTTCACGAAGAAAGTCAGGAACATGAGATTGGTCTTTGGTGTTTTACCAGGTGCCAATAAGTTCACACCGGTATCAGTAGCCATGCTCCAGTTGTTATGCTTACCACTACCATTAATACCTGCAAATGGTTTTTCATGTAACAACACTACCAGTTTATGACGCTTGGCAACACGTGTCATCACATCCATTAATAAAGTATTGTGGTCAACTGCAATATTTACTTCTTCGAAAATAGGTGCGCACTCAAATTGAGCAGGCGCTACTTCATTGTGACGAGTGCGTAATGGAATACCGAGCTTGTATGATTCTTGTTCGAAGTCGCGCATAAAAGCATACACACGTTCAGGGATGGAACCAAAATAGTGGTCTTCCAATTGCTGTCCTTTAGCAGGTGCTGCACCAAAAACGGTACGTCCGCACTGGATCAAATCCGGACGGGCAGTAGCCAGTGCTTCATCGATCACAAAATATTCTTGTTCCCAACCGAGGGTAGGGGTTACTTTGGTAACATTCTTATCAAAATAGTGGCAAACCTCAACAGCAGATTTGTTCAATGCCTCAATCGCTTTCAAAAGCGGAGCTTTATAATCCAGTGATTCTCCTGTATATGCTACAAATATGGTAGGGATGCACAAAGTTTTTCCCTGTCCGATCTCAATAATGAATGCAGGTGAAGAAGGATCCCAGGCAGTATAACCACGCGCTTCGAAAGTTGCACGCAGACCTCCACTAGGGAATGAAGAAGCGTCTGGTTCTTGTTGAATCAAAGCAGCTCCGTCAAACTCTTCAATGGCGGTACCATCTCCCTTCAGGGTAAAGAAGGAGTCATGTTTTTCAGCAGTTGTACCGGTCAACGGCTGGAACCAGTGTGTATAGTGGGTAACGCCTTTGCTTTCAGCCCAGGCACGAATACCATTCGCGATCTGGTTAGCAACGTTGCGGTCAATTTTTTTACCTCCACGGATACTGGTGATCAGACTTTTATAAGCTTCATCACTTAGGTATTCGCGTGCAGTTTTAAGGGTAAATACATTGGTAGATCAGATGCCTGTGATCTTGGCACTGGCCGGAACTGCGGTTTCAGTGTTGTTGATGTTACTGATTGCGTCGAAGCGTAAAGACATAGGGTTGTTTTTTTTGACAGCGTAAAATTAGGCGTAAAAATGAATAAAATATCAAATCATTTGTAGATGAGCATCAAAAAATGCCCATTTTGTGGAAAAATATAAACATAGAATTTATTTTAATTTGTTTTCAAATTTTAAAAAATCCTGCTCAAACCATTGATTATTAAATTATTAAGGCCAGAGTAGGAATATTTTTTAGTTCATGTAATTTTTTCGACAGTTTCGCAACCTATATCAAAATCGAAAAACTGAAAAAATGAAAAAACTTGCACTGATTTGTCTGGTGGCTTTTGCAACCTCTGCCTTTACCATCATAGCTGATGATTGGAAAAAAGTAACTGTAATTGATAAGGTAACCGTGGAAATGCCTGCCGAGCCTGTTGAAGTGAATACCAATGGAGCTCCTCAAAAAGTCAAAAAATATGTAGCAGTTGATTCCGCAGAAATGGCTACCATTTTACTTGATTTTACAGCATTTGGTATGACCGAGGAACAGATTGATGGTATGAAAGAAACAGAAGAGTTTAAGGAACAACTAAAAATGGGTATGACTCAGAATGGCGGGGAGATATTAAGTGAATCAGAAGGAAAGTATAAAGACAAATATTTCTACTATCAGTTTGATCTCAAGAGCGTAAAGGACGGTAAGACATCTGTTTCAACCAATAGAATGATCTTCTATAAAACCTATGCAATCACTTTAGGCTATAAGGCCGGGAAAAATGGAGAGAACAAAGAATTGCGTGATAAATACTTCAATTCTTTGGTAATCGCGGACTAAAACAGTTTTGAAAATCAAAAAAAGCCATCTGCCTCGGGGAGATGGCTTTTTTGTAACAATTTTAAAACTCCTCCGTTCCACTGAAAAACACCTGATTATGAAAAAAATATGGGTATTAGCATTACTGCTGATCAGTATGGGAGCTTCATCTCAATGGAATTGGAAGCGAATAGATGGCAATGGCGTCCTTAAAAAGGAAACCAGAAAAGTTAGTCCATTCACAGGAATCAGTTCTTCGGGTTCATGGGATGTGATGGTGGCTTATGGCAATAGTACCGATATAGAAGTGGAAGGTGATGAGAATTTGTTAGAACATATTGAGACTGTAGTAGAGAATGGTAAATTATATATCCGTGCGAAAAAGTATGGCAATATCCGTTCAAAAAATAAGATCACCGTTTATGTGACCGCCACCAAACTTCAGCATCTTTCTCTTTCAGGAAGTGGTGATATCATTGGCCGAGGTGAATTTAAGAATGATGGCACTACCAATGTCATGGTGTCTGGTTCAGGAAATATTCGATTTGAATTTGACCGATTCAATGAAATTGATGCATCAGTATCAGGAAGCGGTGGTATCAAAATGAAAGGTACTGCCAAAGAAATTAAAGCACGTATCAGTGGCAGCGGAAACATCGACTGTAAAGAGGTCATCGCTGATGATGCCAGTGCACGTATCAGTGGAAGTGGTAATATAAAAGTACATGCAACAACTTCAATCGATGTAAATATCTCAGGCAGCGGAAATGTACATTACACCGGTAATGCTAAAACCGTTCGTACACACAAAAACGGCAGCGGTAGAATTGTAAAGGGAAGCTAGGGCGAAAAGTGAGTAGTGAAAAGTGAAAGGTGAAAGGTGAAAAGTGAAAAGGGGGCTATCAACGTCAAATTTGTCCTACTATATGCTATGGACTATGGACCATTGGCTATGATCCATAAACCAACCAAACTTTCACCTTTCACTTTTCACCTTTGACTTTCTTACTTACCTTCGCAGCATCATGGAAATTACCGTTCAAACCGCCGAAAAACTGCGTCTTACAGCAGAAGAATTCGAACTTATCAAACAAAAATTAGGCAGAACTCCCAACTTCACTGAGTTATGTGCATTCAGTGGTATGTGGAGTGAACATTGTAGTTACAAAAACTCTATCAAGTGGCTCAAAACATTGCCTCGTGATGGAGGTAGAATGCTTGTGGCTGCCGGAGAAGAAAATGCCGGTTTGATGGACATGGGTAATGGATTCGGTGTTGTATTTAAAATCGAAAGTCACAATCACCCTAGCGCCATTGAACCCTTTCAAGGTGCGGCTACCGGGGTGGGTGGAATTCAGAGAGATATTTTTACCATGGGAGCAAGACCTATTGCTTCTCTGAACAGTCTCCGTTTTGGTAATCTAAAAGATAAAAAAACACAACGTTTATTAAGTGGTGTAGTGCATGGTATCGGACACTATGGTAACTGCTTTGGTGTGCCTACAGTGGGTGGTGAAGTATATTTTGAAGATTGTTATCATACCAATCCATTGGTGAATGCTATGAGTGTTGGTATCATGAAAGCAGGAGATATGATCAGTGCTACAGCAGCCGGTATTGGTAATCCTGTTTTCTTCGTAGGTAGTGCTACCGGTAAAGATGGAATTGGTGGCGCTTCTTTTGCATCTGCAGATATCACTGCTGAAAGTGCGGAAGAACTACCTGCTGTTCAAGTGGGTGATCCATTTCAGGAAAAGAAATTATTGGAAGCTTGTTTGGAACTGATCAATACCGGTGCGGTAGTGGGTATGCAGGATATGGGTGCAGCAGGTATCATTTGTTCTACGGCTGAAATGAGTGCGAAAGGTGGTGTTGGTATGCGTATTGATCTGGAAAAAGTTCCAACCCGTCAACAAAACATGAAAGCATGGGAGTTATTGTTGAGTGAGAGTCAGGAACGAATGTTGATCGTAGTGGAAAAAGGAAAAGAAGAAGCAGTATTGAAAGTATTTGAAAAATGGGATCTCTCTGCAAGTAATATTGGTGAAGTGACAGGTGATGGCTTACTGAAATTTTATATGCATGGCGAATTAGAAGCTGAAATACCTGCTCATGAATTGGTATTAGGTGGTGGCGCTCCTCAATACACTCGCGAATACCGCGAACCAAAATATTTTGAGAAGATCCATGCATTTGATATCAATACCATTTCAGATGTAACTGATCTTAAAGCTACTGCAGAACAACTCGTACAGATCCCTAATATCGCTTCTAAGCGTTGGGTGTACACACAATATGATAGCATGGTAGGTGCTGCTAATACTTCTACCAATGCACCTAGTGATGCAACAGTTGTTCTCGCCAAAGGAACAGGTAAAGGATTGGCAGTAACGGTTGATTGCAATAGTCGCTATGTTTTTGCAGATCCATACAAAGGAGGAATGATCGCTGTTGCTGAAGCTGCCAGAAATATTGTGTGTAGTGGTGGTGAACCGATAGGTGTTACCAACTGCTTGAATTTCGGTAACCCATATGATCCTGAAGTGTATTATCAATTTGTGAAGGCTGTGACCGGAATGGGTGATGCTTGTAGAAAATTCAATACTCCTGTAACAGGCGGTAACGTGAGCTTCTATAATCAAAATCCGGATGGTCCTGTTTATCCTACACCAACCATCGGTATGGTAGGTATTGTGGATGATGTGAATGCTAAAATGACACTCGATTTCAAAAATGAAGGGGATCTGATCATTTTAGTCGGCACTCCTCATAATGATATTGCTTCTTCAGAATATCTTCATAAACTCAAGAAAGTAGAATTTTCTCCTGCTCCACATTTTGATCTGGATGAAGAGTTTACGGTTCAACAATTCATTGCATCGTTGATCAAAGAAAAGAAAATCAAAAGTGCTCACGATATCAGTGAAGGTGGATTAGCGATTACATTGTTGGAAAGCGGTTTCAACCGTAATCTTGGGTTTTCAGTTCAAGCGAATACCACTATACGTAAAGATGCTTTCTGGTTTGGGGAAGCACAAAGTCGTGTAGTTGTAAGCTGTTCTCCAGATCAGTTGAACACATTGGAAACAGCTGCACAGAAGGCCGGTATCTCCATTACTGTTTTGGGTAAAGTTACTTCCGGTAATATTGAAGTGAATGGTGAATCATGGGGTAGTATTGAAGCTTGGAAAAATTTGTATGATACTGCGATCGAAAAACTGATCAATTAAACATGGCGGGAGACCCTTCTTATATCATCGTTACCGGTGCAGCAGGATTTATCGGTTCTCGAATGGTGAAATACCTGAATGAACTGGGGCATCGTGATTTGATACTGGTCGATGATTTCGGGATTGAATCCAAAAGAAGGAACTGGGAACAAACAGCTTATGCTCATATTGTTGAGCGATACAATCTTATTGATTGGCTAGCGCTTCATGAACCCAAGATCGAATGTATCATTCACTTAGGAGCAAGAACCGATACTACTGAATTCGATTATAGTATTCATGAAACACTCAATGTTGAATACTCAAAGTCGCTTTGGCAATATTGTACCCTTCATCAAATTCCACTCATTTATGCTTCTTCGGCAGCCACTTATGGTGCAGGTGAATTTGGTTATGATGATGATCATGAAGTGGTATCCAAACTACAACCACTGAATCCTTATGGTATCAGTAAGAATGAATTTGATAAATGGGTTTTAGCGCAAACAACACATCCTCCGTTTTGGGCCGGACTTAAATTCTTCAATGTATACGGTCCGGATGAATATCATAAAGGACGAATGGCAAGTGTTATCTGGCATGCATATAATCAGATCAAAAAAGATGGAGAAGTAAAACTCTTTAAAAGTCATCGACCCGATTTTAAAGATGGTGAACAACTGCGCGATTTTGTATATGTAAATGATGTGGTGAAAGTGATTGAGTGGATGAAAGAGTCCATGGTCCATGGTCAATGGTCCATAGACAAAAACGGGTTATACAATCTGGGTACCGGAAAGGCAAGAACATTTATAGACTTAGTCAAAGCAACATTCGCAGGATTAGATCGAGAACCTGTGATCCATTTCATCGATATGCCCGAAGATATTCGCGACAAATACCAATACTTCACCGAGGCCAACATGCAAAAACTACGCAAGGCTGGATATGTCGAAAAATTTTACTCTCTAGAGGAAGGGGTGGATGATTACGTGAGAAACTACCTTAGAAGCTTATAGTGAATGGGTCATAGCAAATAGTAAGAGAAATGTACTACTATTTGCTATGACCCATTCGCTATAAACAATTTCCTTGCAGCTTGTAGCCTGAAGCTTGCGGCTTCACTTCACACAATTACATTCTCTCTTTCAAAAATGCCACTGCTTTTGCATGCGCATCTGCTGCTGCTTCTTTGTTGAAAACAGGGTTACTTGGATTGGCAAAGCCATGTCCGGCATCGTATTTATGAGCGATCAGTTTTTTTCCTGCTGTCTGCATATCAGCTTCAAATTTGTTTACCACTTCTGGTGATGGACTGCGGTCTTTGTTGCCGAAGAAACCGATCACATCGCAATTCAGTGTTTTCAGTTTTTCAACATTGTTTTCAGGTCGGCCATAATACATCACACAACCTGCTGCTTGTTTGCCTGCCAACAAGGTGCTCTGCAAACTCCACATACCTCCAAAACACCATCCAACGGTATAGATCTTTGCATCAGTTCCTGCATAAGCAATGGCACCTTTGATGATACTCTCAAGTCTTTCTGTTTTAGCAGACTGAATCAGTTTCATAGCACTATCAGCAGTAGCGGCAATTTTACCATCATAGAGATCCAATGCGATCACATTCACATCTCCCAGATCTTTATAAAAGGCCTCACTTTCATTTTTGATATAATCATTCAGTCCCCACCATTCTTGTATTACAAATAACCATTTGTTACTTTTTTTCTTGCTGCGGATCTCATATCCCATAGCAGTGCTGCCATCTGCAGCTTTGAAAGTAACAGGTTTGCCAAGTGGATCAGCAACTGTATAAGGAAGTGGGTTATCATGCATCATGGCAAAGGAAGCTGTAGATGCCTCAACTTTGAACTGATCCATGATCTCGCTGGTAAAACAACTCACATAACATTCAGGAGTTAATGGTTGAGGGGCCGGTGTTTTGTAACTATAGCTGAGAAAAGCTGCAGTACAAAATGCAGCAAATGTCAGAGCAATGATTTTTTTCATGGCAAATTTTTTTGAATAAAGATGTTCACGTCAAGTTAACACATTCTTTAGCGAGAGGTTCAAAATAAAAGGGCTGTTTTTTTTATCCGCCTTTTTACTGTACGTTTGTACGACCTCTGAATTTTTTTACACCGTTCATTTACAAGGTCAAATCGTTTTTCCCGTTATCTGCTTGTATTTCAATACAATAGGTATCGGATTTTTATTGTTTTATGAACCCGGATTAGTGCTGATTACAGGTCTTCAGATCCGATTGTGCTTAGGGCAGTTCTTACGCAATAAAAAAAATTGAACGGGCAAGGTTTGAAACGAATAAACAATACGATAAACATGGCCAAGTACATTTTTGTTACGGGTGGCGTAACAAGTAGTTTAGGAAAAGGAATCATTGCGGCTTCTCTTGCCAAATTATTGCAGGCAAGAGGATTGAGGGCCACCATCCAGAAATTTGACCCCTATATCAATGTTGATCCGGGTACACTCAATCCCTATGAGCATGGGGAGTGTTATGTAACAGAAGATGGTGCCGAGACTGATTTGGATTTGGGTCACTACGAACGTTTCCTAAACATTTATACTTCTCAGGCCAATAATGTTACCACTGGTCGCATCTATCAAACTGTCATCAACAAAGAAAGAGCAGGTGAATTCTTAGGTAAAACAGTACAGGTTGTTCCTCATATTACGGATGAGATCAAAAGAAGAATGTTACTGTTGGGCGAAGACAATAAGTACGATATCATCATCACTGAAATTGGTGGTACCGTAGGTGATATAGAAAGTCTTCCTTTTATCGAAGCAGTTCGTCAACTTCAGTGGGAATTGCCGGAAGAAGATGTCATGGTGGTGCACCTTACATTGATCCCCTATCTGCGTGCTGCCAAGGAATTAAAAACAAAACCAACCCAGCACAGTGTGAAGATGTTGAGTGAAACCGGTGTGCATCCTGATATCATCGTTTGCCGTACGGAGGAACCACTGAACAATGATATCAAACGTAAGATCGCTCTTTTCTGTAACGTGAAACCTGAAGCTGTTATCGAGGCGATGGATGCTTCTACAATCTATGAAGTACCATTATTGATGTTACGCGAAAAACTCGATCTGATTTGTTTGAAAAAATTAAATATCACCGAATACAGTGAACCTAATCTTGATAAATGGAAAGGATTTCTGGATAAACTAAAATATCCAAAGAGTAAAGTGACTGTAGGGCTGATTGGTAAGTATATCGAACTACAAGATGCTTACAAATCTATTTTGGAAAGTTTTGTGCATGCAGGAGCTATCAATGAAGTAAAGGTTCAAGTGGTGAATGTACATAGCGAATATATCACACAAGAAAATGTAGCAGAGAAACTGGAAGGACTGGATGGCCTACTCGTAGCACCTGGATTCGGACATCGTGGTATTGAAGGAAAGATCATTGCTGTACAATATGCACGAGAAAAAGGATTGCCCTTCTTTGGTATTTGTTTGGGTATGCAGATGGCTGTGATTGAATTCGCTAGAAATATCCTTGGACTAAAGAACGCACATTCAATGGAAATGGATGCTTCTACTGATCATGCTGTAATCAATATGATGGAAGAACAGAAGAAGATCAAAATGATGGGAGGTACCATGAGATTAGGAGCCTATCCATGCGAGATCAAAGAAGGAAGTCTTGCCCATACGATCTATGGTCAAACAAATATTTCAGAAAGACACCGTCATCGTTATGAATTCAATAACGATTACTTTGAACAATTCGAAGAAAAAGGAATGATCGCTAGTGGTCGTAATCCCGAAACAGGGTTGGTAGAAATCATGGAGATACCATCTCATCCCTTTTTCATTGGGGTTCAATACCACCCGGAACTGAAAAGTACAGTTGAAAATCCGGCTCCTTTATTTGTACATTTTATTGGTGCTGCCAAAAAATATAATGAGATGCGTAGTCAGAGCAAAAAGCCAAGTCTGCAAAGCGAAAAGTAATACTCATTCGAATAATGTAAAGTATACATCTATGTCAGCCCCGATTGATATCGGGGCTTTTTTATTGTATACCTGTTCCTTGAAACTTTCTTGTTCCTTATTTCTTGTTTCTTATTTCTTATTTCTTATTCTGACCCTTTATTCTTCCTGCTTCATCATCATATCTCTTTTCAGATCTGTCCAGGTATCATTCAAAGACTGATCCTTATCTTTTTTTTATACATTGATCTGTTCTTTCATTTTATCTTTTCTTTCTGATGCGGATGCTTCAAAAAATTGCTGAATAAATTGACCATCTTGTTCAAACGCTGTTTGGTTGAATTGTTCTTTTAAAGCCAGTTCTCTCTTGTGATTGTTTTGTGTAAGTGTTGTTTCCAGCTCTTCGCGTAATCTTACTTTTTCATCATAACTACCATTGGGTAATAGCATTTTTGCAATGACAGGCATGAGTTCTATCAACATTAATATGGCTACCAATAAATAGTATCGTATGGCAACAGCGGTATTATCACTAACGAGATTGTTCAATGCCTCAATCCTTGTAATAAACCCGTTGTTCAGTAAGGCTTCAAAATTGGCTTGCTCTTTTTTGATATTGCTCTCTATTAAGAAAAGAGAACTGTCTATAGAAGCCAATTGTGGCTTTAATTGGTTTTCAAGGTTGCGATAGTCGGCATCCAGTTGTAAGTATTCTCTTTGCTTGGCTTGTGCAATATCTTTCAATCCAATTTTGCCACTGCCCCCTGTTCCATCGGTCTCCGAGATGAATCGATCTCTCGCAACACTCACTTCTTGATAGCGGGATGTAAGTCGTGTTTCTATCTGATTTTTTTCATCAAGCAATTGTTTTTTAGCAGATGCATATACGGTGTCCTGACTAGCTCTTTTTTCTCTTTTTCTCTTTTCATTATCAATAGAGACCTGCACTTTGATTTCTTTATCGAATAAATACAACAGGGCAGGCTGTGCCATGAACAATCCTATCGTTAATGCCAGTGCGATACGAAACAATACCGGAATGAATTTCTTTTTGTTGTTTCTGGAAATGCCTTTGATCAAAGCTCTGTCAATGGTAAGAACGATACCCCCCATGAAAATTCCAAGCGGTACAGCAGATATCCAAGATACTGTTACTGTAGAAAAGAAGTAGGTCCATGCGAGTGTGGCAAACAACCAGGTACCTAATACGGTCATTCCTACAATGGCGTACCTGTTCCTGTCAATCACACATGTTTTGATCAAATCTTCTTCAGCAGTGGATAACCACCATAAAAATCGATGCCATTTGGTAATAGGCACATTATTTTCCTTTTCGGAAATGATTGCATTTTCGGACATATAAAGGTTTTAAGCAGTAAAATGGGTAGAAGTTGGGAATCTGCCTTTGGTTGAAGTGAGAGAACATAAAGAAACAACCATTTTGCCTGATTTATACATTTCTAGCCCATTTTGGGCTGATTTTAACGGAATGAAACTTAGGGTTCTAATCTTCTCCGCAAATATTACCTTTGCCCCTCAACTTGAAAACAGTATGAAGACGGACAAGAATACGGTCATTGGTTTTGTTTTATTGGGAATTTTATTTTTTCTGTATTTCTGGTACAGTAATAAGCAGCAAACTGCCTTGGTGGAGATGAAAAAAAGGCAGGAAGATTCGATTGCCAGAGTGAACGCGGCAAAGCTCCCTGTTGTAGATAGTGCAACACTGCAATTAGATTCTCTTAAAAGAGATTCTTTGAGTAAAGTGATCATGGCAGGCGATTTTACTGCAGCAACTATCGGCACTGAATCTTTAGTTACGCTTGAGAATAGTGTCATGAAGATCATTTTCACCAATAAAGGTGGACAAGTGAAGGGTATCGAATTAAAAAAATACAGTAAAGCCGATAGTACGCCTGTTATTCTTTCTGATAAAAATAGATTAGGGTATGCCATTAATACCGGTGCTAATCAATCCGCCAACACTACTGATCTTTTCTTTACAAGTGCGGAGCCTGTAAAAAAATCAGACGGCAGTCAGGTGATCAATTTTACATTGTCGGCTGCGAATGGACAACAGATTAGTCACCAGTACATCATTTATCCGGATGCTTATATGATTGATTGGAATGTATCTCTTACTGGTGCAGATAAATTGCTGAGCCAGGGTGCATTGAATATGAAATGGAATCTGGAGACTACGCAATTAGAGCGTTCTGCTGAATATGAGCGTCAGATGTCGAATATTTGTTTCTCTGAAGACAGTGAATTTGATTATATCTCTGTGAATACGGAGAAGCAATTTGAAAAGCCTGTTCAGTGGGTGAGTGTGGTACAACAGTTTTTCAATCATACATTGATCGCAAAGAATAATTTTAATTCAGGCGATGTAAAATGGCAGCGTAAAACTGATTCTACCAATGGATTGGCAAGTACGGAAACCAATCTGCAAATGAAATTACCTGTAACAGCAGCGGTAACAGTTCCATTTCAGTTATACTATGGCCCGAGTGATTATGCGATACTGAAGAAACAAGCTCCCGAAATGGATCGTATTGTGAACTTAGGTCGCGATATGTATTCTTTTGTTCGTCCAATCAATAAATACATCATCATGCCGGTATTTGATTTCTTTGCCGGTTTTGTTACCAATTATGGTTGGGTGGTGTTGTTGTTAACGCTTTTCATTCGTTTAGTGACTTCACCATTGACTTATAGTAGTTATCTCAGTGGTGCAAAGATGAAAGCACTAAGACCCGAGTTGGACACCATGCGTGAAAAATTTGGAGATGATAAACAAGGTTTTGCTATGGAGCAGATGAAACTGTTCCGTGAAGCAGGAGTGAATCCATTAGGTGGTTGTATACCGGCACTGTTACAGATCCCAATCTTCTTTGCCTTGTATAGTTTCTTTAATGCCAATATTGAATTGCGTGGGCAATCATTCCTTTGGAGTGATGATCTTTCATCGTATGATGTGATTGCAACTTTACCATTCTCTATTCCATTGGGTTTTGGTGATCATATCAGTTTGTTCACGATCACTGCGGTTATTACCAGCTTCCTGATCTCCATTTATAATATGAGCATGACGCCAACACAGGACAATCCAATGTTGAAATACATGCCATATATATTCCCTTTCATTCTCTTATTCATTTTCAACAGACTACCATCAGCATTAACTTGGTATTACACTGTTTCTAACTTGGTAACCCTTGGATTACAGTTTGTGATTCAGAACTACATTATTAATCATGATCTGATTCTTGCTAAGATTGAAGAAAAGCGTAAAGCTCCTAAGAAGAAAAGTAAATGGCAGGAACGTTATGAGCAAATGATGGAAAGCCAAAAGAAGCTGCAAGATTTGAAAGAAAAAAATCAAAAAAGAAATAAATAAAGCGCTATTGATTTTCAGCTTTTTATAAACTTTACGAAAGCCCTACACCTGTTGTGGGGCTTTTTTGTTAATCTTGGCATGGAATTGTATTGTAGTATATTAAATTGATCACATGAAAAAGTTAATCGGATCATTTGTATTGCTGGTATTATGCTTAAATGCTCAAACACAACAACGTGTGGTAGCAGAATGTACGATTACTTATACGATTAATATCGATGATTCACAAGCAAGCAATGATGCTATCGCTTCGTTGAAATCGAGCAGTAAAACTGTATTTATAAAGGGGATGAATAGCCGGACAGACCTCAGTAGTCCTACTTTTATGCAGTCAATGATCTATCAAAAAAATACCGGTACAGCAGTGATTTTACGTGAATTTGGCGCCAATAAATTCATGACAAAATTAGATCAGACTAAATGGAAAGAAGAGAATAAAAAGTTTGATGGTATGCGTATTGAAACAACCGGGGAGACCAAAACCATTATTGGATATGAGTGTAAAAAAGTGAATATGGTAATGGCTAATGGAAGTATTTTCTCTGTTTACTATACTCCTGCCATTGCTCCATCCGTAAAAGAATTTGAATACCAGTTTAAAGATATTCCAGGATTGGTGCTCGAGTCAGAAAGTATAGATGCAGATGGAAATAAAATTCGATATACAGCCAAGCAGATTAATTTCAATCCTGTGCCACCATCAAAATTTGATATTCCCACAAGTGGGTACCGAATATTATAAGATTAAAGATTCAATTAACGTTGAACCGGAGAAGGTGTCTTGAACTTTGGAACCTTTACTTTGAATTTGTAAGGATACACAAAGCTGGTATTTCCGTTATCATAACGTAGTATGGAAGTCACTTCTACACCATTCTTCAAAGTTGACTGAGTAGTAACTGATGGTGTATTCTTTAAGTGCAAAGAATATTTGAGAGAAGAGTAGGAAGCAGCTTTGGCAGACAAATGATGCATGTTTTTCAATGTATACTTGCTGTCTTTTGCTTTCTTTTCAGTAATGCCAGTCAGTGTAAACGCAGCAAAAGCTATTTGCACACCTACGATAAGTAGGGTAGCAATCGCTATTTTCTTGATATGTTTACGGACTAACATTTGGACAAAGGTACTGTTTTGTTAAATTAAAACATAATTATCATACTATTATGTTAACGTTTCTGGATAAAAAAAGTTACGGTAAACTTGGAAAAAAGGTTTTTTCAGCCTATTTTAGGTAAACCCATTGAAGATGAGAGAAAATCCGTACCGCGAAGACAGAGAAGCCCTCAAAGAACTCCTCCAACAGTACCAGAATCTCAAACAAGGTCGCCATCACAGCTTTATTGAAGAAGATGCTTTTGAACGTATTATAGATTATTACGATGAAAAAGACGATATCAATGAAGCACTTGAGGCTGCCGATATCGGATTGGAGCAGTATCCGTATTCTTCTCAATTAATGATCAAAAAAGCTGATTTGTTACTGGCTTCCCGTAAATATAGGGAGGCCCTAGACGTATTGGAGAATGCTGAATTATACGATAGTAGCGATATCAACCTCTATATTTTGAAAACGGATGCCTATCTGGCCTTGGATCAACAGCCTAGGGCCGTGGAACTGCTGGAAGCGGCATTAAGCATGTTTGAAGGAGAGGAGCGATTGGATTTGTTGTTTGAACTGGCAGATGTATATGATGATTATGAAGAGTTTGATAAGGTCTTTGATTGTTTAAAACTCATCCTGGAAGAAGATCCTACCAATGAAGAAGCCTTATATAAAATCTGTTTTTGGACTGATTTTACAGGCAGAAATGAAGAGAGTATCCGTTTGCACCAGCAAATCATTGAAGAACAACCTTTCAGTGAATTGGCTTGGTTCAATTTAGCTGCTGCTTATCAGGGACTGAAGTTGTATGAGAAGGCAATCGATGCATATCAATATGCCGTAGCTATTGATGAGAAGTTTGATTATGCCTACCGTAACATGGGGGATGCTTATCTACGCTTACGTAAGTATAAAGAAGCCATTGAAGTGCTGGAAAAGGTCTTGGAATTAACACGTCCGGAAGATGTTATCTATGAAGCGATCGGGCATTGTTACCATAGAATGGGTAATTATGCACAGGCAAGATTTCATTATAAAAAAGCAGTTCACTTAAATCCGGATGACAGCAAATTGCACTACAAGATAGCAGTAACTTATATGCTGGAAGAACAATGGCAAAGTGCTGTAAAGCAGTTGGAATTGGCTATGCGCATTCATCGTTCCATTCCGGAGTATAATTTGGCTATGGGTGAATGCAAAATGAATTTGAACCAGTTCAAAGATGCTATTCAGTATTTCGGTACTGTTGTGCGTCAGAAAACCAAAAATGTAGCCGGCTGGGAAGCACTGATACGTTGCCTGATCAAAGCAGGATTTCATGAAGAAGCCATTGAACAGTGTATTGCAGCCGCAAAAGCTACAGACGATAAACCTATCTTTTTGTTTTATCATAGTGCCATGTTGTTTATTCTTGGCAAATCAAAAGAGGGACTGCTTCAATTGGAAGCAGCGATGGAGAAAGCCCCCCGTTCGCTGAAGAAATTTATCGAAGTCAATCCTTCCATTTTACAGAACAATCAGGTAGTAGATTTGGTAGCCCGATACAAAAAGGGGAAAAAAATATAATTCGACTAATTTTCTTCTAATTTCTCGACAGATACTTAAATGGGCTGTTTCGCTTATTTTTGCGTGCGAAAAACAACCTTCATGAATTTTAACCTTTCTCAGATACCTGTAAGAACACAGCAACCCCGTACATCAGGTTTAACCATGGTCATGGACAAAGGCCTTAGCATTAATGAAGTCCATAACTTCATGAGCGTCGGCGGACCACATGTGGATATCGTGAAATTAGGATTTGGTACTTCTTTTGTCACACCCAATCTCCGTGAAAAAATTGAAGTATATCATTCCTACAATATGCCGATCTATTTCGGGGGTACTCTTTTTGAAGCATTTCTCATTAGAAATCAATTTGAAGACTATATCAGTGTTTGTAAAGATTATGGTATCAAATACATGGAAGTGAGTGATGGTTCTATTAGTATTCCACACGCTGAGAAATGTGGCTATATTGAAAAACTCACGCAGCATGGTACCGTACTGAGTGAAGTCGGAAGTAAAGATGCTGCACATATCATCCCTCCTTATAAGTGGATTGAACTCATGCGTGCTGAATTAGAAGCCGGATCATCTTACGTAATTGCAGAAGCACGTGAAGCCGGTAATGTGGGTATTTATAGAGGTAGTGGTGAAGTTAGAGAGGGTCTGGTACAAGAAATTCTGACTCAAATACCGGAAGAAAAAATTATTTGGGAAGCACCACAAAAAGCACAACAACTTTATTTCCTTGAATTGATAGGTTGCAATGTGAATCTTGGAAACATTGCCCCTCACGAAATTCTTGCATTGGAAGCTATGCGTATTGGGTTACGTGGTGATACTTTTGAATTGTATCTGAACAAGCTTTGATCCATGAAACGCTATGGCCTGATCGGGTATCCATTGACACATTCATTCTCTCAAAAATATTTTTCTGAAAAATTTTTGAAAGAACATTTGAATGATCATGTCTATGAAAACTTCCCGATCAAAGCTATCTCAGAACTAAAAGATATACTCGCTTCTCATGGCGATCTTTATGGATTTAATGTTACCATTCCCTACAAAAAAGAAGTGCTGAGTTATTTGGATGAATGTTCTCCAGTAGTGGAATTAATGGGGGCTTGTAATTGTGTCAAAATCTCAGATGGCAAACTCTCAGGGTTTAATACAGATGTAGTAGGTTTTGAAAAATCCTTACGCCCTTTTCTAAAACCTGAACATACTGCAGCGCTCATCTTAGGAACAGGCGGTGCAGCAGTAGCGGTGGCTTATGTTATGGATCAATTGGGGATTCCTTATCAGTATGTCTCGAGGCAAAAAACATCGACCAGTATTACTTATTCAGATATTGATCAACAGATCATAGCAGATCATTCTCTCATCATCAATACAACTCCTCTTGGGATGTATCCTTCGGTTGATGACTGCCCTCCATTACCTTATCAATGGTTGAATACAAAACATCATTGTTTTGATTTGATTTATAACCCGGTAGAAACATTGTTTCTTCAAAAAGCTGCAGCACAAAACGCAACTACTCAGAATGGTGCAGAAATGCTCATCATACAGGCGGAAGAAAGTTGGCGTATTTGGAATTCATAAAGAATTTACTCAGTAACACTTAATACTCCTTTCAGCCTGATATCTCTGGAAGAAGATCCGATCATGATCCTAAAATCTCCCGGTTCAATGATTCTTTGCAACGAAAGGTCTGTCATTATCAATGATTCCGGCGTGATTAAAAAGCGTACTTGTTTGGTTTCACCTGCTTTTATATGAATCCTTTCAAATCCTTTTAACTCCATCACCGGTCTTACTACAGAAGATAAAAGATCTCTGATATACAATTGAACGACTTCATCTCCATCTGTTGTACCGCTATTGGTAACAGAACAGGATACCCAAATACTGTCTGTTTTTTTCATGCTTTTTCTTTCCATAGTCAGATCTGAATAACTAAACTGAGTATAGCTTAATCCATATCCAAAAGGGAAAAGTGGAAGCCCCGTTAAGTTGACATAATCATCACCTCTTCCTGTTGGAGCATGATTGTATACAAGCGGAAGTTGTGCTTCAGTGATCGGGAATGTGATCGGTAATTTTCCGGATGGATTATAATCACCAAAAATTACAGCAGCCATTGCATGTCCGCCTTGTTCTCCCGGATACCAGGTTTGTAAAACAGCATCTACTTTATCCAGCCAATTATTCATTGTGATAGCACTACCCCCGGTTAATAGTACAATGATTTTTTTTCCTGTCTCTGCAACACGTTGTATCAATGTTTCCTGATAACCGGGTAATTGCAGGGAGGCACGATCCCTGAATTCACCCTCTTCAATGCCCGCCGCTATTATAACAATATCTGATTTGCTGGCCAGATCAACGGCCTCTTGTATCTGCATGTCATGGTCATCAGGTACTCCATGATCCCACACCAATCGAATATGTGCATTCCCATTAGATTCTTTGAATTCAATGGTGATGGAATATGTACTGTCTTTTTGTAGTGTTACTTCATTCAATAGGCTATGATAGCTCTGTTTGTCCCACTGATCAATGACCAATGTTTGATTCATGTACAAACGAAATCCATCATTCCCTTCTAGTCCAATTTTATATTGTCCAGTTGATGGAGCGGTGAGTGTACCTGTCCACCTTACACTATAAAAGTCATTGGATAAGATAGGATCAGGTCCATAAAGTGTCCAGTGAAAATCAATTTGGCGATCGGTTCTTTCAAGTATTGGTTGACCACTTAATGTAACATTATTGAAATAGCTACCCTGTAAACCTTGTTGCCTTTTCTTTTCTTTATTCAGATGATGAAGTACGCTATCCGGAACAACAACAATGCTTTTGTGTATTCTTGGGACACCGGTAGTATATTGTATATCGGCATTTGGTAGCAAGCTTTGTAATCCTTTTAGTAATGATACTTTTTCTGATCCATTGCCACTGTAACCACCAAGTCTTGCCTCCTTTGCATCATGTCCGATAACAGCTATCTTTTGAATCGTTTTAGCAAGTGGTAAAACTGCTTCCTTGTTTTTTAACAAGACCATTGATTCAAGTGCAGCTTGTTTGGCAATTTGTTGATGCTCTTTTTTAAAAGTATCATCTGCCGCTTTTATTTCATCAATATAAGGCTGATCAAATAAACCCAATTCGAATTTGGCAGCTAATACTCTGCTTACAGCATCATCTATTCTTGCTTGCGCGATCTGATGATTAAGAAATGGCGGAATGAATAAACGGTGATGTTCATGCTGGGTTTGAAATATCACATCCAATCCATTTGTAATAGCTGCTTTACCGGCGTCAGCATAATCTTTTGCAGTATAATGCAACACATTTGCGCCACCAACAGCACTCGCATCAGAGATCACAAAACCTTTGAATCCCCATTTGTTTTTAAGCGTTTCTGTTAGCAAGTTGTAATGGGCGGTTGCCGGACTTCCATCCACTGAGTTATAAGAAGTCATAATCGATCTGGCTCCGGCTTTATGAATCGCTGCGATGAAAGGGGGGAAGTGAATATCCATTAGTGCACGTTCATTTAGATAGATAGGATAGCTGTCTCTTCCTCCATCACCAACATTTGCAATAAAATGTTTGGGTGTTGTGATAATATTTTTCTTTTCAAATGCTTTGATGAACGCAACACCCATCGCTGATGTGAGAAAAGGATCTTCACCATATGTTTCTTCTGTTCTTCCCCAACGAACATCGGTTGCAATATTGATTACAGGTGAAAGCACCTGTCGGATACCTCTGATAGATGCTTCTTTAGCAATGGCATCCGCTACCTTTTCCATGAGTTTTGTATTCCAGCTGGCAGCCAAACCAATACTTTGCGGGAATACGGTAGCGCCATCTCGTACAAGACCATGTAATGCTTCATCAAAAGGAATCATGGGAATGCCTAATCGGGTCTTTTCTATAAAGTATCGTTGAATACGATTGATTTTTTTCGCCAGACTCAAGGCATTTTCTTGGGTGTTGTATTGCAATATTTGTTCAGCAGCGTTTTTTTCATCAGCAACACCTGCGCTTACTTGAAAGCCAAATAACCCATGTCGATATTTTTCTTCTTCTCCTTTCTCAATCGTGCCGGGTATCATGAAGAGTTGGAAAAATTTTTCTTCTATGGTCATTCGCGACAGTAGATCCTTTACTCTTTCATGCGTAGGAAGCATTTTGTTTTTGTAAGGAACAATTGATTGAGCCTGTAAAAATGTATTGAGTGTAAATACGCTAATAATAAGTATCGATGAGTATAAAGAAGATGAGTTACGCATGTACAGCCTGATTTAGTGGGCGAGCAGTTTTTCTATTGCTTCTTCCGGAACAGATGCTTTTTTCTTCGCGGTATAATCATAACAGATCATTCCGGTCTTGGCTTTGCCCGCTAAAATGGGTCCATCGGATCCTACTATTTCCATTTTATAAAAAAGATCAAACCCCAGTTTATCGAAGTCAGCAGCACAAACTGCAATTCTTACTGTATCACCATGATTGAGTTCTTTTTTATATTCCAATGCCACATCTGCCATAATAAGACCAACTCCTGCAAACGAAAGTTCTGCATAGCCATGGCTCATTAAAAATTGTTGTCTTGCTTCGTGAATCAAGGCAAGGAAAACATCATTTCCTACATGTCCACCGTAGTTTAAATCGGTTATGCGAATTTTAATTTCTGTATTAAAATGAAATTGATCCGGTAATTCTATTTTGATGCGATTCATAATACTGGTTGTTGTTGTAAAAAATCAATCAATTGAACAATTGCTTTTTTTCGGTGGCTATATTGATTTTTTTCTTCCATACTCATTTCAGCAAAACATCTGGAACTTCCGGTAGGAATAAAAACAGGGTCATATCCAAAACCACCATCACCTTTTTGGGTCAATGCTATATGACCTTCACAAATACCTTCAAATTGATATTCTTTTCCTTGCCAGATTAATGATACCACTGTACGAAAACGAGCTGTTCTTTGCGTTTTATTGCCCAGCTTCAATAATAATTTATCAATGTTGGCTTGAAAGTTTTTTTCTTCACCCGCATATCTCGCACTTTTTACACCGGGTTCTCCATTCAATGCATCTACTTCTAGCCCGGTATCTTCACTGAAAACGTTTTTGCCGGTTATTTGATGAATGACAGTTGATTTTTCCGTGGCATTGGCTTCTAATGTATCATGTGGTTCAGGTATATCAATATCGATTCCAGCTTCTTTTAGTGTGATTACATGGATTTTTTCTCCAATAATGGCATTCATCTCACCTACTTTATGTGGGTTATTCGTTGCAAAAACAAGTGTGTGCATATTATAAGTTGAACATGTTTTTTAGACTTAGCCAGAGTTTACTTTTTTCCAGTTTAGCTTCTCTACTATCGCCCATCATTGTATTCAGTGATGGTGCAAATAAAATGGAGCACTGATCATATGCCTGAACCTGATAAAAAGGTAGTTTAAAAGGCATTTGAATCAATGTGGGTTCGATATCAAACAAGATCATGTGTTTGGGCGTAAGCCATTCTTTGATGATGGTGTAAGAAAGCTGATGGTTGGCTAGATTCACGATTGCAACATCTCCCAAATTCAATTTACAAGCAGTAAGTATGGCGGATAAAAACTGTAAAGCCTGATCGTTCACAAAAACGGCTTCTTTATCTGATACCAGAATGGTTATTTTTTTCTGATTATTTCCTAAAAAATCCAGCTGTTTTGGCTGAGGTTCAGCGTTTTTTTTCTCAATTTTATTACCACCAGACGACTCATTTACAATGACCAAATGATTCTTATAGAGGTCTGGTAACACGAAATCAGGTAATGTCACATGGTTTCTTTCGGTCATTTGGTAAATATTAACAGTTGTTAGTTTTCTTTTTTTTCGTTTCTTTGCGCCAAATATAGAATTATGACAGCAGCACTAGACATAAACATCACGAAAGTTGAGACAAGTAAGTTACTGGATATGACGCTGGAAAATATCCCTTTCGGAAAATATTTTACAGATCATATGCTGGAGGCAGACTATGAGAATGGAGAGTGGAAAAATGTTGAGATAAAGCCTTATCAGCCTTTATTGTTGGAGCCATCAGTTGCTGCACTTCATTATGGACAAGCAATTTTTGAAGGTATTAAAGCATACAAAGACAAAGATGGTAATGTGGCTATTTTCCGTCCACAGGATAATTTCAAACGTTTCAATATTTCAGCTGAGCGTATGCAAATGCCCGTTGTTCCGGAAGAAATCTTCATGGAAGGAATGCGCATGCTGATTGATTTGGATAAGAATTGGGTACCATCCATGAAGGATCATTCTTTATATATAAGACCATTTATGTTCTCATCTGATCCTGTGATTGGCGTGAAACCTTCGGAGTCATATAAGTTCATGATCATTCTGAGTCCAACTGGTCCATACTATACTGCACCTATGAAGATCTATGTGGAAGAAAAGTATACAAGAGCAGCTCCGGGTGGAGTAGGCTTTTCAAAAAATGCGGGTAATTACGGCGCTAGTATGTTGGCTACTGCATTGGCGAAAAAGGCAGGTTATGATCAGGTACTTTGGACAGATGCTTTTGAGCACAGATACTTGCAGGAAGTAGGTACTATGAATGTTTTCTTTATTATAGGTAATACTGCAGTAACTCCTTCTTTGGAAGAGGGAACAATTTTAGCAGGTGTTACCAGAGATAGTGCGATGACTGTATTGAGAGATATGGGCTTTGAAGTGATAGAGAAAAAGATCAGTATTGAAGATCTAATGGATGCACATCGTGCAGGTATTCTGTATGAAGTATTTGGTACCGGAACAGCAGCTACCATTTCTCTGATCAAAGAATTGCGTTATAAAGATTATGTGATGCATTTTGATACCGATCAATGGAAAACCGCTCCTGAACTGAAACAAAGGCTCAATGATATTCGTGAAGGTAGAACAGCAGATACACATGGTTGGATGTATCGTGTTTAAGAGATTTGAAAGATGTATGAAAGGGACTTCAATCGAAGTCCCTTTTTTTTGCTCATAGCTTAATAAATGTACTTGCCGCAAACTTATTGCCACTATGTATTTCCAGAATGTATGAGCCATTCAAAAGTCCATGTAGCGGTATTTGAAAATTACCTTCTTGCTGTTGTCCCAGGATTTGTTTACGAAGTATTTGTCCATCCATATTTTTAAGTAAAACAAAACTATGTCCGGGTTTATAGGCTTTGAAATAATAATTCAATTGATGTTGAGCCGGTACAGGAGATAATTTCATGATGATAGGTTCTTCCTGAGGAGTGGGCGGTATGGGTGATCTCAACACAAAACGTTTTTCGCCATAACTACTCGTATCAGCTGTGACATGAAAATGATAAACGCTATCATGCTTTACCTTGGTGATATTGCCTGTGAAAAGATCGTGTAACTCAAGTTGTAAATTGGGTGGTAGCCAAACCCGGTTGAAATGAATTTTATACGATCCATTTGTTTTCGTCTGAATACCCAAGGGAACATATGTTTGGGTTGAAAGGTTTCTGGCATCGATTGCCAATGGAATTTGGTCATAACTTAGGCTATAGAAATTATAGTCTTGGTTGAATAACTTTTCAGCATCATCTTCATCAAAACGAATACTGGAAGTATCTATGTCGATCAATTGAAATTCGTCTAGTCGTAATTGCTCTTTGTAAAGTGACAACGCTACTTGATAACGATTTTCAATGATACCATTGATGCTGTCCGGTAAGGGTTGAGTGAGCTTAGCTTGTTCTGAAAATCGAATAGCGGCATCCATTCCCGGGATGGTTTTAATGATAAATCCCTGCATAGGTTCAAGGGTATGGTTGCCATCAAAAGCTTTGGCCATGAATCCTCCCATCTCAGCTAAACTGCTATCCCAAACCCAGAAATAATGACCCATGTTTTCACTGCGTGAAATATTTTTTGAAAGTGTTTTAGCTATGTATGGATTTCCTATGAAATGGTATTGCGTGTCTTGTGTAACCGAAAAATTAATTTCTTCATCTCCTACAATGGGTTGACCAAACAGGTCTATCAGTGCCCTATTTTTCTTATGGAATGGTTGAAACAAGCTGATGCCGGATGATCGTTTCCATAGATAAGCAGAATCATTATTTACTTGTTCAAGCAATCTCCAACTAACAGGTTTTTTAATGTGCAAATAGTTTTGGCTTATAAGTGTATGCGGTTCTGATTTTTCGTTATCCGGATAATTAAACCGAGCTTGAGATGCGAGAGGGATCGAATGTTGTAAGCTTATATTACTTGCAATAATATTATCCTTAAACGGATGTGTCATCCAGTTATTAAACAATGCAAATCTCTTTGTAATCCGGCCTATGATCTGTGTAGCTGCTGCATTAGGCGCAATGATAGCCTGTGAGTCTAAGATCAGCATGTCTTGTGTAAGAAATTTTCCTTGTACCAATTGGAGAGATTGGGAAAGCAACAAGGAATCTGATAACAGTAATTCAGTTCCCTTGACCACCAAATGATCTAATTGATTTTTTTCAAAAGCCTGTGCAGATAAATATTGTTTGGTTTTACCGGCCGCTACGAGTGTTCCATTAGTAGATCGAATTGCCTGCTGTGCTGCAATAGTGTTTTCATAAGTTAAAATACCCGATAGGGATAATTTACTTTGATTCAATAATTGTAAGGACCTGCAAAAAGCGCTATCATTGATTTGTACAATTTGATCATTGTTTTGAAGGATCACATCAGTTTGTAAGTCTGGAACCATAGCACTGCACCAATTGCTACCCAAGTGCCAGTTATTATTTTGTTTGCCTAACCAAAGTCCTTTTGTTTTTACATCAATTAAAATACTTTGAGAGGTATCAGTGCAGCCTCCTGATTGAATGATTCTCCTAAACCTGGCAGATTGCTGAAGACTTCCGGGTTGTAGCGTGGGATAGATATTTGATGGTATTGATTGAAATTGAGCAGCCTGTGTAGACATTAGCCATTGATAGTTATAAGTGCCATTTCCACCGGAAGGTGTTGATCCCTTAATTGTTTCTGGTGCAGTCCCAATACAAATGATTTGATCTTTGAAAAGAATATTATTCTTGATTTCAGGGAAGAATTGAAAAATAAGTTGTTTACGAATACGGTTAATTCCATCTGAAACCTCTATTAAAAAAGAATCTTTTGATACTTGATGATGTGTATTAAAGTATATAAGATTTTTTGGTTCATGAATATCGATGGTTTGCCTGCTATTGAATGGAAATCCGGTAACGTAACCATGCTTTGGCTGTTCAATAATAGTCCATTTCAGTCCGCCTTCTTTTTCTTCATCATACACTTGTAAAAACTTGTCGATGCTAAGTTGTCCTTTTTCACAAACAGGAATTTTCATTTCCGTGCTATCTAACCATTTCGGCGGAATGCCATCAATGTCAATACTGCTCAGGGCTCCAATATTTTTAAGGAGTGGTACCACTGGGTTGCCGATATCATCTGTGATGAATGTTCCATGATAAAGTTGATTAGATAAGTTAATTCCATTTTTATCTAACATCCCTTTTGTTATAATTAATCGAAAGATGAGTGTGTTTTCCGACGTGCTATGACTATATGGAATTTTGTACGTTGTATTTCCAATTGTAGTTTCAAGAAATGGAAATTGTTTTGAATACAGTTGAACAGATTCGGAAAAAAGTACTTGAAATTGTAATGTGTCATTCAGTCCATACAACTTTGCGATTGGAGTTGTTACTCCGATTATTTCGGGTAGTATAGCATCTACCAAAATATCGTTGATAATACCTGAAGAAGGAATACTATTGGATAAAAAATTTCCTGCAGCATCTTGGATGATGCTGTTATTAAGGGTAATGGTACTAGCTAATCGGATGCCATCTGCATCAAATTCATCTGCTTGAATCACATAAGAAAATTGTAAACTAGTATCAGTTAAAATACTAAGCGTCGGGTTACGGACACGTGTTCCAATGGTGACAGCTAAAACAGGCTTTCCTGCAGTTGTATCGCATTGAATTTTCTCATTTGCAATCAATATAAAATGTAAGGTGTCGCTAGCTTTATACTTTTTTCTTTCAGGAAGTATCAGTGATTTAATGACAGGTCTGGTGTGATCAATTGCATCCGCATCTTGAAGGATCTTAAAATTCGAAACAAGATTTTTATTATTGGCACTGTCTTGTAGTTGAAGGGACATTATATGTTCCGAACTTGCATCTACTTCAATACCTGTTGATGATACTATGCAAATAGCAGCGTAAGTAGTGTCGTTTTCTTTTCGTAATTGTGATATAGGATACCCAGATAAACTGCCTTCTAATAATATGAAAGAAGAGGAGTCCGGTTTTGTGAAAATTGTTATGGGGATGGTGTCTTTTACTTTATAAGATCGATTCGGAATCGTAATTTTTACCACTTCAGGAGGAGTTCTGTCAAGTACTATTTTATTGCCTTCAAACAATAAAGGATGTATAGTCGGAGATTGTTTGATATTTCGGTGAAGTATTGGTTGAAGCGTTGCATCGGCATTACCGGATCTGATTTTTATAGTATAGGTAGCGTCATTTTTTCTTTCAACTGAAATGATGGATGCTCCGTTTTCAGGTATTGCTTTGAGCGAGAAATGTGAAATGGAAATTGAGTCAACAGACTGATCAAAACGTAATTCATAAACCAAAGTATCCTGATTGCTATGCGTTTGAGAAGTAGTAAATGCATGAACAGAAACAGGCGTGCGAAAACTTAACAGGGAACCGTATCCAACACCTTTTTCATTGATGGCATACGAGCGAATAAAAATTTTAGCATTGAGTGAAAGGTTTTTCAAATGAATGATAACTATTGAATCTCTTAAGGAGGAAGAGGTTCTATTATGTTTGATGGAAGGTGTATCGTTGATGGCCCAACAAATACCTATTTCTGAAATACTTGCGCCATTATCAGATATTAATTTTCCATAAACATGCCATTCGCTGGAATCAACTTGGATGATGGTATCGGTCGTAACATCAGGAGTTGATGTGATTGTGGTGAATTCAATTGTATCACTGTTTGTAGTGCCTGCGGAGTTATTAGCGATCCCTCTTACATAATATTTTTTTGCGGGGTTGAGTCCATCCAATTGTAATGTTACAATGGTATTCCCTGAACCTGCAACAATGTAACTGGGTGAGAGATTCGTTATAACGGTAGGATGATTCATTAAAGGGACTGTATCATATTCAAATCTGATTTGTGTATTGGAAAGTTGATCATTGATAACAGCTCTCATTGTTGCTATTCTTGTTCCAATGCTGTCGATGACAGGTTTGCTAATGGTAGGCGCATTTATTGCTGTAGTAGCTGAAAACTCAAAATCGTCAATGGCCATACCATCATCGCTACCGGATTCATCCTGATCATCCCATCGAAGAATCAGCTTTTCACCGGGTCTCCAAATAATATCTGTAATGTTCAAATGGATATTGTATTGGTTAGTAGAAAGATGTCCGTTGAGTGTAGCGCTACCACTGGAAGTATGAATGGAAGTCAAATTGCCATCAATTTTTTTAATGAGGTTTGTGGTATCGATACTATTGGCTTGTCTGGTTTGATAAGAAAATTGCCAATTATTCGCATTTCCCGAACCGCCTTTACGCCATTGCGTGTTTTTGTAACGAATAGTTATTCTATTCAGAATGCTTCCTGTAAGATTTTCGAGTACTACTCCAAATGCATACACCCCTGAACTGGAAGCCAAAGATCCCAAGGCTCGATTATTGTTTCCGGAAAGTCCGTAGCTATAAACACCACTGCCCGTTCCGGATCCTGTACCGGTGAGCATATTTGTATTGGGTTGATTGCCCGTAATTTGAAGTATTTGCCAACCCTTGAGTGTCGTGAGGGATAATGGAGGCGCGTCAACTGCATGTACCCCTTTGCCTGTAAGGATAAACGAGCCTGATAAAGGAAGCTGATCGAAGTTTTGATGATAGGTAGTGCCAGCAGTGATGTATGGGACTGCTGAAAATTGAGCAAAAAGACTTGATTGGGTGAAAATAAGGGTCAAAAAAAGCGTCCATTTGTTCATGGGAGTAGGTCTTTGGGCATAAACCTATCTATCAGAATTCCCAAAGCGGGTGCTCCTTCCGAAAAAGGGCAATCTTTCAAGAAATACGCATGTATTTTTACCTGATCGATAGAAAATATAGAAGCAGTAACACGAGATTGGAAGGTTATTTATGCCCAAATCGACTTAAAAATGAATGCTTATCCACAGTTTGAATCAAAACTTTTGAAAAGTTTTTGATTTTTCAGTTGCAGCCATTACCTTTGCCGTCCGAAATTTTAAACGGTAAATAATGCCTACAATACAGCAATTAGTTAGAAAAGGTCGCGAAATTATCAGGGCCAAAAGTAAGTCAAGGGCTTTGGATGCTTGTCCGCAGCGTCGTGGTGTATGTACTCGTGTATACACAACCACACCAAAGAAGCCTAACTCAGCTCTGCGTAAAGTAGCGAAAGTGCGTTTGACCAATAAAGTAGAAGTTATCGCTTATATCCCAGGTGAAGGTCACAATCTTCAGGAACACTCGATCGTATTGATCCGTGGTGGTCGTGTGAAGGATTTACCGGGTGTACGTTATCATATTGTTCGCGGTAGCCTTGATACTGCGGGTGTTAAGGATCGTAAGAAGAGTCGTTCTAAATACGGAACTAAGAAAGAAAAGGCAAAAAAATAACCTAATAATCTGTTAATCAGCTAATTACTATACGTCATGCGTAAAGCACAAGCCAAAAAATTACCACTTGCACCAGACGGTCGTTTCAATGACAAACTGGTAACCCGTTTCATCAATAACCTTATGTGGGATGGTAAGAAAAGTACTGCAATCAATATTTTCTATGATGCAGTAGATAAGGTTACAAAAATGACCGGTGAAGATGGTTATGAAACTTGGAAGAAAGCCATTGCCAATGTAACTCCTTCAGTAGAAGTTAGAAGTCGTCGTATTGGTGGTGCTACTTTCCAGATTCCATCTGAAGTACGTGCAGATCGTAAGATTTCATTGAGCATGAAATGGTTGATTCGTTACAGCCGCGAGCGTAATGGTCGTACCATGGCTGACAAGCTGGCTAATGAGATTGTGGCTGCAAGTAAGGGTGAAGGTGCTGCTTTCAAAAAGAAAGAAGATACCCACAGAATGGCAGAAGCTAATAAAGCCTTCTCTCACTTCAAAGTATAAATTATTATTTTTTTATATTAAAGCCCTCCTTGGAGGGCTTTTTTTATGGATTATAATTCCATTAAAACCTGTTAGTAGTGCTTTTACTACACGGATATCGTAATATATTTGCAATACAATATCCAATCCTACAAAGCACCAAAGCTTTTAATCCGCGCCTTGACACACCAAATGAGTAACCCCTCATTTGAAATCTACACCAATCCAGTCCTCGAAAAGCTGTATTGCGTCTATGCGAGTTATTGATAATCAATACATCGCAATTTCGAAAATCCTATTCTCTGAAGACAGCGTAGATAACGCCGGTAAATACTGGTTAATATCATGTCTGGCTTATTCCAATCCTCTGAAACCAACCGATCCAATCCATCCACGGCTTTTTTGATCTGTACGGCATCCGGGTTATTCCAATAACCAACCGCATAGAAGACGAATAAGACGTTATCCTCTGCAAGGCCCGTTCAGTCGGATAACCTGACTTGTACGCAACCCAAACTAATCCCAAGGAAATCAACAAAAGATGAAACCAATTCAAAAAATGAGGGCATTTATTTTGACCACCTTATTGGTGTCAGGTGCTTTATTTTTTTCAGGATGTGGTAAAGGAGAGCAAATCGTTCCTAAATCGGAACATGAAAAGTTGTTTGATAACCTGACTAGTGTGTTGGGAAACAAGCAATGGTTTTTGAAAGCGATTTATGTAAACGGTGTGTTACAACCACTTACAGATGCACAGAAGAGGTATTACAAAACCTACACAAGAACTCAGACCCCATTCACAGCAACTTTTCTGGATGATGATGGAAACAGAGGTGAGGCTTATCTGTTGAGTGTGATCCAGTTAAAAGAAGTCATCAATAATGGTCCATTAGGTGCTTCAACTCGTGATTATGTCTTAAGAGAGCTTACAGAAAAAACATTAGATATCCAGGTAACGAGTCCTCCGGGATTTCCAGCGCAGATTGTGAGAGAAGTTTATTATGCCAATTAAGAAGTTAACATATTTCATGCTATTACTGATCCTTACTTGTACTGCAGGTAAAGCTCAGGTATCCTCTATGGGAACTAGTTTCCTGAGTGGGAATGGCGGAATTATTACGACTCCTACCATGCCGGTTTCAGGATCTGCAAAATGTTTAACTGTAGGAGGGTATGCTTCAGCATTAAATATCGCTAACAATGGTACTGGTTTATTTGGCTCAGGATGTACAGAAAAGGCTCCTGTTGCAGATACTACAACTTTTTCTTTATCGTTAAATGTGTATCCGAATCCAACAAGGGGTTCCACCATGTTGAAAGCCACTGGGGATTTTGATGAAAAGCTCTCTTGTTTGGTAAAAGTGATTGCCATGGATGGTAAAATTCTGTTTGGTCAGATGGTGCCTATGAAAGATGTGAAAAAGGGCTACATGATCAATGGGAATGCTTGGGCAGCGGGTAATTACACTGTGATGGTTGAGTTGATGAATAAACGCTATAGTTTAAGGTTAATTAAATTGTAGTAATTCGATAAAGGAGTGATTATATGGTATTTTTGTAAGTAGAAAAACCGTAACTTACTGGATACCAATGAATATAGAGACATTGACATATCCTATGAAAAACCAATTTTAAATGTCATGTCCTCTGAACAACTATTGAAAGCCGTATCCTATGAAAAACCTTTAAGTCTAAAACTTATAGGTAATCGTATTTAATAACAAGCGTGTATGAGAAGTGCAATTTTTAAATTAAATGTCCTGCTGGTATTGTGTTTACTCACAGGTAGTTTATATGCACAACCCCCAGGAGCTTTTTATTTGACTGGTGTCGCAAAAGACAATCAGGGCAACCCTGCGCGTAATCGTACCATCCATTATGAAGTATCTATCTATCAAGGAAGGGCTATCAATGGTGTATTGGTATACCAAGAGTCGCATCGTGTACAATCTAGCAATGATGGTGTGTATGAAGTAGTCGTAGGAAGGGGCATTAGAAATACTAACCCTGCTTTGAAAGATTCATTGTCTTTTATCGATTGGTCGCAAGGTCCCTACTTCATGAACCAAAAAATAGCAATCGCGCCCTCAATCCCTGCACCTTGGTGGATACCTGCTAATAATTTCGTGGATCTAGGAACACAGCAAATTTTAAGTGCTGTTTATGCTATTTATGCAGGTAATGCAAGTGTTACCAATGTAAACACTAATATATCGCCCGGTCCACCTAATACTTTCTTAACCACGGATAGCTTGGGGAATGTAAACTGGACACCTCCACAGGCAGCACAAGTCAACGTAACGCAAGTAACCAATGCAAATTTGAGTCAGACAAGTGGTACAGATGCAAGAATCGGAGCGAATACCACAACTGTTGTTGAAGTTCCGGTGTCAAATGCAAGAATAGGAGATCCTATTTTGATAACAGCCTTAGATGATTATCAGTTTTGGACAGTATATGGAGCTTGGTGTAAGAGAGATGGAATAGTTTCCATTCGTTTTGCAAATTTCACAGCACAACCTGTAACAGTATTAGGGAGTCAATATAAAATAGTTCTAGTAAAATAAATAAGAGTAAGTGGTATCCATCTATAATGCATATGAGAAAATGGTAAAAAGTCACAAGTACATAGCAATATGTGTTTTGATGATTTTTGCATTGGTATCCACTGCCAATGCGCAGCGATTTGGTGATAATCTTGGAGACCACAGAGCTACTGATACTTTACGCATGAACAATTTCAGAATTGTAAATGCGCAAGGAATAGCAATCGGAACTGCGCGTATTCTCAATAATAATATTGCCCTTCAAATTGATGGATTAGATAAAGCCCTTTTATTACCTCGTGTTTCAGATACATTGGCAATACCTGATGCCAATGCTGTGAATGGTATGTTGGTGTATAGTTTGGCGGATGATAAATTTTATTATCGTCAAGCCGGAGTTTGGAAAGCTTTTGGAAGTGCAGGTAACAATGGAGTGGTATCTTTTAATGGACAGGTAGGAACGATTAATATGAATGGTGATGGCACTACTATTACTGTTACCAATACCAGTGGTAATGATTGGGTAGTTAGCGCGAATAATAACTTGAGTATTTGGAGTGCAAACAAATTGATGGGGCGCCAAATCTCAGGAACTGTTCCCACAAACGGACAAGTGTATGTTTGGGATGCAATCCTTGGAGTTTGGAAACCGGAGTCAATTGGTAGACTTTCCGCTCCTACGACCAATGGATTAAGATCTGATTCTTTGGTCACTACTTTGAATGGAACACTTCGAAAAATTGCTTCCTCTGATATTCTTTTTGTTGCAGATACAGCCGCTATGTTAAGCGGCTATGTTCGTGAAAAAAGATTTCTAGATTCTTTGGCTGCTATCAGAGCCAGTATTAAAAATATTGATACGCTCGCCAATCTTGTTGTAACCGGAACGATCAGTGGTGGTACATTCAGTGGAACTTTATCAAATGCAGCACAAGCAAGTATTACAAATCTTGCAAATCTGCAAGGGTTAACGGCTACAGGTAATATTACAGCCAATACGTTATCCGGAACACTAACAACTGGAGCTCAACCCAATATTACTTCTGTTGGAACTCTAACAAACCTTTCTGTTGCGAATAATATATCAGCTGGAGGAACGATCAGTGCCAATACATTGAGTGGAACACTTTCCAGTGGTCCCCAACCTAATATTACAGGCCTTGGTCCACTTACGAATTTAAGTGTGACTGGTGTTATAGAAGGAGGCATGTTTAGTGGGACCTTATCTCCTGATTTGTTAGCGAGCTTACAGAACACAGGAACTTTCACAAATATTACAGTTACTAACTTTATTTATGGAAATAATATCAGTGGAACGCTGACAACTGCTGCACAACCTAATATTACTTCGGTAGGTAGTTTGAATGGGTTAACAGTAACAGGAACGGTTTCATCAAATACTGTGAGTGCAACGAATGCAACGATTACGAACTTAAGTGGTCTTGCAAACCTGAGTGTAACTAACACGATCCAGTCAGCAACAGTGAGTGCAACAACAGGTAACTTCACGAACATCAATGCAACCGGAACGATTACTGGTGGAACCTTTAGTGGTACAATCAGTCAGGGAGCAGCGAACACAATCAATAATCTAGCGAACGTAACTAATCTGACAGCGACGAATGCGAGCATCACAAATGCGAACATTACGAATCTGACCGGTGTCAATAATCTAAGTGTAACAGGCACGGTACAAGCAGGTACGGTAAGTGCAACGAATGCAACGATCACGAACTTAAGTGGTCTGGCTAATTTGAGTGTAACCAATACTATTCAGTCATCGACTGTAAGTG
>FWPV01000986.1_pt1 | contig 83353 bp, 86 predicted proteins | sample 2228371 | NCBI WGS metagenome assembly FWPV01 (sample SAMEA103939776, study PRJEB20133) | metagenome
GATCCAGCCGGTGGCGATGGAGGAGGGGCTGCGGTTTGCCATTCGCGAGGGCGGCCACACCGTAGGCGCCGGCGTGGTGACCAAGATTCTGGAGTAGGGAAGGGTTTCGTTCCTGCCCCCTCTCCTGGCCTAAGAGGGGGTTCTGATCCTGACGCAGCGGGAGCGCGAAAGATATGGCGGCAGGGAGCAACATCCGCATCAAGCTCAAGGCGTTTGACCACGAATTGCTGGACCAGTCATGCCAGCGGATTGTGGAGACGGCGGAGAAGACCGGAGCGCGCGTGAGCGGCCCGATCCCGCTGCCGACCCGCAAGTACGTGCATGCCATCGTCCGGCCGACCGCTTTGGGGCGGAGCAGCCGGACCATGGAGCACTACGAGATCCGCGTACACAAGCGGCTGATCGACATTCTGGAGTCGACCGGGCGGACGGTGGATGCGCTGATGAAGCTGGATCTGCCCGGGGGCGTGGACATCGCCATCCGGACCTCGCGCGGATAGGGTGGACACGTGGCGCGGGCATTCTGTCCCGCGCTCCCCGAGGGCGGGCTGGCAGGCTCGCCCCACGCGGACACCGGCGAGACGCCGGGGTCATCGGGAGAGAGTAGTGGTGAAACGATGCCAGTAGGACTGCTGGGCAAGAAACTGGGAATGACGCGGATCTTCTCGCCGCAGGGCGAGGCGGTGCCGGTAACGGTCATTGAGGCCGGGCCCTGTGTGGTCGTGCAGCGCAAGACACAGGAGCGCGACGGCTATGAGGCCGTGCAGATTGGCTATGAGGACCGGCCCCGGGCCCGCACCAATCAGCCGGAGACCGGGCACTTCGAACGGCATGGGGTCTCGCCGAAGAAGCATCTAAAGGAATGGCGGTTGCAGGAGGGCGAGGATTTCCAGGAGCGGCAGGAACTGACGGTGGCGATGTTTAGTGAGGGGCAGATTGTGGATGTGATTGGGCAGTCCAAGGGCCGGGGGTTCGCCGGGGGCATCAAGCGCTACCACTTCAGCGGGGGGCCGGCGCAGCATGGTTCGAAGGTGCACCGCTCCCCGATGTCCAACGGGGCCACGGATGCGGCGCGGGTCTTCCCCGGGGCGCGGCGGCCGGGACACATGGGGGCGGCGCAGGTTACGGCGCGAGGGCTGACGGTGGTGAAGGTGGATACGGAGCGAAACCTGCTGGTGGTACGCGGCTCGGCGCCGGGGGCCAACGGCGGACTAGTCGCGGTGCGGCCCAGCAAGAAGACCGTGAAGGGAAAGGGTTGAGCGGGATGCCGCAAGCGGCGATCTGGAACATGGCGGGCGAGGAAGTGGCCCAGGTCGAGCTGGACGGGGCGCTCTTTGACGTGGAGCCGAACCTGGACCTGATGCACCAGGCCCTGCTGTATGTGGACAGCCAGCGCGCCCAACTGCGGGGGTACACCCTGTCGCGAGGGGAGGTGTCCCGCTCGGGAGCCAAGATGTACCGGCAGAAGGGGCTGGGCCGGGCGCGGCACGGCGATCGGGCGGCGGCGCACTTCGTGGGCGGGGGCCGGGCTCACGGGCCCAAGCGAGAACGGGCACGGCTGCGCATGCCGCAGAAGATGCGGCGCAAGGCGCTGGCCTGTGCTCTGACGGCGCAGCTACGCAAAGGCCTGATTCGATTCGTGGATGACCTGCGGCCGGAGCAACTGGGTACCAAGGCAATGCTGGCGGGCCTGGAGCGGATCCGCTGCAGCCGGGGCAAGATCATTGCGGTGGTAGGGCCGGAGGAGTACTACGACGACGTATTGGACCGGTCCTGCCGCAACCTGCCGCGGTTTGTGTTGCGGCTGGCGCCGCACATCAACGTGCGGGACGTGCTGAACGCGGATCATATCATCATGTCGCAGGGCGCGCTGGCGCAGATGGGCGCTGGGGCGGCGGCGACGGGCGAGGGTGAGACGGATGCTGACTAGCGAACAGCTCAACTACTACCGCAGCATCCTGATCCAGCCAGTGATCAGCGAGAAGTCCATGGGGGCCAGTGAGACGGAGCGGAAGTACCACTTCAAGGTGCACCCGCGGGCCAATAAGATCGAGATCCGGCGGGCGGTAGAGGCCATCTTCAACGTACGGGTGCAGTCGGTGAATACGCTGAACGTGCGGGGGAAGGCCCGGCGGCGCAGCTACCGGCACCGCATGGGCAAGACGGCGGACTGGAAGAAGGCTATCGTGATGCTGGCGCCGGGTGACCGCATCGACGTGATGTCATCCCAGTAGGGCAGGCCGTATTCCTGCAGGGCGCAACTGCGAGACGCTGGCGCCACCGGGCAGCGGAGCGGGGAGAAGAATCATGCCAACCAGACAGCACAAGCCGACTTCGGCCGGAGAGCGCTTTCATCAGTCGCTGGACCGGCGGGAGCTGGACAAGAAGAAGCCGGAGAAGAGCCTGCTGCTGCCGGCCAAGTCGAAGGCGGGACGTAACAACCAGGGGCGAGTGACTACGCGGCATCAGGGCGGCGGGCACAAGCAACGGCAGCGGATCGTGGACTTCAAGCGCAACAAGGATGACATTCCGGCTCGGGTGGCGGCGCTGGAGTATGACCCGGGACGGTCGGCCTTCCTGGCGCTGTTGTTTTACGCCGACGGCGAGAAGCGCTACATTCTGGCGCCGCAAGGCGTAAAGAAGGGCGACCAGCTGATGTCGGGGGAGGCGGTGCAGCCGCGGGTGGGCAACTGCCTGCCGTTGGAGCGCATTCCGGTGGGTACGCTGGTGCACAACGTGGAGCTCACACCGGGTCGGGGGGGACAGATGGTGCGGGGAGCAGGGTCAGCGGCGCAGATTGTGGCGCGGGAGGGGAACTATGTGACGCTACGGCTACCCTCCGGGGAAATGCGGATGGTGGCGGGCCGGGCACGGGCGACGGTGGGACGTGTGGGGAACCTGGATCACCAGAACGTGCAGGATGGCAAAGCAGGCCGCAAGCGCTGGCGGGGGGTGCGGCCAGCGGTGCGGGGCGTGGTAATGAATCCGGTGGATCATCCCCACGGAGGCGGAGAGGGCAAGGCGCCGATTGGGATGCCCTCGCCGGTCAGTCCCTGGGGCTGGAAGACTCTGGGGCGCAAGACACGGAAGCCGAACAAGCCGTCGGACAAGTTCATCGTGCGACGGAGAAAGTCGGGTCGCGGATAGGACGCCGCGTATTCCCTCGGCAGGAACCGGGCCTGCGAGACAGCCCAGCTCGGAGGAGAGCGCGGGTTAGAGGGCCCGCCCTACGCGGGGTCAGACAGTCGTGCAGCAAGGGGAATGGCACATGGCCAGATCAATGAAGAAGGGGCCGTACGCGGACGAGAAGCTCCTGCTTAAGGTGGAAAGAGCGCAGGCGACCGGGGATCAGCGGATCATCAAGACCTGGTCGCGGCGGTCCACGATCTTCCCGGAGATGGTGGGGTTGACGATCGCGGTGCACGATGGGCGGCGGCATGTGCCCATCTACATCACCGAGAACATGGTAGGACACAAGCTGGGTGAGTTTTCGCCCACTCGGACCTACCGGGGGATGCGGCCGGGCAAGCGGGAGCGGACAACGGGCGGCGGCAAGGGACGGCGGTAGGGAGGACTCGCGCCGACCAGGAGGGACGGGCGCGCTGCCCGTCGCACCGAGGAGGGGGCGGCACGAGGCCGTGCTCCACAGGGCAGGCGGGGAGAAAGCCGGCGCTATCGGGAGAGAACCATGGACGTGAGGGCAACTTCGAAATGGGTACGGACTGGGCCGCGGAAGGTGCGGCGCTACGCGGACCTGGTGCGGAACGAGCCGCTGGATCGAGCCCGGGGGCTGCTGCATGTGTCGCCTTCGCCGGCGGCCAAGGCGCTGCTCAAGTGCCTGGACTCGGCGGTGGCTAATGCTGAGAATAATCATAGTCTGGATGCCGACGATCTGCGGATCAAGTCGCTCCAGGTGGACGGGGCGATGAAGATCCCGCGGCTGCGCCAGCGTGCCCGGGGTCGGGCAGACCGCTACTATCACCGGACCTGCCACATCACTGTGGTGGTGACCGACGAAGGGGCCGAATAGGGGAGCGGGTGGGGTGGGCTTTCGGGCCCACCGCAGGAAGGCGAACGGGGAAGCCCGCGCCACGGGCGAGGCAGGCTGGAAGTCTGGGCTCCCAACACCGGCGAGCGGCCGGTGCCAGCGCAACAGGAGTGAACTGCATGGGTCAGAAGGTCCATCCCTACGCGTTTCGATTGGGCATTATTCGCAAGGCGCGGAGCCACTGGTTTGCGGAGGGGCAGAAGTTCCGTGATCAGTTGCTCGCGGACATGGCCATCCGCAAGCTGATTGCGGATACGCATCGCAACGCAGGGATCTCAGAGATCATCATCGAGCGCACCGCGGAGAACACTAACGTTACGGTGCAGACCGCCAAGCCGGGGATCATCATCGGACGCGGCGGGCGGGACGTGGACCAGCTGCGCCAGACGCTGGAGAAGCGGCTGGGAGGTCGGGTGCGCCTGAATGTGGAGGAGACGCCGGACCCGGACATCAACGCGCAGTTGGTGGCGGAGAACATTGCGTCGCAGATTGAGCGGCGGGTGTCGCACCGGCGGGCCATGCAGCAGGCGGTGGAGCGGGGGACCCGGGCGGGGGCGCAGGGGATGCGGGTGAAAATCTCGGGGCGGCTGTCGGGGGCGGAGATCGCTCGGTCTGAGGGCGTGGGGCCGGTAGGGCAAGTGCCGCTGCACACGCTGCGAGCGGACGTGGAGTACGGCATTGCGCACGCCCGGACCGCCTATGGCCCGATTGGGGTCAAGGTGTGGGTCTACAAGGGTGAGATCCTGCCGCCGCGCAAGGGCGAACGGCGAGTGGGGACGGGAGAAGAGGGCGTCACGGCGGAGGATTGGGAGCGCGTAGCGGCGGCCCAGCGGGCTCGGACGCAGCAGATGGAGAAGGCTGCCGCCGCTGCGGCGGTGGAGCCGGCCCCGGCTGCCGAGATTGAAACACCGGTCGCGGAGGCGCCGGTTGTCGAAACGGAGAGGATCGCAGCGGAAGTCGGTGATGCGGTGGAGAGCACGGCTGCGGTCGTGGAGGGGCCGGCGGCGGAGGCGACGGGGGTCGCGGCGGAGGAGTCTGAAGCCGGGGAGGTTTCCCTCAGCGAGCCGTTGAGCGAGGCGACGGCAGAGGAGAGCGCAGCCGCCGAGGAGGAGGTTCCTAGGGAAGCGGAACCCGCCTCGGAGGCCGCCGGGGACGTGGCGCAGGAGGACGAGTAAGATGTTGATGCCCAAGCGGCTGAAATACCGTAAGCAGCACCGGGGCCGCCGGTCCGGCATGGCCAAGGGGGGCAGCAGCCTGAACCAGGGCGAGTTTGGCCTGCAGGCGCTGGGGGCCTGCTGGATGACGGCCCGCCAGATCGAGGCCGCTCGGGTCGCCATGACGCGGCGGGCCCACCGGGGTGGTAAGATCTGGATCCGCGTCTTTCCCGACAAGCCGGTAACGGCCAAACCGCTGGAGACTCGCCAGGGCAAGGGGAAAGGCGCCGTGGACCACTATGTAGCCGTGGTCAAGCCGGGGCGCATCATGTTTGAGATGGCGGGAGTGCCGGAGCAGGTCGCGCGAGAAGCTATGCGCTTGGCCTCTCAGAAGCTGCCCATTCCGACCCGGTTTGTCAAGCGGGAGGAGTAGTCATGCCCGATAACGCGAGCAGCACAAGAGACTTCCTGGAGCAGATCAAGCAGGCGCCGGACGAGGAACTGGCGGCACGCAAGCGACACATCACCGAGAGCCTGTTCAACCTGCGCTTCCGGCTGGCCTCCGGTCAGGTGGAGGATCCCAAGCGCCTGCGCAAGTACAAGAAGGCCATCGCTCGGATCAACACGGTTCTGCGGGCACGTGAGTTGGCCCGGGGAGGGAAGTAGTCATGAGCGAGGAGCGCAAACCTCGGCGGACCCTGCAGGGCGTGGTGGTCAGCGACAAGATGGATAAGACGGTGAAGATCAGGATCGAGCGTCTAACGCGCCACCCGTTGTACGCAAAGGTCACGAAGCGGGCGAGGACTTTCCAGGCGCACGACGAGAAGAACGAGTGCCGGCCCGGCGACGTGGTAACCATCGCGGAGTGCCGCCCGATCAGCAAGCGCAAGTGCTGGCGGGTCGTGGAGATTGTGGCGCGGGAGAAGTAATCCCGGTAAGGCCGGCGTCGCGCCCAGCCAGTCGGAGGGGCGGGACGCACGTCGTACCGCACGGCAGCAACGCCTGCCCCTAGCCAGGAGGCTTAGACAGTGCCGGAATTCGCGAGCGACAAGATTAGGAACCTGGCGGTAGTGGGCCATCGGGGTTGTGGAAAGACGACCCTGGTGGAGGCCATGCTGTTTGCTGCCGGAGCGATCAAGCGTCGGGGGAGCGTGGAGGAGGGGACGACCACCACCGACTTCGAGCCAGAGGAGAAGGAGCGGGGGTTGTCCATCAATCCGGCGCTGGCGAACTGCCGGATGGAGGGCGTCAAGCTCAACCTGGTGGACACGCCGGGGTATGCGGAGTTTGTCGGACAAGTGGTGCCCTGTCTGTGGGTCACCGAGACGGCTCTCCTGGTGGTGGAGGGCGTAGCCGGGGTGGAAGTTCATACGCGTCGCATGTACACCATGGCGCGGGACATGGGCATGGCCGTGGTGGCGGTAGTAAGCAAGTTGGACAAGGAGCGCGCGGACTTCGGTGCGGTGGTAGCGGGGATGAAGGAAGCGCTGCCCGGGGCGGAATTTGTACCCGTGCAGATGCCGGTGGGGCAAGAAGCGGGGCTGCAGGGGGTGGTGGATCTGGTGGCGATGCAGGCGTACCTGGGGGAAGGCAAATCGCCGGTAGCCATCCCCGCGGAAGTAGCGGAGGCGGCGGCAGAAGCGCGGATGGGCTTGATTGACGCAGTGGCCGCCACCGACGACGACCTGACCATGGCGTACCTGGAGAATGACACGCTAACCGAGGAGGAACTCCAGCAAGGGCTGCGGGCGGCGGTCCGGGAGGGGAAACTGGTGCCGGTGCTGGCGACGGCCGCCGAGAAGGGGCTGGGGGTAGCCGCGGCGCTCCGGGCTTTGAGCGATCTGGCTCCTCATCCGCTGACACATCGGCCCTGGGCGGCTACGGACGCCAAGAGCGGGGCCGAGGTTACCATCGAGCCTGAGGATCCCTTCTGCGCCGTGGTCTTCAAGACGATGAGCGACCCCTATGTGGGCCGCATCAGTCTGCTACGGGTGGTATCGGGCACTGCGCAAGCCGATGCCACGGTGACCAATGGCAACACCGGTGGGCGGGAGCGCCTGGCCGGCCTGGCGACAATGCAGGGGCAGGAGACCATTTCGGCGGGGACACTGGCTACCGGCGACTTGGGTTGTGTGAGCAAACTGGAGAGCACAGTGACCGGTCACACGCTGTGCGATCCCAAGCACGTGGTGACGATCGCTATGCCAAGCATTCCGGAGGGGATGCACGGGGTGGCCTTGGTAGCGGCGACCCGGGCCGACCAGGACAAGCTGTCTTCGGCTCTGGCCCGGGTGGCGGAAGAGGACGTAGGCTTCACCTACGAGCGCGATCACGATACCGGCGATCTGGTGGCGCACGGCATGGGGCCGTTGCACGTGGATCTGGCGATTCAGCGGCTGAAGCGGAAGTTTGACGTGGCGGTGGAGCAGAAGCCGCCGCGTATCCCGTACCGGGAGACCATCCGCAAGCAAGTGCAAGTGCAGGGGCGGCATAAGAAGCAGACGGGCGGACGCGGGCAGTTTGGGGACGTCTTCCTGCGCGTCGAGCCGCTGGAGCGGGGGGCAGGCTTTGAGTTTGTGGATGAGGTAGTAGGCGGGGCGGTGCCGCGCAACTTCATCCCCGCGGTGGAAAAGGGCGTTCTAGACGTGATGCAGCGGGGGATTGTGGCCGGCTATCCGGTGATTGACGTCAAGGTTACCATCTACGACGGGTCCACACACCCGGTAGACTCCTCGGAGCAGGCCTTTCGTATGGCGGGGCAGATCGGGATGCGCAAGGCGTTGGAGGAGGCGGGTTCGCTGCTGCTGGAGCCCATTGCGGTGGTTGAGGTGACGACGCCGGAGACGATCACCGGGGACATCATGAGCGATCTGAACGCCAAGCGCGGACAGATCATGGGGATGGACAGCATTGGCGGAGGTATGCAGATAGTGCGGGCGCGGATTCCGGTGGCGGAGTTAGCTTCTTACGCCGGGGACTTGCGTTCCATTTCGCAGGGCCGGGCCAGTTACACAGTGGAGTTCTCGCACTACCAGGAAGTGCCGCGGGAGCTGGCGGACCGGATTATCGCCGAGGCGAAGAAGGCGCAGGAGGAGAGGGCGTAAGGCAGACACTTGGCCCGCCCAGAGCGACGGGCGAGACGCCGATCGTACCGGGGCACCGGCGTCTGGCCGGTGCCACCCAGAGGTAGCGGACTATGATTCAAGCCGAAACTAGACTCAAGGTCACGGACAACTCCGGGGTGCAGGAGATCATGTGCATCCGAGTCAAGGGCGTGGGGCGCAAGCGGTGGGGGTCCCTGGGCGACGAGATCGTGTGCACCTCGAAGCAGGTCACGCCCTCCAGTCCCATCGCAAAGGGGACGGTGATCCGGGCGGTCATCGTCCGCTGCCGGCAGCCGGTGCAGCGCAAAGACGGGAGCGAGATTCGCTTCGACGACAACGCGGCGGTCATCATTGACAAGGCGGGCAATCCGCAGGCCACGCGCGTATTTGGCCCGGTGGCACGGGAGCTGCGGGACAAGCGGTACATGAAGATCATCTCGCTGGCTCCGGAGGTCGTGTAGGCCGGCCGGGAAGAGGACAGGCGGAAAGCCCGTACCACGCGGACAGAGACGGAAGTGGCATGAGCATGAAGAGCAAGGTAATGCATCCGTTGGACATCAAAAAGGGCGACGAGGTGCTGGTGCTGACCGGCAAGGACGCCTCCTACCGCGGGCATCAGAAGCGGGGAAAGGTCATTGGGGCGCTGCCCCGCGAGGGGCGCCTGCTGGTGGAGGGCGTCAACATCATTAAGCGCGCGGTGCGGCAGAGTCAGCGTATGCGCCAGGGCGGGATCATCCAAAGCCCGGGGCACATCCACCGCTCCAACGTTATGCTCATCTGTCCGCAGTGCGACAAGCCCACGCGCATCAACCACCGGGTCAACGAACACGGGGAGCGGGTGCGGGTATGCAAGAAGTGCAAGAAGGACATTGACTGAAGTTGGCATTAGTGAATGAGGGGTTGCCTCGAGAAGAGGCACCGAGCGGGTGGTTGTCCCGCTTCATCGATCATCAAGTCTAGACGATGGATTCCCCCGAGCCGCTGGGCGGCGGAGAGCGCCGACCCGAGAGGCGGCCAGTGAAAGCGAAGGCAAGCGACATGGCAGCCGCATACCGGCCCAGACTGAAAGAGAAGTACGAGCAGGAGGTCCGGCCAGCGCTGATGGAGGTGTTCGGCTACCGGAACATCCATCAGGCGCCGGCGCCCACGAAGGTCTGCATCAGCATGGGTGTGAGTGAGGGCGGGAGCAACTTTGACACGCTGGAGAAGGCGATGAAGGAGGTCGCCCGCGTGATTGGGCAGCAGCCGTGCATCACGCGCGCCAAGCGGTCGGTGGCGAACTTTGGGGTTCGCAAGGGCATGCCCATCGGTCTGCGAGCCACGCTGCGGCACGATCGGATGTGGGAGTTCCTGGATCGGCTCTTTACCATCGCCATCCCGCGGATACGTGACTTCCGGGGTCTGCCCCGCGAGGCGATGGATGGACGGGGCTCGTACAGTCTGGGAATAACGGATTTGCTCATCTTCCCGGAGCTGAACTATGACGACGTGGAGAAGACGCGAGGGCTACATATCACTATCACTACATCCGCCCAGACCGATGAGGAGGGCCGGGAACTCTTGGAGCGACTGGGACTACCACTGAAGCGGGTGGAGTAGGTAGAACGGGCGTCTCGCCCGTGCGGGCCGGAACGACGGGCGGGCGGCCGTCGTACTGAGAGCGGGACACCGGCCGAGGCGTCGGTGTTAGCGGAGTAGGTTGCCAGGAGGCGTCAGTAAGTGGCCAAGAAATCGTGGATAGCCAAGCAGAAGCGCGAGCCCAAGTTCGCCAGTCGTCGGTACCACCGCTGCCGCATCTGCGGCCGGTCCAGGGCGTATATGCGGGCGTTTGGGATGTGTCGGATCTGCTTCCGGGAGAATGCGCAGGCAGGCAACATCCCGGGGCTGACCAAGTCGAGTTGGTGAGGCGTCGGGCCGAGGCCTCTTCCGTGCGGAGCGGGGAGGCACGGACGCAAGAGGCACGAGTGCTTCCATATCTCCAGTTGAGGTGTCGAGGGAATGGCACAACGCAGCGGTAAGAAAGCGAAGCCGGCCGTGCGCCGCAAGGCGATCCGGACCGCCAGCCCGGCGGTGACGGATCCAATCGCCGACATGCTGACGCGCATCCGCAACGCGGCAATGGCCCGGCACGTTGACGTCAATGTCCCCGTTTCGAAGATGAAGATGGAGATTGCCTCCATCCTACACCAAGAGGGGTACATTCGAGGCTTCCAGTTGGTGGACCGCGGGCGCATTCTGCGCATCCGGCTCAAATACGACGCTAATCGCCGGCCGGTGATCAATGGGCTCAAGCGGGTGAGCAAGCCGGGGCGGCGCGTGTATGCCGGGCATGACAACCTTCCGCGGGTCCTGGGGGGTATGGGAGTAGCCATTCTCTCCACCAGCCGGGTAACCAGCACGGGGCGGGCGGCGCAGCGGGAGGGGATCGGCGGCGAAGTGGTGGGGATTGTCTGGTAGGACGGGCATCTGGTCCGTCCAGGCTGCGACGGGTGGGAGCCCGTCGTACCGAAGGAGCGAGTGGTATGTCGCGCATAGGCAAGAAACCGATACCGCTGCCTGCAAAGGTCAGCGTCACTGTGCAGCCGGGTAACCAGGTGACGGTCACCGGGCCGCGAGGGGAGCTCTCGGCACAGTTCTCGCCGGAGATGAGTATTGAAGTAACCGAGAGCGAGGCTACGGTAGGTCGGCCCAGCGACAGCGGCCGCCACCGGGCCATGCACGGACTGGTGCGGTCGCTGCTGGCCAACATGGTGACGGGGGTCAGCGAAGGCTTTGAGAAGCGGCTGGAGATCGTGGGTGTCGGCTACCGGGCGGAGATGGACGGCAAACGTCTGCGGGTCCGTATCGGCTACTCACACGATGTCGTGGTGGACCCGCCTCCGGGCCTGGAACTGGCGACCGAGGGCAACACCATCATCGTGGTGCGGGGAAACGACAAGGCGGCGGTGGGGCAGTTGGCAGCCAATATCCGCGCCATTCGGAGCGTGGAGCCGTACAAGGGCAAGGGGATACGCTACCAGGGCGAAAAGGTGCGGCGCAAGGCCGGCAAGCAGGCGAAGATCGGCGGGTAGGCCCGGGGTCCCGCCGGCTGGGGGGAGCGACGGGCGAGACGCTCGTCGTACCGAGAGAGCAACAGCGAGGTGCTTGACTGTGAGCGTTGAGAGAGATAGAAGGGCGGCCCGGCAACGGCGGCACTTGCGGGTGCGGCGCAAGGTTGTGGGCAGCGCTGCCCGACCGCGCCTGTGCGTGTACAAGAGCACACGGCACATCTATGCGCAGGTCATTGACGATACGGCCGGGCGGACCCTGGTGGCGGCCTGCACCCGCGAGAAGGAACTGGCCCAGGGGCTAAGCAGCACGAAGGACACGGCGGCGGCGGCCAAGGTAGGGGCGGTCATTGCGGAGCGCGCTTTGCAGGCGGGGCTCAAGCAGGTGGTCTTTGACCGGGGCGGCTGGCCGTACCACGGACGCATCAAAGCGCTGGCGGACGCAGCGCGGGAGGCGGGGCTGGAGCTGTAAGGTCGGGAGCCGGTGCGGAGGATCGTGGGGCGGAGTACGCCGCCGCGGTACAGGGCGAGGGCAGCGCAGGAGACTGTCATGGCAAAATCACTAGTAGTCAAACAGGTGCGCAGCACCATCGGGGCGCAGACGCAGCACAAGCGAACCATCAAGGCGCTGGGCCTAGGGCGGATTGGCAAGACCCGGCAGTTGCCGGACAATCCCTCCGTGCGGGGGATGCTGCAGCACGTGCGGCATCTGGTGGAGGTAACCGAGGAGTAGTGGCGCTTGGTGTAGAGCGGGCCGGACGCCCGCTCCGCGCGGACAGGGCGGGACCGAGGAACGAACATGAAACTCACCGATCTGAGACCAAACAAGGCGCGAGCTGCCAGTCCCAAGCGACTGGGGCGAGGTCATGCCGCCGGGCAGGGCAAGACCTGCGGCCGGGGGCAGAAGGGGCAGAAGGCTCGGACCAACATCAAGCCCGGCTTCGAGGGGGGCCAGACGCCACTTTTCCGCCGGCTGCCCTCACTGCGCGGCAGCAGCAACAAGGCGCACAACATCGGTATGTTCCGCAAGGAGTACGCGGTGGTTAACGTGGAGGCTCTGAACCGCTTTGCGCCGGGTACAGTGGTGGACGTGGAACTGCTGCTGGCCACGCGGGTGGTGCGTAAGCGGGAGGATGGGGTCAAGATTCTGGGTGGGGGTAAGCTGGACCGGGCGCTGACCGTACGAGCGGACGCGTTCAGCGCTTCGGCCCGGGCGGCCATTGAGCAGGCGGGAGGGACAGCCGAGGTGACTGGGCAATGAAGGAACGCCTGGCGGCGCTGGCGCAGGCGATGCGGCTGCCGGATGTGCGCAAGCGCATCCTGTACGTGTTCATGATGTTCGCAGTCTATGTGGCCTGTGCGCACCTGCCGCTGCCCGGCATCAACCACGCGGCGCTGGCCAGCCGCTTCGGGCAGGGCGGGCCGCTGGGTAACCTGGGCGACCTGATGAACGCTTTCAGCGGCGGGTCACTCAAGCGCTTCTCGGTCCTGGCCCTGGGCATCATGCCCTACATTAACGCCTCCATCATCTTCCAGTTGCTGGTGATGGCGATTCCCTCGCTGGAGCAGTTGCAGAAGGAAGGCGAGTGGGGCCGGCGGCTGATCATGAAGTGGACGAAGTACCTGACGGTGGCCTTGGCTATTCTGCAGGCCGCGGGTATGATCACGCTTTTCCGGCAACTGGGGGCCTATACCGGCGGACCTACGCAGACGTTGTTCAACATCCTGATGATGACGGCGGGCACCGCCTTCCTGATGTTCTTAGGTGACAAGATCACCGAGAAGGGTATCGGGCAGGGCGTGAGTCTGATCATCTTCGCGGGCATCATGACCAGTATGCCCACTGACTTGGCGCGGACCGGGCAAGTGTGGCGCACCGGGCAGATTGGGGTAGCCAACCTGCTGCTGCTGGCGGGGATCTTCCTGGGTACCATCTACGTGATCGTGCTCTTCCAGCAGGCGCAGCGGAAGATCCCGGTGCAGTACGCCAAGCGAGTGCGGGGCAACCGCACCTACGGCGGCCATACCAGTTACCTGCCGCTGCGGGTAAACCAGGCGGGGGTTATCCCCATCATCTTTGCCATCGCCGTGGCCATGTTCCCGGCGACCATTGCGGGGGTGTTCCAGTTCCAGGGCGTGAAGGACTTCTTGACCAACGTCTTGCACCTGTCGCCGGACACGGTGGGCTCGGCGATTGCGGCGTTGCAGGAATGGACGCAGCCGGGGCGGTCGGTGGCGGCCAGCCTGTTCTACTTTGTCCTGGTGATCATCTTCACCTACTTCTACACCGCGGTCACCTTCAATCCGGAGCAGATCGCGGAGAACCTGCAAAAGAGCGGGGGGACGATTCCGGGAGTGCGCCCGGGGGCCAAGACGCGCGACTATCTGGACCGCATCCTTTACCGCATCACCCTGGCGGGAGCGCTCTTTCTGGGCTTCGTTGCGCTGCTGCAGTACTATGTAGGTGATATTACCGGGGTGACGACCTTCGGCCTGGTCGGTGGGACCTCCCTGCTGATCGTGGTTGGGGTGGCCCTGGATACGATGCAGCAGATCGAGGCGCAACTGCTGATGCGGCACTATCGGGGGTTCCTGGCGTAAGGACGGCAGGCGCAGAGACAGCGGAGAGTCGGGGCAATCGGAGTGAAGCGCGTGGAGAAGTACAACATCATCCTACTGGGTCCGCCGGGGGCGGGAAAGGGGACACACGCAGAGGCGCTCAAGCGGGAGTTCGGCGTGGAGCACATCTCCACTGGCGACATGCTGCGGGCGGCGGTAGCGGCGGGGACGGAACTGGGGCGGCAGGCCAAGCAGTACATGGACGCGGGGGCCTTGGTGCCCGATGAGGTGGTCATCGGCATCGTTCGGGAGCGGCTGCTGGGGAGTCAGCCGGAGCGCGTGCTGTTCGACGGGTTCCCGCGCACCCCGGCCCAGGCCGAGGCGCTGGAGCAGGTAGCAGACGAGGTCGGCCTGCCTCGGGCCATCGTAATCTACCTGCAGGTCAGCGATGAGGAGGTCATCGCCCGGCTGAGCGGCCGCCTGCAGTGTCGCAGGTGCGCGGCGATCTACAACACCCGGTATGACCAACTGGAGGCGGGGAGCCAGTGTCCGGCATGCAAAGGAGAGATCTACCAGCGGGATGACGACCGGCCGGAGGCGATCCGGCACCGACTGCAAGTGTACCGAGAGCAGACGGCACCGCTGATTGATTACTATCGGCAGCGGGGGCAACTGGTGGAGGTGCCAGGGGAGGGCGGCAGCATCGAGCAACTGGCGGCGGGTGTGGTGGCCGCTGTGCGCGCGGCAGGGGCCTAGGGGAAATGGGCGCGCGCACTGGTGTGCGGGTCAACCGCAAGACGCCCGGCGAGATCGAGACGATGCGGGAGGCGGGTCGAATTCTGGCCCGCGTTCTGGAGGAGCTGGCGCGGGCGGCTCAGCCCGGGGTGACTACGGCAGAGTTGGACGCTCTGGCGCGGGCCCGGCTGACTGAGGCAGGGGCAGAGCCCTCCTTTCTCGGCTACCGGGGCTATCCGGCGGCTCTGTGCGTGGAGATTGAGGACGTGGTGGTGCACGGGATTCCGAACGGGACCCGTCTGGAGGCGGGGACGATTCTGGGGATGGATCTGGGGGCTGTATACCAAGGATTCCAGGCGGACATGGCCGTGACCCTCTCGCTGGGAGAGGTGGATGCGCTGCGTCGGCGGCTACTGGAGGTCACACGGCAGGCGCTGGAGGCGGCCATCGCGCAGGCTAGACCCGGGCGGCGGCTGCGGGAGATTTCGGCGGCGGTGCAACGGGTGGCGGAGAAGGCGGGGTTCAGCGTAGTTCGCGACCTGGTGGGGCACGGCATCGGCCGGCAGATGCATGAGCCGCCGCAGGTGCCGAACTTCGTGGTGGAGGGGCAGTTTGTGGAGTACGATGTGCTGCTGCGGCCGGGAATGACTTTGGCGATCGAGCCGATGATCAATGCGGGCCACGCGGCGGTGCGGTGGGAACAGGACGGCTGGACTGTGCGCACCGCCGACGGGAAGCCCTCGGCGCACTTTGAGCATACTGTGGCGGTCGGACGGGAGGGGCCAGAGATACTGACCTTGCCCTAAGGGGTAGGTGGAGGGTCGTGGAAGATCGGCGGCGCGGGGGAGGAAGGTCCTGGGCTTTTCCCTGCCGACTGCCGACTGGCGACTACCGACCCGGTGCGGTCGGCAGGAGGCTGTATGCCACGAGACGGCAGCAATAAGGAAGAGAAGCCGCGCGTCATCGGGATCGTGAAGGAGAAGCTCCCGAACGCAGCCTTCCGGGTGGAGCTGGAGAACGGCCATCAGGTCCTGGCCACCATCTCGGGGAAGATGCGCAAGCACTTCATCCGGATCATGGCTGGGGACCGGGTGGAGGTGGAGTTGTCCCCGTATGACATCTCGCGGGGGCGGATCGTCTGGCTGCACCGGTAAGTAGGGGAACGTGGGACGTGGAACGCCATTAGGTCCGGGGATTCGGGCTGCGTGCTCCGCGATCTGCGAGGTTAGCGAGGCAATAAGCAATGAAAGTCACTGCATCAGTCAGGAAGCGTTGCGACAAGTGCAAGGTGGTCAAGCGCCACGGCGTGGTGCGGATCATCTGCGAGAATCCGCGGCATAAACAGAGGCAGGGATAGCGGGAGGCGAGAGTCCGTGCCACCCGTGGGGCCGACGGGAGCAAGGAGTCTGCGGCACCGCCAAGGAGGAGATAGGACGTGCCAAGAATTGCAGGGGTAGACTTACCCCGCGATAAGCGGGTGGAGATCGCTCTGACCTACATCTACGGGGTGGGGCGCAGCCGAGCGCGAGAGATTCTGAGCAAGACGGGCGTTAACCCGGACACTCGGATGCGCGACATTACCGAGGAAGAGGCAGCGCGGTTGCGAGAGGTCATCGAACGAGATTACACCATCGAGGGGGACCTGCGCCGGGAGGTGCAGGGGAATATCCAGCGACTGATGGAGATCGGGGCGTACCGGGGGCTGCGCCATCGGCGAGGCTTGCCGGTGCGCGGTCAGCGGACGCGGACCAATGCGCGTACGCGCAAAGGTCGGCGCAAGACGGTGGCTGGGCGCAAGCGGGCGGCGCACTAGGTCGGGGGCACTGACCGCTTGTCGGTGTTGCCGGCAGTGAGCCGTCGCCACCCCGCACCGGCGTGACGCCGGTGCCACCGAGAGTGGAAACGGATAGCGGAGGTACAGGATGCGAAAACCCAAGCAAGGGGTCGCGCGGCGGTCTAAGGCCAAGCGGCAGGTACCGCAGGGTCGGGCTTACATTAAGTCCACCTTCAACAACACTATTGTGACCATCACTGACCCGCAGGGCAACGCGCTATGCTGGGCCAGCGGCGGGACCAACGATTTTTCGGGCAGCCGTAAGGGGACGCCTTTTGCCGCGCAACTGGCGGCTCAATCGGCGGCGCGCCGGGCGATGGACTATGGTATGCAGCGGGTGGAAGTCTTTGTCAAGGGGCCGGGGAGCGGGCGGGAGACGGCCATCCGGGCGCTGCAGGCGGCGGGGCTGGAAGTGCGGCACGTGCGCGATCGTACTCCGAATCCGCACAACGGCTGCCGTCCCAAGAAGCAGCGGCGGGTGTAGGGAGGTTTGGCCGCCTGACCCCCCTCTCCGCTGCAGGGGAAGTGAAGGCCTCAGCCCTCTGCTTCTTGTGCAGACAGGAGAGAGTGCTGTAGAGAAACCGGTGTGGAGGCAAGAATGACCAAGGTGAGTGATATTCATGGCGCGCTATAGGGGACCGGTATGCCGGCTGTGCCGGCGGGCCGGGCAGAAACTGCACCTGAAGGGGTCTCGCTGCATGGGGGCCAAGTGCGCGATCGAGACGCACAATTCTCCGCCGGGGATGAAGGGTGGATCCCTGCCCCAGCGCCGGCCGAGTGACTATTCGCTGCAGTTGCGCACCAAGCAGCAGCTCAAGCAGACTTACGGGATGCTGGAGCGGCCCTTCGGGCGATATGTTCGGCGCGCGGAGCGGGCGGTGGGCGTGTCCGGCGAGGTGCTACTGCAACTGCTGGAGCAGCGCTTGGACAACGTCGTTTACCGGGCCGGGTTCGCCACCAGCCGGCCCCAGGCCCGGCAGTGGGTGCGGCATCGCCATTTCACCGTCAACGGGCGGACCGTGGACGTCCCCTCATACCAGGTGCGGCCGGGAGATGTGGTGGAGGTACGGGAGGATTTCCGCACTTCGCCGCAGTTCGTGGCCGCCAAGGAGGCGGGAGCCGCGGGAGGCAGCCTGTCCTGGCTGCGGGTGGAACCGGAGCAGTTCAAGGTCGAGATCCTGAGTCAGCCGCCGCGGCAGGAGATTGACTCGCCGGTGGATGAGACCTTGGTGATGGAGTTCTACTCGCGGTAGTCTCAGCCGGCCGCTGCTGACTAGACGGGAAGACCGACTGTCGCGTGCGGAGGGGAACACCGGCCCGCGGCCGGTGCCACCTGAAGGAGCATATAAGATGCTGGAAGAGCTGGAACCGAAGATAACTGCTCTGCAGTTGGAGCCCAAGTACGGTAAGTTCGCGGTGGAGCCGCTGGAGCGGGGCTTTGGCCACACGCTGGGGAACGCTTTCCGCCGGGTCCTGCTGGCTCATCTGCCGGGTGCGGCTATTACCGACGTGCGGATTGAGGGCGTGGTGCAGGAGTTCACCACCCTGCCGGGCGTGATGGAGGATAGCACGGAGATTCTGCTCAACTTGAAGGAATTGGCTTTGCAGGTGGACCCGGATGTGCCCGAGGACCGGGAGCTGATCTGCCGCGTCGAGGCTTCGGGCGAGCGGGAGGTGACCGCTGCCGACATTCAGTGTCCACCCGAGGTCAGGATCGTCAATACCGAGCACCACCTGGCGCAGCTGACCAGTGCCAAAGCGCGACTAAGCCTAGAGATGTGGGTAGGCCGCGGGGTAGGGTATGTGCCGACCGAGCAGCGGGAGCGCGAGCAGGGGGGGCTGGACGTGATTCCGCTGGACGCGCTGTTTTCCCCTGTGCCGCGGGCTACCTACAGCGTGGAGCCGACCCGCAAGGGGAGCCGCACGGATTTGGATCGCCTGATTCTCGAGGTGTGGACGGACGGGACGATCGAGCCCCAGCAGGCTTTGCGCAAGGTGGCGGTGATCCTGCACGAGTACCTCAGCATCTTCGCCGCCACGCCGGAACGCGCGGAGGCGGCAGCCGAGGTGCCGGTGGAGGAGTTGCCGGAGGGCTACGACGCTACCTTAGATCGGCCCATCGAGGAACTGGACTTTTCGGTGCGGACCTTTAACTGCCTGAAGAAGGAAGGCATCAACACGCTGCGGATGCTGATTCAGCGGACGCCGGAGGATTTGCTGGACATCCGCAACTTCGGGAAGCGCTCCCTGGACGAAGTCACGGAGAAGCTGGCCGGCCTGGGGTTGGAGTTGGCGGGCGGGGGCAAGACGGAGTAGCGGGGCCCTCCAGAGGGAAGCGGAAGGATCAGACCATGCGACATCTGAAGAACCATCGCAAGCTCAACCGGGCTACGGATCAGCGGATCGCGCTGCTGCGGAGCCAGATGAACAGTCTGTTCCGGCATAACCGGATCAAGACGACCCTGGAGAAGGCCAAAGAGACGGCGCGCATGGCCGAGAAAATGATCACTCTGGCCAAGCGGGGGGACCTGGCGGCCCGGCGGCTGGTGCTACGGGACATCCACGACCCGGACCTGGTCAGCCACATTTTCGCGGAGATCGCCCCTCGCTACCGGGGCCGTGAGGGCGGCTATACGCGGATCGTGCGGGCAGGGCAACGGCGGGGAGATGCGGCCCAGATGGCGATCCTGGAGTTAACCGAGTAGTCCACTAGGGCTTTGCGGGGTGGCACTAGCACCTTGCTGGTGGTATCGGGCCAGTCGTCGCCCTCGCGCACCGGCGGGACGGCGGTGCCACCGGAGGGGGCGTCGCCGTGCGCAGGATCATGCTAGCGGTGCAATACGATGGCACCGACTACGCCGGTTGGCAACGGCAGGCCGACCGGATGACTGTGCAGGAGGAACTGGAGGCGGCGCTGTGGGAGGTGCTGGGGCGGGAGACGCGGGTGACGGCGGCCAGTCGTACCGATGCCGGAGTGCATGCCCTGGGGCAGGTCGTAACGCTGGAGACCGACATCCGCATTCCGGTGGAGAATCTGGTGCGGGCGCTCAATGACCACCTGCCCCAGGCGGTGAATGTGCTGGAGGGTGAGGAGGTGCCGGGGGTTTTCCACCCGCGCTACTCGGCTTCGGGGAAACTGTACTCGTACCGGATACTCAATCGGTCGGCCGGCTCGCCGTTCATTACTCGCTATGCCTGGCATGTGCCGGCGCCGGTGCTGGACGTGGCCAAGATGCAGGCAGCGGCGGAATTGGCCAAGGGGAGGCACGATTTCGCAGCCTTCCAGTCCGCCGGGAGCGAGACGCGGAGCACGGTGCGGCGGGTCTTCCGTTTTGACCTCGAGCGGCACGGGGACCTGATTGAGGCGTACCTGGAGGCGGACGGGTTCCTTTACCAGATGGTGCGCAACTTGATGGGGACAATGGTGGAAATCGGGGCGGGACAGCGGGAGCCGGAGGAGATGCTGAGCCTGCTGGAGAGCCGGGACCGGACTCTGGTGGGGCCGCCGGCTCCGCCACAGGGGCTGTGCTTAGTGCGGGTTTTCTACTAGTGGGTGGTCGTTGGACGGTGGTTGACAGTGGGGAAGCGCCCGAGGGCTGTCCCCACACCGCCTCATCGTGGGGCAACCAGGGACGACGGACTGTCAGGAGAGGCAGATGTCACAGGTGAAGACCGAAAGCATACAGGAGAAGCCGGAGGAGCTGCGCTGGTTCCAGGTGAGCGCGGCGGGGCAACCGCTGGGGCGGCTGGCCGCGCGCGTCGCGCGGGTACTGCGCGGCAAGCACAAACCCACGTTTACGCCGCACGTGGACAACGGCGACTTTGTGATCGTGACTGAGGCGGAGAAGGTGGTACTTACCGGCAACAAGTGGCGGGATAAGAAGTACTACCGGCATTCGGGCTACCCCGGGGGGCTGAAAGAGGAAAGCGCGCGGCACCTGCGTGAGCGGCGGCCCGAGTTGCTCATCCAGCGGGCGGTGGAAGGGATGCTCCCCCACAATGCACTGGGCCGCAAGATGGCGAAGAAGCTGAAGATATACGTCGGTTCCGACCATCCGCACGCTGCGCAGCGGCCGGAACCGCTGGAGCTGTAGAGAGGTTTGTAGGGGAGGCTTAGCAGTCTGTCCACCGGTAGGAGGCAGACGGGGAGCCCCCCTTACGCGAGCAGCCGAAGGAGGCATACTGGCTTGGCCGCATCGACTCGACCTTATGGCACTGGGAAACGCAAGGACGCGGTGGCCCGCGTCTGGCTGCAGCCGGGAACCGGCAAGATCACCATCAATGGCAAGGACGCGATGGAGTACCTGCACCGGATCAAGCTGGTGAACATGGTGGAGGAGCCGTTGCTTCTCACCCAGACCCGGGATAGCCTTGACGTGGTGGCGGACGCCTCGGGCGGAGGCATCGCTGGGCAGGCGGGGGCTGTGCGCCATGGTATCGCCAAAGCACTGGTGGACCTGGACGCAGAGCACCGCGGCCGACTGGGGCCGTCGGGCCTGCTGACGCGGGATCCGCGGGTCAAGGAGCGCAAGCACGCCGGGCGACACCGCGCGCGGCGAGGCAAGCAGTTCTCCAAGCGCTAGAGCGGCGCCCAAAGTGCCGGGCAGGGCAAGCACGAGGCCGCCGGAACACCGCCCCGGCGGCCTTGTCGCCTTCGGTCAGTAGAGATTCTGCCGCAGGGGAGGCAACCGCATGTGCGGGAGGAGAGGGCCGGTCGGGTTGGTCATGGGGCTGGTGCTCCTGGGCGCCACCAACGCCTGGGGCGCCACACCGCAGGAGGCGCGGGAACGGCTCTACGCCGGCGCCCTTGAGTACGGACAGACGCTGTACTCGACCTCGTATGGGCTGGTGGTGGATGAGACACTGCGGCCGGACTACGTGCGCTTCAGTCCCGGTTACGTGGTGGCGGGGTTGGCCCGAGGCCAGGGTGAAGAGCAGGTGGTCGGCACTCTCAAGACCATTTTGGCGGCACAGGATGCCGACCCTCGTTCGGCTACTCGCGGATTCTTCCCCTCGGACGTATACAGCGGGGCGCCGGGGTTGGAGGCCACTTGTCACCTGCTCCCGCTACTGGCCTGGGTGCATGACCACGGGCAGGCTCTGCCGGCGGAGGTGCGAGAGAAGGTGAAGTCGGCCTTGGAGGCAGCCTATCGGGCGGTGGCCAAAACCAAAGCGGCGCCCGAGCATCCGTACCTGGCACTGCTACGGGCGGCAGCTCTAGCCACCGGCGGACAGGCGCTGGGCCACGCGGAGGGCCTCAGCGGGGCGCAGGTGGAAGTCAGCACCTGGCTGAAGCGGCAGCTGACGGCGGGCGCCTGGGCGGGGCACGGTGCGACAGCGGAGGCCCTGCGCCTGGGAGCGCTGGCCTGGATCGCGCAGGCGGCAGGCGGCAAGCCCAGTCCGGATCTGCGAATGGCGCTGCGGCTGGGCTACCTGGACCTAACGCAGCGGGTACAACCGCGGAGCGGGGCCCTGGCAGGGGCCGCCTCCTTTGTACAGGCGGTGGACTACGTCCAGGGCGGAGACCTCAATCGCTGTTTGCTCTACCTGTGGGGAGGGCACGAGGAGCCGCCCCAACTGCGGCCCTCGGCGATGTATCTGGCGGCGTGTGACTGGACGCCGGATTCGGCGCTGCTGGCAACGGGAGACCCTCCGCTGCCGCGGATGGTGACGACGGCGGCGCGGGAGGGCGCACCGGTGACACGGACCGACACCTATGTGACGGAGCTGTTCTCGCTGGGAACTATGACCGGAGTGCTGGGGAAGCGTGCGATACCGGTGATGATCACCTTGGCGGAGAGCAGCAGGCGGCCTACCGCCTATTTGTACGCCCATCCTACTCCCGCGGCGGTCTCGGCCGTGCAGGCGGAGAACCGCGCGGCCGTTACCGTATCCTTCAACCAGATCGGCGCGCCGGAGCGGGAACAGGCATACGTGGCCGGGGTACTGGGACCACGCCCGGAGATAAGCGCGGTACTGATCAACGGGGGTGAATGGAACGGCGAGGCGGCGGCGGTGGGGGCCGGCTCCGTGGTGACCTGGCAGCGGAGCTCCATATATCTAGGCATCGGCCTGGGGCTGTGTGGACCTGCGCAGCCGGCCCAGCGGACCGAAACCACCAAGCCAGGCACGCTACGCTGGCAGAACGATACTCCCAATTCCGAACTGGAACTGCTCGTGTACGGGCGCAAGCAGGCCTACGGGCTGGCGCCGGCGATTGACAACGTAGTGGTGGGGTTGGTCGTGCAGGTGGCGCCGCAGTCGGCCTTCTCGGATCTAGAGGCTTTTACGCGGCACATGCTAAGCGAGAAGCTGATCCAGCGGGTCACGACCTCTGTGGAGAAGGTGGCGCCTGAAGAGGACCCGCACACGGCGTTCCTAAATGAAAACAAGCCTCGGACTAAGCTAGAGTACCGGTTCATTCCGCACGTGCTGCTTGACACCTATCTGCGTTCCAGGGAGCAGGTGCTGTTGCGGCAGCAGGCGGATCTGGCGGCCGGGCGGGTATTGGTGACGGAAGCTTCCGGGGCCGCGGTGACCGCGACCGGGCCCTGGCAGTCGCCATTGCTCAGTCTCCCCTGGGACCAGGGCGCAGCGAGGCAGGTGCTCGCGGCGGCGGGGCCGTAGAGGACGCTACGGGTCCGGAGGGAGGCCGTCTCCTAGTCACGGCACGACCGGCGTCTCGCCTTTCCCCGGTCGCGGGAGGGGCTTGCAGGTACGGCGTGTCTTCGGCCGGGCGCTGGCGAGCTGGCAGTACCGCCGGCTACAGACAGCTACTGTACCTTGACACCGGGCGGGGCATGCCGTATACTTTCAGTCGGCTAAGGGGTGGGGGGAAACGCGGCCTGAGTGCCGCGTTAGGCGTTATGCAGTACCGATTGCTGGGGCAACTGAAGGGGCCACGGGGCTACGCACAGTGCGAGATCGACGCCGTCGTGCCTACTGGGACCGGGGTGGAATGGCAGGGGCCGGTGCGAGGCATGATGGAGCTGGAGAGAAGCGGGGGGGTGTATACGGCGCGAGGACAGTTGACTGCGACTGCAGTCGTCCCCTGCAGTCGGTGTGCCCTGCCCCACGCGGTACCTCTGGTCGCGCACGTGGAGGAGAGGGTAGTTCTCGAACAGATTGATGAGCCGGCCTCCTTCCGGGAGGCAGAGGCCGAGGAGCCTATCCCCATCTTGAGCGGCGAAGTGCTGGACCTGAGCGAGTTGGTCCGGCAGACGCTGATTCTGGCGGTCCCGCCCCGCAGTCTGTGCCAACCCGACTGCCGCGGGCTTTGCCCCGAGTGCGGGGCCGACCGCAATCGGGAAGAGTGTTCCTGCGCGGCCCGGCGGACCGATCCGCATCTGGAAGCCCTGCGGGAATTGTTGTAGTCCGGCCGCCGGGAGAGGCGGAAAGACTGCGTGGGAGTCCGCTCCCAGGCAGTTTTTGTTGATACTTGGAGGAGCGATCAGCCATGGCCCTGCCTAAACGACGACATTCCAATCAGCGCACGCGCAAGCGCCGGACGCACCAGAGCCTGGCGGCTCTCCCCCTGCTGCGCTGTCCCCACTGCAAAGGCTACATGCGACCCCACAATGCCTGCGCCAAGTGCGGTTACTACCAGGGCGAGAAGGTAGACCACACGGTCAAAGAGGAGAAAACCAAGAAGGAGCGCAAGTAGGGCGGGGCAGCGCTCGGCTGGGGATAAGACGCTCTCAGGTCCGGGGACCATCGGTATGGTAATCGCGGTTGACGCAATGGGAGGGGATCAGGCTCCGGAGGCGATTGTGGCCGGCGCCGTAGCGGCTGCACGGCAGGTGGAGGGGGAAATTGCACTGGTGGGGCCTGCAGATCGGCTGACCGCTTTGTTGCCGGCCGGGCGCGCGGCGGCGCCCAATCTGCGGTTGGTGGACGCACCGCAGGTTATCGGCATGGGGGAGGACCCCGGCCGAGCGGCCCGGGCTAAGCCCGACTCCTCGCTGGCGGTTTGCGTGAACCTAGTACGTGACGGGGTGGCCGATGCCGCGGTCTCGGCGGGCAACTCCGGTGCTTTCCTGTTTCTAGCGCAACTGGGCTTGCGCAACATCCCCGGTCTGCAGCGCTCCGCTATCGCTGCGCCCCTCCCTGGACTCCACGGGCACCGCGTGCTCATTGACGCCGGAGCCAACATGGACTGCCGGCCGCTGCATCTGGCGCAGTTCGGCCTCATGGGGAGCGTCTACGCCGAATATGCGCTAGGGCGCCAAGATCCCCGGGTGGGGCTGCTGAGTATCGGGGAGGAGCCGAGCAAGGGCGACGAGCTCACGCGAGCGGCCCATAGGCTGCTCAAGGCGGCGCCAGTCAACTTCATCGGCAACATCGAGGGCAACCATCTGTTTGAGGAGGACGTGGACGTCATTGTGGCCGACGGCTTTGCCGGCAATGTTGTGCTCAAGGTGGCGGAGGGGATGGCGGGGTTGCTGTTTGCGCTGCTGCGGGAGGAGCTGGGAAGTAGCGCTCGCAGCCGGTTGGGGGGGCTGATGATTCGGCCCGGTCTGGAGCGCATCCGAGCCCTGGGCGATTACGCGGCCTACGGGGGCGCACTGCTGCTGGGCGTGAAAGGTATCTGTGTGGTGTGCCACGGACGCTCCAGTGCTCGGGCGATCGAGAACGCGGTGCTGGTAGCCCAGCGGGCCGTGCAGGGGCAGGTTCTAGAGCACCTCGCCGAAGGCCTGCAGCGGCTTAACGCGGCGGTGGGCGGGGAAGAAGCGGTAGTTGCGGCCCCCGCCTGAGAGAATGAGACCTATGCACGGCGCGATCATCACCGGTATCGGTTCCTATGTTCCCGAGGGGGTCATCACTAACCGCGACCTGGAGAGGGTCGTGGACACGTCCGACGAGTGGATCGTCTCGCATACCGGGATGAAAGAGCGCCGGGTGGCGGCTCAAGACCAGGCCACCTCCGACCTGGGGACCTGCGCAGCTCGACAAGCCCTGGCGGACGCCGGCCTTACTCCTGCCGAACTGGACCTGATCATCTGCTCCACCGTCACCGCGGACATGGTCTTCCCCGGCACGGCCAATCTGATCCAGGCCAATCTGGGAGCCACCAGTTGCGCGGCTTTTGATTTGGTTAGCGGGTGCACCGGATTCGTCTACGGGCTAGGCATGGCTTCCGCCTGTGTACGCTGTGGTGACTATCGCAACGTGCTGGTAGTGGCGGCCGAGACGCTGACCCGTGTTACCAATTGGACCGACCGCAGCACCTGCGTGCTTTTTGGCGATGGGGCAGGAGCAGCGGTCGTGGGGCCGGGTTCCGCCGGGCAGGGGATTCTGGACTATGAGCTGACCTCGATGGGAGAGGCGGGGGACCTGTTGATGATACCGGCGGGCGGTTCTCGGCGGCCCTTGAGCACGGGCCTGCTGGCCGCGCATCAGGATCGGCTGGCGATGAACGGCCCGGAATTGTACAAGCTAGCGGTGCGCCTGGTGCCCGAGGTGGCCGAGCGGGTCACGGAAAAGGCAGGACTGAGTCTGCATGACATAGACCTTCTTATCATGCACCAGGCCAACCAGCGGATTATTGACGCTGCCGCCAAGCGGTTGGACATTCCCGACGAACGGGTGGTGAGCATCGTGGAGCAGTATGGGAACACCTCGGCTGCTTCTATGCCGCTGGCGCTGGACCTGATCTACCGTGAGGGCCGCTTGCGACCGGGGCACAACATCCTGCTTGTCGGCTTCGGCGCGGGATTCACTGTGGGCGGGGCACTGGTGCGCTGGACCAAAGAGCCGTACGGGGGGCGAGGCGGGCGTGCCGCCGGCCCCTAATCGTCGGTTGGGCAAGAGGCTTCTTTTCCGAAGGGAGCGTATCGGCGAAACGCCGGTGCCACCGGGAAGCAACCGCACGGAGGGACACACCATGGAATTCGCTTTCACCGAAGAACAGCGCGACATCTATGCCGCGGTGGACGAGCTGTGTGAAGAGGTCTTTGCGCCCAAGGCCGACGAGGTAGACGAGGCGCAAGTGTGGCCGCAGGAAAACGTAGATCTAATGGCCCAGAGCGACTTGATGGGGATTCCCGTGCCGGAGGAGTACGGCGGGATGGGCATGGGCTTCTTGGACTGGGGCGTCATCGGAGAGAAGCTGTCGGCGGCCTGCACCACGACTGGGGCCATCTTCGGCGCACATATGCTGGCGGTATATCCCTTGATGCTCTTCGGCACCGATGAGCAGAAGAAGAAGTACCTGACGCCGCTGGCCCGAGGCGAGCACGTGGGGGCTTTCGGCCTGACCGAACCGAATGCCGGTTCGGACGCGGGGAACGTCCAGACCCGGGCAGTCCGCAAAGGCGACGAGTACATCCTCAACGGCACCAAGATCTTCATCACCAACGCGGGTGAGGCACAGACCTATGTGGTCATTGCCAATCTGAACCCTGAGGCCGGGATGCGGGGCTTGACCGCTTTCATCGTAGAGAAAGGCTTCGAGGGCTTCGAGTTCGGCAAGAACGAGAAGAAGATGGCGTACAGGTCACTGCCTAACCGGGAATTGATCTTCAACGACTGCCGGGTGCCGGCGGAGAATGTGCTTTATCGGGAGAAGGGCGGCTTCCGGGTGGCGATGCAAACGTTAGACGTGGGGCGGATCGGCATGGCCATCGGCGCGGTGGGCCTGGCCCAAGCGGCGTTCGACCGCGCCGTAGCCTACTCTCAGACGCGGGTGCAGTTTGACCGGCCCATCTGCGAGTTTGAGATGGTGCAGAAGATGATCGCGGATATGGCGGTGGATATTGCCGCCGGGCGCTGGCTGACCTACAACGCCGCCTGGCGCAAGGACATGGGGATGGACTTCGAGCAGGAAGCGGCGATGGCCAAGCTGTTCACCTCCGAAATGGTGGGTCGAGTGACCGATCACGCGGTGCAGATTCACGGCGGTTACGGCTACTGCCAGGAGTACGGCGTAGAGCGGCTGTTTCGGGAGGCGAAGCTGTTTGAGATCGTGGAGGGGACGTCGGAGATCCAGCGGCTGGTCATTGCCAATAAGGTGCTCAAGAACGCGAAGAAAAGATAGAGAAGCCCTTCGAGAGCCGGGAGGGGCCGGATAAGTGGCTAGCGGGAGCTGTTCGCACCCGCGAGGGAATCCATCCGGCCTAGGAGACACGTCGGTACTCGGCGGGCCGGATGGAATCTGTCAGGCCGCGCCGTCTGCGGCCTGACGTCTATTCGGCCGCTTCTCGGTATGTTGACGTGAGTCACTATGAACATCATCGTCTGCATCAAACAAGTGCCCGATACCACCGAGGTGCGGATTGACCCGGAGACGGGAACCTTGGTGCGCGAAGGCGTGCCCAGTATCATCAACCCCTTTGATGAAAACGCTATCGAGGCGGGCCTGCAACTGGTGGAGAAGCACGGCGGGAAGGTGACGGTCATTACCATGGGGCCACCGCAGGCCGAACAGGCCCTGCGCGACGCCATCGCTATGGGCGCCGACGAGGGAATTCTGATCTGCGACCGGGCCTTCGCCGGGTCGGACACGCTGGCCACCTCCTACACGCTGGCCCGGGCCGTGCGCAAGATTGGTGAGTATGACCTGATCCTGTGCGGCAAGCAAGCCTTCGACGGGGACACGGCGCAGGTAGGGCCGGGGCTGGCCGAGCACCTGGGGATACCGCAGGTGACCTATGCAATTGGCCTGGAGGTCGAGGGGAGGAAGCTGCAGGCTAGACGGCTGCTGGAGGACCGCTACGAGGTGGTGGAGTGTCGGCTGCCGGCGCTGGTGACGGTGGTCAAGCAGATCAACGAGCCGCGCCACGCCGGGCTGCGCGGGGTGATGAAGGCGCGTAAGGCTGAGATCGTCAAGTGGACAGCGGAGGATCTGGAGGCCGACGTGACCCGCTGCGGGCTGAGCGGCTCGCCGACTAACGTGCTGCGGGTTTTTGCGCCAACCCGGCACGCCAAAGGGGAGATTATCGAGGGTGAGGCGCCGGAGGCAGCAGCGAAGCTATACGAGAAGTTGAGAGCGGCACAAGTGTTGTAGTTCCCCGGTAGGACGGGCGTCTCGCCCGTCCTACCGAGTACCACGTGAGCCACGGGCGAGACGCCCGTCGTACCTGGAGGACGTTCGGCGGATGAGCATATTGCTGGATAGAGATGCCTGCACCGGGTGCAAGCTGTGCTTGGCGTCCTGCCCCTACGGGGCTATCGTCATGGACGAAGGCAAGGCGCGCATTACCGAGGACTGCGTGCTGTGCGGAGCCTGCGTGGCCTCCTGCCCGATCAGCGCCATTGTCATCGAGGTGATCCCCAAGGAGAACGTCGATCGTTCTCAGTACCACGGAGTGTGGGTAGTCGGAGAGGTCGCTGACGGGCACCTGGCGGGCGTCTCTTTGGAGCTGTTGGGCAAGGGGCGGGAACTGGCCGACACGCTGGAGGTTCCCCTCAGTCTGGTGCTGCTAGGGGAGAGCGTGGAGGACCTTGCCGCCACGGCCGCGGAGTACGGAGCCGACCGGGTCTACCTGGTGGAGAATCCGGTGCTGGCGCAGTACCGCACCGGGCCCTATACGGACGTCATCTGCGGGGTTATCAACCGCTACAAGCCCGAGATTGTGCTGTTCGGGGCCACAGCGATGGGACGGGACCTGGCCTCGCGCATCGCGGCGCGGATCCAGGCCGGGCTGACCGCCGACTGCACCGGGCTGGACATAGATCCGGCGGAGCGACTGCTGCTGCAGACCCGGCCCGCCTTCGGCGGCAACGTGATGGCCACCATCGTCTGCCGTCATGCCCGGCCGCAGATGGCGACGGTGCGGCCCAAGGTGATGACCAAGGCGCAGCCGCAGCCGGGACGCAGCGCGGAGATCATTCCGGTGCATGTGGAATTGGAGGAGCGGCGGGCGCTGACCAAGATCCTAGAGGTCATCTGCGAGGAGACTGGGACGCACGTAAACCTGGCCGAGGCGGACATCATCGTATCGGGCGGGCGCGGCCTGGGCAAGCCGGAGAACTTTGCCCTCATCCAGGAACTGGCTGACGCGCTGGGCGGGGCGGTCGGTGCTTCCCGGGCCACGGTAGACGCAGGTTGGATTCCCGCCTACCATCAGGTCGGCCAGACCGGCAAGACGGTACACCCCAAGCTCTATATCGCCTGCGGCATCTCCGGCGCGGTGCAGCACCTGGCGGGGATGTCCTCCTCCGACTGTATCGTAGCCATCAACAAGGATCCACGCGCGCCAATCTTTGACGTAGCGCATTTCGGCATTGTCGGGGACCTTTTTGAGGTGGTCCCTGAGCTGATAAAGGCCGTCAAGCAGGCATCGGAAGCGGGTGCTGGCAAGTGATCATGGCTGTGACGCTACGCGAAGGCAGGGAGGAGGACCTCCCGGTGATCGAGGCCGTGGCCCAGCGGGAGCAACTAGACAGCCGTGGGGCTCGCCCTGAAGAGTACGTGGTGGTGGAGGAGGACGGAGTGCTAATCGCGTTTGGACGCGTGTTGGACCACCCGGACGCCTGGGAGATCGCCTGCATGTATGTGTCGCCCGGGCGACGGCGCAAGCGGATCGGAACGCGGATCGTGGAGGCGCTGCTGGCGCGCACCGATGCCGAGAAACCCGTTTACGCGGTGGCCGGCGCGCCCGATTTTTTCACCTCGCTGGGGTTTGTGCCGGCGACGGAGATGCCGGCGGCCATCCGCGCCAAGGCGGACTACTGCCGGAGGCATTTTGACGACGTGTGCCTGGTGATGAAGCTGGAAAGGTAGGGCTGCCTTGCGCGTCAGCGCACGATACGCGCGTGTGCACCGGGCTATGAGGATCGCCTTTCTTTGCCCCGGACAGGGGTCACAATTCGTGGGCATGGGAGCGGATCTGGCGGAGGTCTACCCTCAGGCAGCAGAGACGCTGGCGGAGGCAGACCGGCTGCTGGGCTTCAGCCTGTCGGCGCTGATGCGGGAGGGGCCGGTGGAGGCGCTGACGGCAACGGAGGTGGCCCAACCGGCTCTGCTGGCGCACAGCGTGGCAGTGGCTCGAGTGCTCCGGGAGGCGGGAGTGTCTCCGGCGATGGTTGCCGGACATTCGCTGGGCGAATACAGCGCGCTGGTCGTGGCGGAAGGACTGGACTATGGGGCAGCACTAAGCCTGGTGCGGGAGCGGGGTCTGGCCATGGCTACCGCCGGGGCGGAAGCCGGGGGTGCCATGTCGGCGATTCTGGGGTTGGATGACGAGGTAGTGGAGCGGGTCGTGGCGGAGGCGGCGCAGGTAGGCACGGTGGCGGTGGCGAACTATAACAGCCCCGGACAAGTGGTCATTTCCGGCGAGATCGCGGCGGTGCGCCGGGCGGAAGAACTGGCCAAGGCCGCCGGAGCGCGGGGGGCCATGCCGCTGAAGGTGAGCGGAGCCTTTCACTCACCGTTGATGGCTCCCGCGGCGGAGCGCCTGTTATGTGCTCTAGAAGCTGCGCCGCTGCAGCCGGCGCTGGTACCTGTGATCAGCAACGTTGACGCGCGGCCACGGCAGGGGGTGGAAGAGATTCGGGCGGCACTCATCGGGCAGATTACCGGCAGCGTGCGCTGGACGGATAGCGTGCGGAGACTGGTAGAGATAGGGGCAGAGGTGTTCGTTGAGGTGGGCCCGGGAGAGGTGCTGACGAAGCTGATGAAGCGTATCGTTCCCGACGCGGAGGCGATCAGCACTTCGACTGTGGAGGGCGTGCAACAGGCGCTGGAGAGGTTGACCTAACCTTCCGCGCGGGGTGGCAGGTTGTGACACCCGTAGGTTGGGGGGGAAGGCTGGTGCCGCCAGGTAAGGGAGGATTTGAGGTGCCTATCACAGATCAAGTCGCACTCGTGACCGGCTCGGGCCGGGGCATTGGCCGAGCCATTGCCCTGGCGCTGGCGGAGCAAGGCGCGCACCTGGTCATCAACGATGTGGATGCCGTCTCCGCGGAGGAGACAGCGGCCGAGGTCCAGGCCCGAGGTCGGCAAGCGTTGGTACAGACGGCCGACATTGTAGACGAAGCGCAGGTGGAGGCCACGGTGGACGCCGCCATGGAGCGCTTCGGGCGATTGGACATTCTGGTCAACAACGCAGGGCTGACGCGGGACGGCCTGCTGGTGCGAATGAAGGACGAGCAGTGGGACTTGGTGCTGGACGTCAATCTGAAGGGGGCTTTTCACTGCACGCGAGCGGCGGCACGGCCGATGATGAAGGCGCGCTACGGGCGGATTGTCAACATCGCCTCCGTGGCGGGGGTAATCGGCAATCCCGGCCAGGCCAACTACTCGGCTTCCAAGGGCGGGTTGATCGCTCTTACCAAGACCACGGCGCTGGAGCTGGCTTCGCGGGGCATAAACTGCAATGCGGTGGCGCCGGGGTTCATTGAGACGGTGATGACCAAGGAGTTGCCGGAGGAGGTGCGGGAGGGCTGGATGAAACGGATTCCGTTGGGGCGCGCTGGGAGCGCGGAGGACGTAGCGGCGGCAGTGTGTTTTCTGGCCGGCCCTGGGGCTAGTTACGTCACGGGGCAAGTGCTGGTAGTGGACGGCGGGATGGTCATGTAGGGAACTTGATGGGCGATGATTGATGGATGATGAATGGGCGGAGCAGCCTGCCCTGTGCCGGTACGTGGCGTTCCATTCATCAAATCATCAATTATCAAGCATCAATTCCGACAATACCCGGAGGTGAAAGTGCATGGCTCTGTTCGAGAAGGTACGGGACGTAATCGTGCGGGAGTTGTCAGTGGCGGAGAGCAAGGTGACCGAGGACGCGACTTTTGACGGCGATCTGAGCGCCGACTCGCTGGATGTGGTGGAATTGGTGATGGCGTTGGAGGACGAGTTCGACGTGGAGATACCCGAGGAAGACGCGGAGAAGATCCGCACGGTCGGCGATGCCGTGCGCTACCTGGAGGCCAAGGGCGTCGGAGGGTAGGACAAGCCGGGGAGGAGCCGATGCGGAAGCGCGCCGTCATAACCGGGGTGGGGATGATCAGCCCGGTGGGACCGAGTCTCAGCGAGCTATGGCAGGCCTGTCTGGAGGGGCGCAGTGGGGTAGGCGAGGTCACGCTTTTCGACGCGACGGAGTACCCCACGAGAATCGCTGCGGAAGTGCGGGGCTTTGAGGCGGAGGCCCACTTCGACCCCAAGCTAGCTCGGCGCTGCGACCGCTTCTGTCAGTTTGGAGTGGTCGCCGCGCTGCAGGCGCTGGCCGATTCGGGGTTGGAAATCACCGAGGCTAACCGCGAGCGAGTGGGAGTGCTACTCTCCAGCGGGATCGGGGGCATGGCGACGTGGGAGGCCCAGCATGCGCGGCTCCTGCGCGACGGTCCCGGGAAGGTCTCGCCCTTCCTGGTGCCTATGCTGATCGGCAACATCCTGTCCGGCGTGGTTTCCATGCTGACCGACGCCCGGGGGCCCAATCTGGCAGTGATCACGGCTTGTGCAACTTCCTCTCACGCCATCGGGCTGGCCTTGGACCTCATACGGCTGGGACGAGCTGATGTGTTCGTGACCGGCGGGGCGGAGGCGGCTATCACGCCCAGCGCTTTCGGCGGGTTCTGTGCGGCCCGGGCGATGTCTCGCCGCAACGAGGAACCGCTGCGGGCCTGTCGGCCTTTCGATCAGGGCCGGGACGGCTTTGTCATGGGCGAAGGCGGCACCGCTGTGGTACTGGAGGAGTTGGGGCATGCCCGAGCGCGGGGGGCACGGATCTGGGGCGAGGTTTTGGGGTACGGCATGAGCGGTGACGCCTACCATATGACAGCTCCCCGCCCCGACGGCGAAGGCGCTGCGGCGGCCATGCGAGCGGCTCTGGCCGACGCCGGGGTCTCGCCCGGGCAAGTAGGCTACGTCAATGCGCACGCGCCGGGCACGACAGAGGGGGACAACACGGAAGCGCCCGCTATTGGTCGAGTCCTGGGCGAGGAGGTTCCGGTGTCCTCCACCAAGCCCGTGCACGGTCACCAATTGGGCGCCGTCGGTGCTACCGAGGCGCTGATCTGCATCCAAGCGGTGCGGGAGGGACTGATTCCGCCTACGCTTAACCTGGAGTGCCCGGAGGAGGGGCTGGGGATCAACGTAGTGCGCGGGCAGCCTTTGCGGAAGCCCGTGGAGATCGCCGTCTCCAATTCGTTTGGTTTTGGAGGGCATAATGCGGTGTTGGTGGTGGGGCCGCCACCGGGCTGAGGACGCCCGCGGTCGGATGATGACGTCTCCCGACAAGTGGCGGCAGTTCATGAAGGACAACGGCCTGCCTCGCATGGAGGAGTCTCTCTTGCGGCAGGCCTTTTCGCATCCATCCTACGTGCGGGAGCAGCAAGGATCGGCGGCGGACGCCAACCAGCGGCTGGAGCTGCTCGGGGATGCGGTTTTGGACCTGGTGATGGTTGAGTACCTGTTCCACCGTTACCCCGAGGAGCCAGAGGGGGAACTGACGCGGCGGAAGGCGGCGATGGTGAGACGCACGGCCCTGGCCCAGGTCGCCCAGCGACTGGGCCTGGGGGAGTTGCTGCTCCTGGGGCATGGTGAGGAGGAGACCGGCGGTAGGGACAAGGCTTCCCTGCTGGCCGATGCGCTGGAAGCCCTCATTGGGGCTATATACTTGGCAGCAGGCTGGCGGGCGGCTCAACGGTTTGTGCTGCGGCAGTTTGAGCCGCTGCTGAGCCGGGGCGCGCACACCGACGAGTTTGACTATAAGAGCCAGCTGCAGCAGTTTGTGCAGGCTCGGGCCAGATGTCTTCCCACCTACGAGACGGTGCGGGTCAGCGGGCCGCCGCATGAGCGGGTGTTCGAGGCGGAGGTACGATTCCAGGACCGGTGCCTGGGACGAGGTCAGGGAGCGAGCAAGCGCCTGGCGGAACAGCGAGCCGCCCAGGAGGCTTTGCAGCGGCGAGGAGAGTGGGTGCAGTACCTGCGCCGCGAGGAGGCGGAGGCCGGTGCGGAGCAGGCGAAGTGATTGTAGATGGGGTGAACTTCCGGCCCGCCTTCCCCGGCTCCAGGAGTCAAGACGGGAGCCTGTTCCCGGCGGTAAGGGCTGGGCGCTGTCTCTGGGAGGACTCCTGCTGGTCTGCTCCCTGGCCCTTTCCGACGTTCCCCTCCCCGACCGACAGTTCACCTGGATGTACGGCCTGCAGGGCACGGCCGGCCTGGCGGCAGCCCAGCAACTGGGCCTGAACACGCTGTACCTGCCCACCACCACCGAAGTGGATTCCGTCGAGGAGAATCGCCGCACCGCACAGGCCGCCCGACAGGCCGGGCTGCAGGTGATCATCGGTCTGCCCACCCTCTCGGACAAGATCGCTGCCGACCCGGATGATCCGGAGTACGTCAAGGAAGTCGGGGCGCGCATCCGTACGGTAGTGCGGCAGTTCCTAGATGAGCCGGCGGTGACTGCCTGGGCCATGGCCGACTACCCCGAGCGATCCCTTCGTTATACCCCACAGGGTCTGCAAGGCTTTCTCCAGAAACGCTACGCGGGTCTGGAAGCGCTCAATGCCGCCTGGGGCAGTTCGTTTCCCACCTGGGCCGCGGTTACTCTGACTTCGGCGCGGGAGGTGGATGCGACCCAGCCCTATCAGGTGGGCCGTGCCTCGGTGGAGGTGGCCGACTACCAGGCTGACACCCTGCGCCGGTTGCTGGCCTTTTGGGCACGGGAGGTCCGCAATCTCGATAGCCGGCCGCTGGTCACTGGGCGCCTGGCGTTGTACCGGTCGCTGGTGTCGGTGCCGGGGGAGTACGCCTACGTGGTACCGGAGGCGCCGGTGGACGTGCTGGAGGCGGATTACCTGACCCAGAACGTGCAGGCGGTGGACCTGGCGCGCCAGGGCGGAGCGGTAGAGGTCATCCCCAGCCTGCGGTTACCCGTGCCTCCGGAACCGCACTACGCCTCGGGGGTGACGGTAGGTCGGTGGTTGCGAGAGGCGGTGTTGCACGGAGCGCGGGGTGTGGCTCTGGACGGGGCGGAGCGCATCCGTCAGTGCAGCAATCCCGGAGACGTGCTGACCAAGCTGGCGGAGCAGATGAAGCCTTTGGGCGGGGCCTTCTCGGCCCGCCCGCAAGGGAGCCTGGCGGTGCTGTATGAGCCCTATGCGGAGGGGCTACAGGCCTCCGGGGTGCCCGCGTATGGGTACCTGCTGGGCCTGGCGACGGGGCAGCCGAGTCTGCTGATGCAGACGTGGCGCCTGGGGACCAAGTACGGGGTGGTGGATTATCTCAGCCCGGAGCGGCTGGTGCAGGCTGACTTGGAGCACTACTCCGCTATCCTAGCTCCGACGGCCCTGAAGCTACCGATAGAGGTGCAGGCAAAGCTACGGGCGTATGTGGAACGGGGAGGGCGGCTTATCTGCGACTTGGGGGCGGGGATGTACGAGACCGGGTCGTGGCAGCGCCTGCCGGAGGAGTTGGGCCGGTTGTGTGGGGTCGCCGGCTACGGAGTGCTGCAGACGAGGAACGGGGACCTGACGCTCAGCCCGCCTACGGCGCTGTTTCCCTCGCTTCGCCCGCCGCTGCGCAGCCGGGGCCTGCCCAAAGAGAAGCCTCCCCCGCCGGAAGACGGGACGGAGCGGCGCACCTACACCGGCACGCCCCAGGAGAGCAAGGGCTGGACTATTCAGGGGCTGGTGGGATATGTGAGCCTGGCTCCGGGCGCTCGGCCGCTGGCACTGGTGGACGCGCAGGTGCCGGAGGCGAAGCCGCCTTCCGGTCGGGGCGGCGCAGCAGCGGCAGAGGCCCGAACGGCGGCTCAGGCCGCCACTAGATTCGCCGGCCTAGTGGGACAGCCTTACGGCCTGGGCTGGGCTGCTTATTGCAGCGCGATCCTCTGGGCTCGCTGGGACCCGACCGATCCTTTCTTCCAGGGCTTCCACGCGGACTTGTGGGCCCCTCGGGCTCGGTACGTGCTGCGCTCTGGAAGCGGCCTGGGGATGTCAGCGGAGGAGGAAGCCCTGCACCTGTACAACGCGGGGGAACAGACGGTCCTGGCGGAAGTCGCCGTCCTAACGGAAAACAACCGGCTATATGCGGGGGCCTTCGTACAGGTGCCCCCGCCTCCAGCACGGGAGACGGCTCCGGTAACGATGGTAGTGAGCGCGGAGATGGCGGCGGGGCGGTTGGTCGCGCTGCGCCGCGTGCCAGTCGCCGCGTGGCCTTACGGCACGAGCGCGCTGGCTTATCTGAGCAGGTACGGACCGGAGGGAGTCGCGCTGGAGATCGCCGGACCGGGAGCCACTCTGACCTGGAACTTGGAAAAGCAACGCACCTTCACGCGGGGACAGGAGATCAGCGCGCGCATGGTAGTCGAGCATGGGGAGTACCCGGTGGCGCCGGGCTCCAGGCATCGAGTCACGGTGGACGGCGGGTTCGGCAGGCGCACAACGGAGACGGTGCAGGCGGACGGGCAAGGCAAGCTGAGCTTCGAGGTCAGGGGAGGGAAGGTGCTGATCGAGGTGGGACCCGAGGCGGGAAGTGCGTAACTCTCTCTCCCCCGCAGGCGGGCGAAAGACAACCTGATGAGATATTGGCTCTTGCCCGATAGGGACCACACCGCCGAGAGCGGAGCCTCACCCCCTGCCCCTTCTCCCTGCGGGAGAGGGGGTGACGCACCGAGAGCTGGGCATGCCGCGCAAGGCGCGAAGCCCAAGATGCAGCGGGTAGACGGGGACAGTTACCCGCTGACCTCTGCCTTGATGTCCAGCAGGGTCTTCATTACGTCGTACAACTCGTCTCGCGTCCCCTTTACGCCGAAGGCGTCGTGCAGGCGCTTGTAGAGAGCATAGAGCCGCAGGTAGACTTCGTGCGCGGCAGGATCGGGGACGTAGTTGAGGGGCTTGACGCCGGTCATGGCCGTCTGGGCCTCTTCGGTGGTGGCGTAGCCGCCGGCTTCGGCACCGGCTGCCACGGCCCCAAAGATCGCTGCCCCCAGCGCGCAGGTCTGAGCCGAGCGCGATACCTCCATCGTCCGGTTGGTCACGTCTGCATAGATCTGCATGAGCAGCGCGTTCTTTTCCGCGATTCCTCCGCAGTTGACGATCCGCTCCACCGGTACTCCGCATTCCTCCATACGGTTGAGTATGGTCAGCGCACCGAAAGCCGTGGCTTCGATCAGGGCTCGATAGATCTCCGCCCGGTTGGTGTGTAGCGTCTGGCCCAGGAGCAGCCCGGTGAGACGGGCGTCAACCAGGATGGTGCGGTTGCCGTTGTTCCAGTCCAAGGCCAGGAGGCCGCTCTCGCCGGGCTGGAGCGAGGCGGCCTTCCGGGTCAGCTCCTCGTGGAGGCGGGCATCGCCTTCGCAGACCTCGCTCACGAACCAGTTGAAGATGTCACCGACAGCCGACTGCCCGGCTTCGATCCCAAAGTAGCCAGGCAGGACGGAGCCATCGACGATTCCGCAGACGCCGGGGATGTCAGGGAAGGTCTCCCGCGAGGGAGCGACCGTGATGTCACAGGTGGAGGTACCGATGATCTTCACCAGGGTGCCCTCGGCGACACCAGCGCCGACTGCGCCGTGGTGCGCGTCAAAGGCGCCGACCGCGACCGCGATTCCGGCCGGCAGGCCCAGCCTTTCGGCCCACTCGAGGCACAGCCTCCCGGCCACTACGGAGGAGTCATAGGCACACTCGTACAGGCGCGCTCGCAGGTCGGCCAGCTTCGGGTCCAGCAGCGCCAGGAACTCGGCGTCGGGCAGACCGCCGTGGTCACAGGCGTACATGGCCTTATGGCCCGCCGCGCAGACGCCGCGCTTGATCTGCTCCGGGCGGGTGTCGCCGACCAGCACTGCCGGGATGTAGTCACAACACTCCACCCAGGAGTGGGCCGCGGCGAAGACCTCCGGATCGGTGTTCAGACAGTGCCATATCTTTGACCAGAACCACTCGGAGGAGTAGGTGCCTCCGCACTTCTGCAGGTACTGGGGGCGATGCTCCGCTGCCAAGGCGGTTATCTTCTCCGCTTCGGCCATGGAGGAGTGGTCCTTCCACAGCCAGGCCAGCGCGTTGGGATTACCGGCAAACTGGGGCAGGAAGGCCAGAGGCATGCCCTCCCGGTCTACCGGCAGAGGCGTGGAGCCGGTGGTGTCTACTCCAATGCCGATGATGCGGTCGGGCGCGAAGGAGGGTTCCTCGGCTGCCGCTCTCAGAGCGCCTCGGACACAGTACTCGAGACCCTCCAGGTAATCGGCGGGGTCCTGGCGGGCGACATGCGGGTTGGCCGGATCGGTGATGATCCCCGCCTCGCCGCGGGTGTACTCGTGGACGAAGGTGGCAATCTCCGCTCCGTTGCGCACATCTACCAACAGCGCGCGGACGGAGTTGGTACCGAAGTCGAGGCCGAGAGCGTAGCGGGCATCGGTCATGGAATTCCTCCAGAAAGGGATGCGAAACGCGAGTAGAGACTGGAGCGACCAGACGAGAGTTCTCCTCTGACCCGGAGGCCTCCTTCCTGCGCAAGTGGATGAGTGCGTGCCGTCAGGCAGGGATTGCGCGGCTGGAGGAGTCATCATATCCACCAGGGCGGGGCCGAGTTGTCGAAAGTGGTACTTATAGCAGGTGGCCGTTGACTCGTAGGGTCCATTAACACTGCGACGCGGTCCTCCCCCCTTCCTCGGGCGCCCGCGCGCTACGCTTCCAGTGGGGGTGTTTACTATGCGACGCGGCTTTGCCCTGATCGAGCTGCTGGTGGTGATTGCCATCATCGCCATCCTGGCAGCAATCCTGTTTCCCGTCTTCGCCCGCGCGCGGGCGAAAGCTCAGCAGAATACCTGTCTGAGCAACGTCAAACAACTCATGCTGGGCTGCATGATGTACTTCTCCGACTACGATCAGAGGACGTTCACCTATGGGGCACTGCAGAACGGCTCCATGACTGGATCCCCCGGCGAGGGAGTGGCCGCGCCTTACGCCATCTTCCCCTACGTGAAGAACGCACAGATCTACCTATGCCCCATCAACCTGCCCGCGCTGAACGCCAACAACATACCGCCCACAGGGCCGGACTGGTGCTACATCTGGAACCAGAGTCTGATTAGCTACGCGGGCACCGCGTCCTTGGACAACTGCGCCTACGCGGGCGAGATGTGGTGCTTCGGGGACAAGCGAATCGAGCGGCAGACCAGCATCGGCACTGTCCGTCCGCCCTGCGACGCCTATAGCCAGGGTGGTCGCATCGGCAAGCCGCACAACGATGGGCTCAACGTCGGTTTCCTAGACGGGCACGCCAAGTGGATGAACTATAACGACGGCCTATGGGACGGACGAGGCGCATGTACCACTCCGGCTGGCACTGACGTACGGCGGTTCTGGATGGGGATAGACTAGGTCCCACCGGATGCCCATGTGGGGTTAGCGCGGGCCGAGGAGATCTTCCTCGGCCCGCGTTGTTCCCGTTGGGCCCACCTCCTCGTCGCTGCTCGTTGCATCTGGTATACTCCTGTCACTGTTGGCTTCAGGAGGTTGCTGACGATGTACCGATGTCGCAGGCTTTTTGCTTTTCTCTCACTGACGTGGACGTCCGCAGCCCTGGCCGCCCCCGTTACGCAGACTTTGCCTACTACGCACCTGCGCGGGTACGGCAAGCTCTCGGCGGAGGTTCAGACACAGACCGTGGGGGGTGAGGAGGTCTCGACCACTGACCTTCGCTGTGAGAACGAAGGCAAGGCGCGGCTACTGCTGGCGAAGTACCTATCGGACCTGCAAGCGCTGCCGGGAGTGACTACGAGCCTGATTGCGCTGGGGGACCGGCAGATCCCGGTCTGGCAGGTGCAGGACCAGGGAGTGATTGTCGCCTTCCTGGTCTTCGAGCGCGTGGTTATCCTCGCCGGGAAGACTCCACAGGCGATCTTGGCGGCGGCGCGGCTCCGGCTGCCTCAGCTGCAGGGCCTGTCCTTCCCCCGGACCCTGCCGTCCGTGCCCGCCTATCTGAATAAGTGGGACCAGCATGGCTGGTCCTTTTACAACTGGCACTGGCACACCCCCAACCGCCGGGACCATCCGTACCTGGAAGCGGCAGGGTACGATTTCACCAAGCCCTACGACTATGACGGCGAGTATCAGTGGGCGGCGCAGAACAAGACCGGAATGGTCTATTGGATGCACCAGTTCGGTCACGATCGCGGCGCGGGGATGAACGACTACCCCGATGTCACCTGGGCGCCGGAGGCCTGCCGGAAGTATGGCCTGGACTTCCAGATTCAGCCCACGCTCAACGACAACATGCCCTGGTGGGCCAATCGCTACCGCGCGGAGACGGTGGCCAAGATGCCGGGCTTCGTGGGCAACTACCACAGCGTGAATGAGCCGTACCTGGGCGGGGCGGGGTTCTGCTCCTGGTGCTCGGAGAAGGGGAAGAACGAACTGCTGGCGCTGTCGCAGCAGTGGGTCAAGCGGTATGCGGGCGATCCCAACTGCTCGACGATCATGGAGCCGCACTGCGAGGTGGCGCATGGCGAGTTTGACCTACTCACCGAGTACGGTCCGTTGGCTGACGCTTCCTACCGCAAGTTCTTACAGCAGGAGCGCAGACTATCCCTGGCCGACGTGGGCAAGCGCTACGGGGAGAAGTACGCTTCCTGGGACCAGGTCCGAGTGCCGGAGTTGGCCTACTTTCTGGGGGGAGACAGGAACGCGCTGGACCTGACCGGTACCTGGAAGGTCAAGTATGCCACTCAGGAGGAGGGTCAACAGCAGAACCTGTTCGCGCCGGACCTAGACGACGCGGGCTGGGGAGAGATAGTCTCCCCCGGTCACGACCGCCAGATGTTCCTGGACAAAAAGCCGGCTTGGTTCCGGCGGACGGTGGAGATACCCGCGGGCTGGCTGGCCGCACAGCAGGGCAAGCCGCTGTATCTGTATCTGTGGGACCTCAATCAGCGCAACGCCAAGGCCCCGGTGTTGGTCTACTGGAACGGCCGGCTGGTGGCGACCGACGTTCGGGAGGCGGGGATAGGGGTGACGATCGCCAGCCTCGGCCAGGAAGCGGGTCAAACCACCAATCAGCTCACGGTCTATCTCCCGCAGGGCTATATCGGCTACCGGGTCTACCTCGCCGCGCACGAGCCCGTCTCCTATCCGCTGCTGGGCAAGGAGAAGAACGCCCGCTGGGTGGACTTCCGGGACTGGCAGACCTGGACCCGGGTGGACTCGCTGCGACGGGGTCTGGAAGCGATCCGCGCCGTGGACCCCGACCGGCCCATCAGCCTGGCGGCGCCGGAGGCAGTGATTGACTACGCCCGGGAGTTTGCCGTCAAGTACGGCGGCTTCTTCCACAATACCGGCTACATGTCGGCCTGGTTTGGGGACATCCAGCCGCGGATGATGAACGCAGCGGGGCTACCCTCCTCGGCCGAACCGGGCGGCCCGGCTCCCACCCTGCCGGAACTGAGGAAGTTCTGGTCGCTGATCTCCCTGGAAGGGGTGAACTCCTACAACTACTTCATCCACATCGGCAGCATCATGTGGAATCCAGAGCTGAAGGCGTGGTTTGATTCGCAGCAGCCTATGATTCACCTGTTGGGCAAGTACCATCTCCCCTCCACGCGGGTAGCCGGTCTGATTGGCGTGCGCTGCGACCGGCTCAAAGGCTGGCCGTGGTATCGCGATGAGGGCACCATTCCCAACGGCGGATACTGGAATGCGGACGTCAGCGGGATGCTCAACGTACCCGCGGACCTGCTCACCGAACGGGATGTGCTGGGCGGGGATTTGTCCCGCTACGATCTGGTCTACGACGCACAGACCAGCATCATGAGCAAGGAACTGGTGGGCAGAATCAGCGACTGGGTCAAGGCGGGGGGCACCTTTGTCACCCTCGCGCAGACCGGCCGCCACACCGAGGAGGAGCCCGACTCCTGGCCTATCAGCGCGCTGACCGGCTGTGAGGTATTGTGGACCAGCAAAGTCAAGGAGTCTGGTGAGTACGAGTGGAAGCCGTTCCTGCTGGAGCCAGGGCAGAGGGTGTTCGACGAGGGTTTCTGGTCGAGGGCAAACCTCATGGCCAACGGGGTGGGGATGAAAATGGCCGGCGACTATGAGTACGAGCGCGCCGCCGGTGACAAGGGCCAGCAAGCGCCGAGTACCGACGCCGGAGGCAACTTAACCGCGAATGGGGTAGGCCTAAAGCCAGAGAGCGGAGGCATTGAACCGCTCATGCGCTGGAAGGAGGACGGCTCTCTGGCTGTGGGCTTGCGGCGACTGGGCAAGGGCCGGGTCTTTATCGTGGGGCTGAAGTTTTTCAACGACCGGCCCTGGTGGGGCGCACCGGAGCTGGAAGCCAAACTGGTCAAGGACATTCTGGCCTATTGCGGCTACCAGAATGAGGACGACGCTCGCGTGAACGGCAACCTCATCTCCCGGCAGACGAAACTGCACGATGCCCCCTGGGGGCGGCACTTCATCAGCAACAACGGGTTGTATGACGTATACCTGGTCTGCAACCAGGGCAAAGAAGCCGGGGACCTGACGCTGTCGCTCCCCACCGGCCGGTCAACGCGGGCTTGGGACGTGGCGGCCCGCCAGGAGGTAACCGGACAGGAGCAGGACGGACGAGTCGTTTTCATGCTGGCGGGGATGGAGCCAACGGAGCTGCGGGCGCTGCTGGTGCCGCGAGGGCGGATCTCGGAGGCGCCGGCGGAATGGTTGCGCGTGCAGACGGGTTGGTGGCAAGGTGGGGGCGCGCCCGGGCAGGTACTCACGCCGGACAAGTACGACTATGTGGTGGACCTAACCCAGGGGTGGACTCTGACGCCGACAGACGAGCAGTTTGGCGAGACAACGGGCGAAGTGCTGAGAGACATAAGCCTAGGGCCGTGGACGTATCTGGTCAAGCAGCCGGTGCGAAACGCAATCCTGCAGCGTGAGTTCAATGTGCCCGCAGCCTGGAAGGACGGCACAGTGTACCTCCACATTGCGAGCTGGAACGGGCCTACGTTCAATGATCAGGGGCGGGTGTTGCTCGACGAGCAGGAGGTGCGGGGCTTCAGCAGCGGCGCCCTGGAACTGGTCAGCGATGCCCTGAAACCCGGCACGAAACACATCCTGGTCCTGCAAGTCAAGGGCGGGGTGTATTCGCAGGGCTTGCGCGGCAGTTGTTGGCTGGAGTACGAGCCGCGCCCGGCCCGGGAGATGCCGCTCAACGGAGAGTGGGAGCCCAGTGCGGACGCCTTAACCCGCACGGCGCGCGTCCCGTTGCCGGGCGAGTTTGAAGGGCGGATGGCCCGGGCGACGGTTTTTGTGCCGGAGGAATGGAAAGGGCAGACGGTGATGTTACACGCGCTGGGAGGCACCAGTGGCCCGGCACTGTTGTACGTCATCACCAACGGGAAGATGTGCCGGCGCCACCATCACATCTATGGGCCGCGCCTGGACCTGAACATCACTCCGTATGTGAAGTTCGGCCAGCCCAACGAGTTGGAGATCGTGGCCAACGGGGTTGGGAAGGTACAGGTCAGGGAACTGTCGCTGCGGGCGTACCCAGCGGGGGACTACCCGTAAGCGATCAGCCTGCCGCTTGGTCCTCAGCGAACTGCGCCTCGGCTCGGTGGAGCCGGTGGAGGACCGCCTCCTGGGGCAGCAGCTCCAGCAGGTGGAAAAGGCTCGGCCCGACCGTGGTGCCCGTTACTGCTGCGCGGCAGGGGTGGATGACCTTACCAGCGCCGATGCCCAGATCCTGCGCCAGTGCGCGGACCTCCGCCTCAATCGTCCCGGCGGTCCACTCCCTCAGCGGTGCCAGGCGCTCGGCCAGAGCGTGCAACGTCGCCGGGGTCTCCGGCTTGGTCAGCCACTTCTCCCGAGCCTTCTCGTCATAGTCATAGTAGTCCGTGAAGAAGTAGCGCGCCCAGGTGGTGAAAGTAGTCAGGAAGGGGGCGCGTTCCTTCATCAGGTCAGCCACTCGGGCCAGCCACGCCAGCCGCTCTTCGCTAGGATGCTCCTCGAAAAGGCGTTCCTTCTGCAGGTAGGGCAACAGTCGGCGAGCCAGTTCTTCGCCAGGCATGGCTTTCATGTACTCGCTGTTCATCCATTCGGCCTTGGTCATGTCGAAGACGGAGGGCGACGCTCCGCACCCTTCCAGGGAGAAGCGGCTGATGATCTCCTCCCGCGAGAGAATCTCCTCCGTCCCGCCGGGCGACCAGCCGAGCAGGGCCAGGAAGTTGAACATCGCCTCGGGCAGGAAGCCCTTTTCCGCGTAGTCCACCACCGAAACCGCGCCGTGGCGCTTGGAGAGCTTGGACCGGTCCTCGCCCAGGATCAGGGGCAGGTGGGCATAGACAGGTGTCGGGAAGCCCAGGGTCTGCTGCAGCTGGAGGTGAATCTGAGTGTTGCTCAAGTGCTCGGCGGCGCGGATAACATGGGAGATCCTCATTTCATAATCGTCTACCACGACGGCGAAATGGTAGGTGGGGAAGCCGGAGGTCTTGCCGATGACCGGATCTCCCAGGAGGGCGTTCTCGTAAGCAACGTCCCCGTGGATGAGATCGTGGATGACCGTCGTCCCCGTTTCGACTGCGGCGAAGCGGATGCAGGCGGGTCTTCCTGCCTGGCAATACTCAGCCCTCTCGGCAGAGGTCAGAGTGCGGCAACGGCCGTCGTAGCGCGGGGGCAGGCCCTGGGCGCGCATCATCTCCCGGCGCTGGTCTAGCTCCTCCGGCGTGCAGTAGCACTCGTAGGCCTTACCCTCGGCCAGCAGGCGGTCCAGGTAGGAGCGGTAGATCTCCACGCGCTCGGACTGCACGTAGGGGCCGTATGGCCCGCCGACGTCGGGGCCCTCGTCCCAGTCCAGGCCCAGCCAGCGCAGGCCCTCGTAGATGACGCCGACCGCTTCCGGCGTATGCCGGGTCTCGTCGGTGTCCTCGATGCGCAGGACGAACTGCCCGCCATGGTGTCGCGCGAACAGCCACTCAAACAGAGCGGTATGCAGGTTGCCGATGTGCATGTACCCCGTCGGCGACGGGGCGAAGCGGGTGCGGATGTTGGACATGTATTCCCTCCGGGAGCCCCACCCTTTTCGCCTCCCCCTGGAGGGGAGGGAGTTCGGAGGGGGATTCAGGCAGCGAGTAGCTGACCGAGGAGATCGTGGATCTCGGCTGCGGTGATGACTACATCAACAGACTGCCCCGGCTTCAGGCCAAGGGCGCCGGGCAGGCAGACTTGACCATCCACCTCCGGCGCGTCGCGATAGGAGCGGCCTGTGGCGCCCTCCGGCGTGACTTGTTCTACCAGCACTCTCAGGCAACGACCGATGAACTGCTGGTTCAGCGACAGGGAGATGCTCTCCTGCAGTTGCATGAGCCGCTCCAGGCGCTCGTCGCCGACCTGGAAAGGGACCTGGTCGGGCAGTGCCGCTGCGGGTGTGCCCTCCTCGGGCCAGTAGCGGAAGACGGAAAGGCGGTCGAAGCGCCCTGCCTGCACGAAGTCGCACAGCGTCGCGAAATCCTCCTCCGTCTCGCCGGGGAAGCCGACGATGAAGGTGGTGCGGATCGCCGCCTCGGGCAGGTGCTCTCGGATGCGCGCCAGCAGCGCCAGGTACGCCTCCGGCGAGCCCGGTCGCCCCATCCGACGCAGGACAGTAGGCGCGGCGTGCTGCAGCGGAACGTCCACGTAGGGGAGCAGCGCCCTGCACGCGGCCCAGGCGTCCAGCAGCGGTTCGGTGATCCGCGCCGGGTGTAGGTACATGAGTCGCAGCCAGCCGTCGTAGTCGAGGCCGTTCAAAGCGTGCAGGAGCTCGGCCAACGAGGCAGGTGGAGTCAGGTCTCGCCCGTAGTTGGTGGTGTCCTGGGCGATCAGGATGATCTCGCGGCTGTCCCCGCTCACCAACCTCTCCGCCTCCGCGACCACGTCCCCCACCGTCCGGCTGCGGTACGCCCCTCGCAGGCTGGGCACCGTACAGTAAGAGCAGCGGTTGTCGCAGCCGTCGGCAATCTTGACGTATGTGGTCCAGCCTGGTGCCGAGCGCCAGCGGGGCGTCTCGGCGCAGTAGAGGTAGTCCGGCGAGGCCGAGATCACTTGTCGGCGTCCAGCCAGCGCGGCCTCCACTGCTTCTACCACGCGCGGGATAGCGCTCGGCGCCAGGAAGAGATCTACCTCGGGAAGCTGCTCTAGTAACTCCGCCCCGCCCCGCTGCGTCAGGCAGCCGGCGCAGATCAGGGCTCGCAGGCGGCCCGTCTGCTTGAGATCGGCCAGTTCCAGCAGCGCGTCAACGGCCTCCTCCACGGCCGGCTCAATGAAGGCGCAGGTATTGACGAGCAAGACCTCGGCCTGCTCGGGATCCTCCACCAGGGGATATCCGGCGCGTTCCAGCAGGCCGAGCATGACTTCCGCGTCTACCAGATTCTTGGGGCAACCCAGGGAGACCAGGGCCACGGGGGGCAGGGACATGATAACAGGCAGTATAGAGTGGCAAGTAGCGGGTGGCAAGTGGCGAATGGTTCGGGCTCATCGGTGCTCTCTGGAGTCGTCTCTACCGACTTGGGTCTGCAGGGAGGAGGGGCCGTGGATTGCGCGAGAGCAGGAGAGCCGAGCGCGCAGGGGGAATCCCGAGACGCTACTTGGACGGGCAGACCCTGAGGGAGGCGAGATTCATGCGGGTGTTAGTCACTGGCGCGGCGGGGTATGCAGGACGCGGCATGACCGAGATCCTGGCGAACACACACCAAGTGCGCAGTCTGGACCTGCGTCCAGCGGCTGAGGCGATGGAATCGGTGGTGGGCGATGTCACTGACCTTGCGCTATGCCGCAGCGCTCTGGTGGACATGGAGGCGGTGGTGCTCTGCCATCTCGCCCCCAACCCCTACCAGTACAGCGAACCGGGAACACCCCTGGACGTGAACGTGAAAGGCGCCGCCAATCTGTACTATGGGGCGATGGAACTTGGCATCACGCGCTTTGTGCTCATCTCCACCACCGGTGTGCTGCGACGGGAGGAGGGTCTGGGTGCTGTGCCGGGGGAGGGACCCTACAACTTCCGTTACAACTTCTACGCCTTGACTAAGATCATGCAGGAGGACCTGGCCCGCTTCTACTACGAGAAGCACGGCGTGAGCACCATCGTCCTGCGGCCGGGTTGGATCGTGTACGACGAGGATTTCATCACCAAGTATGGTCAGAAGCTGGAGAGGTACGACCCTGGACTGATTGACCCTCGCGATATCGGCAAGGCGGTCTGCGCTTGTCTGGCGCTGACCGACCCGGGTCTGGAGGCCTACGAGATCGGTCAAGACGACTGTGGACTGGATCTCGCCCCCGCGCGGGCCCGGCTGGGGTGGAACCCCAAGTACCGCTTTGTCGGCCTGCGCCGGCGGGACTAAGAGAGCAGAGCCCAGCATGGCCGTCGTGTGCTGAGGGGGTCAGGAGGAGGAACGGAGCGGAAGGCGAACGACACTATCGGCCCAGAAGCAAGTGTGTGGATTAATCAGGAGGTGCCGCAATGCGCCTGACTCATCTGCTATGCATAGTTGGGTTTCTTTGCCTGCTGGTCGTTGGATGTGGCGGCAGTGGAGGGGGTGGGACGAACTACCCTCGCGGAACCTTCACCTCGCGCGTGAATGGTGTGCCCCTGGTCACGCCCTTTGCCTGGGTCAATGGTCAGGAAGCTGGGGTGCTGAAGCTGTGGGCCTGGACCGGCGACGGGGTAAAGTACATTGAGATCCATGTCGCCAGACCGGCGGTGGCGGCCGCAGACGTCGCCGACATCACCCTGGCCGGCGGCACGACCAACTGGGCCATGTACGACACTAACTCGGACGTCGGGGGCGACGAATACTACACGGACGCGACCCACACCGGTACCCTGCACATCGCCGCCCTGACCGATACGCAGATGACCGGCACGTTCAACTTTATCGCCCGCAACCGGACGACGGGCGCGGTGGTGAACATCACCGAGGGATCGTTTGACGTGGCGTTCTCCAACCTGAACCCTTGAGCCAGCAGGGAGGGCAGGAGACTGCGTCGAGGGCGGGAGGCGGTCCGCTCGTAGACGGTCGTGTTCGGCCGTCGTGGGGCATGTTCCGCCTTCAGTGCTTGCGTCTGCGTGGGCCGACACCGTTCACACCATGTCCTGGGCTTTGACTTCTCGACAACGCTTGGAAGCGGTCTTTGTCGGGGATACCCCTGACCGCACCCCCATCCTCGGCGGCTGGATCTCCTGCCCCGACCATATTGCGACTCTCGTCGGGGTGAGTCTCGATGAGTACTGGGACGACCCTGAGGGAGTCAGCCTGCAGGCCTACCAGCGGTTGGGGACTGACGGGCTGGTGGCGATGACAGTGCCGCGCAATCGGGACGACTACCGGCTGGTGGACGCTGAGACCTATGCCCATGCCCGAAGCGGGCTGTCGCTGGAGGAGACCGTCGCGCAGATCGAGGCCATGCCCTCGCCGGAGCAGATCGAGGATGACTTCGACTTCGAGGCGGGCTACCATGAATTCGCCGCGTACCTGCGCGATTGGCAGGCCCGCTGCGGGGAGATGGTCTGGATGCCTGCGCAGTGGGGCGCAGGGGCGCGGGCCTCGTGGTACGGGTCTTTTGGGTATGAGAACTACTTCCTGATCGTGGGGCTGTACCCGAAGCTGGGGCAGAAGCTGATGGAGGTGGGCGGGGCGCACGGGCGCAACTCCTCGCGGGTGGTGGCGCGGGCGGTCCAGGAAGGGCTCTATCCCCACGCCTGCCTGCTGGGCGAAGACATCTGCACCCAGCGGGGGCCGATGATCTCGCCGGAGTTCCTGGAGAGGTACTACGCGCCGGCCCTGCGCCACGGCCTGGAGCCGCTCTTGCAGGTCGGCTGCAAGCCGGTCTGGCATTGCGATGGGGACGTACGCCCGCTGCTCGACATGCTGATTGACTGTGGCGTGCAAGGCTTCCAGGGCTTCCAGCCGGAGTGCGGGCTGACGCTGGAGAAGATGGTGCAGCGTCGAACGCGCGAGGGAGAGCCTCTGGTCATCTTCGGGCCGCTGGCAGTGACGACAGAGCTTCCCCGCTGGACGCCGGAGCAGGTAAAGGCGGCGGTAACGCGGGCCATCGACATCTGCCGCAGCCGGGCTCGGCTGATCCTCTTCACTGCCAACACCATCAATCCGGACATCCCTCTGGAGAACGTGTACGCCATGTACGAGGCGGTGGGAGCATTGTAGCGGCTGCTGGTGCTTGCTTTTGCCCGTCTCCGCCCTTTCTGCTATAATCCTCGCGTCGTGACCCCCGCACGTAAAGGAGACCCTTTCCCATGTATAGGATAGCAGTGCTGCCCTGCGACGGCATCGGGCCCGAGGTCATCCGCGAGGGCCTGAAAGTCCTGGCCGTCGCCGCTGAAAAGTACGGCGTCGAGTACGAGACCGTGGAGTACCCCATCGGCGGCGACCGGTACCTGAAGACCGGAGAGATCATCACCGACTCCGAGATGGCCGAACTGGCCCAGATGGACGCCATCTATCTCGGCTCAGTGGGACACCCGGACGTCCATCCCGGTATTCTGGAGAAGGGCATCCTCCTGCGGCTGCGGTTTGAGTTCGACCAGTATGTCAACCTGCGCCCGATCAAGCTCTATCCCGGGGTGTGGACCCCCATCAAGGACAAAGGACCCGAGGACATTGACTTCGTAGTGGTACGCGAGAACACTGAAGACATGTACGTGGGCATCGGCGGGTCCATGAAGAAGGACACGCCCGACGAGGTGGCCACACAGGTCGCTGTCTATACGCGCAAGGGCACTGAGCGGATTATCCGTTATGCATTTGAGCTGGCACGCAAGCGGGCGAAAAAGAATACACTGTGCATGGTGGACAAGGCCAACGTGTTGACCTATGGCCACGACCTGTGGACACGAACCTACGCCGAGGTCGGCCGGGAGTATCCGGATATCAAGCAGGAGCATGCTTTCGTGGACGCCTGCTGCATGTGGTTCGTGAAGAACCCGGAGTGGTTTGACGTGGTGGTGACCACCAACATGTTTGGAGACATCATCACCGATCTGGGCGCGATGGTGCAGGGCGGCATGGGTGTGGCCGCTAGCGGGAACATCAATCCCACCGGCGTGTCCATGTTCGAGCCGATTCACGGCTCGGCGCCCAAGTACACCGGCAAGAACGTGATCTGCCCCATCGCGACCATCGCCGCGGCGGGGATGATGCTGGATCACCTGGGCGAGACTGCCGCCGCTGCCGCCATTGAGCGGGCGATAGAAGAGGCCCTGGCCAGCGGAAAGCTGGGTGATCTCTCCACCAGCAGCGGAATCGGGACGGATGCGCAAGGGGACCTGGTGGCGAGCTTGGTGAGGTAGGCGCAAAGGCCATGGGCCGACCCGAGTACTGGCTCACCACGCTGGGGCCCTGGCTGGTACCACTGGTGCTGGCTGTGGCCTTCGCGAGCCTGGAACACCGGCGCCGAGCCAGAGCCGAAGGTGAGCGCGGGCGGGCTGATGTGTGCGGACTGGTTACGCTGACCGCCCTGGCGGTGGCCTGGGGCGTGTTTGTCATCTACGACTTCCATCGGCCGTGGATGGCTTGGGGTCGGAGAGCGGTCCCGATTGGCTCCTGGTACGTCGCCTCACGGCCTTACACGGCGCTGCTCCTGGGGGCGGCGATTGTGTGGGCGCTAGCGACGGTGGCCGACCGGCTGAACTGGCGGCAGGCGACGACCTTACCGGCTCTGCTTGTGGCCTCCGCGATCGCGCTTTGGGGTGGAGTGGTCATCTCCGAGGTCAAGTACCCCTTCTCGACGGAGTTCGCTCCGCTAACGTGGAGCGGACCGCTGATCACAGCGATTTGGCTCACGCTGTGTGCGACCATCTTCGGTTGGAATGCGGCCCTGCTGGAGATTCCGCTGGGGGTCGCGGGACTGGCCTCGCTTACCTTTCTCGGCATCTTCTGCCTGGCGCCTCTGCCGCTCGCCGTGATGCCGCCCGAGGTGCACATGGCCCGAGACCTGGCCGGGGTGACGCTCCTGCAGGTGCCCTTCGCCCGGTACCTGTCACGAGGCAGTGCCCGAGCTGGGGCCATGACCGTGGGCTTCCTGCTGGGTGGACTGTCCATCGTCCTTGCCCTCAATGTGACCGCCTTTCTAGTCGCCCTCTTGCCACTGCTCGTCATCGGGGTTCCCATCTTTTCTGTGACCTACACTTACGTGGCCGACCTGCGGCACGGGGGGCGGGCCGTCTCTGTGCAGGAGCGGCGGCGCAACCTGGACGTGCTGCTGCTGACGCAGGGGTATAGCCGGGCACAGGTGGTAGGGCTGCTGCTGGTCGGCTCGGCGTACCTCTGTGCCTTGGCGCTGCTACTGGTGGCGTTGATCAAGGTATCGTTCCTGATCAAGACGCTAGTGCTGGTCGTGGCGTTGTTGGGAGGCGCAGCGGGGTTTTACGTGGTGCTGAGGTTGCTGCCGAGACGGCGGCGCCACGAGCCAGAAGCCCGTCGTGCCGGGACCGAGGAGGTGTGGCTGCTGGGAGTTCGGCTCCATGCCGTCACCTACCAGGGCGCGCTGGAGGCCGTGCGCGGGTTCCTGCGAGAAGGCCATCCGCACATGATCGTCACCTCCGACGCCTCGGCGGTGATGCGAGCGCAGGATGATGCGGAGTTCCGGGAGATCGTCAACGAGGCCGATCTGGTGACCGCCGACGGAGCGGGAGTGGTGTTGGCCTCGAAGCTCCTGGACCTGCCGTTGCAGGACAAGGTCTCCGGTTGCGATCTGGTCGCAGACCTGTGCGCGGTTGCCGCAGAGGAGGGGCGGAGTGTCTACTTCTTGGGGGCGGCCTCGGGCGTGGCCGAGGAAGCAGCGCAAAGACTTCAGGAACGGATTCCGGCCTTGCAGGTCGCAGGCTGCCATGACGGTTACTTCGACGAGGCGGAGGAGCAGCGGATCGTCGCCGACATCCGGGAGCGGCATCCGGGGTTGCTGCTGGTCGCAATGGGGATCCCGCGCCAGGAGAAGTGGATCCACGCGCACCTGGCGGACCTGGGAGTGCCGGTGTGCATTGGTATTGGCGGAAGCCTGGATGTGATCTCCGGCCGCAAGCCGCGGGCCCCGGTGTGGATGCAGCGCTGTGGGCTGGAGTGGCTGTACCGAACGGTGAAGGAGCCGCGCCGCCTTCCGCGCCTGGCCGCGCTGCCTCGGATTGTGTGGAGGACGTTCGCGGAGTTGCTGAGAAGGTAGGTGCGAGCCGCCCAGTCGGACAGGAGCCAACCCCCACCGCGGTTTGACCGTCATTGACTTCTCAGTTAGTATGCCTGCGGCCATGGAGAAGCGGTGGCGCAGGGGGTCCACACAGGCGCGAAGGCGGCCGCCCAGGCGAGGTGATTTCGATGATCGACCAACTCCTCCAACTCGAATCCGACGCCCGGGCGGCTTTCTCCGCCGCTTCCACTGAGGCCGCGCTGGAGGAGGTCCGCGTAGCCTTCCTCGGGCGCAGTGGACGGCTGCGGGAACTCCAGGAAGGCATGAAGGCCGTCCCCAAGGAGGACAAGCCCGCGGTCGGGCGCGAGTTCAACCGCGTCAAGAACGTGCTGGAGGCGCTGCTGGAGGAGCGGCGGGCGGCACTAGCGGCGCCCGTCGCCGGGGCCCGATGGTTGGATGTCACTATGCCCGGACGGGCTCCGCGCGTGGGCAAGCAGCATCCGCTCTCGGCGACCATGGAGGAGATCATCGGCATCTTCCTGGGCCTGGGCTTCACCGTCGCCGAGGGACCGGAGGTGGAGACCTACTACTATGGCTTCGAGGCGCTCAACTATCCCGAGTACCACCCGGCCATGGACGAGCAGATGACCTTCTACGTCACCGACCGCACGCTGCTGCGCTCGCAGACCTCCACCGTGCAGATCCGGGCGATGGAGAAGACGCAGCCGCCGGTGCGGATCATCGTGCCGGGGCGCTGCTACCGGCGGGACACGGTGGACGCCACTCACTGCCATACCTTCCACCAACTGGAGGGCTTGCTGGTGGACGAGGGCATCACCTTTGCGGACCTGAAGGGCACGCTCAACGTCTTCGGGCGGGAGCTGTTCGGGGAGGACTGTCGGGCGCGCTTTCGGCCCGATTTCTTCCCCTTCACGGAGCCCAGCGCGGAGTTCGCTTTCTCCTGTCCCTTCTGCGACGGCGGGTCGTGCAAGGTCTGCTCGGGCAGTGGCTGGCTGGAGATCGGCGGCTGCGGGATGGTAGACCCGAACGTTTTGGAGGGGGTGGGCTACGACAGCGAGAAGTACACCGGTTGGGCCTTCGGCTTCGGCGTCGAGCGCCTAGCGATGCTCCGGCATGGCATTGACGACATCCGGCTGTTCTACAGCGGGGACATGAGGTTCCTGGAGCAGTTCTGAAAGAGTGGCAAGACAGCGATGAAAACGAGTGAACCGGGGGAAGACCTGATGGGACTCAGTACGGATCGCACCGAGGCGGCCAACGATCTCCTGACGGTTACGGTCAGCTTCGTGCTGTACATGACCATGCTGCTGGTGCTGGTGGCTGTGCAGGGACAACATGAGAATGGTCCGCTGGAGCTGGCCCGAGGCTGGACCCTGCAGCAAATTCTCGGCGTGCTGCTGCTCATTCTGGCAGCCGGGCATTTTATCGGGTGGCGGGTGGTCCGACGCCAGCGGCGGCTGCGGCTGCTGCTAACGGCGGCCGAGGCGGGGAGCGCGGCTAGCCTCTTTCTCCTGGCCCCCACCGGATGGGTCTGGCTGATACCTGCGGCGGGGGCCTTTGCCGCCTGGTCCTTCTGCTTCCAGGTCGCCGTGCTGGAGTTCATGGAGGAGCCGGAGGACTGGTCAGGACGCACTACGACTGGGGCGACCGTGACAGGCGCAGAGGAACACGGGAACCTGCCGGAGACCCCGGAAGCTGCGTCGGCGGGCGCGTCGTCCTCCCGGGAATTCGAAGACGCTCAACCTCACGTCTAGCGGCTGAGCCCTGACGTTCAGAGCTGGCCCTGTCCGGGCCGGCTCCGCGACCGGCAACTCAGTTTTCCGCATCTGTGCCCGGTCTCCCAGTTTCCCTGCCCCGTCGGGCGAAAAGAAGTTGCTTACCGCTCCTCGCATCATGTCAGGGGGATTCCCGTGATGCTAACCGGAGGCTGGTTGCGGGCAGTCGTGCTGGTTGCCGCTCTGGTGGTGCTGGTGGCGGCGAGAGGAGTGGCCAACGAGATCGCGATCAAGGTGATCGGCGGCGCGGTCGTGCCGCTGGGCGCGCATCCCTCGGTGCGCATGGTTACCGCCCGCGTCGAAGCCGACATCGCCCCCGACGAGAGTAAGGTCACCTGTCAGTACGTCTTCCAGAACGAGGGGCCGGCCACCACGGTTGCCATGGGCTTTCCGGCTTTCTTCGGCGAGAGACCCAGTCGCCCTGCGGAGGAGTTGCAGCCCCTGCGGGACTTCCGGGCCTGGGTGGATGGGGTGGCGACGGCTACCACGCTCCGGGCAGGAGCTGACCGCGAGCGGTGGTACGTAAAAGAGGTCGCCTTCGCCGCCGGGCAGCGGCGGGTGGTGCGAGACGCGTACGTGCAGCCCAACGGCTCAATCTACCTCCCTCCGAAGCGGCGCATCTTTCCCTACAACCTGAGCGGCGCCGGGACCTGGCACGGGCCGGTGGGCCGGCTGGATGTGATCCTGCGGTGGGTCGGGGAGTATGACTGGGGACATCCGCAGCTTGCCCGCGGCGCCGGCGGCTGGGTGATTTCGGCCGAGGGGCGTCAACTCAAGCGGTCACAGACGAACGTCAGCGCGCCGGAAGGCTTGTGGCTGGAGTTCCTACCCGGCTGGAGCGACCTGCGGGTGGACGGCTACCGGCTGGAAAGCCCCGCCGCTGGAGTGGTGGTGCGGGCGGGACTGGAGTACGTGCAGATGACGACTCGCGCTCTGGGGCAGGTTCTGCGCGCGCCGGTCAGTCACGATCCGGTCAGCAAGACCACCCGGATCACCGGTGGCGGCCACAAACTCGTAGTCACCACCGGTAGCGCGGCTGCGCTGGTAGATGGGCAGACGGTCTCGTTGCCGGCGGCGGTGCGACAGGAAGGCGGGCGGCAGTGGGTAGCAGCCGGCCCCCTGCTGGAGAAGCTGGGCTACCGGGCGCTCGCCAATCACCGGTATTGGCGACTGGAGGTGCTTAGTGGCCGGCCACCTGCGTGGGAGGGGCAGATAGTGGGCCCGGGCGGCAAGACCGCGGAAGCCTATCTGGTGAGTGAGCGCAGTGTCCTGCTGGGCGAGATCCGCTCGTTAGTTGCGGTGATCCCCGGGGCGGAGGTCTCGTCACCCTCGCCGGGGGCGGGCCAGCCCGGCAGCGTCAGAATCGTGCTGCGCCAGGAAGAGTCGGAGCCGCACTTCGAGAACGGCCCGCCGGGATCGGAGGATGCGCCGGGGCACGAACTGTGGCTCACCTGGGGGTCTACCGAGGCCCAACTCGACGGCAAGCCCTACAAGCTTGCCGCCGCACCGTATGTGAACCTGCTGGGCCGTGGCATGGCCCCTGTGGCGGCGTTGTGCCGGGCGCTAGGGCTGCAGGCTGCATACAGTGACGAGAACAAGACGGTGACGGTGTCGGAGTAGGGGTGAGTGGCAAGTGCCAAGTAGCCAGTAAGGAGGAGACAACGGTGGCGAGGCTCTATCCGGCGGTGCTGATGGTCTGGGGGGTGCTATTGGCCGGGACAGGCCAGGCCAACGATACGGCGCTGTTGATGAGTGGGGGACTGGCGAGCGCCATGCAGGAGCATCCCTCGATCTGCATGGTGTCGGCCAAGATCCATGCCAGGATCTACAACGGCTACAGCCTGGTGCAATGTGACTACGTCTTCCGCAACGAGGGCCCGGCGACCACCGTGGCTATGGGCTTCCCCTCGCTGCCGGGGTACGGGGACATCACCGAGCAGCGGGTGGCGCCACCACTGGAGGAATTCCGCACCTGGGTGGACGGCGAGCGAGCGAGCACGCGGGAGGTGCGAGACGCCGGGAGCGGACAGAAACCGGGCCGCCGATGGTACGTCAAGCAAGTGCCCTTCTCCGCAGGGCAGCAGCGGCAGGTGCGGGTCACCTACCGGCAGCCCAACGGGCAGGTCGCCGACGGCACGCAGTTCTTCCCCTATGCGCTGCGGACGGGAGCCTCCTGGCACGGACCGATCGGCTTGCTGAAGGTCGGAGTACTCTGGTGCGAGGACTGGGACTGGGCACCCTATCCGCGGCCGTGGGACCAGGGCGAATGGGAAGCACAGCCCTTCTTCAATGACTTCCGCTGGAGCGGGACGGAGCTGGAGCCGGACTTCGACCTGCGCTTTGACTTCGCGCCGGGCTGGCAGCAGCTCCACGTGGATGGCTACCGGCTGTACGACTGGGGTACGGTGGACGTACGGACCACGCCGAATCAGGTGTATCTCGCGGCCCGTACGCTGGCACGAGTGCTGCAGGCAACGGTGGAGTACGACGGACGACGGCGTCAGGCGCGCTTCCACCTGGACGGCGGGCGGCGCTACGAGGTAGGAGTCGGTAGTCACCAGACCTTTCTCGACGGGCAGCCGCTGGCGGGGCACCAAGATGCCGCCTATGAGGAGCGTGGCACCATGTGGGTGCCCACCACCGACTTGCTCCACGCGCTCGGCTGGCGGCACACGGCCTTCTACCCTGACTGCATCATGCGCCTGTGGAGCGGGCGTCCGGAAGCCTGGGAGGCGCAAGTGCAAGGGCTGGACCGGGACGAACCGCCGGAGGACCTCTACCTCGCCCGCCAGGACGGGGTGCTGCTGGCGGAGATCCGCCCGCTGCTGCTGGCCATCGGGGGGGTGGCCGGCGGTGAGACCCGGCTGGACGACGCGGGGCCGGAGGCCGACTTCCGCCTGCTGAGGAAGATGCACGACCTCCGCTTCTCCTGGGGGCAGACCCGGGCCTGGCGCGAGGAACAGCCGTACGAGCTGCCGGTGGCCCCGTATATCGCTGCCGGGGACCGGGGCATGGCTCCCGCCGAGGCTCTCCTGGCCGGGTTGGGGGTGCGGTGCGAGTATGATGAGGAGAAGAAGCTGCTGACCCTTGCGGAGTAGCCCTGGTGACCCATGGATCTTGGCGACACCATCAAAATCCTGGACTACCTGGGTACCTTCGCTTTCGCCATCTCCGGGGCGCTCAAGGCGGGACGGCGGCAGATGGACGCTTTCGGGATGTTCGTCCTGGCGCTGCTGACCGCGGTGGGCGGCGGCACGATTCGGGACACCATCCTGGGACGCGCGCCGGTCTTCTGGCTTCAGGACATGAACTATCTGGCGCTGTGTGTGGTGGCGACGGCGGCGGTATTCCTGCTGCGGCGGGTCGTCTCCCGCGCCGAAAGGCCGCTGCTCATCTTCGACGCCATCGGCCTGGGGGTCTTTACCGTCATCGGCACGCAACTGGGACTGGAGGCCGGGGTGCCGATTCCCGCCGCGATCGGCCTGGGCTGCCTGACCGGCATCGGTGGCGGCATTCTGCGGGACGTGCTGGCACTCACGCGACCGGTCGTGCTGCATCGTGAGATCTACGCCGTGGCCAGCCTGGGCGGCGCAGGCATCCTGGCCTGGCTGAACTACCTGGGCGCTTCTCCGGCGATCAGCGTCCTGTGCTGTGGCGCAGCCGTCGTGACGATCAGGCTGCTAAGCCTGCGGTATGGCTGGGCGCTGCCCGGGCTGGTGAGGGATGGGAACGGTCCTGACAATTGATGGCGAATGCGTTGGGCACAGGAGGGGCGATGGAGTACTTCTGCTCGGCTGACAATCAGACCGTAGTCATCCGCTTTGACCACGGAGATCTGCTGCTGGAGGGGCTCCAGCAGGTGGCTGACGAACTGAGTCTGCAGACGGCGGCGATCGTGACCGGCTACGGAGCCCTGTCGCGTCTGCATATCCACTGGGGCAAGCATACTGGCCGCCCGGCGGAGCCGGTCTACGGCGTTTACCAGGAGCCGCTGGAGATCTGCGCCCTGCCGGGGGTGATCGCCGACGGGAAGGTGCACGCGCACATCACTGCCGGGGCCGGAGATCGCAACTACAGCGGTCACCTGGAGCCAGAAACGGTAGTGTGCTGGTTGGCTGAGGTGGTCCTCCAGCGGCTGCCGCTGGACCTGGTGCGGGTAAGGGATGAGTGGGGGATACCGTTGCTGCGCAGGCGCGAAACGCGGGGTACTGGACACGAGTAGAAGCGTGTCTGCGTGGCGCAGGCTTTCCAGCCGGCTTTCTGGTAGTGGTGCTGCTCCCGTGGCGGGCTGGAAAGCCCGCCCCACGCGGAGAGGAAGGGTGTCTGATCGGCCTTGATGACCATCCGCGAGAACTACCTCCGTACCACTCGCTTCCAGTGCCCGGAATGGGTGCACTGCCAGATCGGGACGACGCCGGGAGCCTGGCTGCGCTACGGCAAGGACCTGGAGAAGATCGTCCTTGACTACCAAGACCTATTCCGGGAACCTCCGCAGTGGGAGCCTGGGGAAGCCCCGCATCCCCGCGAGAAGACGACCTACACGGACGAGTGGGGCGTAGTCTACGAATCCGTCCGCGATGGGATTAGCGGAGAACCGAAGGGGCACCCGCTCGCCGACTGGAGTGCGCTGGAAACCTACCGGGCGCCGGATCCGGACGGGTACATGAACTGGGGCGAGGTGAAGGCCGGTTACGAATCAGAGCTAGCCCAGGGGCGCTTCTCCTGGGGACCGGGCGGGAGCCTGTTTGAGCGCCTGCAGTGGCTGCGGGGACCGGCCAATCTGTACATGGACCTGGCCGGGACTGACAACCCCCATCTGGAACGACTGATTGACCTGGTGCTGGCGCACAACCTGAAGGTCATCCGCAAGAGGATTGCGCTGGGACCGCCGGATTTCGTCGGCTTCGGGGATGACCTGGGCTCTCAGCGCGCGCCGCTGATGAGTCCAGCCACCTTCCGCCGCTGGCTGAAGCCGGGATACGCCGCCATGTGGCAGCCCTGCCGCGCCGCCGGCTGTGAGGTGCAGTTCCATACGGATGGGATGCTCATCCCTTTGGTCGACGACTTGCTCGAGGCGGGGGTGACGGTACTCAATCCCCAGGCGCGGGTCAACAGCTTCGAGGATATGCGCGAGGTCATGCGCGGGCGAGTGGCGATCTTCCTGAGCATAGACCTGCAGGGCGTCCTGGTCTTCGGCACGCCGCGGGAAGTGGACGACCACATCCGCGAGTGCATCGAGAAGCTGGGCTCACCGCGAGGAGGCCTGATGCTCAACGCGGGGGTGTATGACGATGTGCCGCTGGAGAATGTGAGGGCGATGGCGGCAGCGATGAGGAAGTACCGGTACTTGCACCGAGAGCTGGCTGTGTAGGAGCCTCTCGGGCTGGGCCGTCGCAGGCGCCAAGGACACAGCCGCCGAAGCGCTAACCTGCCACCCAACGAACACCGGCGAGACGCCGACACAAACCAGAGGAAGACAACATGCCGACCCGTACTGTTACCGCGGCCTACGTTCAAGCGCCCTTCCAGATCTGCTTCCGCCAGGTGGAGTTGCCATCGCCGGGGCCTGGTGAGGTCCTGGTGGAGGTGACGGCCTGCGGCATCTGCGGGCATGACCTCGAGATAGCGGCCGACCTGGCCAAAGAACCCCGTGCCTTCGGGCATGAGATTGCCGGAGTCGTCGCCGAGGTCGGCGAGGGGGTCACCAACGTGCAGGTGGGTGATCCGGTGGCATTGGAGTCATCCTCCTTCTGCGGGACGTGCGAGACCTGTCGTAACGGCCGGGTGGATCTATGCCCGCATCCCGTGGGATTCTGGGGAGGAGTCTCGCAAGGTTTCGCTGAGGCCATGTTGACTCCGGCCAAGAGCGCCGTGTCCGCCCACGGATTGGACCCGACCGTGGCGATGATGGGGGAGCCGGCCGGCGTGGCGCTGGACATGATCCGCCTCGCCGAAATCGGTCTGACTGACCGCGTGCTGTTGGTCGGTGCGGGGGCGATCGGGCTGATGGCGCTGCCGGTCGTCCGGCGGCTGACGGCAGGCCCGGTGGTAGCAGCCGGGCGGGCGGCAGGTAAGTTGGCCGTCGCCAGGCGTCTGGGAGCCGATGCAGTGGTCAACACGAATGAGACGCCGCTGGCCGAGTGCGGCAAGCCCTACGGGGGCTTTGACAAGGTCTTGGTCACCGCGCCTCCCCAGACGCTGCCGGACTGCCTGGAGGCGGCTGCCTATGGCGGGTATGTAGTCTTCATCGGCTTTGACTGGGGGCCGGGTGGGGTGATTGCGCTGGACACGACCAGGATGCATGCAGGTAAGAAGCAGTTGCGCCCCTCCATGGACTCGCCCGCTTTGTATGTGGCTCAGGGGCTGGAACTGATGCGCCGGGGCGTCATCCCGGCCGAGGAAATCGTATCTCATCGGTTCCCGCTGAGTCGTCTCGAGGAGGCGCTCGCGACCATGCGGGACGACCGGGAGAATGCGCGGAAGGTAGCCGTTATTCCGGACGGGAGGTTTCCGGTATGACCGGCATCGGCATCATCGGTTGTGGAGGCATCTCGCGCTTCCACTACGAGGGCTATGAAAAGGCGGGGGCACGGATCGCCCACGTCTGTGACGTACGGCGGGAAGCGGCGCAGGCAGTTGGCGAACGCTATCACGCCCGGGTCAGCACCGACTTTCGGGCCGTCTTGGACGACCCGCAGGTAGAGCTGGTCAGCGTTCTCACTCCTGCCTCCACGCATCGCGAGGTCTGCCTGGCGGCGATCGCCGCGGGCAAGGGTGTGGTCTGTGAGAAGACCCTGACCGACAACCCGGCGGACTCCGCGGAGATCGCCCGCGCCGCCGACCGGGCCGGGGTCTTCTGCGCGACGGCCTATATGAAGCGGTTCTTCCCTGCTGCGCAACAGGCCAAACGGCTGCTGGCGGAGATGGGGCCGGTCGTCAGCCTGTATGCGCGTACCTGGCAGCCCTTTCGGGAGCTGTGGAATGAGACGCTGCCGGAGTGGACGGCGGAACGACCTTCGTCCCCGGTGAAGTCATATGGCGGGGGGGCGTTGGTGTGTGGCGGCAGCCATATCTTGGACCTAGTGCACTGGTACGCCGGGAGGCCCACGCGCGTGTGCGGGCATGTTCGGACGCGGACAGGGCTGGACTTTGACATGGCGACCAACGCGCTACTGTGGCTGCCCGAGGGAGCAGCGGGCCATTTTGAGGCGCATTGGCATCCGCTGCGGTTTGCCGGTTACGAGCGCAATGGCTGGGACGAGCGGCTGGAGATTAATACCCCCACCGGACGGCTGGATCTGTACACGGTCCTGTGGCACTCGCCGGACCGCTGCCCCGCCCTGCTGGTGCACCAGGATGCCGACAGCGGCCGAGTGACTGAGTACCGCTACCCAGCTGTGAATGCCTTCCACGTGGAGATGGCGGAAATGCTCCGCTGCTTTGAGGCCGGGGAGCAGCCGCAGCCCTCGGCCTGGGAAGGCTATGTGGTGGACCAGCTGATCGCGACCATCACCGCCAGCGCCCAGGCGGAGCAGGCGTTAGAGGTGGAGTACGAGGATCAGGACTAGCGACGGATTACGCCCGCTACCATGACCAACGCCGAAATTGCGCGGGTACTGGGGGAGGTTGCTGACCTGCTCGATATTGAGGGGGCCGACCGTTTTCGCGTGCTCAGTTACCGGCGGGGGGCGGAAGTGGTAACCAACCAGAGCCGGGAACTGGCCTCCGTCGTGGCGGAGGGTGGAGCGAAAGCCCTGCGGGCTATCCCTGGTCTGGGCGAGAGCCTGGCCAAGAAAATCGTGGAGATGGTGGAGACGGGCAGGCTGGGGTATCACGAGGAACTGAAGGGCAAGTACCCCCCCACGCTGTTAGACCTGCTGCGAGTGCCGGGCCTGGGGCCCCGGAAGGTGGCGGAGATCTACCGAGAGCTAGGCATAGCCTCGCTGGACGACCTGGCGGAAGCGGCGCAGGAGCACCGCCTGCGCGATCTGCCCGGCATGGGCGCCAAGACCGAGGAGAACATTCTGCACAACCTGGCGGTGTACCAGGAGAGCGGCAAGCGCTCGCGGCTTGGGGACATCCTGCCTCTCGCCGAACGGCTGCGGAAGTACCTGCGGGAGCAGCCGGGCGTCATCGCCGCGGACTATGCCGGCAGCGCCCGGCGAGGGCGGGAGACGGTGGGGGACCTAGACTTGCTGGCGACCTCCGAGACACCAGCCGAGGTATGCGCGGCTTTCGCGCGGAGCGAGGAGCTGGCGGAGGTCATTCTCGCCGGTGACACCAAAGTGAGCGGGCGGCTGCCCGGCGGGCGACAGGTGGACCTGCGCGTAGTGCCGCCGGAAAGCTGGGGTGCGGCTCTGCAGTACTTCACCGGCTCCCAGGCGCACAACGTGGCGCTCCGCAGCCGGGCCCAGAAGATCGGCCTGACCATCAACGAGTATGGCGTCTTCCGCCTGGTGGACGAGGAAGCCGGTCCCCGCGTAGCCGGAGAGACGGAAGAGGGGGTCTATGCGGCGGTGGGATTCCCCTGGATTCCGCCGGAACTGCGGGAGGATCGCGGGGAGATCCAGGCAGCGGAGGCGGGGCGCTTGCCCGTGCTGCTTGAGGAGAAAGACCTGCGAGGGGATCTGCACGTCCATACCGTCGCCTCAGACGGGCGCAATACCCTGCAGGAGATGGCGCAGGCAGGAATCGCGCGCGGTTACGAGTACCTGGGGATCAGCGAGCATTCCCCCTCTCTGTATGTCGCGCACGGGGTGGAGGGTGACCGACTGCGAGCGCACCGGGCGGCGGTTGACGAGCTCAATGCCGACTTGGCCCGGCACAAGCGCAAGTTCCGCCTGCTGCTGGGTACCGAGGCAGACATCATGCCCGACGGCTCCCTGGACCTGGCGGAGGGAACTTGGGAATTGCTGGACTACGTCATCGGCTCGGTACACCAGGGGTTCACCTCGGATGCCGACCGCATGACCGGACGGGTCATCGCGGCTATGGAGAGCGGCAGGATGGACATCCTGGGGCACCCGACCGGCCGCTTGCTGCTGGAGCGCGAGCCTTACGGGCTGCATCTGGAGGAGGTACTCACGGCCGCAACGAACTTGGGGATAGCCGTAGAGATCAGTGCGGCGCCGGAGCGGCTGGACCTGGACGACGTTCACTCGCGGCTGGTTCAGGAGCGGGGCGGACTGCTTTGCCTCAACACGGATGCGCACCACACTGATTGGCTGCAGCACATGCGCTACGGCGTGCTGGTCGCCCGGCGAGGCTGGATCGAGGCGCCCACTGTGATCAACACCTGGCCGCTCGGCAAGCTATGCAAGTGGCTGGAGAAGAGAAGATCGTGACCTGGTCCGGTCCCAGGAGGAACTGCCTTGCCCATCTTGCGCCCGCTTACCGCCGTACTCTTGCTTGCCCTCTTACCCTGTCTCATTTCGGCTCAACAGGCTCCCGTCCTGAAGAACCCCGGGTTTGAGGCCGACGACTTGGGCGGCTGGCACGCCATGCCTAACCCGCCCGAGGGGGTAGTCCTCGGTCCCGCAGAGACCCAGCCGCGAGGCGGCAAGCGCTCCCTGAAGCTGGCCGGACCTGAGGGGGTCAATCCGTGGGTGGCCCAGGGGCTAGCGGACCTCGTCCCGCACGCGACCTACCTGCTGACAGGCTACGCGCGCCGAGGCGAGGGCACTGGGCGGGCCGCGGTGAAGCTGGAGTTCTATGACGCAGACAACAAATACCTGGCGGGCTACTACGGGCTAGAACCTGCGGGTACAGACGGCAATTGGGCGCAGGTCAGCGTGCGGGCTTCGGCTCCGGCGAACGCGGCCAAGGCGGCGGTGATCTTGCGATTGCTGGGGGAGGGGGCGGTCTACTTCGACGACGTAAACTTCGCCCTGGTCGCGCCGCCGCCGGCGCTGATGCTCACCCCGACGCGGATAACGGCGCCGGCGGAGGCGGGGGGCAAGGTCGGCCTGACCGCGGAGCTTTCCGCCACTGCCGAGGTGATTGGCGATCCCTCGGCGGTGGTGGCCGGAGCGGGGCTGGAGACGCCCCAAAGGGTGCCGCTTACCGTCACGCGCGGGGGCAGCAGTCGCCGGCTGAACCTGGAGGTGACGCTGCCCACTCTGGCGCCCGGCTTCTACCGGATGCAGGTCGGCTGGCCCAAGCTGACTCCGGCGGTGGTAGACCTGCTACTCCTGCCCAGCGGCCAGCGGCCCGCCGGCCTGGATGCGCAGGGCCGCTTCCTGCAGGCGGGCGAGCCGTACCTGCCGCTGGGGGTCTACCACGCAGAGCCGGAGGACCTGGGGAGGGTGGCGGAGGCGGGGTTCACTCTGGCCCAGATGGCTCCGCCTGCGAGTGTGGACGAGCTCAAAGCGGCAGTGGCGGCAGCACAGGCGGCCAAAGTGCGGCTGCTGGTGCCGCTCTACCCGGGTTTGGTCGGTTCGGCCGCCGCCGAGGCGGCGGCAGCGCTGGTCAAGCAGTTCGCCGAGGAGGAGATCATCTGCGGCTGGCTGCTGGCGGACGAACCGGAAGCGCGCCCCGATTCCGACGGACCGGTGACGGAGTTGTACCTGCGAGTACGGAGGGCGGACAGTCGCCATCCGGCGTTCCTGACCTGCGGACCGCAGGCGGATCTGGCGGCTTGGGCGGCGCTGTGCGATGTCCCGCTGGTGCAGGCCTTCTCGCGTGGCGAGGACCAGGCGAGTGTGCGCAAACGCCTGGACCAGGCGGGCAAGTCGGTGCGCGCCACACAGCCGTGGCTGGCGGTGCTCGCCGCGGGCTGGCCGGGGCAAGCGCCGCCGTCTCTGGAGCAGGCGCGCGCCGGGCTCTATCGAGCTCTGACCAGTGGCGCCGCCGGAGCGCTCTGGTTCTCGTTGCGCGAGGGCAGTTGGGACTTGACCGCTACGCCGCTGTGGGCGGAGCTCTCCCGCCTCAACGCGGAGGCCTCCGAACTCGCGCCGGCGCTGCGCGAGGGCGAGTCGCTGGGCAAGGTCGAGGTTTCCGTGGCCCAGGTCAGCGCGCTGGCTGTCAAGCGGGGAGAGCAGGTATACCTGGTCCTGTTCAACGAGTCGGACAAGCCGCTACAGGGAGCGGTGCGCCTGCCGGTAGCAGTGACCGAGGGCGAATACCTTGACGGGGAGGGGGAGGTCAAAACGCAGAGCCGGACGGTGCGCTTTGATCTGCCGCCGAGCGGAGCGCGAGCGATCCGGCTGACCGTCGCTGCTGCGACCGAGGCGCCTGCGTCCGCCCCCGGTCCGGAGCCGCCGCCGGCCGAGCCACCGGACGAGGCGGGCACCTAATAAAGTGCCGAAAAGGTGCTCTTATGATTATGGCCCCAGGAGGGGCCGGACAGGTGGCTCGCGCCCTAAGCTTGAGAAGGGCGGAAGACGAAACCTATCCGGCCGCGGGTGTGGTTTTCATCCGGGATGGTGCGTCTGGGAAGACGCACAGCATGGCTGAAGTCTCTCCGTCGAAGGAGGAATCTGCATGTCCTCACGCCTCACCCCCCTGTCCCTGACCCGCTACTTCAACTCCCCCGCCTCCCTGCCCATCCGGCGGCGCCAGAGCGAGACCGCCTGGCACCCCGCGCTCGCTCAGGTGCTGCCCCATCTGCCTCGCGGTGAGCAGACCTACTGGGGTCTCCCCTTCCGCCTGGGACCGGCGGAGCCCGACCAGCCGGGGCTGGTGGTTCTGACGCAGGGGGTGCCCGAGGTGCGGGTGCCGGTAAAGAAGACGGCTACCCATGTCTGCGTGCTGCACTTCTGCGATGTGACCGAGGACCGCACCCAGCGCGCGGGCGGAGGGCAAGTGTTAGCCGAGTACGTCCTGCAGTACGCCGACGGGGTCGAGCATGCCGTGCCCATCCGACGGCGCTTTGAGATCAATCCCTTCGCGGGCGACTGGGGCTACTACGCCTTCGCCGCGGCGCGGGCGGCGATGCCGCGGCCTCTGACCGACGCCGACGTGACTCCGCACAACTGGGGCCTGAGGCAGATGGGGGTTGGCGACGACGGCGGTCCCTTCCAGACCTGGATCTACGCGCTGGAGAACCCAAGGCCGCAAGTGGAGATCAGCCGCCTCATCATGCGCGGCAAGACCGCTGTCCCGGTCGGAGTGCTGGGGGTCACGCTCTACGAGGGGCCGGGACACCCGCTGCGGCACGTGCCGCGCAAGGTCTACCGCCTGATCCTCCCCGCCGCCGAGAAGACCACGGCTGACCAGGTGCGAGCGGAGCTGGACCTGGGCGTGGTGACCCGCCTGTACGCAGCCCCGGCGCAGGTAGACGACGAGTGGCTTCGGGCGCCTGACCGCGGTCTGGGACGGGCGCCGGAAGACAAGCCCGGACGAGAATTCCTCCTGGACGCTACCGGCGCGGAGGGCGCCACGCTCACCGTGCAGGTGCAAGGCAAGGGCAGGCACGCCTTGGACTTCGGCGAGGCCTACACGCGGGGGAAGTCCTCGGACGGCAGGGCCCGAATCGAGTTGGTCAATCCGCGCACGGCCTGGGTGCATGTGACCGTGATAGACAAGTCCACCGGCAAGCCGACCCCGACAAGGACTCACTTCCGTGGCAAGCATGGCGACTACCTCGCTCCCTACGGTCATCACTGGGAGGTCAACGACGACTGGTTCGAGGACTACGGTGGCGATCTCAAATTGGGCGCGCAGCCCTTTGCCTATGTGCCGGGTTCCTTCCAGATTGAGTTGCCGGTCGGCGAGTGCTATGTGGAGCTGAACAAGGGCTTTGAGTACCGGCCGCTGCGGAAGAAACTGGAGATCAAGCCGGGGCAGCGGGAGTTGCGGCTGACGGTGGAGCGCGGCGCGGACTGGCGCAAGGAAGGCTGGGTCACCGCCGATACGCACGTGCACTTCCTCTCGCCGCAGACGGCGGTGCTGGAAGGTAAGGCCGAGGGGCTGAATCTGATCAACCTGCTGGCCTCACAGTGGGGCAGGCTCTACACCAGCGTGGCGGACATCACCGGAGAGGCTTCGGGCTGTTCCGACGCCGAGACCATCGTCTGGGTAGGGACCGAGAATCGCCACCACCTGCTAGGGCATATCTCCATGCTGGGCACGCACGGCGACCCGGTCTTCCCCATGTGCTCCGGCGGGCCGGGGGAGGCCTATATCGGCGACCCGGAGTGGCGCGCTCTGACCGAGTGGGCCCGAGAGTGTCGCGCTAAGGACGGCGTGGTCATCCGTCCCCACTTCCCCTCTCCCATCTGCGAAGAGCCGGCCTATTTCATGTTGGGCGAAGTGGACGGCGCGGAACTGCGGGTCTTCCCCGACCCGGCGGTAGGGCCGCTGGAGCAGTTCCAGTTCCAGGAATGGTACCGCTATCTCAACTGCGGCTGCCGGGTGGCCGCGGTCGGCGGAACCGACAAGATGAGTGCCGGGATGCCGGTGGGCGGCGTGCGGACCTATGCCCAACTGGGGAAGAACGAGGAATTCTCCTTCGAAAACTGGGGCAAGGCGGTTCGAGCAGGACGGACCTTCACTACCTCAGGTCCATTGATTGACCTGACCGTAGACGGGAAGCCTGTCGGCTCGGAGATCAGAATGAAGGCTGGTGGGGGAGAGGTAGAAATCGCCGCCGCCGCGCAGAGCCAGTGGCCCATCCACGCGCTGGAGGTGGTGGTCAACGGGCAGGTGGTGGCTGACAGCCGCCGGCGGCAGGGCGCGCATAGTCTCAGCCTGCGCCAGAAGGTGCGCCTGGAGCGTAGCGCCTGGATCGCCGCTCGCTGCGGGAGCAGTCTGAGGGTCAACCACTGCTGGCCGATTCACTTGGGCGCGCACACCTCGCCGGTCTACGTGGTTGTCGGTGGGCAGGAGCTGTGGAGCCCCAGCGACGCCACGTACATGCTCACGTTGCTGGACGGGGGCATGACCTACCTGGATACGCTCTCGGTGCGCTACAGCGAGGAGCGGCACGTGGCGATCAAGAGAGTATACGAGCAGGCGAAGAGGGAGATCAGACGGCGAGGAAGGGTGTAGGACTGCCCGTAGCGCGGGCTTTCCAGCCTGCGGTTCCTGCCGTTCGCCGCCCACCGGGGGCAGGAAACGCCTGGCTCACAGCGAATACTAACCCGTACGGCCCCTTAGGAGGACGCAACCATGACCGATCTACGCGCCCGTATCATCAGCGACGAGGGTACCTTTCAGCGGCTGGCCGCCAGCATCCCCGGCTTTGCCGGCTATCGGGAACTGGGCCTGCGGCGCAAGGCCGATGAACTGGTTCGCCAGCACCTGGTCGGTCTGCTCGACGATCTCTTGGGCCGAGCCAAACAGATCGTCAGCCAGTGGTCGGACGCCGGCAAGCTGGAAGTGTTGGACAAGTTGGACCGGTTGGTTGGGAAGTTGCGCAAGGTCCGCGACAACCTGCGCTATGCCGACTACGGCTACACCGGCTGGTGGGATGCGGTCAAGATCAAGGAAGACGAACTGGACGCCATGTACGCCTACGACCTGAAGATGCGCGAGACGATCGTGGCCATAGACACGGCGGTCACCGAACTGGCGGCAGCCGGCGAGCAGGACTTGGCGGTCAAGATGGCGGCGGTGCAGGAGCAGGTGGAGCGGCTGCAGAATGCGGTGGACCATCGCGGAGAGATGGTGGCCGGGCTGGTCCCGTAGGTACGACGGGCGTCTCGCCTGTCGCGGTCCGGAAAGGGACGGGAGGGACGCCGGTGCCACCGGAACGAGAGACCGATTGGGAGGTTGACCCATGGAAGCGATCAATGTAGTGGAATGGCGCGATCTGACCGGGCAGGAGATTGTGCATCGCTGGCCGGAGGAAGGGCCGGGAGATATCACCCTGGGCTCGCAACTGGTGGTCCGGGAGAGCCAGAGCGCGGTCTTCTTCCGCGACGGCCAGGCGCTGGACGTCTTCGGACCGGGGCGGCACACCCTCACCACGCTGAATCTGCCCCTGATTCAGGGCGTAATCAATGTCCCCTTCGGCGGCGCTACCCCCTTCCAGACGGAGGTCTACTTCGTCAATATGCGGGTCTTCACCGACCTGAAGTGGGGCACGCCCGAGCCGATCATCTTCCGCGACAAGGAACTGGACTTCGTCCGCCTGCGTGCTTTCGGCGCCTACACCATGCGGGTGCAGGATCCGCAGCTCTTCGTCAATATGGTGGTTGGGACCGAGCACGTCTACACTCAGGACCAGGTCCAGGAGTGGCTGCGCAACTTCATCGTCACCCGCCTGAACTCCACGCTCGGGCAGACCATGGACACGATCCTCGATCTGGGGCAGCACTACAACGACCTGGGCGTGGCGGTCAAAGCGCGCGTGGGGGAGGACTTCGCCCGCTACGGGCTGGAGCTGATTGACTTCTTGATTGAGGCCATCACCCCGCCGGCGGAAGTAGCGGAGATGATAGACCAGCGGGCGGCCATGCGGGGGGTGGGCGACATGCGTACCTTCCTGCAGTACCGCACGGCGCAGGCTATCGGCGACATGCCGCAGGCGGCCGGTGGCGAGGGTGGAACCGGCTCGCTGGCGGGAATGGGCGCGGGCTTGGGCGCGGGGGTAGCGATGGGCGGGGCGATGATGGAGGCCATGCGCGACGCCTTCCGCGGCGACCAGCAGCAGCCACCCGCTGCCGGGACCCCGGCGGCCGCTCCTCAGCCTCCGGCGGGACCCCAGTCGAGCTGCCCGTCCTGCAACCAACCGGTGCCCGTCGGCGCGAAGTTCTGCCCCAACTGCGGCGCTAGTCTAGAGGCTCCGCAGTGCGAGTGCGGCACGGCACTCCCGGCCGGGGCGAAGTTCTGTCCGAGTTGTGGGAAGCAGGCACCAGAAGGCTAGAAGTGGTTTCAAAACCGGTGGCACCGGCGTCTCGCCGGTGCAAGGTCGGGGAATCGCCGCATAGACAAGCCCTTCCGACACGCGGCGACGGGTGACGCGCTCCTCGTGCCGGGGTTTTGAATGCGCCTCTAGTCGCTTGTGCTGCCTGAACTACGGTCCGTAGTCTTGACCCGATTTCCAGTTACGGCATGGAGGGTACGACCATGAGATGCCCGAGCTGCGGGTACGAGATGGACTCGTTGGATACGGCGTGTCGGAAGTGTGGCCAGGGGCAAAGGGCAACCGCCCAGGCGCAGTCGCCTGCGGAGGGGTCTCAGCCTGCGGCGATGGCCCGGCTGGATGTCAGCTGTTCGCTTGCCTGGCCGACTGCCGGCTTAGAATGGTGGAAGGAAGCCATGGTCTACATGGTCGGGGGGTTCGTGGTCACGTTCTTCTTCCTCTGCCTGGTGTACGGGTCCATCTACATATGCTGCAAGCCGCTCATGGCGGTCAACGACGGCCCCAGCAAGCGCCTCCGCTGGGGCCACCAAACTATAGCGATCCCCTCCGGGATGGTGCGTGTGGATTTGTGGGTGCCGGTTTGGCTGTTCAAGTGGTGGTCCGGAGCGCCCGCCTCGAAGACGCTCAGGGTTGAGCCAGGTAGCGCCAAGAAGCTCACCTACCGTGCCCCGACGGCAGGGCTAGTGGGGACCGACGGCACGCTGGTCTAGAGAGCAGGCACAGGCCGCGGATACGCAGCGGGGGTCCGGTAGGAGCTCATTCCCCGCCCCGACACCCGCTCCCCGCCGGAGCCAAGTTCTGCCCCAATTGCGGGAAGCAGACGTAGGCCCTTGACCTCGGCGTATATGTGATGTATATACAGGAGTGCCCGACCCGATGAGATTCACTGACATCGAGTGTTGGGAGGCCGTCGCGCAGAAGCTGTGGCGCAAGCACCGCCTGGAGTTGGACGAGGTCGTCGAAGCGCTCAACGGCGATGTCATTGTGCTCCCGGGCACGTGAGGGTCTGCTCCAAGTACTCAGTAGAACCGATGCCGGAAGGTACGTCGCGGTCTTCGTCCGTGAGCTAGGGGGACTCGGCGTGCGGGTAGTCACGGCGCGGGACATGGACGAAGGTGAGCGGCGCTACTACTCGAGGCGGTGAGAATCATGGCCAAGAAGACGATACCCCATTTTGAGGATGACGAAGAGGCTGCGGAGTTCTGGGACACTCACAGCATCGTTGATTACCTGGACGATATGGAGCCGGCCCCGGACGTCACTTTTGCCCTCTCGCCCCTAAAGCAGGTCTGCCTGCGACTATCGGAGGCGCAGGTCGCGGAGCTCAAAGAGATTGCGGCGGCCAAGGGGATCCGCTATCAGACGCTGATCCGTATGTGGGTCACCGAGAAGGTGCAGCAGGAGAAAGCGACCTAGCGGACATGAAAGAGGCGGTGCACGCGATGCGGCGCGGTCTCTTCCTCCTCGCGGCGCTGTCCCTGGCCGACGCCCTGCTCGCCCAGGACGCCCCGACTGTGCGGCTCATTGTTGATGGGCAGAGCATGCTGAGGGCTGTCGCATTCCGCCTGGTCAGGTGATCGGCATGAGACTCAGTCTTGTAGCGCTGGTCGGGCTTGTTGGGGTCGGCGGCGCTTGGGCTCGCAGTACCGACTGCACCCAACTCACCACCGAGGGACGGAGCATCGCCGGCAGTTTCTCCCCGGATGGCCGCCAGGTCGCCTACCTGAGCCTGGTCAAGCGGTTCGGTGTGCTGGGCCAGGCTTACTTCGATGGTCGCGTCTGCCTCTGGGACGGGAAGAGCAGTCGTGCGCTGGCTGTGATCACCGGCGCTACCTTCCCGCTGGCGAGCAGCCCGGAGGACTTACGTCAGCGATGGGCGCCACGGTGGCTGCCGGGCGGCCGCTACCTGGCCCAGCGTTATAACCTGCGCTCCGCGCCCCGAACCCGGATAGCTCTGATCCGGCTCGGCGACGGCGCGGTCACCAACGGCGGCGAGTCCGGCCGCTGGTTCGTCCTCAACGACGACTGGGCGCTCACTGACGCCGAAGCCGGATTCCTCAACCGGCTGCTCCGCGGCGGCGTGCCTCCGGCCTGGGCGCAGACCGGCCAACGGCTGGGCACCGACCGCCTCCCCGCTCGCGTCCCGCGCTCCGGTCAACGGTGGCGATACGACGACTTCGTACTCTCCCCTGCTGGCAATCGCTACGCCCTGTATATTGGCTACGACAAGCACTTTGACGGCTGCTGCTGCACGGAGGGGACGCGCAAGGTGTACCTGGGTGTGGCCGACCTGCGCACCGGCCGGCTGCGGCGGCTCACGCATACGGAGGACGGCCACCTGTCACCGGCAAAGGTCGCATGGTCGCCGGACGGCAGGCGCCTCGCGTATCTCTGGCAGGAGTTCTGCGCCGAACGCGAGCCGCGCTGGACCAGCCTGCGCGCCGTAAGCCGCGACGGCAGCGACGCCCGCGAGTTGGTTCGCGATGCCGGAGACTTCGTCTGGCTGGACTCCCACCGCCTCCTCGCTACGCTGGGGCTGTCGAGGAAGTGGGCCACGCCTGCTCCCGTCCAGCAGTTGGCGATTGTCGACACCGATACCGGAGACATTCGCCGGATCACCAGGGGCGACTTCCGCCACGTGCTCTGCGATGTCCGCGGTGACCGCTATCTCGTCGACGAACAGCCGGGCGACAGCACCGGCCACCAGGGCAACCTGTACCTCATCCGCCCCCTCTGACCCAGAAAGGACCCGCCCATGAAGATCTCCCTCAACGGTTCCCTCCTCTCTGCTCCCCTCGACCTGGAGCCTTTCCTCGCCAAGGCCGCGCAGTATGGCTGCGAGGGCGCGGACATCGGGCTGGAGCAGGTGCTTACCCTCGACCCCGGCGATCCGGTCTCCGCAGGGCTGGCGCTGTTCGAGAAGTATGGCGTGCAGCCCTCCGCCTGGGGGTTGCCGCTGGACTTTCGCAACATGGACTCGGACGAGGGTTACCTCGCCTCGATCGCGGAGTTCCCCCGTATGGTGGAACTCGCCGCCGATCTGGGCTGCCCGCGCATGTGCACCTGGTTCATGCCCGCGCTGCCGGATCCCGACCTCTTCCGGCGAGTGGCCGGGGAGCGGATCAAGCGGGCGGCGGGGATCGCCGGGGAGTATGGAGTGCGGATTGGCCTGGAGTGGGTCGCGCCGTATACCTCGCGGCAGGGGGAAGGCCTGCGTCCCTTCATCTGGCGGATGGACCAGATGCTGGAGTGGATTGACCAGATGGGCGAGGGGAACCTCGGCCTGCTGGTGGACTCCTGGCACTGGTACCACCAGGACGGCACGGTGGCGGACCTGGAGGCGCTGACGAAGGAGCAGGTCGTCCACGTCCACATCAACGATGCGCCCGACCGCCCCAAAGACACGCTGGGCGACGTGACCGACCGGGTGCTCCCCGGTGAGGGAATTATTGACCTGGCCGGGTTCGTCGGGGCGCTGGCGCAGATTGGCTATGGTGATTACCTCTCGCCGGAGGTGCTCAATCCGGCGGTCCGCGAGATGCCCGGAGATGAGGCGGTCGCCCGGGCGGTCGCCGCCGTCAGGAAGCTGCTGCAGGGATAGGCCGTGGCGCCAGCAGGGAACCGGCGCGGAATGCGACCCGTCCAAGGCGCGAAGGGACTGCGGAGGAGACTGACTTGGTCAGGAGGGATGGGCGATGCGTGGCTTGCTGTGGGCAGGAGTCGGTGGTGTCTTTTTCGCGGTGCTGGTCGGTTGCGGCGGTTCGAGTTCGGGCCCGGCGGCGCCGGTGACCGCGGTGGGCGCGGTCCGGGGCGCCCTGGCCGCCGGGGTGAATCCGGCGGACTACGCCCTCTACCTCGACGGTGCGCAGATGGCCACGGCGGTCCGGGCGGACGGCTCCTTTCGCCTCCCTCAGGTACCGGTGGGCAGGCATACCCTGGCTTTGGTCGCGTGGTCCGGGATGTCCGCCCGTCACCTGACCATCGAAGTCAAGCCCGGAGAAGACACCGACGTCGGGGAGGTCATGCCCGGTCCCGCCGGGCAGATCGGCGGCATGGTGATGAAGCGTGGCGACGACGGGAGCCTCACGCCGCTGGCCGGCGTGGAGGTGCTGGCCGATCCCAATGTCTACGTCATCCTGGCCGAGCCCGGTGCTGCGGCTACGGCGACGCGACCCTCGATTTACCCCCCGCCGGCTACCGATCCCCGCATGGTGCAGTACCGCGCAGTGACCGACGAGACCGGCGCGTACCTCATCCCAGGCGTCGCGCCGGGCGAGTACGTGGTTACGGTCAACGTACCTGGTCTGGAGCAGGGCGTGCAGTGGGTGTACGTGAACCCCGGGGAGCTGGTAGCAGCCAACTTCCAGCTGCAGGAGGTGGTTGCACCGGGCGTGGGGACGGTGCAGGGCACGGTCTACGGGGCGATGAGCGGGGGCGGGCAGGCGCCTCTGGAGGCGGCTTTGGTGACCATCTACGTGCAGACGCCCTGGGAGCCGCCGGTCCCGCTTGACCCGATCCCCGCCCCGCCCGAGGCGGTCGCTCGGCATCCGGTGGTCATGCAGGAGACCACCGAGCCCGGCACGGTGCCGGTCATTGTGCCCCCGCCCTACCGCTTCGAGCAGTTCCAGACGCTCACTGACAAGGACGGTCACTGGTCGCTCAACGTACCAGCGGGGCGTCCGCACTTGAGCATATGGGCCGAGGGCTATACACCCTTTGACCAGCTCATCACGGTCCGGGACGGCGAGACGCTGACGGTGGACTGTCGCCTCGAGCCGTGGGAGCCGGTGGAGCTCCCGGTGCCCCGCCCGGACTAGGGAGTGGGGCGGGGCAGGGGTAGGCCCGAGCCCAGTGCCTACCGGTACAGCGCTGCCTTCCCGGCTGCTCCGAGTGCCTGCAGGTGTCCTTGCACTATCGCCTGCAGTCGCGTCTTCATCCTGGTCAGCGCCACACTGTGCCAGAAGAGGCCCTGCCCCTCCTCAAGCGCCTCCGCCATCGCGCTCACGAAAACGCGGTTCAGGTCGCTGGCGATATTGACTTTGCGGATGCCGAGCGAGATGGCGCGGCGCAGCTGGTCCGCGCCCCGGCCGGTAGCGCCGTGCAGGACGAGCGGGACGGAGACCCGCCGGTCAATTTCGGCCAGCCGTTCAAAGTCCAGCACCGGCAGGCCGGGCGCGAGACCGTGCGCGGTTCCCACGCTGACCGCCAGAGCGTCTACCTCGGTAGCCGCGGCGAACTGCTCCGCCTCGGCGGGGTCGGTGAGGGTGCTCTCGGCGGTTATGACCTCGCTGGAGAAGCCCTCGGCCATTCCCACGTGCCCGATCTCCGCCTCCACGCTAGCCCCGGTCTGCCGAGCGGCCTCCACCACGCGCAGCGTCGCCTCCACGTTCTCCTCCATCGGGTAGTCTGAGTAGTCCAGCATGGCCGAACTGAACCCGGCCTCCAGCGCCTCGCGGGCCATGTCAATCTGCACTGCATGATCCAGGTGCAGGCAGATCGGAATGTCATAATCGGCGGCATACAGTCGTACCAGCCGTGCGTAGTTCCGCGCTCCCAACAGCGGCAGCTCCATCGGGCCGACCATCAGAATGACCGGCGCCTGCTCCGCCTGGGCAGTGGCAAGCACCGCGTCTAGCGATTCGGCGTTCCAGATGGTAAAGCCACCCACGGCAAAGCCCTGCGCCTCGGTGGGAGCGAGAATCTCGGCGAGGGTGTGCAGGCCGTCAATCATCAGAACCTTCCCGAAGGTCTGGGGTAGTGCGTATTGTCAATCCTTCCTTCCCTCTACCGGGGATACCTGCCAGGTCAGCGGAGGTATTACCCCGCTGGCGCGGGAAAAGAGCCTCGCTCAGGCGAGAGGAGGTAGAGCCATGGACGACGACATGCCGGATCGCGGCAGCCGCGTCAAGGTCTACGGCACCCACGACCCGGTGGCTGCTTCGCATCTGACGGCTATGCTGCTGGACCTTGGCATCGAGGCCATGGAGATATCTCGCCCGGATGTGTATTTTGGGGCAGGGGGCATGTGGTTCCCCGAGGCCTATCAGGTCCTGGTGCCGGAACAGCAGGCGCAGGCGCGGCGCGAGGACATTGAGGCGGCGATTGCCGAGGTCGAGGATGTCTCATCACCTGACCCCCTATCCCTCACGAACGAGGGGGCAGAAGAGGAGTCCGAATGAGTAGTTCCCTGATTCGCGTTGCGGACAGCGGCAGGTACTTCTGCTTCGGCGACGGGCGGCCGTACATGCCTATCGGGCATAACACCTACAGCGAGGTTTTCACCGTCTACGGGTACGAGAACACGCTGTACCCGACGGAGCTGCTGGAGGAGCGCTTCGCCCGCCTGGCCGCGCACGGCGGGAACTTCCTGAGGCTGTTCATCTCCGCCAACCTGCAGGCGGGCTACTTCACCACCGGGCAGATGAACCCTGCGGAGGTCGAGCGCCTGGACACGGTCTTCGCCCTGGGCGAGAAGTACGGGATCTCCTTTTACGTAGAGCTGCTCATGAGCCAGTACTACACGGCCTGGTACCATGCCGACCAGTGGCTGCGCAGCCCCTACAACGCCGACAACGGGGGGCCGGTGCAGTTCGACGGCTTCTCCGGCGAACTGCCCGAGCATGAGGACCCGTCCTACATGGAGAAGTACTTCCAGCGGCAGCGGATGGGCTACGGGCTGGAGAACGAGGTTTTCGTGGAGGCGCAGAAGGCCAAGATTCGCTGGTTCGTGGAGCGCTACGGAGGCAATCCGCGAGTCATGTGCTGGGGCCTGAGCAATGACTTCCCGCTGCACGAAGAGCTGGAGGACGTACTGAGACCCTGGCTACGCTGCATGTCGGACTACGTGCGGGAGGTGGACCCGCACGGGCACTTGGTCACCCTGCAGATGTTCAGCGGCTCGGTCTGGCCGGACTGGGTCCTGGACTGCGTGGACTTCACCAGCATCCGCGCCTACCCCTGGTCGGCAGCGGGGATCCTGGACGATGCCTTGCCCGACGAGGTCATGGGCCGCAACCCCAACAACATCGCCATCTGGCTGAACAAGAAGGCTGTCGAACATCTGTCGTACGGCAAGCCCAACATCTGCGGCGAGTACGGCTCCTGTACTCGGCGCCAAGACGATGCGCGTGGTTACCGCTACAGCCTGGACAACCGCGACCGGCTACGCGCGCGAGGGACGCTCTACGGTCTGTGGTCGCCCCTGTGCTCGGGGTCAATGCCTGGGCACCGCTGGACCGGCTACGACGGCTTCTATCCGCTCACCGAGGAGGAATACGACTGGCTGGCGGCGGTGCGGGCTTTCTGCGACCGGGTCAACTGGACAGCCTTCCGCCCTGAAAGCGCGCAGGACCGGGTGACCGTGGACCGAACGGACTGTTCGGTGGCGGCGATTGCAGACCAAAATCTGCTGCTCGGCTGGATCTGGGACCGCCTGTGGGTTGGCGAACCCCGCCGAGTTGAGGCAGCCTTAATCCTCAAGAATCCGCCGGCGGGTCCGGCACGGATTGAGTGGGTAGACTGCCGAACCGGACGGATCAAACACGCGCAACGGGTCGCCGAAGTCCCCTCTCGCCTGGAGGTACCGGGAGGACTGGAGGAGTGTGTGGCGGTGGTGATCCGCAGGGCTGGGTAAGGAAGGAGCCGAACAGGCAACGACAGGCGGCCGATCTCGCCGCCTGTCGGGGGAACCTGTCCGATCCGTCCGTGCGGGGCAGAGGCACTACCCCGCTGCCGCGATTAGCCTCTCGACTTCGACTACCTCGCCCTCGCCCTGGCCGGACACGTTGGCCGCCTCGGTGACCGCCAGTGTGCGGAAGGCATCCGCGTAGTCGGAATATAGGTGCGACTTGTCGCCTTCCTGCACGGCAGCCAGGAAAGCCTCCACCTCCCCGACGTAGCCGTTGCCGGTGTTCTCCAGCTCTCCGGCGCCTTCTTCGGCCCACCAGCGCAGCGAGTTGCCCTCTACCAGCAGCCGGAACCGGTGGGCCATGACATTCAGGCCACTGGTGCCGCCTGGCCCGAGCATGTAGGTGTTGCTGATGTTACCCACCGCGCCGCAGGCAAAGCGCAGGTTGGCCGCTGCCGCGTCGGCAGCGCTGGCATCGGGCGCGACTTGGCGCATGGTCTGGTGGGTCTCGAAGGCCTGAACGTGGGTGATTTCGCCGCACAGGTACCGCGCCAGGTCCACGATGTGAGTGGTCTGCTCCACCATCTGCCCGCCGCTCTGCTCCTGCACCCGCCACCAGGGGGCGCCGGGCATGCTGGTCCAGAAGTGCCCGATCACCAGCCCCAGAGCGCGGCCCCCCAGCATCTCCCGCGCGCGCAGGACATGTTCATCCCAGCGGTACTTGTAGGCGACGGCGGTGATCAAGTCCGCCTCCTGGATCGCCCGCAGAATGGGGGCAGCCATGCGCAGGTTGAGAGCGATCGGCTTTTCGACGAACAGCGGCAAGCCTCGGGCGATAGCGGCCAGTTCCATCTCGCCGTGCGCAAAGGGCGGCACGCAGATGAACAGCGCGTCGAGTTCTTCAGTCTCCAGCATGGCCGCCCAATCGGTGTAAACCCGGCCGCCGTACTGCTCGGACTTGACGCGCGCGGTCTCCGCATTGACGTCGCACAAGGCGGCGATCTGCACGTCCGCGCGCTGGCTGAGAGTCTTCAGATGCGCCCCGGCAATCCCGCCGGCGCCGACGAAACCAATCCTGATGGACATGGGGAACCAGCTCCTGAGAGAAGAAGTCGCCAGGCAGGGGTAGTCCCGCCTGCGGTGTGGACCGCGCTTTCTCCCTGGGGCTACGGGAATCCTCCCCAGCCGTGGAACGTCTGCATCGCTTTGACCGGCAGGCTGCCGGGGCGCTATACTAAGGGCGGGAGTTGATGGTCCGGATGAAGCTATGGGTCAAGATCATCCTGTTGGTGCTGGCGCTGCTGGCAGCAACGGCGCTGCTAGGCATGCGCCTTTCGGGGAAGTGTCCGTTGCTGCGGCGTCCCGCCGCCCCGGTGCCGGCGCCGGTGAGTCTGTCCACTCCGCCGGCCCAGGTCACAGCGGAGCCGGCGCCGACTCCGGCCCCTCCCCCAACGACCGAGACGCCCGCGGCTTTCCGCCCGCCGCTTGACGAGAAGCAGTTCATCGAAATCTCCAGCACCATCCTGATGCAGGTGGCTCGGATCCAGGACCGGCCCGATGCCAAAGACCTCATTCCGCCGCTGATGGCGGCGGTTCTGCGCAAGGCGGGAGTCACCGAGGACGAGTTCTCCGCCGCAGCGCAGGAGATCTATTCGGACCCAGCGCGCAGTCGGCGAATCGGAGACGCGATCCTCGACCGGGTAGAGGAGCGCTCCACGCCGCAGATGCGTATGCGGGTGGCTAGCCTGGCGGAGGCGATGCGCGCCTTGCAGCAAGCGAAAGCCAACCCGCCGCAGGAGGCACAGCCGCGCCCTTGAGTCGGGCCCGATTCTGGGCGCGTCGCGAGGTCAGGAGGGAACGCCCATGTCGGAACTGCAGCGCTTTGGTGTGTCCATGCCGGAACCCCTGTTGCAGGACTTCGACGAGCACATCGCCCGCGAGGGCTACGCCAACCGGTCGGAAGCTCTACGCGACTTGATCCGTGATCATCTGGTGGGGGCGCAGTGGGCTGAGTCGGAGCAGGAAGTGGTAGGAGTGATCACCATAGTCTACGATCATCACACCTATCGCCTGGGCGACCAGCTCAATGAGGAGCAGCACGAGCATCACGAAGAGGTGCTGTGCTCGACCCATGTACATCTGGACGAGAGCAACTGCGTAGAGGTGATCGTAGCGCGAGGCCAGGGAGCGGCGGTGCAGGCCCTGGCCGACCGGCTCATCTCCCTGCGCGGAGTCAAACACGGTCGGTTGGTCTCGACCACCACCGGTAAGCATCTGAAGTAGGGAAGTAACTCTGACCGTTTCTTGACACCGCCCAGTGGCTTTGCTATAGTCGCGGCGAGTCGAGTCTGAGCCCCGCAACGCGCGCAGCCTGTTGAGGTGCCAAGATGGCCGGCGGAAAGTTCTGTCCCAAGTGCGGATTCGGCAACCCTCCGGAGCGGGGCGCGTGTCTGATGTGCTACGCACGCCTGGACCAGAAGGGGGGAGGGCGGCAGTGCCCGCACTGTGGCGGGGAGGTGAGCGCCAACGCCACTTTCTGCGCTACCTGCGGCGGGGCGCTGGTCGAGGGGGTGACGGCGGTCCCCGGGACGCTAGCCATGGCGGCGCTGCTCATGGAGACTGGCGGCGAAGTCTTCGCGGGTGGAGGCTACCACGAGCCAGCCGCGGCTCCGGCAGCTGAGCATCTCGATGACTTCGCTGCGGTAGGCGAGTCGGAGATCCCCTCGGGTACCGTTTCTGATATCCCCTCCGGAACCGTTTCCGAGATACCCTCCGGGACGATTTCCGAGATACCCTCAGGCACAGTCTCCGAGATACCGTCCGGGACAATCTCCGAGATACCCTCAGGCACCGTTTCGGAGGTCTTGGCTGAAGAAGCTGCCGCCCCCTTTGCACCGGTGGGAGTGGAGGAAGAAGAGGAGATGTTCGTGCCTCCACCGCCGGGTCTGGTCGCGGCGGAAGAGGCGGCCCCCCCATCCCCTCCGCCAGCCGCCGAGGAGTTTGCGCCGCCTCCCCCTCCACCACCGGAGGAGTTCGCCCCCCCGCCTCCGCCCCCACTCGAAGATGAGGGCTTCGCGCCTCCTCCGCCGCCCCCCGACATGATGGATCTGTCTGAGGAACCCCCGCCGGCGCCGCCTGCCCCGGCAGCGATCGCAGGCGCTTCCGGGGGCCCGGAGACTGCTGACTTTGACTTCGGAGATTGGGCTCTGGAGCTGCCGGAGGAAGAAATCGACGGCATCTGCCAGGCCATCAGAAACCACGAAGCCTTTGTCACACCCACGGCTTGCCGCCGTCCCTCCTTTCAGCTCATCAGCGATTGTCTTTACGATGCCGACAAGTTCCGCTGGGGCCCGGATAACTTCACCGCCACGGTATGGTCCATGGTGGCTCCGGTGGACATACCCCTGTCCGTCCTGCTGGACCACTTCATCCCCTCGCTGGGGGGGATCGAACGGATCAAGTCCACCTTCCGCACCGGCACCGGCAGGAAGTACGGCCCAGACTTCATCGATCGGGGTCTGCAGATAGGGATGCTCATCTACCGGCGGCTCTGCGAGGAGATGGGGAGGGGATCCGCTTGACGGTGGCGGGCGTTTTCCGGGACGCGGAGGAAGTAAGGGAGAAGCTGGCCGGACAGCTCTATATCTGCGGGCGGGAGGCGGCCACGGTCATCTACCTGGCCCAGCAGCTGAAGAAGCCGGTCCTGGTGGAGGGCCCGGCGGGGGTGGGCAAGACCGACCTGGCCAGGGTGACCGCGGCCGCCCTGGGACGGGAGTTCATCCGCCTGCAGTGCTACGAGGGCCTGGACGAATCCAAGGCCCTGTACGAATGGGAATACGCCAAGCAGCTGCTATACACCCAGATACTCAAGGACGTGCTGGCCCGGGAGCTGGCCGGGGCTTCCTCCCTCGGCGAGGCGGTGGAGCGGGTGGCGCGCCAGGACGAGGTCTTCTTCTCCCGCAAGTTCATGGTGCCGCGGCCCCTGCTGCGCGCCATCATCTCGGAAGAGCCGGCGGTGCTGCTCATCGACGAGGTGGACAAGTCCGACCCCGAGTTCGAGGCCTTCCTGCTGGAGGTGCTCTCCGATTTCCAGGTGTCCATCCCGGAGATCGGCACCCTGGAGGCCAGGCACGTGCCCATGGTCATACTCACCAGTAACAACGCCCGGGAGATGAGCGACGCCCTGAAGCGCCGCTGTCTGCACCTCTACCTGGATTTCCCCGGGCGGGAGCAGGAACTGGCCATCGTGCAGGCGAAGGTCCCGGGCATCGACCGGGAGCTGGCCTCCCGCCTGGTGGAGACGGTGCACCGCATCCGCAAGCTGGACCTGAAGAAAGTCCCCGGCATCAGCGAGACCCTGGACTGGGCGCGGGCTCTTCTGGTGCTGAACGCGGAGAAGCTGGACCGCGAGACGGTCAGCGAGACCCTCAACGTCATCCTGAAGTACGAGAAGGACATCGCCAAGGCCCGCGAGAGCATACGCCAGCTGGTGGATTGAGTGAGGTGGGGAGTGGCGCGGACTGAAGGAACGACGCGAGTCCCCGCGGGGCGCCGGAGGTTGGACGGCCCCGGGCGCTCGGGGGCGCAAAGCCCGGAGGGGTGGATCCCGTGCTGGAGAGGGTGACGGAGTTCGCCGGGGGCCTGCGCGGCGCCGGCCTGCAGGTTTCCCCGGCCGAGGTGGTGGACGCCGTGCGCGCCCTCGCCCTGGTGGAATTCACTGACCGGACCGCCTTCAAGACGGCGCTGCGCGCCACCCTGGTGAAGCGGGCAGGCGACATTCCGGTCTTCGAGCGGCTCTTCCCCCTGTATTTCTACGGCATGCCCGGCGAGAAGGAGGAGGGCCGGCAGGACCGCGGCCTGAGCGAGGCCCTGCGGGAGGAGATGCGCGGCATGGAGCGGGAGGGCAGGACCGGCCCCGCATCGCATCTGCTGATGGCTTTGATGGCCGGACAGGGGGGGGAGTGGGAGACGCTCATCCGGCAGGGGGCCCGGGGGATGGGCACCTCCCAGCTGCACACCCCCCAGCAGGTGGGGATGTACACCCGGCGCTTGTTCGATTCCCTGGACTGGGAGGGGGCGCGGGAAGAGCTGGAAGGACTGCTGGAGCGCCTGCGGGAGCGGGGGTGGGAGGAGGAGCGGCTGGAAGAGCTGCGCCGACTCTTCGAGGAGCGGATGGAGGAGTTCCGCGCTCAGGTGCGCGGCTACCTGGAAAGGGAGCAGGCCCGCAGGGCGGGGAGCGTCTCGCGTTCCGAGATGATCAAGCGGCTGATGGGGAGGCCGCTTTCGGAGCTGGACGAGGCGGAACTGCAGCTGCTGCGGGAGGCGGTCTATCAGCTGGCGCGCCGTCTGCGCAGCAAGCTGGCCCTGCGGGAGAAGCAGGAACGAAGGGGGCGGCTGGACGTGAGGAGCACGCTGAGGCACAACATGCAATACGGCGGCATCCCCTTCCGTCTGGTCAGGCGCCGGAGGAGGCGGGAGAAGGTGGAGCTGTTCGTGCTCTGCGACGTCTCCAGCTCGGTGGCCAGGGTATCGCAGTTCATGCTGCGCTTCGTCTATACCATACAGGACTGCCTGGCGCGGGTGCGCTCCTTCGTCTTCG